>Ga0209593_10001273_pt1 | contig 10891 bp, 7 predicted proteins | sample PPLLaktember2015_3_FD_187260 | JGI IMG/M metagenome (GOLD analysis project Ga0209593, IMG submission 187260) | Freshwater sediment microbial communities from Prairie Pothole Lake near Jamestown, North Dakota, USA - PPLs Lake P7 Core (6) Depth... | ecosystem: Environmental > Aquatic > Freshwater...
CGTCCCGAGCATAAAGGACGGGGCTCGGGCCATGCATCGCAACCATAACCGTTCACGGTCCAAAGGCGAGCGGTGATGCGCCCCGCGCTCGTAAAATCTTCGCATTGGAAGCACTCCGATGTTAAATAATCCCGCCACCCGGCCAGCAATTCCACTCATGGAACAGGAGCGAGCGGGAATGCTTCGCGGGGGCAGTCGAAGGGCAGGCACAAAGCCGCGGCGGGCTTTCGGGGAAAGCAGGCCGGGAAGTAACTTATAATTGGGATCCTGCCCAAAAGTATTCCAAAACCGAAAGGCTCCTGATGCATATCGTCAACCGTTTGAAGGCATTTCCAGGAAAAACTCACCTGGTGTTTTTCCTGCTGGTCCTGGTGTTGGGTGGCGGGCTGCGGTTTTGGAATTTGGGCAGCATTCCCCCGGGATTGAACCAGGACGAAGCCGCGATCGGGCTGGACGCCTACTCGCTCTATCATTATGGGGTCGACCACAACGGTGTCTCGTTCCCGGTGAATTTCATCGCCTGGGGCAGCGGGCAGGACGGTCTGTACACCTATTTCGTCATGCCGTTCACCGGGCTGGGCCTGAGCCCGCTCGTGGAACGGCTGCCGATGGCGATCGCAGGCGTGCTGACGCTTGTCCTCGTATACGTCATCGGGCGTAAGTGCGCCGGGCCGCGGTTTGGGCTGCTGGCGATGTTCTTCACGGCGATCAGCCCCTGGCATATCATGATGTCGCGCTGGGGGTTGAACGATAACATTCTTCCTTTTGTATTCACCCTGGGCGTGGCCATGCTGGTGTTCAGCCGTCCGGAAAACTATTGGTACCCGGCGGCGATGGCGGTTTTCGGGCTGTCGCTTTACGCCTACGGCGCGGCCTATGTGGGGACACCCGTGTTCTTGCTGCTGGCGACGATCTACCTGATCCGCAGCCGGCTGCTTGCGCCGGGAAAATTGCTTTTAGGGTGCGCGGTGTTCATCCTGGCGGCAATCCCGATCGCCCTGTTCGTCGCCGTGAACACGTTCGGGTGGGAAAGCATCCATCTGGGGCTGATGACCATTCCGCGGCTTCCGGTCAAGGCGCGGTTTCAAAACATGGCGATCCTGTTTTCGCCGGATATTTTTAAGAGCCTTGGCGAAAACCTGAAATACATGTGGGATGTTCTATGGAAACAAACCGACGGGCTGATCTGGAACAGCATGACGCGCTACGGGTATGCGTATCCCGGCGCGGTTATGTTCGGGGGTGCGGGCTTTCTCGCCTATGTTTTTTACCTGCGCCGCCGCACCACGGGTCCGATTTGGATCCTGCCCATCTGGCTGGCGGCCGCTTTCGCAGTCGGGCTGGCGATGGAATCCAATATCAACCGGCTGAATCTCCTGTTCATCCCCATCCTTTTCATGATGGCGGCGTTATTGGATTTTCTGTTCCAGCGATTCAAGCTTGCCGCCTGGGCGGCGGTCGCCGGCTATCTGGGATTGGCGGTCCTGTTTGCCCGGGTCTACCTGGGCGGGCGGTATTCGGAGATGGCGAGTGAGGCATTCCTCGAGGGGTTTGTGCCGGCGCTGCAAAGCGCGAGCCGCTACCCGGACGCGCCGGTATGCGTGACGGATCAGGCGGAAGTCTCCTATGTGTACATACTGTGGGTCGAGCCGGACGATCCGCGCAACTACCTGTCGACGATCGAGTACTTCAGCCCGAACGCGCAATTCCGGAAGGCCAGAATATTCGACCGGTATACGTTCGGAATCCGGAACTGCGCGCCGGCGGAAAATGCAATTTACATCCTGACATCCGAAACGCCGCCGGCCGGGGATGTGAAATACCGGATCGAAACCTACGCCGCGTTTACCATATATATTCCTGAAGGATTGGTTCCCAAACCGGAGGATTGAACGCTCCTCTCCCCCTCACCCGGCCTTCGGCCACCCTCTCCCAGCTTGTCAGTAAACTTAGATTTTGCCAAGATCGTGCAATTATTTAGTTAAGTTTCAGGCGAGGGAACAGACTCCCTTCTCCCAGCCGCTGTTGCTTAACCGGGGGAAAGCCATTCTTGATTTTGAATCGTTATTAACGGACTGGCTGGGAGAAGGGCAGGGAATGAGGGAGGAGGGGCGGAATATCATATAATTGGAACGTGCCCGTCCTCGATGCCAACACGGTCGATTTCACCTCGAGCAGCCCGGAGCAAACCCAGCGGATGGGGGCGCGGCTGGGGGAGATCCTGCGCCCCGGCGACCTGATCTGCCTGCATGGCGACCTTGGGACCGGCAAGACCACCCTGGTGCAGGGCGTGGCCCGCGGCTGGGGCTCGGCCCGGGCGGCGCGCAGCCCCTCGTTCGTCCTGGTGCACGAATACAAACGCGCCGACGGAAAGGTGTTGTATCATCTGGACGCCTTCCGCTTGAGCCCCGGAGAGCGGCCGGGGTTGGAGATCGACGCCGCCCTGGACCATGGCGCGATGGTGGTGGAATGGCCGGAACGGATCGGAGAGATGCTCGAACGGGACCGAGTTCAAGTGGAGATGCGGTGGATCGATGACACCCGAAGGAACCTACGCTTCGAAGGTAAAGGCGCGCGGCCGGAAGAAATCCTCCGAGACTTTCGGAAGCTGGCTTTCGGAAGCTGAGTGGATTCTGGCGGTCGATACCGCGACCGACACGCTTGCCCTGGCGCTTTTCGACGGGCAGCGGGTCGCGGCCGAAACCGCCTGGCCGGCGCAGATGCACCACACGGTCGAGCTCGCGCCCGCGGTGGAGGAACTCTTGCGCCGGACGGGCGTGAAGCCGGAGGATATCCGCGCGGTGGGCGTGGCGCAGGGGCCGGGCTCCTACACCGCGCTGCGAATCGGAATGGCGTTCGCCGCCGGTTTTGCCGTGCCGCACAACCTGCCGGTTTACGGCATCCCCACCTTCGAGATCCTCGTCCGGGCTCAGCCGGCGACGGACAAAGATCTGGTCGCGGTCCTGCGCGCCGGGCGCGGGCGGATCGCCTGGTGCGCGTATAAGGCGACGGCGGGCAAGTGGAAGGCGGCGGGCGAGGCGCGGGTTTCCACCTGGGAGGAACTGGCCGCCGAAGCCCCGAAGCGGGCGCGGATCTGCGGGGAGATCGACCGCTCCGGAAAAGCAGCGCTGGCCAAACGCCGGGATCTGAAACTCGCCCCTCCGCACCGCAATGCGCGGCGGGCAGGCGTGCTGGCGGAGATGACCGGCGAGCATATGCGCGACCCGGAAACGCGGCCGATGATGCTCCAGCCGATTTATCTGGATTCGATTCCAAAGAAATGATTTTCGTAAAGATGAAGGCTTCTCTATCTGAAAGAAAGAATGCGATCTCTTTTCTCTCCCTCATCCGGCCTTCGGCCACCTTCTCCCAGCAATGCTGGGAGAAGGGAAGAGAGGAGATCCTTCTCCCGGCGTCAGCCGGGAGAAGGTGGCCGCACCCTCGGTGATCTTCCGAGGGAAGGCCGGATGAGGGAGTGGATTTAATGAAGTCGGAATCTTCGCTGGCCGAGCTGGCCGGGGAGTTCCTCGTCCGGGAGATGCAGCCGGAGGATATTCCCGCGGTGATGGAGATCGACCAGGACGCGTTCCCCAACCCCTGGCCGGAGAACACTTACCGCTACGAACTGCAGAAAAACAAAGCCTCCCATTTGCTGGTGATCCAAACCCGGGAACCGCCGGCGGTGGTCGGCGTGGGCGGTTACTGGCTGATCGTCGACGAGGCGCACATCTCGACCTTCGCCGTCCGGCCGGCCTGGCGCCACCGCGGGGTGGGCAAGGTGCTGCTGGCGGCGTTGTTGCGCCAGGCCGCGTCGCTCGGGGCGGTGAGCGCGACGCTCGAAGTCCGGGCGGGGAACGCGGCGGCCCATGCGCTGTACGCGGGATTCGGGTTCCGCCCTGTGGGGCTCCGCAAAGGGTATTACAAAAACAACGGGGAAGACGCCGTGCTGATGACGGCCGAACGAATCAACGGCAGCGGCTCCCCGCCTCAGGAGGATGGGAAATGAAGATTCTGATCACCGGCGGCGCCGGGTTCATCGGAACGCACCTGACCAAGCACTTTTCCGGGCGCGGCGACAAGGTGGCGGTGTTCGACAACCTTTCACGGCGCGGGAGCGTCCCCAACCTGCTCTGGCTCCAGAAGAATGTGCCGGGGCTTGAATTCATCCACGGGGACGTCCGCGATGCGTCCGCAATCGAGCGCGCCGCGCAGGGCCGCGAGGCGGTCTTTCACCTCGCCGCCCAGGTGGCGGTGACGACATCGGTTGCCAACCCGCGCGATGATTTCAAGATCAACGCGCTCGGCACCTTCAACGTGCTCGAGGCGGCGCGGGCTTCGGGGCTGAACCCGATCGTCATTTACAGCTCGACCAACAAGGTCTACGGGGGGATGGAGGAAGCCAAGGTGGTCGAGGGGCCGGACCGCTACTCGCTCGCGGAGCTGCCGCTTGGGGTGGCGGAGACCTGGCCGCTGGATTTTCATTCACCCTACGGGTGCTCCAAGGGCGCCGGGGATCAGTACGTCCGCGATTACGCGCGCATCTATGGCCTGCCGACGGTCGTCTTCCGCCAGTCGGCGATCTACGGCGAACGGCAATTCGGGGTCGAGGACCAGGGCTGGCTGGCGCATTTCGTCATCTGCGCGACCCTCGGCCGGCCGATCACCATCTATGGCGACGGGAAGCAGGTGCGCGACATGCTTTACGTCGGGGATCTGGCGCGCGCGTTCGAACGCGCGGTGGATAGAATCGCGGCCGTGAAGGGGCAGGTATTCAACATCGGCGGCGGGCCCGGCTTCACGCTGACGATCTGGTCCGAGACCGGACCGATGCTCGAGGCGCTTGGCGGCCGCAAGCTGCCGGTCCTATACGGGAAGTGGCGCCCGGGCGACCAGCGCATTTTCGTCAGCGACGTCCGCAAGGCGGAGCGCGAACTCGGGTGGAAGCCGGAAGTGGCACCGAAAGAAGGAGTCGCCCGTCTGTGGGCCTGGGCGCAGGAAAACAAAGAGCAACTGGTGTAAGATAAGAAAAAATATCTCACCGCCAAGACGGAAAGGGCGCAAAAGTTTTTTATAAAATAATTCTTCGCGAGCTTTGCGCCTTCGCGGTGAGAATTGGTTTTTGGAGGTATTGCATGACGGCAATCGAAGAACTGGCGAAGATCGCGAAGGAAGTCTCGGGATGCACGCTGTGCGGCCTGCACTCCTCGCGCAAGAACGCGGTGCCCGGCGAGGGCCCGGCGGATTCCTCGCTCCTGTTCATCGGCGAAGGCCCCGGATTCCATGAAAACGAGCAGGGGCGCCCGTTCGTCGGGGCGGCCGGCAAGTTCCTTGGAGAACTTCTGGCGAGCATCCAACTGCGCCGCGAAGAGGTCTTCATCTGCAACGTGGTCAAGTGCCGCCCGCCGGGCAACCGCGATCCGCAGCCGGATGAGATCGAAGCCTGCCGCGCGTACCTCGACCGGCAAATCGCCGCCATCCAGCCCAAGGTGATCGTCACCCTGGGCCGGTTTTCGATGGCCCGCTACTTCGGCACATCCAAGATAAGTTCCGTCCACGGCCAAGCCAAAACCGTCGACGGCCGGCTGGTGGTGGCGATGTTCCATCCCGCCGCGGCGCTGCATCAGCCGGATCTCAAGCAGACGATTAAGGACGATTTTCAAAAACTGCCGGCCCTGATCGAACAGGTGCGCAAGTCGGCTCTTGCCGCATCCACGCCTCCTCCGCCGGATGCAACACAGTTAGCGATGTTCTGATAAACGAGGATATTCATGCTGCCGGTGTTGATCGAATGGATCGGTGTGCTATTAGCGTATTGGCTGCCCGGCGCCGCGCTGGCGAGCCTGATCGAGTGGCGCGGGTTCGGGCGTCTGACCCGCTGGCTTGCGCCCTTCGCGTTGTCGATCGCCGTCACGCCCGTCCTGCTGGTCCTTCCCACCCTATTCAGCGCTTACCGGCCGAACCTTTGGGTGCTGGCGATCTTTTCGGCGGCGCTGTTCCTGGCCGGCGGGATTCTCGCCCGCCTGGGGAAGCGCCCGGTGCTTGCGATCCGCAACCGCGCGAAGAGCCTGCCGTCCGCGCGCGAGACCGTTTTGGGTGCGGCCTTCGTCATCCTGGTAACGGGAATGGCGATTCTCCCGCGCATTCACATGCTCCTGTATGGCGCGGAGATCGGCACGGCCAACCTCACCGACACCTACTGGCACCTCGCGGAAACGACCGCGATCGCCCGCGCCGGAATCCCCCCGCGCCATTATCTCTTCCCGGATCTGCCGCTGCTCTACTACTATTGGTCGTGGATCTATCCGGCGGTTCTCGGCGGGCTGCCCACGCTCGGGGGATCCCTCCTCCGGCTCCTGAACGTACATACCGCGGTCAATCTCCTGGTATTCCTGGGCGTGCTGAATGCCTTCCTGCGGATGAACGTGAACGCTCCGAAAACCCGCGGATTTGCGATGGTGTTCCTTACGCTGGCGGGCGGATTCGATTTCTTCACCGGACCGAGCCTGCTTTCGCATGAGTGGTGGCAGAACTTCTCCCCGGCTCTGGTCTCGGAGGTCCAGATCCCGGCGCTGCTCACGAATTTCGTCACCGAACCGCAGCACATGGCCGGAGCGACCGCATTCCTTCTGCTATTAATCCTGTGGCGGAATATCCGCGGCAACCTGTTCGTCCGCGGAATACTGGCGGTGGTGGCCGCGGCGTTCATGTTCGGGACAAGCGCTTTCGTCTTCATCTCAACGGCCATCGCCGTGCTGATTTGGGCATTCCTCCACCGCCGGGCGCTTCTGCATCGGCGCGCGGTTCTTCCCGTACTCGGGCTGGCGGCGCTGTTCCTGGCGCTCACCGGATCGCAGCTTGTGCTGTTTCTTTCTCAGGGCGCCACCGTGCGCTGGGGGGAATTCCGCGCCGTCATCGTCGAGGCGGCGACGGGAACCACCTACGCCCGGGGCGTCGTCCTGGATCAGATTCTCACGCTGCTGGCCTTCCCGATAGTCTCGGGGATAATCCTCCTGATTGAAATCGGGCTGCCGTTCGCGCTCTATGCCGCATGGTTTTTCCGTCATCTCGGGCGGAGCCTTCCCCGCTGGCAGAGTTTTCTCGCCTGGTACCCCATGGTTTATATCCCGATCGCCTTTCTCTTCCAACATACGAATTTCGCGCTGCGCGGGATGATCCCGGTCCAGATCGTGATCGTCCTGGGCGCCGTGCAGGCGCTGGATGCGGTCGGCCGCAGGTCCTGGACCAGGTTCCAGACCGCGGCGCTGCGATACGGTTTCGCGGTGCTCGTGCTCGCGCAGGTGCTTTCGGCCGCCGAGGAGTGGTGGGGCTTTGCGCGCCGGGGACTGGGAGAGGCTTTGCGGCTTGAGAAAGGGTGGATCGCACTGCCGATCCCGACCGACCGGGCTTTTTCGGACGAGGATACGCATCTCATTCCGCCGATGCCCGGGCTTCCCGGGAATCTGCAATACATCTATTGGGTGAACGTCAACACCCCCGCCGATGCGCTTTTCGTCGAAATCGGGCTGCCAGAGGATTCCAACAAGCAGCACCTTCTGGAACGGATGCGCTTTGTGGATCCGGCAGAATTGGAGCACGTCCTGCATTCCGTGCGCGACCTTAATATCCTCGATCCGCAAAAGCTCGAGGCGTGGTGGCGGGGGCTGGGCGGGGGCACGGTCCTGGAAAAAGCGCTGCGGACGGATTACGTCCTGCGGTATCATGTGCCGGTGTACGTCATCGTCCATAACGGCGTACGGACCGGCCTCGGCGAACCGGTTTACCGGGACGAATATGTATCGATCTATCTTCTTTCCCCGGGCCGATAGAAAAACGGAGAGAAAAACCTTGGCACCCAAAAAAGCGCTCATCACCGGGATCACCGGTCAGGACGGGTCGTACCTGGCGGAATTCCTGATCCAGAAGGGCTACGAAGTCCACGGATTGATCCGCCGGTCCAGCACGCTGCATACCGACCGGATCGACCATCTGTATCAGGATCCGCACGTCAACGGCGTAAAACTCTTCCTGCATTACGGCGATCTCTCGGATTCCACCAACCTTTCGAAACTGCTCCACCAGCTCAAGCCGGATGAAGTCTACAACCTGGCCGCGCAGAGTCACGTAAAAGTCAGCTTTGACATGCCGGAATACACCGGGGATATCACCGGCATAGGGACCGTCCGCCTGCTGGATGCGATTCATGAGATGGGACTGGGATGCCGGTTTTACCAGGCTTCGAGCAGTGAAATGTACGGGAAGGTGCGTGAAATCCCGCAAAAAGAAACCACGCCCTTCCATCCGCGCAGCCCGTATGCCTGCGCCAAGGTATATGCCTTCTGGACGACCGTCAACTACCGCGAGGCGTACGGCATATTCGCCTGCAACGGGATCCTCTTCAACCACGAGAGCCCGCGGCGCGGGGAGACTTTCGTCACGCGGAAAATCACCCGGGCGATTGCCTTTATCGAAGCCGGCCTTCAGGAAAAGCTGTATTTGGGCAACCTGGATTCCAGCCGCGACTGGGGATACGCGCCGGAGTACGTCGAAGCGATGTGGAAGATGCTGCAGCAGGACGAGCCGGAGGATTTCGTCATCGCCACCGGGGAAACCCATACCGTGCGCGAATTCCTGGATGAGGCCTTCGCCTATGCCAACCTCGACCCGAAAAAAATCGTCGAGACCGATCCGCGTTACTTCCGGCCCAGCGAGGTGGATTACCTGATCGGGGATTCCTCCAAGGCCAAGACAAAAATCGGCTGGGCCCCAAAAACGACTTTCCGCGAATTGGTTCGGATCATGGTCGACGCCGACCGCGAAATCCTGCGCCGGAAGATGGCGGGCGGCAAAGACGCGGCGAAATAAATCCGCCATGACTCAAGGCATCCTGCTATTCCTGGCGTTTCTCGTCGTACTTTGCTTTCCCTCCGCCAACCTGCAATTATTTGACGGGCTCCCCATAAGCCGGCTTCCCGAGTTCGCGGTGCTGGCGCTGGCGGCGCCCTTTTTATTGTTCCGGGAGCTGCGCGTCCGGCAGGCGGACTTCTGGAAGCGGTGGAAAATCCGGCCAGCCTGGCTGTGGGCGTCTCTCGCGGCGGTGTGCGTCATAAAGATCGCGCTGTTGGCGTCCGGAGGGCATTCCGGATTTGCAGGGTGTTACCGCTCGGAAGCCGAGCCGACCGCCACCACCCATGAGGACCTGCCCTACCGGGAGTGCGAGCGATCGTACGAAAACCTGTTCGACCGCTTTTCCGCGACCCGTCAGGATGAGACGATCTGGTTCGGGCAGGATGGCTGGAACCTCGTCTTCCTTAATACCAACCGCTACAACTATTACGAATGGGAGCCGGGCAATATCCTCCGGCCGCGGATCCCGATCACGGCAAGCTGGAGCGGGAATCCGGATATTGCCCCGGGAACACCGATCCGGATCGAATACGCCGGGGAGGGATCGGTCGTCTGGGGCGATGTCCGCGTCGCGCTGCCCCCGGCGTATGCGCAAACGGCTGTGGTGAATATCCATCCGCCGTCGGCGGGAGCCGCGCTTGAGATCGAGTATTCCTTCGATGACGGATCGCGCAGCGGCCAGGACGCGGATGCCTGGGGGCCGAGAGCGACCTTCAAGGTCGCCGCGATCGAAAACGGGAACGCGGTTCCGCTCTTTGCGCGCAGCGCCGGCGCATGGCGGATCCTCGCAATGCTGGGGGATGCATGGATCGTTCTATGGATTGTGGCGTGCCTGCCCGCCTTCTGGCAATCCATGCGGCGGGACCTGGTCGGATTGATCGCGTTTGCCGCGGGCATGGTCCTGTTCAGCCTCATCCCGGCGGCGCCTGTGGTCCGCGGGATCGGATTAACGCTCGTGCTGGCGGCGATCCTCGCGGCGCATGTCATCGGCCGCCCGTTCCGGAGTATCAGCGTGTATTTCATGGCTGTGGCCGCCGGGTTCGCCATCCTGCGGGTGTGGTCTTCCGGCGCCGGGACGGTCCTGCTGCGCTCGGCCGGCAACGATCCTTTGACGTACGAATCCCAGGCCTATTCGATCTTGGCGACGTCCTCACTCCGCGGCGGTGAATCGGTGTTCTGGGCCATCCCGGCCTATCGGTACATCAAATTCCTTGAGCACGCGTTGTTCGGGGATGGAAATTTACTCTACGCAGCCGTCCAACTTGCCATATACTTTGGCGGTGTGTTTTGGCTGTTCCGCGGTTGGCTAGGCCGGGCGCTGCCGGTTCTTCGCCGCGCCCTGCTTGTCGGATTGGGATGCGCGCTGGTCCTGTTCGGCGGATATTATGTGTCCGGCATCATCCGAGAGGGATTGTCGGAGTATGGCGCATGGGTCCTTCTGCTTTGGGCGCTTCCCGGCCTTTACGGAGCGCCGGGTGCCGCGGGCATCCTCGCCGGAGCGGCTTCGCTTGCGGTTGCGTATACAATCCGTCCGAATCTGCTTCCCGGTATTCTTTGGGTTTTAATCCTCACGGCCTCCGGATTCTGGAAAAAGCACGCCAGGACGATTCTGCTTGCCTCAGTTTTGGCCCTCGGGATCGCCTTGCTTCCCCTGGCGCACAATGTGATCTACGGCGGGCAATGGGTGCTCTCCACAAATTCCGGTGCAACCCCGGCGAATTTCGTTTTGCCTCCCTCGACCTGGTTAGCCTTCCTGCGCGGGGACGGCGCCGCAGCGGCAGCGGTGCGCGAGCAGATGGGCATGCTTGTTCTCCTGACGGAGGTGCCGGATTCCATGTTGCCGGTCCTGGCCTTGATGGGGTTGTTCTTCATCGGATGGCTGGCGGCTGTGGGAATTTCGATCGCGCACCGGAAAGCAGTCAACCTCTTCTGGCTGGCGTTGCCGCTGGTTTTTCTTTCCGTCCACTTCTTTTATGATGCGATCACA
>Ga0209593_10001277_pt1 | contig 10879 bp, 9 predicted proteins | sample PPLLaktember2015_3_FD_187260 | JGI IMG/M metagenome (GOLD analysis project Ga0209593, IMG submission 187260) | Freshwater sediment microbial communities from Prairie Pothole Lake near Jamestown, North Dakota, USA - PPLs Lake P7 Core (6) Depth... | ecosystem: Environmental > Aquatic > Freshwater...
CGAAACCCAACGCCTGGCGGGCGGTAAAATTCATCAGGAAAGGGAAGAAGATCGTCAGCATGAAGATCGGGAGGATAATCCGCCAATCGCGGAATTGGTCGCGTACCTCACGACGGGTGACGAGCAAAGCCGGGCCAAGCTGGTTCAATGCCGCGATCATGGCCGGCCTTCCGGTTGTCCCATCGCGTGCATATAGACCTGCTCAAGGCTGCGCGGGACTTCGTGAAGGGAAAAAACTTCCAGGTGTAGATCCAGCAGCCGCCGGAGTAGCCGGGGATTGTCCGACTCCGGGTGTGGCACGCGCACGCGCAGCCAGTTTGATCCCTTTTGGATTAATGTAACACCTTCAGGAAGCTCGATCATCTGACCATTCAATTCGCCTGCCAGACGAATATCATACTCGGGTGGACCCATCAATTCCGCTTTGACCTCCTGGAGATCCCCCTCCAGGATAATCTTCCCCTGGCGGATTATCGCGATCTGGTCGGCCAGTTCCTCCGCTTCTGCCAGATTGTGGGTACAAAGCACAATGGTGCGCTCCGCGGAACGCAGTTTCTGGATGGCATCGCGCACCATGCGCGCGCTTTCCGGATCCATGGCCGAGGTTGGTTCGTCTAACAAGAGGATTGGAGGGTCGTGCAGCATAGCCCGTACGAGGGCTAATTTCTGGCGCATTCCTTTGGAATATTCACCCAGGCGTTTTTTTCGCGCAAAATCCAGGCCAAACTGGTCGAGCAGCAGGTCGATGCGCTCTTTGCAGACCCGAGGTTTCAAACCATATAACTCGCCATAAAAAACCAGGTATTCGACCGAAGACATCCGGCTGTACAACCCGTGATGCTCGGTCAATACGCCGACCGACCCGCGTACCTTTTCGGGCTGCCTGACGACATCATAACCGGCCACCCGCGCCTGGCCACGAGTTGGCTTCAATATGGAAGTCAACATGCGGACCGTGGTCGTTTTCCCCGCCCCATTTGGACCCAGCAAAACCATGACCTTTCCGGCCTGGACCTGAAAACTGATCCCGTCTACTGCCCAGAATTCGTCGAATTGTTTGCTAAGGTCCTCGGCAAAGATCCGCTCTTCGGCCATCGTCGCTCAATTCGTCAGGATTGGTCACCGGTTGTGTCAGCTTGCGCGTCCTGCAGGGTAGCTTGCGTACCAGGCCTGTGACGGATATATAGGGCGATCGCGGACAGGACTGCGATCACTGCCATAAACGTCTGGTTGGCGTTGATTCCTGCAATTTGAGCGGAATCCAAACGCAAGAATTCCAGAAAAAAGCGGCCGATCGGGTAAACCAATAGATAAATCAAAAAGACGTCACCGGGTTTCAGACGGTCCTGGTATCGCCGGCCAACCCACAAGAGCAGCGCCATATTCAACAGGTTCCAGAGCGACTCATACAGGAACAGCGGGTGGTAGGTGGCCTGGTTCTGGTATTCGGGGAGCCGGTTCTCCGGATCGATAGTGATCGCCCAGGGCAGGTTCGTCGGCGCGCCGTAGACCTCCTGGTTGAAGAAATTCCCCCACCGTCCAATCGCTTGCGCCAGGGCGAGGCCTGGAGCGGCAATATCCGTCCATTCCCAGAAGCTTAACCGTTTCCGCCGGGTATAGATATACAATGCCAGCGCACCGCCAATGACCGCTCCGGGGATACCCAGGCCTCCCTTGCGGGTGTTGATCAAATCCAGGGGGTGCGTCAAATAGTATTCTGTCGTGATCCCTTGCGCCACCATGGAAGGCGGGGGAGTAAAGACATGCCACAAACGTGCCCCAATAATCCCCCCGATTAACAACCAGGTCAGCATATCCCACACTAAATCCTGCTTTAGACCCCGGCGCCTGGCTTCTTTTGTGGCGAGCCAGGCGGCTGCCAGGGCGCCCAGCATGATCAATATTCCATAAAAATAAATGAATAATGGCCCGATCGAGATTCCTTTTGGCATAACAATCTTCCTTCTAAGCGTAAAGTGAAGGGGCTCCAGAACTTGCCGCGTTAAGGAACGTTCTGGGAAGCCCTGGGCAATTTTCTAAGCTCATGCGCCTGCTGCCGGACGTGCAGTATGCGTTGGAAAGCGGTAAAGTTTGCCAGGATGGCGATGATCCATAAGGCAATCAATGGCTGATTAATCACCAGGGCAGGGGCCAATACCAGGTAGCGCTCCACACGGGTGAGTATCCCTACCTTGCACTCAAACCCAACACTTTCTGCCCTGGACTTGACATACGAGACCATTACCGATCCGGCAGCCGCCAGGTAAACCAGCGCGCAGGCCAGCCAGTTTTGCTGCTGCAAGAAATAAACCATCAACCCACCCAGAATGACCAGCTCAGAATAGCGGTCGGTTACCGAATCGATAAAAGCGCCAAATTGGCTGGGCTCTCCCCGCAGGCGGGCCATCGTGCCATCCAGGGCGTCGATCGGTCCCATGAGCAGGATGATGATCCCACCCAGGGTAATTCGCCCGGTTGCCAGGAAATATGCTCCTACCAGGTTGCCGGCCAACCCCAGGATCGTAACGGTATTCGGCATCAATCCCAACCGGTTCAAAAACGATCCTATCGGATCCAATACCCCCTTGAAGCGCACCCTTAAAAAATCGGTAAACGACATGCGTTTTTTATGTGATACCTGTTCCACGAGAAATTTTCCTTTTCCGCTGGTATTGGTGGGGCCGATACGTTATTTGTATGCTATCCTACCCAACACAAACTGTCAAGCAAGGATTATTCAATCCATTTCTCCCGCCTCGCCGTCACCCAGCTCGTCTTCCGGGTCGATCAGGACTTCACGATCGCGCCCACCCCCTTGTGAAGGACCCACAGCACCCAGGGCTTCCAGCTCATCCATCAGCCGGGCAGCCCGCGGGTAACCGATGCGCAGTTTGCGCTGCAGCAGCGATGTACTGATGCGGGGCATCCCGCGGATGATCGAAATCGCCTGTTCGACCAGCACATCCCCAGTCTCTTCTTGCTGGTTGAGGATCTCCTCCCAGGGAGCCGGTTTTTGCTCGGATGGTGGAGATATCTTCTGCCAGTGGGTAATGATGCGTTCCACCTCCTGGTCGGTGACCATGACACCCTGCGCCCGCAAGGGTGTCCCCGATTCCGGATTCAGAAAAAGCATATCTCCGCGCCCCAGGAGGGTTTCAGCCCCCGTGGTATCCAGGATCACACGCGAATCGATGGAGGAGGCTACCGTGAACGAAATCCGTGCCGGGAAATTGGCTTTGATCAACCCCGTGACGACATCCGTGCTGGGCCGTTGGGTGGCTACTACCAGATGGATCCCGGTTGCGCGCGCCATCTGCGCCAGGCGTACCAGGCTCCCTTCTGTTTGGTCTGGAGCCGACATCATCAGATCCGCCAGTTCATCGATCATCACAACGATCCTGGGCAGTGTCGCTTGCTTTCGCTTTTCCATTTTCCGGTTATAGGTATCCAGGTCGCGCGCGTGGGATTGTTCGAGCAGCCGGTAGCGATGGTCCATTTCCGACAGAGCCCAGCGGAGGACACCCAGGATGCGCTCCAGGTCGGTCTCAACTTTGCCGAATAAGTGCGGCAGCCCGTTGAATCGAACCAGCTCTACCATCTTGGGATCGATCATTGCGAGGCGGAGGTCTTGCGGAGTATTGTTTGCCACCAGGCATGCCGTCAGCGCAGCGATACAAACCGATTTACCGGAGCCAGTCGTACCGGCAATCAGCAGGTGCGGCATCCGCGCCAGGTCCGCCACCACCGCCTGCCCCGAGACATCGCGTCCAAGAGCAATTGCCAGTGGGGATTGAGTTTTGTAGAAGGTATCTGATTCCAGGATGGGCCGCAGGCGGACGACTGTCGATCGCGAATTGGGGACTTCGATCCCCACGTAAGACCGGCCGGGGACCGGCGCTTCGATGCGCAGCCTTTCAGCCGACAGCGCCAGGGTGAGATCGCGCGCCAGCCCGGAAATCTGGGATACGCGCACCTTTTGTCTCTGAGGGACCCCATCCGGCCCGGGTTTTTCTACATATCCCGGCTCTACCGCGAACTGCGTCACGGTTGGCCCGATGCGGAAACCCACCACCTTGGCGGGAATGCCAAACTCAGCCATGGTCTTCTCGATCAGGCCGGCGGTCAGGTTGATATGCCGCTCATCCGGACGGTTTGTCTGCTCTCCAACCAGCAGGTTTAGTGGGGGAAGCCGCTCATCTCGAGGGAGAGGCCGGACCGGCTGTTCTGCAGCGGCAGGCTGTACGCGAAATGATTTGCGGAATTCAGGCGGCAGTTTTTGGGGGGCAGGTTTGCGTGGCGCTGCATCGCTCGTCACCACAGGAGAGCGAACCTCATCCACGAAACCCGATGGGTGAGCCGTTAACCAGCCCGTATCCACCGGTTGAGCGCCATCCGGCGAGGATTCCTGTAAACGCCGATCGACCCATACTCGCAGCAGGTCAGTTACACCCAACCCCCCGGTCAGCAGGATTAGAAAAAGGATAACCAGCAAGATCGTCCGGATCGTTGGGCTCAGACCCAACATGAGCGGAAATTGGGCTAAACCCCAGCCGAGCCTACCCCCATCCAAACCGGCTACAGCCCGTTCCAGAGAATCACCACCCATTACGGCCAGCAGCGCCAGGATGATAAACGCCGCCGCCTCCAGGGCTACGATCTTCCCCAACGAGAAGTGGAAATTCTCCCCTTGCGACTGACGCCGCCGCAGCGCAATCAGCCCGGTAATCCCGGTGGAAAGGATCACCAGAAAGCTGCCCCATCCAAACCACTGTTTTAAAAATTTAACCCAGGGGCTCAAGATCGTCCCTTGGGTTAAATTGAAGAACGCCAATAAGGTCAGCAATGACACCGCGAGGAGGACTACACCCAAAGCATCCCAACCGAACCGGCCGAATCGGGTGGTCAGGCTGGCGATCAGATCCAGACCAGTATCGATTGGAGAAATGGACGGCTGAAGGGGCGGCTTCGTGGCTCCGCCGTTACGGTTTTTGGGGGTCCCTTTTTTTGCTTCCGCCATCCAGATTACTCACAAGCTACCAGGCTCAATCCAAGCCGCCGCTTTTCGGCCTCCATATGTAAAATTCGTACCCGGACATGCATCCCCGCCTTGAGCACATTGCCAATATCGTGACAGTTCGGGATGCCGCTCATCGAAGAGATATGGATCAAACCCTCGATGCCTTCTTCCAGGCGGGCGAACGCTCCGAACCGTGCAATCCCGGTAATCACCGCCGAGACTTCGTCTCCGGTTGAGTAGCGCTCGATCAGTGTTTCCCATGGGTTGGAAGTCAGGCGTTTTAAACTGAGAGCGACACGCCCGTTCTCCTCAGATACCTGCAGGACCAGCGCCCGAACTTCTTCACCTATCTGTAACACGTCGCTTGGGTGTTGGACGCGGCCCCACGAGAGTTCAGACACATGGATCAAGCCTTCCAGTCCACCCAGATCGACAAACACACCGAAATCGGTCACATTGGTCACGCTGCCTGATACTGTATCGCCAGGTTTGAGTTCCTGGAATAACGACTTACGGCGCCCTTCACCCGCCAGGGCTGCTCGCTCCGAGAATACCACGCGTTCTTGATCGGGCTCACATTCGATTACCTTCAGGTCCAAACTGCGGCCAACGTAACCCACGAGAATCCGCTTGCGCTCCTCTTCGTCGACTCCGTTTGGCATATCGACCAGGTGCGAGATCGGGACAAACCCTTGCAGACCTTCACCGGCTACCAGGAGCCCCCCCCTGTTATAGCCGTGAACCTGCAAATTAACGATCTCATCCTGATCAAATAAAGTGCGCACACTATCCCAATCGACAAGCATGTGTGCGGGCTGGCCCCCAGATTTAGCTCCCGGGTCGCGTTGAGCGGCCAGGTAACCATCTTCATCTGCCAGCACGGATGCCCACCAGCCTTCATCAGGAGGCTGTAGCTCCTCTTCTCCAATGCCAGGGCTTTTCCGTTTGGTTAGCATACAACCCACCTCCCCTACGATGTTAGTCTAGATCACGATTAAAATGGACTGCCAAATTGCTAAATGCCCAGATAGATCTCACGATCAAGGATGGGCAATTTCCTCACGAACCTGTTCTTCCATTTCCATGATCGCCCGCGTCACAGCTTCAATGGCTACCCGTTGCTTGCGGTACAGATCGGCCTCAGACATGGCCAGACGCATTGCGATCTCTCGAACTTTTCTGCCTTCCATGAATTTCATCTCAAGGATATTATACAGGATCCACTCACCAGTGAAGCGCCTTTCGCCCTCGGGTTTTACTTCTTCGATGGCCTGCCGCAGAATTGCCCTGAGGGCATTGGCGCTGTTCCCATCATGCTCTTTCAGCGCTCCCTGGACTACTTGAAGCTGTAGCAATGGACTTTCGGTCAGCTTTGGGCCGCCCCAATAATGCGTAAGGGCTTCCTTGACCCATTGAACCAGGTCACCCGGCGGAAGATCCGTATCACCCAGTAAAACAGCTGAACCATCGTAACGAGCAGCCGCACGCAGGCGCTGGATTAATTCTACCTGGGGTTGCAGGGCGTGCAAAGATAAGAACAGCTTTTGCTGAAGTTTTCGGTCTTGTAACGCCAGGGCTACCCGCTGACTTAGCGTAATGAGAGCTGAAATTTGCTCATCATCCAGCTCTTCGCCTGCCGGTTTGACCACACCCAGCACACCTAACAGATGCTCGTCCTCATTGCCTTCTTCAGCCAGTTCGCGCAGCGGGATTAAGTAATACCCATTCCAGGCAAACAGGTAGTCTACCTCGATATTTTGAGATACCACATGAAAGATTTCTTGCGAAGCATCCTCATCCTCAGACAGCCGGTCGCGCCCTACCTGCACAACCATTTCCATACCCGCTCCATTCAGGGCGGCCACAAAGGCGCTGGAGGATTGGAGCCGGTCGCAAACCGCCGCCAACACGTTCTCAACAAACTGGCGCAGGTCATCCTGGGTTAGCAAGCGATCTTCCAGGCTGCGCAGCAGATTGATATCCCCGCGTTCCTTGCCAAAAAACAACCAGCGTTCCCATAACGGCGCAAATAAGGTGATCAGATACTCGAAGAGCAGGATCGAGGCAACCATAACGATGGGAACCATCGCCGTGTACGGGAAGCCGGCTACGGCCCCTGCCCGGCGGGTCAGGGTGGTAAGCGACAGGACCAGGCAGGCGGTCACCGGTCCGCGCATCAACCATTTGAACAGCCGGCTTTTTACCACCCGATCGGGCCAGGCTACCCCGAAGAAAGCAACCGCGTAGGCCATGACGATCACCAAACCGCCCACCAGCAGATTGCTCAGGAATGAAAGCGCCCAGAATACCAGTGGGAACTGGCTGACCAGGCCGGAACCAAACATCAGATAAGGGAAAGATCCCAGAGCTGGAGCGGTGGCCCCGATCAAGAGATAAGCCATCCGGCGCCGCCCTGTGGCAGTGATGGTGCGCTGGTAGGCACGGATAAAATTGAACCAGGAGAGCAGCATCGCAACCGCATAATACAGGGTAAATGCTTCGGTTGCCAGCGTCCTTTTCAGATATGGGGCCGGCCCGGAATCCAACACCATTGGACCCATCCAATCCGAGAAAGGGATCAGGAGGACAGCGATAAAGGAAAATAGATAGGTTACCCGAACCAACCAGCGCCGGCGGCCCCGGCTGGGTTTCCCCGTTGTAGACAGCAGGGCATCTGAAAAATGCAGGTAGGCGGGAGGAAGAAAGAGGATCCCAATCCATTGGAAGCGCAGCCAGAAATCGATCTGCCAGTCTACCCCAACCGTGCTGCCGATCGCCTCCCCAGCAAATACGACCACCACACACAACAAAATCATCGCAAATGACCGCGCAACTCGGTCTCGCAGGTTGAACGTAAGCGCATATAAGAGGAGAGAGAACGCGGTAATCGCGATCCCCGCCGCCAGGATCTGGTTGATCGTCTCCAGACCCAGGAGCAGAGCGTTGTGCCAACTGCCTACCATAACTACCTTCTACATTTACAGCCTATCGATCGCTAATAAAATAAGGCGCTGTGCGCCCAAATAGATTTGCCGGTTTCAGCGGAGATATTGGGCAAAGAAAAGGGCAATATCCTGGTTCGAATAATAGTGATCGTTGTACCCGCAAAATTCATAGCCCAATTTCTGTGCAAGCCGGATGGCAGGGATATTCTTGGATTGCATTTCGAGGATCATGCGCCGGTCCCGCCGCTGGCCGGCCCATTCCTGGCCTGCCAGGACCAGCGCAGTAGCAATTCCCTGTCGCCGGGCATCAGGAGCCACCACCAGATCAGTCACCCAGGCCGTGGTTGGAGAAAGCTCTTCGGACAGGCTGATATAACCGGCCGGCTGCCCTTCGATCGTCCCCACCAGGACGGCTGAACGGTGGTTCCAATCCTCGGCCAATCTGCGATACATTCGCGGATATTCCACCCGGACCGGCCTTGGCAAACGGATCTCGCGAAAATGGACGGCCAGTTGTCCATCATCGGGGATCAAGTCCATTTGCCAGACGTAATTGCTCTTAAATCCATGATCGATCTCGATCAGTCCTGGTATGTCGGCGGGGTTCGCGTGACGGATCTCAATTTGTGGCATTCGATACTCCTGTCAGGGTGCGGCAACCCGGATGGGGATTACACAAGGCGAAAGCTCCTGCCCCTGGTGATCGGTTACCACCAGCCTGAGCAGGTAATCGCCGGGAATGAGTTGACTGGTATCCCAAACTCCGAGTATGCCATCCAGGATCGTGCTGTTCCCAGCAGCAATCGTCAACCACGTGCTGCTCCCCGGTTGGGTATATTCATATTTGTAAAAACCAAAGTCCTCGACGCTAACCGTTCCCTTCAATTCCGCCATGCCTTTGATTTCATTGCCGCTTTCCGGAAAGGTAAATTCAAGCTGATCGGCGATACAACCTGTGCTGGATTGTGTGACAGGTTGCAATGTGGTTCCCGGTAGTAGGGTTTCGCTTAAGGAGGCGGGAGTTCCAACCGGCAGAGTAGCCGTCTGGGTCGCCAGGATATTCAGCGTGGGTGTAGCCAACGCCTGAACATCCGGTAGACTGGGTGAGACAAAAGAAACCAATAAAAACTGCCCGGCGGCTAGCAGGAACAATAAAATGATCATACTGGTCGCTTCGCTAAGTCTCCGTTGCGCATTTTCTCGTTCCAGGCCAAATATCGCTCCCCGCCATTCGATCAACGCCAGAATCAGCTTCCGTACATACACGAGCCCCACCAGACCCAGAAGCACATAAACCCATACTTCGTAGGTTTTGAGAAAACGTAAAATCTCGTTCATACCGTCAATTCGGTAACTTACAAGATCCCCGGAAAGATCCAGGGAAGGTACTATTCGGTTGGTATAAGGTACAGGTTTCTACCTTGCAGCCTCTTTTGATATTTTTTTCAGTACACCTCGAACCAGGCGCGTCAACTGTGGGACGATTATCCGGCCTGCTTCCAGAACCTCTTCATGGGTAGTGACTGTATTTCCGTCCAGGTTAGCTTTGTTACTGATCCCCGAGATCCCTAAAACACGCATACCACCATGCCGGGCAGCAATTACCTCAGGGACCGTCGACATACCGACTGCGTCCGCCCCGATGGCGCGTAGGAAACGCAGGTCTGCTGGCGATTCGAAAGAAGGTCCTGCCAGGCAGACATATACCCCTTCTCTCAGGTTGAGCCCGTTCTCCTGAGCTGTTTTGCGCGCCATCTCGATCAGGCCACGGTCGTAGGGCTGGCTCATGTCCGGAAAACGGGGTCCCAGTTCATCCAGGTTGGGGCCGCGCAGGGGGTTGAGGCCGGCCATTCCGATCAGGTTGAGCTGGTCGGTGATCAACATCAGGTTCCCAGGCTCGAAATCCGGGTGGATCGCGCCGGCTGCGTTAGTTACGATCAAGGTGTCCAAACCCAGCCGCTGCATCACCCGCACAGGCAGGGCGACCTGGGCCATGCTGTAACCCTCATAATAATGCACCCGTCCCTGAAGAACCAGTACCGGGACGCCTTCCAGGCTGCCGGCTACCAATTTTCCCTGGTGTCCCTGGACGGTCGAGACCGGCCAGCCAGGGATATCGCTGGTCGGGATGATCTCCGGTTGTTCAACGGCATCCGCAAGACCGCCCAGTCCGGAACCCAGAATCAGGCCGACTTTGGGCTGTGAAGATAGTCTGGCCCGGACAGCCTGAGCCACCTGGTCAATTTCATCCAAACGAAATGTATCCTGCATCCCTGCTCCGCAGTTTTTGAGTTAATAAGAAGACAGGATCCGAAGAGATGATCCTGCGCCGGTTAATCCCTGGTATGAAAAGTCCCCCAGGTCTTCCCTTTGATATCAACTCAAAGTGGTTAAGATTCGCGACGCCACGACTACTAAAATTATAACAGATATTCGCGGCCTTGTTTCACGGCTGGACAATTGGTTACCCTTTCATTACCCTTGCAAAAGTTTCCACGGTCCTGCCAATGGCTTTCTCATCGATCCAATAATGGACGACCAGCCGGAAGCGGCGTGGTCCGACCACCTGGACGCGGATCCCTTCATCCGCCAGGCGAGCCGCTGCCTGTGAAGCAGTGATAAACTGATCCGCATCAATCGACACAAATACCATATTCGTGGCGGGCGTACCAGCATCCAGAATCATCCCCGGGATCTTGGCCAAACCTGTGGCCAGCAGACCCGCCCGGTAGTGGTCTTCCGCCAGGCGCTCGATCATTTCATCCAGGGCAACGATCCCCGCCGCTGCGAGGATTCCGGCCTGGCGCATTCCACCACCCAATTGTTTGCGGATCCGCCGGGCGCGGTAGATAAAGTCACGGGTGCCACACAAAACCGATCCCACCGGGGCGCATAGTGCTTTGCTCAGGCAAAAAGT
>Ga0209593_10001278_pt1 | contig 10877 bp, 22 predicted proteins | sample PPLLaktember2015_3_FD_187260 | JGI IMG/M metagenome (GOLD analysis project Ga0209593, IMG submission 187260) | Freshwater sediment microbial communities from Prairie Pothole Lake near Jamestown, North Dakota, USA - PPLs Lake P7 Core (6) Depth... | ecosystem: Environmental > Aquatic > Freshwater...
TGAACTTTTAACCTGGTCTTAGCCATCTGGGTTCTCCTACTTCAATGGTGCACCGAACGCCTGCCACCCCAATAGCAGCAGGAGAATAAACAGCAAGAGGTTGCCGCCGACGAGGTAGTAACTGCCCGGCGAGACAACGAAGCCGTGATACAATCCGAACACTAGCCAGAGCAGCATCAGTATCCAAAAAGCCAAGCCAATAGCCATGATCAATCTCCTATGGCGTTGTTGGTGGTGGTACTACTAGCGGCGGTGTTACCGGCCACACCATCCAGACCAAAATCAGGACGACCACCACTGCGACGGCGCCCCATACGATCTTCTGCTCGTTGCTCATCCGACACCTCCGGTAAGTGCAGTGCGCGGCCCCATGTCGCCATTCGGCTGCGGTGCCTGATTGGCCTGCGCCTGCGCCGCCTGCTCGGCCTGCTCCGGCCCGCCATGGCCCGGCACACCTGTTTGCGCAGCCAATGCTTGGGCCTGCTCCTGCTGCTTGTCGAGGTCGTCCTCGCTGGGGACAATTTTGTCCCCGTCGAGCCCGATGGTCTGGGAGACTGAGCGCAATACAGTGGCTCTTCCCTTCGGCCCGATGATACCCATATCGATGGGATTGGCCGTAGCCTGCAGGAACTCAAGCTGCCTGACACGCTGGGTCTCGCGCTGGGCGGCGACGTTGACGCCCATGACGCGCACCTGCTCCTGCCCGGTGAACACCCCGGTGTCGTCAGTCAGCATCACCATGTCGTAGAGCGCTGTCAGCAGGGGCTGGATCACGTCGCGGTCGACGTTGGCGGCCACTGTCTGGAGAATTTTACTGGCGTTGGTCATCAGCATGGCCAAGCCGGAGGCGGTTCTACCCGCACCGCCAGACGCCCCACCGCCCGTCTGGTAACGGGGGATCGAGCTTAATTCATCAGCCATGCCCTGAAACTTCTCGTAGACCATGAGAAGCTCTTGAGAGTTCGAAGTGGGCTGGAAGAAGCTGATCGGCACCTGCACGTTGTTAGCCAGCGGATCGCTCATGACGTGCCAGCGCTTCCACGGATATAGCTCATCGCCAAGCTCATTGGCACTCAAGCGGTCATCATTGATGACCACCTGAGGCCCGGACGAGATCGATAGGTTATTCACCAATGAGCGTAGTGCAGCATTAGCGACATCCTGCACGTCGGCCAGTATGTCGGGGAGGCCGTTACCTACCGGCGTCGACGGCACCTTCTCGAAGCTCGTCACGAAGTATGGCGCGCGCTTGCGCGGAGAGGGGGAGTGCTGCACTTTTATGACGTGGCGGCCGATCAGCCACGCCTGCACGAAATAGTCACGGTCGTCGTCTTGGACCAGTTTTTTGGGAATGTCGTAGTCCTTGAGCTGCCGCCCTTGGATGGTGCCGTGGAACTCCAAGCAGGAGATCATGCCTGTCCGGTTGAAAAATGGGTCTTCCCTATTCTCCTGAACAGCCCTTTGTGCGTCGACGCTGTCCCAGTCCTCGTTGAGCCCGCCGCGCCCATACTCCTCAAGCACCATCTTGATCTCCTCGGTGTTGTAGCCGGGGAGGTCGAGCAGGTCGTTGAGGTCTTTTCTAGTGAGGCGTGAGCGCTGGATGACGTCGCCATCGACGATGGAGTTCACTCCCGGCGACCACCAGATGTCAAATGGGCTGACCCGTTCCCAGAACAGACGCGGCTGCTCGCTGGTGGTCGCCTGCCCGTTACGCCATACAACGGTGGGCACAATGCGGACTACGGGTCCCTTGATGACCGCAAAGGGGAAAATGCTCAGATCTTGGATGAACTCGGCAAGGGCATCGTAGAAGCCGCCCTGCTGGAGATATTCATCCATCTTCTCGGTGGCGAAGGCTGCTTGTTTGCGGGCTTTCTTCTTGGCCGCCTGCTTGGCCGCTTCGAGCAGGTTCACCGTGCGGTCGCGCAACTGGTCCAGATCGGGCATCTGGCCGGCGGTCGCCATGTTGGTCGCCTCGCTCGACACGAGGTCCTGCACGGCTTTTATGACCTGCGGAGGCAGGTCGGGGTCCTGCGCCGGGTCGAGCGCCCATGGACGGTCAGGGGAAAGATAAATATCACGGAGCAGACTGGCCGCACCCCGGCATTTGGCAGCAGTAAGTCGAGCATAAACATCAGAACCGCCGAACTTCTTAATCTCGGCGATCTTGTCGGCGGGGTACTGGCCATTGAACGCAAGCTGGGCACCTAACAGGCGGTTCGACCATCCGGCGTTGCTGTCGCGGTGGCGCTTGAAGGTGTCAAACTCCCGCCTGATGTGCCCGGCAAGCGAGGTTTCGTAAGCCTCGGGGAGCTTCTTCTGGTTCTCGGCGAGGTTCTCATTGGCAAGCTTTTCGCTGGCATTGAGGGCTTGCGGGGACACGACGCGCAAGAGCCCACGCGCTGAGCCCACGGACGACGCCGTCTGGGAGATGTCCACCATAAGTGGTACGTACAGGAAATGGTTAGTGAGGTAAAGCGGCGAGAGCTAGCGAGGATAACATGGTAATTGACGAAGTTGTGATGCTCAGATTGGCCCGCGAACTGGCCATGGATCTGAGCAATCTGCCGGAAACCCTGACCAAACTGGGGGTCGATGCCGACCAGTGGCAGCGGATGCAGGCCAACCCGCGCTTTCAGGCGGTGCTGAAAGAGATGATCGAGGCGTGGCACGCGGCGGCGAACGCCCCCGAGCGGGTGAAACTGAAGAGCGCGGCGATGCTGGAGGAGGCGCTGGAAGAGATACAGTCGCGCATCCACGATAACAGGGAGCCATTGGCGGCAAAAACTGAACTGCTGAAGCTGGTGAGTAGGTTGGCAGGGATAGGAAATGAAAAAGTAGAGGGACAAGTATCAGAGAAGTTTGTGCTGAGTATTAATATCGGCGACGGTGCCAAGCACGGGCTTGGCATTGTTACCTCAAAGGTAATAGAGCATCAATCATGAGCACGATGAGTTACACCGCGCCACCCACGGTGGCGAAGTTCATGCGCTGCGATGCGTTCGTCCGGGCGATCATGGGTCCGGTGGGATCAGGTAAAAGCACAGGATGCCTGATCGAGGTGATGCGACGAATGGCTGAACAGGCACCTGCACAAGATGGCATCCGTCACACACGGTTTGCCATAGTGCGGCAGACGCTTCAGCAGATAACCCAGACGGTGCTGAAGGAATTTTATACATGGGCGGGACCGGTTACGAACTACAAGATTTCAGAGAAGACGATATACATAGAGTTCGGCGACATCAAATCAGAGATACATCTGATCCCATTGGAAGACGAGCAGGATCAGCGAAGGTTGTTATCCATGCAGCTTACCGGTGTGTGGGTGAACGAATTTCCCGAGATAGACGCGGCGCTCATTCCGGCTATCTCCGGCCGGTTAGGTCGTTATCCGTCCAAGGCGCAAGGCGGACCGTCGTGGTTCGGCATGGTCATGGACGGCAACTTCCCAACTGAAGGCGGCGAGTGGCATAAATTGTTAGAGCTGGATGTGCCGCAGGACTGGGTGGTGTTCAAGCAGCCGGGAGGGTTGAGCGATGACGCGGAGAACGTTGAGAACCTGCCCGGCGGGCGCGAGTATTACGAGCGGCTTTCTCGCGGCCATTCTCCTAACTGGGTCAAGCGCTATGTCAACGCCGAGTATGGCGATGATCCCTCCGGATCAGCGGTTTTCCGAGACAGCTACAAGAGCACGTTTCATTGTGCCGATGAAGTTTCTCCCGTCCCCGGCCACCCTCTGCTCGTCGGGCTCGACTTTGGACGCGACCCTTGCGCCGTCATTACCCAGATGGACCATCGCGGAAGGCTGCTGGTTCTTGGTGAAATAATCAACGAAGATGTTGGTTTAGAGTTAGCAATACAGCGCGCCATCAGACCTGCATTAATGAGCGAGAGATACCGGGGCAGAATGACCGCCGTCGTGGGAGACCCCGCAGGCGCACACAGATCGACCAGCTACGAAGAGACCACTTTCGATGTTTTGAAAAGGTCGGGCTTGGTCGGCATGCCGGCACCCACCAATGCGATTGATCGCCGATTACAGGCGGTCGAGGCGTTCCTTCTTCAACAGAGAGATGGTGGACCAGCAATTCTCATAGACCGGGGCCGCTGCCCGGTGTTGTGCAGAGGACTGGGGGGTGGTTACAGATTTGGCAAGCACAAGAACGGCCAGATCAAACCAGTGCCGGAGAAGAACCAATACTCGCATGTGTGCGACGCCCTCCAGTATGCTTGTCTGGCCGCGCACAATGGCGCGACCGGATTGATACTTTCGCGATTGACACGGGCGCGCAGGAGCGAACCTAGGGCGCGGGTTTCGTCCGCAGGCTGGACCTGAGGACTAGGCTACCGGATCGGCAGGTCAGGGTCCTCGCCGTAGAGCTTCTCCAATTGATCGGCAAGAGCGTTGGCATCGGTCGGGGTGCGAATGGAGCGCAGCTTGCGGATGATCTCTTTCATTCTCTGGGCTTCGTCGGCGTCTACGGTTCTGGTGGATGCTTGAGCCATGTGATGTGATCCCTTGTTGATCAGGTTAACTAAGCACGTATTGGGCTGGATAACAATTTGGTTTTTTGGGCCGGGCATTTTTTGGGATTTGTTTGTGTTGTGCTGGGGGGATTTGGGGGTGTTATGTTTTGGGTTTTTTGCCCCTAGATATTTGTAAAGTACCTAAAAAGCAGGGGCCCCATCCGGTGGCCGGGCCTGTCCAGTTACCCGGCCGGGTAAGCATGACGCAATTGGCCCGATTAACATAGGGCAGAAGACACGACATAGCCTGCGGATGACGCATACGAAAGCAGGCAACCGGCTCTAAGCCCGACGAGGGCGGACGAGTAGACGCGCGGGACTATACCCCCGGGCGGCATGGGTGAGAACCGCGCGGCACGCGGTCCCGGTCCCCACATGATCCTGAGAGAACCCCAGCGGGCGCGAATATACGCGGGCGGACGGCAGGATCGGAGTGAGAGAGCAAAAGTATTCTCTCCACTCTCGGAATATGTCTTCTAACCCGATAGCAAGGGATCAAAGTATAAGTATAAACCAGCGGGTAAGTTACCTCCATAGGTAACTTGCTCGCATGGTCGTGACAGATTGAACGGTCTGTCGCGACCATGCGAGTACGCATGGCCACAACCCAAACACAGGAGATTACTATGACGACCATGGTCAACGATATGCGTAAGCAGGACCTGTTCAAGCTCGCAACTTCATTGGGCAAAGATGAAGGCGAAGGCAAGAATGCCCGGCCATCCTTCGGCAAGGCGGCTTTCCTCGCGGCGGCCGATGGAGTTATCCTGTCGGGCAAGGGCGAGGACGATGTGTTCAAGCTGTACGGTAATTATCTCCGTGGGCTGACGACCAAGTTCTCGCATGCCGGCATGGCTGATCGCTCGGATAAATCCACCAAGGTGCAAGTCTCGAAACTGCGCCAGCATGTGATTGTCGGCGGCATGCCGATGTTCTCGACGGCGCGCGATGGCGGCACGTCCAAAGCTGCCGAACAATTCATTGTGCTTGTTGACGCCCGCATTGCGGCGCTTGCCGATGCGAGTGAGAAGGCCGTGCCGATCTATGACAAGTTCTGTTCTGTCATGCGGGCACAGCGCGCCAAGGTCAAGGCGGGCACGCCAGAGCCTCTTACTCAGGATGAAATCGACGCGGCTATTACCTCGAAAGGTAAGACGGCGGAAGAACTCTCGATGGTGCGGCAGGTCTACAAGAAGCTGATCGCACTCTCAGAGGAGAAGCTCTGCGAGGGTTCAGCGGAGTACTTGCTCGCGGCTGCAAAGGTTCTGTTGCCGCGCGTCGCCATCCTTGAAGCTGACAGCGAGGACGATGCACTCGACGCGCAGCTCGACGCGCTGACGCCGGAACAAAAGGCTCGCATGCTGGCAAAGCTCGCGGCCTGATTGGGCCTAACAATGGGGCTGTTACCTCACGAGGTAACATGCCCCATATTTAGACCCAACGAAAGGATACTGCTTATGTTTACTGAACTAGCCTGCCTGATTGGGCAACTCGAACACGCTGTGGTTACGCATCGCGGCCGGACTACTATCACGCGCTACGATCTTGAGTTGCTCTGGAAAGTACTTGAGCATATTACACCTGAGCTTGACCCGACCACGGTCGAAGCTGAACTCGAAGGGAAGGATTGACGGGATGTATGTGATCCAACGCCAATGGAACGGCAAGCCCAACGGCTTCATCGAACTTGTGTTCGTGAGCGAGATTGAAGCGCAACGCTACATCGACGCGAACCTCACCGGCGGCGAAGTATTATACTTCCCGACGCAGCGTATGCTGTGAGATGATCCGCACGCTGATGTTCAGCGTGCGGATCTTTATTTGTTTTACTATCATAAAACGGCAGTACCGATGCGTGGGCCATATCCGCAGGGCATTACCTGAGGGGTAACGCTACTGTAACGGCAGGCCAGAGTTAAAATATTGGTATATATAATATATTTAAACAAATAGAATAATAGAAATAGAGATATACGAGTACACACTAAGAATGAAAAAAGCGGGGGGATCAACGTGAAAAAACGTAGTGATCCCCCCGCTTTTCTCATGTATGTATACCTACTCCCCAAAACCAATTTATCCATATCCATTTACCTGACCTAGCGTCAGTAAATTATGTAATGAAATCAACACTAAACTAAAACATCACTCATCCCGAAAATTTTAATTACCTCTCAAGGTAACCAGTTTATCCCATTCACACCGTGTTTGAGCCCTAAAAATCGCTACCTACTTGACTGCATCCCACGACTAGGCTAAACACGTTTGTGCCTAGGTTAAACCACAAAAACGTGAGGATAAAATGGCTGACTACAACTTAGTAGACCAAAAACCATCCCCTGCCAACGCTTATCGGCAGGCTCTTAAGCACGTTAACATGTTAAAGAGGATGTCTCCCTCTGCAGAACGTGACGCCCTGCTGGACAAGGCTATGCAGGAACTTATCCTACTGAAGCAAGCTGCCAATAAACTAGCTTGGTCCCTACGCGCCACGCGCCCTAAGCGCGAGCGTGTATATGTGACTAAGGATATGAAGCGCGTCGTGGATTACCTGAAAGGTAACCCGCAGCGCCTGTCTGAACTGCTGTTCGAGGCCGCCAGTGCGGACACAAAGCCCCCCACACCTGCACCTGCGGAACCAGCCAATACTAATACGTTCGCGACGTGGCTGGTTGCCAAGGGTCACAAGTTCGAGAACCTTACTCCCGAAGAACGTGAACTCGCCCTGATTACATGGAAAAAGGAGGCGTCTGCAAACCAGTAACCATAACCTCGTATCACAACCCTACTTACCTAGAGAGGTAACCATGCCCAAACGTGCTGATCCTAACAAGGCGCGGTACAAGCTGAATAACCGCCAGCCGACGGCTTCCCTCACCAGCCTCCCTTTAACCCCCGACGGACCCGCTGCAATACGTGTCCATAGTGGGCTGCTGCGCAGTAAAGAGGAGCTGGATGCGTTCATCAATCTATTGCGAGACTTAGCCGCGCAGCGGCCGACTGATTACGTTCGTGCCTACCAGAGTAACCCCAAGAGGTAACCAATGAACTATCATCTGCCAACCAAGGCCGAGGTCGCCCTGTGGGCCAGAGCCTCGCGCAATCGCTACATCCACAGATGGCACACGCCCATCGTGGTGAAACTCCACGGCGTCGATGAGAACTGGTGGTATGCGCCTGACTACAACAAGCGCTACCTGCCGGTCATTACCCGAGGAGGTAACGATGCTTACAACGTATGAGCGCCTGTATGTGAATGTCCATGCCAGCAACACCACGGTGGTCAGGGCTGCAGCTAAAAAGCTGAACCCCCAAGCCCGTCGCGATCCTGCCCGCCGTGTCGAGCGGCATCGCTTCTACAGGATCATGCTCGCATACCATAAAGAGATGTGTGAGCTGGCGCGGGAGTTTCGCCTGTGAACGAAGCAATCGTCATCGCCAGCATGATCATCGGGTGCTTCATCTTCGGCATCGTGCTGATGCTGGTCTCTGTCGAGCACTAAACAAAAAAGAGGCACCATGGTGCGACCCTGTGGTGCCTCTTTCTTTCTTTCTACTGACTACTCTTTGCTGCCGGCACCAGAGGCGCCTTCAGCACCCGTCACTTCGGCCTTGGGCACGAGTTCCTCGCGTCCATCCTCATGGCGGATCTTGATCTTATCACCCTGTGGCTGGCCCACAACAGTAACTGTCTTCTGCTTGTACATAGCCATGGCTTGGTTCTCCTGCCGATCACAATGAGCGGCAGCGCTTAAACGTGCATAATGATGTATCGTTCCCGTAACACACCCAACATTACCCAAGGGGGTAACAATGTCTGAACCCAACCCGAAGAACACGTACACCAGTTATATCTTCCAAGTGCAGGATATTCTGCAGGATACCTATTTCGTGCGGATACCCAGCGCCTACGAGGACGACGGCAACGCCAGAGCTTACTGCATCAACTTCATCCGCGTTGCGTTCGAGACCAGCATCAAGCCTGTCGATGCGGCGTTCGTGTTATGCAACAAGATACAGCGTAAGCGCTGGCTGGAGAACGATCATGCACACTGAGATGTTTGACATCATCACCGACGTCATCAATCACCCGAAACAAAGAACTATCATGTGCCGCGCCATGGCTAAGGCGCTAAGCAACATGAGCGATGGCACCTACAACGTGCCGGACGAATTGTTCGTGATGACCGCGACGCTCCTCTCGATGATCGACCGTGAACTCCCACCTGCTGATATCATCGGCGACAAGGGTGATCTGGCGCGCCTTAGCTGCCTGTTTCCCTTTGCGGCTAAAGCTAAAGGGTTACCCCAACAGGTAGCATCCAGAATATGGTATGACTACACCACATACGTGGACATTACCGATCACTCTTATAGTGTGCAGTGATGGACAATAAATACACCACGCACCATCCCGGCGGCTACACAAACAAGCTGTTCGAGAGCACGCGCTACAGGGTGGAGTGCGTGCTTACCCGGCGAGGTAAGCCGCAGCACGCTGCACTCACTCAGTACAACGAGCCTACCATCCGAACCTACACATACATTATTCGCGGTGAGTTGTGCGCGCAGTTCCTCGCCGAGTTCAAGGCGCTCAAGACCGAGCACGCACCATACAAATCCCAACAGGAGTGGAGGTGGAACAACTCAGTATGGCATCCGTTCCTTGCCGAATGGGTTGCCAAGATGGCGGCTGTCAAACTGGCGCTCGATACCATGGAGGTTACCCGTGCGGGTAATGATCCGTCAGGGCGTGCCAACACCCTGTTATAGTCGTCTTGACAACCTCACAACATGAGTGTTACCCGAAACAATACTCTGTTGTGTTAACTAGCTAAGGTGTAATATGCGTAAGAGTACCAACGGCAACGGGCATGGCCAAACCAAAGCCCGCAAGTTCTATCCCCCAAAGGCGCGAGTGCAGACCAAGGGCCTTAAGCCCAAGTTCGTGCGAGCACAGCGCGAATGGTGGGAGCAGAAATCGCGGCGTGCGCAGCTTGCCTACTTGGCAAGCCATCCGTGTTCTGTGTATGGTAAGCGATACGGAGTTAAAGCAGCCTAGAGGTCCCCTCTCGGACCGTGGACGGCGAGTAAGTATGCGTGAGTACAGGGGCGGCAGCAGTGCCGCCCCTTTTCATTACAACCATTACCCACGGAGGTAACATGGATCAATCCAAACAATTAAGGAGGGAGCCAACTATCATCGAGCTGCGTGCCAAGGCATTGTTCTTTGGCATACAGGCGTGCCGATCCAAGTGGTCGCACACCAACAAAGACCCGCATCCATGGTGCGTCGAGCAGATCGCCGACCCGGAGAGCAGCATTGCCATGCGGGGTAAATGGTTTGCAACCGAGTACCAAGCATTGGAAGAGTTCCTTGAGTACAGTAAGATCCACGGTTACCCGAAAGGGTAACTCAACCAGCCCTGCGGGCTGCGGGTAATTACCCACGGAGGTAAACAATGGACGAAACTGTGAGCCCACAATTGCTGGCATGGGCGAAAGCTCATCCCGGCAAGTACGTGCATTTTGTAGCAGAGTGTGATGAAAAAGGTGAGCCAACCATAACAGGCTCAATAATTTATAAACCCAACCCAGAAGGAGAACTGCCAAATGACTAACGAAGAACTCGAAGCTGCGATGGACAGCGAGAACCCCAAGCACATCAGCGAGTGCGGTGAGCTTGACTGGCACGAACTGTTGGATCGTGCATATCTTGTTGCGTCGATGTTCGAGCAGCATGTGAACAATCATCATGTGGTGCAGTTGACACCCGAGTTGAAGGAGAGATGCGACGTGCTGGTCGATGCTCTGTGGGGCATCTACTGTTCGGTGCCCGGCTACGAGGAGCAGGTCAAGAAGGACCATGGGGACCGTGAGGCGTGGGTGAACTGGTGCAACAAAGCGCCTGAAATGCGGGCCGGCGAAGAAACCATAAGCGAGTATTTCAAGCGGCTCATTCCACACATCAAGCCATCGAAGCCGCACCCCAATGGGGAGTGGTGAGCCATGTTGTTCGACGACTGGAAGGCTGCCCGCAGGTATATCCGTGGGCGGTTTAAAGAGGCGAAGCTGCCCGCCCTTGCGGACGTTATGTATGAGGTAGCAAGCGAAGAGGAGTTCTTGCGGTTCTGCAAGGGCTTCGAGGACGTGGCGCGTGAGATCAACGCCATCGACTGGAAGTGCAGTGAAGTGCCTGAAACCCAACTTACCCAGAAAGGTAACTCAAATGTCTAAGGAAATCATGGATGCGGTCCGCGAGACCTGCATGCTCGTTACGATCCGCTTCAGTGCACTCGGCATGAGCCGCACAGATAAAGCGGCAAGTGAAGATGTCACTATCACGA
>Ga0209593_10001279_pt1 | contig 10864 bp, 9 predicted proteins | sample PPLLaktember2015_3_FD_187260 | JGI IMG/M metagenome (GOLD analysis project Ga0209593, IMG submission 187260) | Freshwater sediment microbial communities from Prairie Pothole Lake near Jamestown, North Dakota, USA - PPLs Lake P7 Core (6) Depth... | ecosystem: Environmental > Aquatic > Freshwater...
GAAACGGCTCCTCGGATAAGATGATCGGCGGAGAGGTGAAGTGGACGTGGAAGGAATTCGGATACCGACTACATCCCCTGACTTTAATTTAAAGTTTAAAACGAATTATAGGCTTAAGTTAGTGGCATTCGGGATTGTCCCCTTTTTTATCCTGGTTTCTTCTTTTTCCTCCGTGCCCCTGTGAGCCCTGTGAGAAAACTCTCTTTTTGATTCCGCCTTGACCGGGTTATGTAGATTTTTTTTATTTTTTTGACTGTCCCCTTTTTTCCCTTTTTTATTCGGAGCCCTTTGAACAGAATCCCCACGCGATGGGGGATTATTCTGGCGCAAAGACCCATCCGGCAGAAGTAGAAATACCGTTAAACCAATCGTTAAAAAAAACGTACTATTACTTTTAACCCAGGATATGGTAAAATGAACCCTAAAAATAAAATTTAATAAGGAGGAAAAAGAATATTCATGAAACATGTAACATCGATAGTTCTAACAATGATGTTGTTGTTATGCTTCACCCCCGTGTTATCGGCCATGACCAAAGCAGAAGACATCCAAAACTTCACGCTGAAAAACGGGATGAAGTTTTTCGTACTGGAAGACCATTCGATCCCGAATGCCAATATGTATCTATTCTTTAAAGTAGGTTCCAGGAATGAGTACCCCGGTATAACCGGTTTATCTCATTTCTTCGAACATATGATGTTTAACGGAGCCAAAAAATACGGGCCGAAAATGTTCGACAATATAATGGAAGCTGCCGGCGGCGCTAATAATGCCTATACATCGGAAGATATCACGGCTTATACGGATTGGTTCCCTTCTTCTTCAATGGAGACCATTTTCGATCTCGAAGGCGACCGACTGGCCAACCTCGCACTGGAAGAAAAAATGGTAGAGAGCGAACGAGGCGTTATTCACTCCGAGTATACCACCGGGTATGAAAACAGCAACTTCCGGCTATTACTCGATGAACTCCGGGCAGTTGCGTTCACCGCACACCCCTACCGGTGGTCCGTCATCGGTTATGAATCCGATATCCTGAATTGGCAGAGAAGCGACCTGAAAAGATACTTCGATATCTATTATGCACCCAATAATGCCATCGCGGTTATGGTAGGCGATGTCACCCTGGAAAAAGTAAAAGCCCTGGCTGAAAAGTACTTTGAACCCATCCCCGCTCGAGAAGCCCCCAGGCCGGTTCATACCGTAGAACCCGAACAACGGGGAGAAAAACGGGTGAATGTCAATAAAGACGTTACTTCTCCTAATATCATGATCGCTTACCACATCCCCAGCTCTCAATCCGAAGAATTCGTTGCACTGGATATACTGAGCTCGATTCTCTCCGACGGCAAATCCTCCCGGATCTACAGCACCCTGGTCAACGATAAACAACTGGCTGTCCGCGCCGGGGCATTCATGGGCGAATCCATCGACCCCTCCCTGTTCACCTTCTTTGCCATTTGCGCCAAAGATGTGCCGGTCGAAACCCTGGAAAACGCCATCTACGATGAAATCAACAAAATTATCACCGACGGCGTCACCGACTCCGAACTTCAAAAAGTCAAAAACAGGAAGCTCTTCAATTTCTATCGAGGAATGGAAACTATCAACGGCAAAGCCGATAATATCGGCACCTATGAAATCTTTTACGGAGACTATAAAAAACTCTTCGAAGCACCGGAAGCCTACAAAAAAGTCACCAAAGAAAACATCAAAGCCATTGCCGCCAAATACTTCAAAAAATCCAATCGCACCGTCGGCATCATGCAAAAAACGGAGGAGAAATAACCATGAAAACGAAAAAGTTTACACCGGCTGTTTTAATAATGACCTTTCTTTTCATCGGGTGGGCCATCAGCCCTTTAATGGCTGAAAACCCCACGTTTAAACTCCCCAAATACGAGAAGTTTACGTTAAAAAATGGACTGACCGTCTACTTGATGGAACAACACGAAGTACCGCTTATCACCGTATCGGCCCTATTCCCGGCAGGCGCAGATAAAGACGGCGACCGGTTCGGACTGGCCAGCTTAACCGCCGACTCCCTCTTCTTCGGCTCCAAAAACTTCTCAAAAAAACAAATCGAAGAAAACCTCGAATTTCTCGGCGCTTCTTATTCCAGCGGAGCATCGAAGGAAACCGCCCGCGTATCCATGTCTTTCGTCAACACAGATACAGATAAAATATTCCCAATTATCAAAGATATCATTCAAACCCCTACTTTCGACCAATCCGAATTCGAAAAACATAAAAAACGAACCCTACTCGAACTGGAACAAGATAAAGAACAACCCGCCGGAGTTATCGGATATTATTTTGGAAAATTCCTCTTCGGAAACCACCCCTACGGGAACCCGGAAACCGGTATTCCTTCAACCGTCGAAAAAATCACCGCCTCCGACTTAAAAACTTTTTACGACGCCTACTACAGACCCGAACAATCCTGCATCGCCGTAGTCGGAGATTTCCAGGCCCCCCGGATGAAAGAGAAAATCAAAAAACTATTCGAAGACTGGAAAGCCCAGGGAAAACCCGTTACCCCCGAAACAAAATCCATCCCCTCCTACGATAAAAGCCGCATTCTCTTAGTCGATAAAAAGGACGCCACAGAAACCCAATTCATCATCGGCACCTTCGGGATTCCACGCAATAACCCCGACTACGTATCCATCCAGGTCATCAATACCATCCTGGGCGGACGCTTTACCTCCTGGCTCAATGATGCACTGCGCGTCAATGCCGGTTTAACCTACGGCGCAGGAAGCGGCTTCGATGCGCTTAAATCTACCGGAACATTTACCATCAACAGCTATACCCGGACCGAATTCACCGTTAAAGCCATCGATATGGCACTGGACGTTCTGAACCGCCTTCATACTACCGGGATCGACGAAGCGACCCTCTCTTCCGCTAAAAATTATATCAAAGGCATGTACCCCCCACGATACGAAACCGCCGGCAGCCTGGCTAACCTCTTAACTTCCATGTTCTTCTACAACTTCGATGAATCGTTCATTAACAACTTCCAACAAAACGTCGACTCCATGTCCATTGAAAAAACAAAAGAAATCATCGCCAAATATTTTCCCAAAGATAAACTCACCTTTGTCCTTATCGGGAAAGCCTCCGAAATCCTCGAACAAGTCAAAAAATACGGCGAATTAACCGAAAAAGATCTTAAAACCGAAGGATTCTAATCGAATCGAACATAAACACCCTGGGACGGTTCGGGCAGAAAACCACCGAAACCGGCTTCTGCACGGATCGCCCCTTACCCCCTAATTTATGCAAACGATTTGGCCGATCCTTTTTATTACTGCCCATTTTAATAGGATGCCCTTCACTCACCCCCCCATTCCTCTCACTCAAATTCACAATAAAAAAAAAAAATAAAAAACTTTTTTTAAAAAAATTTGTGGATTTTTTTTTTTCAGTGTGATATAAATTGTATTCCACCATCGAATAGAAATTGAAATTTGATAGAGGAGGATATATGAATATAAAAGTGACAAAGGAAGGAGATAAAGCAACGGTATTCCTCTCCGGCAACATCGATATCCCCGCAGCAGAAAATTTGAAGCACTCAATGCAAGAACTTTTTCATGACGAATTAAAAGAAGTGACCATCGATTTTAATGAAGTCGACTCCATCGGCAGTTCCGGCATCGGTGCCCTTCTCCTGACTCATAAAGAATTAATTGCCAAAAACGTGAAATTTACCATTACCAACCTAAATAAAGAGATTACCGCCCTGTTCAAGATCATTAAACTCGATAAACTTTTTAAAATAAAAATATAACCTGGACTTTTTTTTGCCTTTACTTCACATTTTTTTGCCTATAATTATTTCGTAAGTATCCCCCTTTCCCGCCGCGCTATTTCCCTGGAAAATTTCTTTTCAACACCGACCCAAAACACTTTTCAAAATGAAATGCTGCACAGAAAACAAAACTCTTGACAATTTAAATTATTTTGCATTATAATTTTATTCTAAAATATGAACCGGCGGTTCAAATATTGAAACGATTTTTTATACTCATTTGAATTAGCACCTAGGAGGAAAGAATCATGATCAAAGGCTTGATGAACAAATACCTTTATATTGATTTAACATCTCGAACATACCGGTATAATGTATTACCTTCCGGGCTGTTCGAGGAATTCATCGGTGGAAAAGGGGCAGGATTGAAAATAATGATCGACAACGGTTTAACAAATCATGACCCCTATTCCCCGGAGAACCCGTTGATTTTTATAACCGGGCCTTTCACCGGCTCCCGGGTTCAAACTTCGGCCCGCTCTACCCTGGTTACCAAATCGCCGCTGACCGGGACATTCCTGGATTCACACGCCGGCGGCCATTGGGGACCCCAATTAAAAAAAGCAGGAGTCGATTACCTGTATATTACCGGTAAAAGTAAGAAACCCGTCTATTTATCCATCACACCGGGCAGTGTTCAATTTGAAGATGCATCGGACTTGTGGGGAATAAACCGTTTCGAAGTGGAACGAAAATTACGGGAAAAGTACCCGGAAACCCACGTCGCCAGCATCGGCATTGCCGGGGAAAAATTGGTGAAATTCGCCTCCATCGGGGTCGATTATAATCGTCAATTCGGTCGGGGCGGAAGCGGGGCCGTTATGGGCTCGAAGAATTTGAAAGCCATCGTAATCGGGGGGAAAGAAAAAGTAGAATTTGCAGAGGAAGAAAAATACAAAGAACTGGCCGCCCAATTAACCCAGGATGTGATGGCTCACCCTAACCGCGCTTTAAGATACGAGCGTGGGACTTCCATGTGGATAAGGTTGGGCCAGGAAATCGGGCGATTCCTGCCGGTCCGCAACTGCCGGGATGTCGTCATGGATGAATACGAAAAAATCACTTCGGAAGGCCTCCGAGCTGCTTTAAATTGGAAAAGCACCGGCTGCTTCGGGTGTGGAATCTTATGCACCAAATTGGCGAAGTGGAAAAACTATGAAATGGAAGGCCCCGAATATGAAACCGTCGCATGGCTGGGGGCCAACTGCGGCCTCAGCAACCCCGAAGACGTCGCTTATGCCAATTACCTGGTCGACGATTTCGGGATGGATTCCATCTCCACCGGGGCAGTCATCGCCTTTGCAATGGAAGCTTTTGAAAAAAATATTATTACCGAATCCGACACCGGCGGCATCCCCCTGGTCTTCGGGAATAGCACTGCCCTTCACCAGGTAATAGAAAAAATAGCCCGGCGCGAAAATGTGGGCGATACCCTGGCAGAAGGAACCCGAATCGCCGCTCAAAAAATCGGTAAAAACAGCGATTATTTCGCCCTCCAAACCGCAGGTATGGAACTCTCCGGCGTGAACATCAAAGGATGCGCTTCTATGGGCCTCGCTCTCGCCACCGCCGATTTCGCCAGCCACACCCGCGCCTGGACCGCTACCATGGAAATGAATAAACTGGTCGACTACGATACCGCACCCAGGATCGTCAAAGACAGCCAGGACGAGGTCAATACCCGCAATTCCCTCATTATATGCGACTTCGTACCCTTCGGCTTCGACCGGCTGGCCCCGCTGCTAAACACGATCACCGGATTAAACTTCTCACCCAGCGATTTGCAAAAAACCGGCGAACGCATCTCCAACCTGAACCGCATGTACAATATTAAAAATGGACGAACCCGGGAAAACGATACGCTCCCTCCCCGCTTTTTCAACGAAAAACACCTCTCCGGGATTTTTAAAGATCAATTTTTAACAAAAGAAAAATTCAATCAATGGATAGATATGTATTACCGGGAACGCGGCTGGAATGAAAACGGGTTCCCGGCGAAAGAAAAATTATCCGAATTGCGCCTGGAGCAAATATGAGCTCCTTCTACCCCTCCTGTACCAGGAGGTTTAAGGATTACGTGCCATGAATCGATCGGTTCAAAAAGCATTTGAAATTCTCTCTTACGTGGTGAATAACTCTCAAAAACAAAGCCTGAACCAGGTGGCCCGTTCCTTAAAAATGAACAAAACCACTCTCTTTCGGTTTATTAGTACTCTCGAACATATCGGTATGCTCAGTAAGCGAAACGACATCTACGTACCCGGCATTAAACTCTTTGAAATGGGCAGTAAGGTTCCTGTCAAACAACTCATTGTCGATAAAGTACACCCGGTCTTGTGCCGCCTTACCGCCGATGTCAATGAGACCGTCAATATGGGAGAACTATACAACAACCGGGTGCTTTACCTGGACAAAACCGAAAGTAAACGAAGTTTACAAATCCGCACCGTCATTGGAGGTACCAATCCCCTCCACGCCACGGCCCTGGGAAAAAGCATTTTATCCATCCTCCCGGACGAACTCTGTGAAACCATTATCGCCAATTTGAAATTTGAAAAAAAAACACCCGCCACGATTACCGACCCGGAGCTATTGAAAAAGCACATTGCAGACGTCAGGGCGAAGGGCTCCGGTACCGATTACGAAGAACTGGAAGAGGGCCTTTATTGTGTTGCCGTCCCCCTAATGATTCGCCAGTTGAATTTTTATGGGGCCATCAGCTTTTCTGGGCCCTCTGCCCGGTTCACCCCCCAATGGATGGCTGAATTAGCCGTCAAATTAAAAGAAACCGCTTCCGAAATCAAAGAACTATTCGAATAAGGAGAACAACATGATAAAACCATTCGATCAAATGGCTGATCGCACCGGTCACCTGGTGCCTGAAGGTGCATACGCTTTCCTGGCCAAAGCCGGTCAATTAGAAGCCGCTGGCCGCGAAGTGATCCACCTGGAGATCGGTCAGCCGGATTTCCAAACTTTCCCGAATATCGGTATGGCCGGTATACGTGCAATTTCTACAGGCCAAACCCGTTATACTCCACCCGCCGGGATACCCCCCCTTCGAAAAGCTATCGCGGATTATACCGCCCAACGTATCGATTTTCCGATTTCACCGGATCAAGTCGTCGTAGGACCCGGCGCCAAACCCCTGCTCTTCTTCCCCATGATGGCCCTCCTGGAACCCGGCGACGAAGTGATTTACCCGGATCCCGGTTTCCCCAGTTACCGCGCTATTATCAAAACTATGGGCGCTGAACCCGTTCCTATCCCATTAAAAGAAGAAAACGATTTTTCCTTCGATATGGACATATTCCTGGAAAAAATTAACCCCAGGACTCGCCTTATTATTATTAACTCCCCCTCCAACCCCACCGGCGGCATCATCCCGGGGAAAGACCTCGCTGTTATTGCCGATTCAGCAAAAAAAAATGATGCCTGGGTACTGAGCGACGAAATTTACACCCGCCTCGTTTATTCGGATGAACCCGTTAAAAGCATTATGACTTTCCCCGGCATGTCCGAACGAACTATTATCATGGACGGTTTCTCTAAAACCTATGCCATGACCGGTTGGAGATTGGGTTTCGGCGTTATGCCCAAGAAATTGGCCGATACCGTCGACCTGCTGCTCACTCACTCCGTCGGATGCACCGCCACTTTTACCCAGCTCGCCGGGATCGAAGCACTGAAAGGCCCGCAAGAACCTGTGGAAGAAGTCCGGAAAGTTTATTTGAAACGCCGGGATTTTATCGTTAATGGCCTGAACCGCATCCCCGGTGTGACCTGCTTAACCCCGCAGGGCGCTTTCTACGTTTTCCCGAATGTTAAACACTTTAATCGCTCTTCGGACTATATTGCCAATTACTTGTTGAATGAAGCCGGCGTATGCGTACTCCCCGGTACTTCCTTCGGGGATATGGGCGAAGGTTACTTGCGCCTCTGTTATTCCAATTCGCTGGAGGCCATTGAAAATGCATTACAAAAAATAGCGTCTGCCCTGGCTAAATTATAATCGTTTACCGGTAGACGGCTTGCTTTTTTGTTCCAAATAAGAGAAAATATAAATGAAAATGAAAACCAGGAGGTAATAATGAGTTTGCATTATAAATTGTTTAGCGAAAAAGAAATGAAACGAATGGATGCTTTGAAAGAAGCATACGGCGGTGCCGCAGAAGTTACGAAAACCATCGATAAAATGAGGCAATACGAGCTGCGAAAAAAAGCAGCGGCAGAAAAAGGTTTCGGCGATACGCTGGAACGAGCCGAACATTATGTGAAAACCTTTGCCAAAGTCGAAGATTTCGTCGCGAAAGAAAACGTTCATTTTTCTAAGCCCGGTGTTGCGACTACCCAGGTATCCGGTTTCCAGGGTGCCCCGATCACCCTGCGCGGGATTCAACGAATGTCGGAAGACGGTGAAACGCTGGTTCCTTCCGAATTTATTTCGGTGATGGCTTTCACTGAAGATTATGTATTGAATGGTGAATTGCTCACCACGCTGGCTTTGTCTGAAAATATCCTGGGCGCCACGAAGTTCTGCAATACTAACCTGGTAGGAACACCGTTAAGTGAAAAAGCATATGAGCGGTTGGAAAAAATCACTGGTGAAAAATTCGATACCTGGTCCCCAAAACCCGGTATGAGAGCGCTGATTTTGAAAAACATGGGAACCGCTTTCGGGAACCTTGGCGGTGTCGAAGTGGCCAATAACAACCACCTCGTCTACCTCGACGGTGTCACCCGCGCTGCCGTTAACACCGGCAGTAACTTCTTCCTCAATCCTAGTTGGTCCACTATTGCCGCTGCCTGCTATTATGCACGGGATATTAAAAACCTCACCTTCAAAATCTCCATGCTCCTCTCTACCCAAAGCCCCATGCAGTTCAGGATGCTCCTTAATATTTTCAAGGAATTCCTCCGGGATGACGGTACGACACCCATTTACGAAATCAACCTGGGCAACGGTATGTCCCCGGAAATGTTTATCCAGTGTTCCAATGAATTAAAAGGATGCGGTATCCCCGGTATCTCCCTGGCCGCACATCTCCGCATCAACCCGGACCTCGGTATGAAGGATTTCGATTGGACAAAGAATGCCCACAAGGTCTTAGAGTCGGGAACCAATATTACTATTAAATATGAAAGCGACGGAACTTCTCGACCCCTGGACACCATGGAAGCTTATTTCCTTCCCAAAGAAGACCGTCTGGCACATTCCCAGGAAATCGGCGACGTTATTTATTATAAATGTGTTCGATGCAGCAACGATGCCAAAGAAATCATGAAAATGGGTCACAAAGCTACTTTTGCTGCAATTTCTTCCCGGTGAAAATAATATTACCGGTGAAAATAACAAGGCATTTTTCTTTAAAAATTTTTGAAAAAAGGGGGCGTGTCGGTGCCCCCTGGATTTCGAAAGAAGAATTGCCGGAAAATAGCAGTTAAGGAGGAATAATGAAGCACCGTATCGCTGTGGTTGGATTTGGAACCGTAGGCCAGGGTTTGTCGGAAATTTTGCTGGATAAAAAAAATGACCTGGAAACCCGTTATGGCTTTGAGTTCGATGTAGTGGCTATTTCCGATATTGCCTTCGGGACGATTTATAATCCCGCCGGACTGGATTTGAGAGCTGCGCTGGAAACAGCCCGGGATAAAAAGAAATTCTCCCTGGATGTCAAAGACTGGGATGCGCTCACTATGATTAAAGAGTGCAACGCTTCAGTCGTTTGTGAAATGGCTTTTACCAATCTTCAAACTGGTGAACCTGCGATTTCTCATTGTAAAACCGCCTTTGAAACCGGGAAACACCTGGTTACCAGCAATAAAGGTCCTGCTGCCCTTGCTTATCGCGAATTAAAGGATTTAGCCGCCCAAAAGCATCTTAAGTTCTTAATCGAAGGAACCGTTATGAGTGGAACGCCGGTAATAAATTTTTCCGAAGGGCCGTTAGCCGGTTGTGAAATCAAAGCTGCTCGTGGTATTCTAAACGGGACTACTAATTTTATCTTGACCCAGATGGAATCCGGTATGAGTTATGAAGCAGCGTTGAAGAAAGCCCAGGAGTTGGGATATGCCGAAGCTGACCCCACCGGTGACGTAGAAGGTTATGACGCACGGGGTAAAGTAACTATCCTGGCCAATGTTGTGATGAATACTCCATTGAAAATCGAAGATGTTTCGTGTAAAGGTATAACCCGGATTACTTCGGCGGATATTCAAAAAGCTCAAAAAGACGGTTATCGATGGAAATTGATTGGTTCTGTCAAGAAGGAAGGCGGCCGGGTTACTGCCGGTGTTGCCCCGGAGATGCTGCCTTTAACGCATCCTTTAGCCGGTGTGATGGGGGCGACCAATGCCATTGCGTTCACTACCGATTTATTGGGGGAAGTATCGGTAATCGGGCCAGGTGCCGGGCGTAAGGAGACCGGTTTTGCTATTCTTGCCGATTTATTGCGTATACATAGGTAGTAAAAATTTTTGTAGAGGGGCTAACCCTCGAAAAATGAACCTGGCAAGATATTTCGATTTGTCGATAAAATAGTAGTAATGAAAGTATTCTTTCGCTAATAGGGAGCCCATGCGATGGGCTTTCTCGAAGAGGGCTCCCGGGTTCCCAGGGCTCTCATTACCATTGAGGTGATAATGCCGATTTATGAGTATAAATGTAATGTTTGTGGTGAAACCAGCGAACTGTTGATTAAAAATACAAAAAATCAAACCGGTTTAGAGTGTTCTCATTGTAGTTCTTCGGACCTATCTCGGTTGATTTCCGCCCCCGGGGTATTAAAAAGTAAAACGTCCGGATCTACTATGGCGAATGTACCGCCTATTAATTGTCCGAACCAGGGTACGTGTGGTATGGCGGCTGATTCTTCTTGTCCTGCGGCGCGGTCCCGCAGATAGTTTCTTCTTGTTAGAGAAATGCACTGTGTTTGTTTTACTCGGGAGAAATAAAAATTGAACGTTTTTTTTGACTGTCCCGAATGCCACTAAGTTAAGGTTATTTTTGTGCTATAGGGGCGTGTCGGTGCTCCCCTGGAACGC
>Ga0209593_10001282_pt1 | contig 10859 bp, 9 predicted proteins | sample PPLLaktember2015_3_FD_187260 | JGI IMG/M metagenome (GOLD analysis project Ga0209593, IMG submission 187260) | Freshwater sediment microbial communities from Prairie Pothole Lake near Jamestown, North Dakota, USA - PPLs Lake P7 Core (6) Depth... | ecosystem: Environmental > Aquatic > Freshwater...
AAAAGACGGTGTTACTGAAAGCGTGACTGAAACCTACGCAGCATTGAAACTCTTTATTGATAACCCGCGCTGGAAAGGCGTGCCATTCTATGTGCGCACCGCAAAACGCATGCATGAAGGCAACACGGCGATTTCTATCCGCTTCAAAAAAGCGCCGATGCAACTGGTCGAAGGCCAGCACCAAAACTGGCTCACCTTGAACATTCAGCCACGTGAATGTATCAAAATGGAAGTTGAATCCAAGATTCCTGGTTTGGATATTGCCACGCGGACTTTAAGCATCGATGCGCCTCAGCGCCAATCTGGTGATGAAACCATCGATTCTTACGAATCGCTCATGCTTAACCTGATGGAAGGTGACCCCTCACTTTACCTGCATATCAGCGAAGTGGAAGCACAGTGGCGCCTGGTGGATCCTGTGGTTAAAGCCTGGATCGCAGATAAGTCTCCTGTACATCAGTACAAGGCAGGCAGCCGCGACCCTGAAGAATCAAGCGTAATTTTTGAATCTCAGGATCAGTTCTGGCGCTATAGCATTGAACTGGGCGGCGATAAACACTAAAGCCCAGTTACAAAACATGGCTGCATAAAAACCTCACGGCAAACTTAAAGGCCGTGAGGTTTTTTTTCGCCCAAAAATTCATATTTTTTCATCATCATTCAGCCGTTAGGCTTTATAATGCGATTCACTTTTAACTCTGTAAATTTAAACACTTATGAGCATTAAATCTGATAGATGGATACGCCGCATGGCAGAGCAACATGGCATGATAGAGCCATTTGAGCCCAATCAAGTCAAAATGTCGCCTGATGGACAACGCATGGTGTCTTACGGCACATCAAGCTACGGCTATGATATTAGGTGTTCTAAAGAGTTTAAGCTGTTTACGAACCTGAACAGCACCATTGTTGACCCAAAAAACTTCGACCCGAATTCATTCGTTGAGGTGAATGCAGATTACTGCATCATCCCGCCAAATTCATTCGCACTTGCCCGCACCGTGGAATACTTCCGCATTCCGCGCAATGTGCTTACGGTCTGTCTGGGGAAATCAACCTACGCACGCTGCGGCATTATTGTAAATGTCACCCCATTTGAACCAGAGTGGGAAGGCTATGTCACATTAGAGTTCAGTAACACCACACCACTACCTGCAAAGATCTATGCAAATGAAGGTTGTGCACAAGTGCTGTTTTTTGAAGCCGACGAAGATGATATTTGCGAAACCAGTTATAAAGACCGTGGCGGTAAATACCAGGGCCAAGTTGGCGTAACGTTGCCGAAAATCTAATATTCTAGTCGGTAGTTTTTAGTTGTTAGATTTTCGCGTCAAAGGCGTATGCTACAACTTATTTGAAAACTATCGACTACCAACTAACATCTCTCCATCAGGAGTTAATGAATGAAATTTCGTTTCCCAGTTGTCATTATTGACGAAGACTTCCGCTCTGAAAACTCATCAGGCTTGGGTATCCGCGTTCTTGCAAGAGCCATAGAAGACGAAGGCACTGAAGTTTTAGGCGTCACCAGTTATGGTGATTTGACCTCATTTGCGCAGCAGCAAAGCCGCGCATCCGCCTTCATTCTCTCAATTGACGATGAAGAATTCATTGAAGAAAAACCTGAGGCTATTGAACAGTTACGCAGGTTTGTGACCGAAATTCGGCACCGCAATGAAGAAATCCCGATTTTCCTGCATGGCGAGACACGTACTTCACGCCACATCCCCAACGATGTGTTACGTGAGCTACATGGCTTTATTCACATGAATGAAGATACGCCGGAATTCGTGGCGCGTCTGATTATCCGCGAGGCAAAAGCCTATTTAGATAGCCTGCCGCCGCCATTTTTCAAGGCACTCACCCATTATGCGGCCGATGGCTCTTACTCATGGCATTGCCCTGGACATTCCGGCGGCGTGGCATTTTTAAAATCCCCTGTAGGCCAAATGTTCCACCAGTTCTTTGGCGAGAATATGCTGCGTGCCGACGTATGTAACGCAGTGGACGAACTGGGACAATTACTTGACCATACCGGTCCTGTCGCAGCTTCTGAGCGCAATGCCGCACGCATCTACAATTGTGACCATTTATATTTTGTGACTAACGGCACCTCTACTTCCAACAAAATTGTCTGGAACAGTACCGTTGCACCAGGGGACGTTGTAGTCGTCGATCGTAACTGCCACAAATCTGTATTGCATTCCATCATCATGACAGGTGCGATTCCCGTATTCCTGATGCCGACACGCAACCATTTCGGCATTATCGGGCCAATTCCAAAATCAGAATTCGCTTGGGAAAACATCCAGAAGAAAATCGCACGCAACCCGTTTGCCACAGATAAAAATGCAAAGCCACGCGTACTGACTATTACGCAATCAACCTACGATGGCGTGCTGTACAACGTAGAAGAAATCAAGGAAATGCTTGATGGAAAAATCGACACCTTGCACTTTGACGAGGCTTGGCTGCCGCATGCAACTTTCCACGATTTTTACGGTGATTACCATGCGATCGGTGCCGACCGACCACGCTGTAAAGAAAGCATGATATTTTCTACACAATCAACACACAAGCTACTTGCAGGCTTAAGCCAGGCATCGCAAATTCTGGTGCAGAATGCTGAAGAAATTCAACTTGACCGTGATGTGTTCAACGAAGCTTATCTGATGCATACATCTACCAGCCCGCAATATTCAATTATTGCCAGTTGTGATGTTGCAGCCGCCATGATGGAAGCGCCTGGCGGTACCGCACTGGTAGAAGAATCCATCATGGAAGCGCTTGATTTCCGCCGTGCCATGCGCAAAGTGGATGAGGAATGGGGCACAGACTGGTGGTTCAAGGTTTGGGGGCCAAACGACCTTTCTGAAGAAGGTATTGAAGAACGTGAAGCATGGATGCTGAAAGCCAACGAGAGCTGGCATGGCTTTGGTAACCTGGCTGAAGGTTTCAACATGCTGGACCCTATTAAAGCTACCATCATCACACCGGGGTTGGATATTGACGGCGACTTCTCAGAGGAATTCGGCATACCAGCAGCGATTGTGACCAAATATCTTGCCGAGCACGGCGTGATCGTTGAAAAAACCGGCCTGTACTCATTCTTTATCATGTTCACCATCGGCATCACCAAAGGCCGCTGGAACACCATGGTAGCTGCGTTACAGCAGTTCAAGGATGACTACGACAAAAACCAGCCGTTATGGAAAGTACTGCCAGAGTTTGTACAAAAACACCCACGTTATGAACGCATGGGGTTGCGTGATCTTTGTACACAAATTCACGAAGTTTACAAAGCTAACGATGTCGCACGTTTGACCACTGAAATGTATCTTTCAGATATGGTGCCGGCAATGAAACCAACCGAGGCGTTCGCCAAAATGGCGCATCGCAAAATTGACCGCGTATTGATTGACGAGCTGGAAGGCCGTATCACCGCCGTACTGCTCACTCCCTATCCGCCAGGCATTCCACTATTGATCCCGGGCGAAAGATTTAACAAAATCATCGTCAATTACTTGAAATTCGCTCGTGATTTTAACGAGCGCTTCCCAGGTTTTGAGACCGATGTGCATGGTCTTGTAAAACAAGTTGTGGATAGTAAAGCTGTGTACTACGTGGATTGTGTAGAACTGTAGAGGTTATTTACTGCTGATCTATTTTCTTTCTTATAAATCAAATTTTCTTATAAATCAAATCGCTATATTCAAGACCACTCGCCGAGATGTGGTCTTTTTTTTCGATTAACTGCCAAAGGCTGTAATCGACAGCAGGAAAGAATGCATCGCCGGAAAACTCAGCATGCACTTTCGTCATGTAAAGTCTGGAGGCTAATTCCAAACCATGCTGATACAACTCCGCACCACCAATCAAGAACGGCTCATCATCCTCTTTACACAATGCCAAAGCGGTTTCCAGCGAATCTGCTATTAGAGCACCTTCTATTTTGTAATCTTTATTACGCGTAACTATCACCGTAGTGCGATTCGGCAACAATCGCCCAAGCGACTCATAGGTTTTGCGCCCCATAATAATGTGATGGCCTGTGGTAAGTGCGCGAAAACGTTTAAGATCTTCAGGCAAATGCCAAGGCAAAGTATTATTCACACCGATAACGTCCCGGTTAGCGGTTGCAACAATGATTGATAATTGACTCATGTAGTCTATTATACTGCATGTTTACAAGAAACCACTTTGGGCCAAGACCATGCGCTTTCGTTATCCAAGCTCATTCTTAAAGCTGTTACTAATAGGCTTTGCCTTTGCGGTAGTGCCTTTGCTATGGGTATTTGTTAACGCCAATATTGCATTTGACAAGCTATCAAAACAAAGTCAGATCACAATATCCAATGCCGTAGAGGGTACGCGTGCCAGCCGCGTATTGCAGGAACAATTACACTTGATGGAGCGTAGCAGCCGTCAGTATTTTGTGTTGCAAGACGAAGTACTATTTAACAACTACAACATAGCGAATGCCAAATTTAACGAAAGATTGACCCAGCTAAAACAATTGGCAACACAGCCCGTGCAGAAAAAAAATCTTGATGTACTCAGCGAAAAAATCTCACAATTAAACTCATCCATCAGTGAAGCTAAACAATTACAAAACAGCGAAGTAGGCTTTCTTAATAACTTCAGTCAACTAGATAAGCAAGTTGAGATCATCATCAAAGAAAATAATGTGGCAATTGATGCTGCGTCCAATCAATTGGCACTTAACGCCCAAACCACACAAAAAAAATTGTTTATGCAAAGCCTGGTATTGATTCCTCTGGCATTATTAATTGCCGGTTGCATTACTTACTTACTTGCCCGCCCAATACGGCGCATGGATGCTGCGATTAAGCATCTTGGCACCGGCCAATATGATGAGCCGATTGCAATAGATGGCCCGGGGGATTTACGTGTATTAGGACAAAGGCTGGACTGGCTACGTACCGAGCTTAAGGAACTGAACCAGCAAAAGCAGCAGTTTTTACGGCATGTTTCTCACGAACTTAAAACGCCGCTTACCGCGATTAGAGAAGCTACAGAACTACTGCATGATGGAATTGGCGGATCGCTTTCGACACAGCAATCAGAAATCACCAGTATTTTGCGCGATAATAGTATTCGGCTACAAAAAATGATAGAAAACTTGCTTAACTATACTCGCATCGAGGCAGTGGAACAAAAACTGAACTTGAGCTTTTTATATTTGCCAGATGTCATTAATAAAGTCATTAAAGCGCACGCACTAAGTATTCGCAATAAGCAGCTACTGATTGAAACCGATTGCAATGTAAATAAAATTGTAGCTGATGAAGAAAAGTTGACTATTATTTTAGATAATTTGATTTCAAATGCAGTTAAATACACGCAAATTTCAGGACAAATAAAAGTGTCCTCACACCAGGAAAAAAACAAATGGTGTATTGAAGTGTCGGATACTGGACCAGGCTTATCAAGAACAGATCAAGATAAGTTATTCGATCCATTTTATCGTGGTGACACCCTGCACAAAAGTCTGATCAGTGGCAGCGGGTTAGGCCTGACCATTGCAAAAGATCTTGTTGAAGCACATGGCGGAGAAGTTACCCTCATCCCTACACATCAAGGCGCACATTTCATGGTGTGCATCCCCCAACTGGAACTTAAATGAATGTAAAAAAACTATTCGTTTTGATTGCTTGCCTAAGCGCATTAAGTGCCTGTGCAACTAAAATACACACAAGCAAACCTGAAGAAGCTAAGCAGAGCGGAGTAAACAATACGGTTAAGCTCGCCAAAGCAAGGCAAGAGCATGTAGCGGATCTGCTTTCTTTTAGTGACAGTTATTCTAATCTTACGGTGGAATCACAAAAAACTACCTTCGCTGAAACTAATCAAGCTTTAACAGAAAATAAGTATGATGTAACACAGCGTATTAAATTAGCGATTATGCTTTCAATTCCTAGCAGTCGCCTGCGTGATGTAGCTAAGGCTCAGGCTCTATTGCAAAATCTGTTACAGGAAAATAGTCTGAGTCCGCCTGAATCAGCACTGGTAAGTTTACTGTATGAGTACATACTGGATACTGCCAAACAAACTCAAAAAAATCGTGACGATGTTAAGAAGCTTGAAGCTGCACAAGTCAGATATGAAAATCTACAGCAGAAATATGACGAGCTTGAGCAAAAACTTAATGACTTAAAGAATATCGAAAAAACCATGAATGACCGCGATACGAAGCCAACCAGCAAACCATGACTACATCCAAACCTAACATACTGATTGTTGATGACGATAAAGACATTTTAAAGCTGATTAGTATGCGCCTGAATGCCGCTGGCTACGCTACCAGCACTGCCAGCAATGGCGCTGAAGCCTTATCTGCAATCGAATTGCAGCATCCAGATCTTGTGATTAGTGATTTGCGAATGCCTGCGATGGATGGCATGGCCCTGCTAGACGCCATCCAGCAATCACAGCCCACCTTGCCCGTCATATTACTTACAGCACATGGTTCTATCCCTGATGCAGTGCGAGCCACGCAGCGTGGCGTATTCAGCTTTTTAACAAAACCATTTGATAGCCAGGAACTATTACAGCAGGTTGCTTCAGCCTTACGCTTGAATGGCATGCAGCAAGATAATGATGATGGTGAGCACGAGAACGCCTGGCGCGCTAATATCCTGACACGCAGCCCGGTAATGGAAAATCTATTAAGGCAAGCCAAAATGGTTGCAGATACTGACGCCAGTGTTTTTATTCAAGGTGAAAGCGGCTCAGGTAAGGAGTTATTGGCGCGCGCCATTCATAATCGCAGCCAGCGTAATACGAAACCATTTATAGCAATCAACTGCGGTGCGATACCCGAGAATCTACTCGAATCAGAGTTGTTTGGACATAGCAAAGGCGCATTTACTGGAGCAATAAACAATCACATTGGTCTATTCCAAAGCGCAGAAGGCGGCACATTATTTTTGGATGAAATTGGCGATATGCCGCTAAACTTGCAAGTAAAAGTATTACGCGCACTACAAGAGCGTGCCATACGTCCAGTGGGCAGTACCGCTAGCATCAACATTGATGTACGTCTGATTTCAGCTACCCATCGTAATTTAGCTGTTGAGATGCGTGAAGGCCGTTTTAGAGAGGATTTATTTTACCGTATCAATGTAGTGAGCCTGGAAATTCCTTCCTTAGCCAATCGGCGCGAAGATATCAGCCTGATGGCTAATCACTTTTTGCACGTCTTTAATCAAAAGTATAAAAAATCACTGCGCGGTTTTGCGCCAGAAGCGCTGGAAATACTAATCACTGCGCCGTGGCCAGGCAACGTAAGGCAACTACAAAACATAGTAGAACAAACAGTAGTCTTAGCCACCACGCACATCATTACAGCTAACTTGGTACAAAAAGCCTTGCAGGATGCAGAAAACTCTATTATTCCATTTGAAACTGCGCGACGTAAATTTGAACAAAATTATTTGGTAGCGTTATTAAAGGCAACCCAAGGTAATGTCACGCAAGCCGCGAAGCTTGCTCAACGCAATCGCACCGAATTTTACCGACTGTTAGAACGCCATCACATTCAAGCCGGCGCCTTCAAAAATCGCGAAGAAAACCAATAGAATCAATTTGTTACATAATAACAAATATACCGTCGCTAATTAGCGACATAATTTACGTTTTAAATCCAAGTAGTTAGTAACATCTTCAATGATTGTGTCCCGGAATAGCGACACAAAAAATAAATGAATTCTCGCAAAATAAAATAACATATTGATTTATATCATAAAAATAAGTTGGCACACTATTCGCTATTAAGGATATGCAACAACTTTTTTTATTTGCATTTAGGAGTTAGTCTATGAAATTCAATTCAAACACAATCACTCATCCAATTACTACTAGCGTAATTGCCGCATTTGTATTTTCTGTACTTAGCGTCTCAGCTATGGCTGACAATAAAGCCGCATTGGAAAGCGCCGTTGGTAACAATATAAAAGTAGCTGAATCCTCAGCAGCGGTGCCAACTGCAGCAATACCAGCAGATGAAGATTTCAAGAAACTTGATCAGAATCAGGATGGAAAAGTTTCACTTAAAGAAGCTGTTAAGGACAAATTGCTATCTGGCAACTTTGACCTTGTTGATGCTAATCATGACGGTGCAATTTCTACAGATGAGCATGCTGCATACAAAGTAAGTACATCAGCAAAAACTTCTGCAAATTAAGTAATTTACGCATGTTGTTTGTTCGTGCCTTGTGATCTTTCTCCCCTAGAGTCACAGGCGGTGAGGTTGCCTAAGTGCCTAGGCAACCTCATTTTTCATTAAATATCAAACAGCTACAGAAGCTTTGATTGCCGGATGTGGTTCGTAGTTTTCCAAAGCGAAATCTTCAAATTTAAAACTGAAGATATCATTTACATCAGGATTGATATGCATAGCAGGTAAGGCGCGGGGTGTACGTGTCAGCTGCTCGTTCACTTGATCCAGATGATTTGAATAAATATGAGCATCTCCTAATGTATGCACAAAATCACCCAACTTTAAATTACACACCTGCGCCACCATCATTGTCAGCAGCGCATAAGAAGCAATATTGAACGGCACACCCAGGAATATATCCGCACTGCGCTGATACAGTTGGCAACTCAATTTTGACCTTTGATCCGCATCGTCTGGCAATGCAGGTGCTACATAGAACTGAAAGAACGCATGGCAAGGGGGTAGCTTCATTTGATCTACATCGGCCACATTCCAGGCAGAAACAATCAGTCGGCGAGAATCAGGGTTCTTTTTAATCGCGTTCACGACTTGAGCAATTTGATCGACATGCGTACCATCTGGCTTAGGCCAGTTACGCCATTGGTAACCATATACCGGGCCCAGATTACCATTTTCATCTGCCCATTCATCCCAAATACGCACACCATTTTCTTTTAAATAGGCAATATTGGTGCTGCCTTGTAAAAACCACAGCAATTCATGGATAATGGATTTCAGGTGTACTTTTTTAGTCGTGAGCAGCGGAAAACCGTCAGCCAGATTAAAACGCATCTGGTAGCCAAATACTGACAATGTTCCAGTACCGGTTCGGTCTTCCTTTTTGTTGCCATGCTGCAATACATGCTTGAGTAGTTCGTGATAAACCTGCATTTTGATTTAGCTCGTTTTTTCTACAATGAATTGTTTTATCGCTGCTGAATCGGCATCCATCACCGTGGATTTCTGTGGCAAATCTTCGATACCGTTCAGCGCTGCCGGGCGCTCAGGCGCATGGCCCAGAGCTTCCACAATTGAATCCTCAAACTTGGCTGCCAGCGCTGTTTCCAATACAAGCATCGGTGTTTTTTTATCAAAATACGCCAGTGCGACTTTAAGGCCGTCTGCAGTGTGCGTATCAATCACCACATCATATTTAGCCTGAACTTCACGAATCGTTTGCATGCGGCTTACATGGTTACTGCTGCCGGAAACGAAACCGTAATCGGCGATTTTTGCAAAAAAACCATCTGTTTTTAAATCAAAGCTGCCGCCGCTATCTACCTTGTTCCATAAGGCACGGGTTTTTTCACCGTCACGGCCAACCAGGTCAAATACAAAGCGCTCAAAGTTTGATGCCTTGCTGATGTCCATTGACGGGCTTGAAGTATGGTAAGTTTTGGCCGCGCCGCGCGGGCTATATACGCCTGTTTTGAAAAACTCATCCAACACGTCATTTTCATTAGTTGCCACGATAAGCTTGTCTATCGGCAAACCCATCATCCGTGCGATATGACCGGCGCATACGTTACCAAAATTGCCTGACGGTACAGAGAAGCTGACTTTTTGCGCATTGTTCTGCGTAACGGCAAAATAGCCTTTAAAGTAGTAAACCACTTGCGCTACGATACGGCCCCAGTTAATGGAGTTTACTGCGCCGATCTTGTACTGCGCCTTAAAAGCTGCATCATTCGACACGGCTTTTACCATATCCTGGCAATCATCAAACACACCGTTTACCGCGATGTTGTAGATATTTTCATCCTGCAAACTGAACATTTGCGCTGTCTGGAAACGGCTCATTTTTTTATGTGGAGACAACATAAACACGCGAATGCCTTTTTTACCGCGCATCGCATATTCTGCGGCAGAACCAGTATCACCAGAGGTCGCGCCCAGAATGTTGGTGGTTTTGCCTTCTTTGGTCAGCACGTATTCAAACAGGTTACCCAGCAACTGCATTGCCATGTCTTTAAACGCCAGCGTAGGGCCATTGGAAAGGCTTAACAGGTAGAGGTTGTCTTCCAGCTTCAATGTTGGCGTAATGTCCGCAGCGTTTTGACCTTTACGTGTGTAGGCATACACATCGGCACGATAGGTTTTATCGATAATCGCTTTCAAATCATTTGCAGGGATGTCGTCCACAAAGCGCGACAGAATTGCATAAGCCAAATCCGCATAAGACAAGCTACGCATGGCTGTTAAATCAGCATCGGTGAATTGAGGATAGCTTTCCGGCAGATATAAACCGCCATCTGGCGCCAGGCCACCAAGTAAAATCTGGCTAAAACTTTGTGCAGGTGATTGCCCGCGTGTACTGATATATTTCATACTAATCTCTAAATTTGCAATTCATTTTCGTCATACCGACGAAAGTAGGTATCCAGCGTCTTAAATTCAAAGTCCCTAGATTCCGACTTCCGTCGGAATGACAATATTTATAACTTACTTGGTTAAACTATTGTTTTATACAGATCATTCCAATATGGATTGGACTTTTCAATCAAATCCAATTTCCACTGACGTTTCCATTCTTTAATCTGCTTTTCTCGCACAATTGCAGACTCAATGCTTTCATGTTGCTCATACCAAACCAATATATGCACCTGATGCTGCTTAG
>Ga0209593_10001288_pt1 | contig 10839 bp, 12 predicted proteins | sample PPLLaktember2015_3_FD_187260 | JGI IMG/M metagenome (GOLD analysis project Ga0209593, IMG submission 187260) | Freshwater sediment microbial communities from Prairie Pothole Lake near Jamestown, North Dakota, USA - PPLs Lake P7 Core (6) Depth... | ecosystem: Environmental > Aquatic > Freshwater...
CGTACGCTTGGATAAACAACTGCAAAACGTCAATGCCGAGCTGCAACGCAAGGTTAACGAGCTGACAACGATCGTAGATATTGGCAAGGCGGTTGTATCCATTACCGATCAGCGTCGCCTGTTCACAAGAATTGTGGAAGGGGCCGTAAAGGTGGCTGATGCGGATCTGGGTTGGCTGATGTTGCGTGATGAAGCCAGCAAGGTCTTTTTGTTGACGGCGCAGCGCAACCTGCCAGACGGCTGGTCCCAAAAAATGAATCAGCCGTTGGAAGATGGCATCAGTTCCCTGGTGACACTTTCCGGCGAGACCCTGCTCATTCACGGCAGGCCTTTGGAAAAATTCAAAATCGCTTCGCTGGGCAAATCTGCCGCGGTCGTACCTATTAAAGTACAAAACGAGGTGATCGGTTTGCTGTTGGTGCTGCGTAAAGCCGAGCATTCGTTCGACCGTTCCGATCAAACCTTGCTCGAAGCGGTTGCTGATTATGCTTCGATCTCTCTTGTCAATGCGCGCCTGTTTCGTGCTCTCGAGCAGACGGCTGAAGCTGCAAGCTCCGCCGCAAGACAGCGCAATGCTTTGCTGGAAGCTGTCCGGGAGTCTGTGCGGGATGAGGTTCAGGCGGCTAAACGCCCGATCGAACTGATGCTGGCCTCGAAAGCAGGTCCATTTACGGAGCAGCAGCGTGAGATGTTACATGCAGCGCAAGTAGCGTTGCAGCGGCTGGCCCGGGTCACGGAAAAAACTGTTCCACCATTGACACCAACGCTGAAGAGACAGTAACCCATTTATGCCAAAGCGCGACCTGGTCCTATTAGCTCTTGATGATTCCACGATTCTACAATTGATGCAACGCGCATTGAGAGCCGCATCTTATGAGACTGCGGCTGCATCCGATCGCACGGCGCTGAACATGATTATCCAGGAAACAGTTCCTGCGTTGATCATGCTGGGGGAACAGTTCGACGGTTTGCCGGGGGGAAAGCTCGCTCGTGAAATTCTTGAGCGATTTCCAACCATGCCCATCCTGATCTACACGGAGCGAGAATCACTGCTCCTGTACAAAGAAATTGTGCAGGCAGGGCTAAGCGGATGCCTGTACCCGCCGCTGCGAAATGACGATATTACCGGCTCCGTTGAGCGTAGCTTACAGCGCGCGCGCAACCTGGGTGATTGGCTGCGCCGGGAAGTCAAGCGGACGACAGCCTCGCTTGAACGTCGTGCCACAATGAGCGAATCCGAGCTCAAACGATATGAGTTCATCTTTGCCAATATCCAGGATGGCGTGATCATCCTGGACGAAGATGGCAGAATCCAGTTGAGCAACAGGGCCATGGAACTGGCGTTTGACTTGCCTGGAAAACAGACCAGGGGAAAACTGGTTTCTGAAGTGATCCGCCATCCTGACATCGACTCATTGCTGAAGCGGGCGCGCGATCTTCCTCTGAAGTATCACGAAATCAACTTTGACGACGGCCGTATTTACAATGCGCAATACACTCCCATCGGTGGATTTGGCTCCGTCATTACCATGCAGGATATCAGCTACCTGAAACAGTTGGACCGTATGAAGAATGAATTCGTGCACACGATTTCGCACGATCTGCGTTCTCCGCTCACCTCCGTGCTCGGTTATACCGAATTGATCCAGCGCGTTGGCTCGCTCAACGGCCAGCAAATCGAATTTCTCGACCGGATCCGTTCGAGTGTGGAAAGCATCACTTCCCTGGTCAATGAATTGCTCGACCTGAGCCGCCTGGAAGCAGGCTTCGACACCCGCCGCGAACTTGTCCATCTCGAAAATATATTGAAATTTGCACTGGACACCATGGAAGGCCAGTTCAAGGTTAACAGTCTGACTTTACACTTGGATATCGGAAAAGACTTGCCTGAGTTGCGAGGCAATCCCATCCGCTTGCGTCAACTACTTGATAACCTGATTACCAATGCAGTCAAGTACTCCTCGAGGGGCTCAACGATAAGCGTTTCCCTGCAATCTGAAGATAACCAGATCATCTTCAGGGTTGCGGATCAGGGTATCGGTATTCCGCAATCCGAGCATGTGCGCATTTTTGAAAAATTCTACCGCGCCAGCAATGTCCCGGACCAGGTGGGTGGTTCGGGGCTAGGCCTGGCGATCGTTAAATCGATTGTCGATTCACATCAGGGGCGAATCTGGGTTGAATCTACAATGGGGAAAGGTTCAATCTTTTTTGTCGTTCTGCCTGCACATAGTCCGGATAAATTTTCCGTCGCAAGCGATTTGAATAACTGAGTTTTTTTCAAAACGGCTCGCGTTATCGTGACTCATTCGGGGGATCTTTCGGCGAGCAGGCTGCTTTGAGCATTTTTAGGACTTACGCAGTTCGCGAAAAGATCCCGAAAATAAGGGGCGCGTGCGCAGCACGCGCCCCTTATTTTCGGCCCTCCATTCAGCTGCATAACTCCTTTTTTTGTTAAAGCATAAAGTCGGGATTTTGCTGTAAGCAAAATCCCGACTTGCTCGTTAAATACGCCTCCGCCGGTGGAGAGCCGGCGGAGGCTTTCGCCAAAGGAGGAGACAGTGAGGAGCATCTTGGAGGTGTCTTGTTCCGTCTCCATTTCTATGATAGTGTACAAGTCCTTCTGTGCATATCGTCAAATGTCACTTGTTGTATGTGAGATTATTCACAAATAATGTCTGACAAAAATTCACGAATGATTCCAACCCCGTCTGCCACATCTCGATAGTATTTTACCTGTAAGGCCGAATGCGGATTTCCCGTGATCATCTTGGAAACCGCCATCCCCGCTTGGGCCAGGCACAGCACCCGTTTGCCCGCGGCCAGCGCGAAGCCGATTTCATAGCCGACGCCATGCGAAGGCACGCTTACTTCGGCAATCAGCGCATCGCAGGCGCGGATCCAGGTTACATCACGGTTGTAGACTTCACGCGGATCGATTACCTTTTCCAGCGCCATGACGTTTGACTCAGCCAGGTGCGCGGTCGGTACATCATGGCTGTCAGCCAGCAAGGTGCGGGTGAATTCCTGGTAGATAGACTCAAAAGCGCGCCCACCAGTAATGGAGCAGGCAAAATAAATATTCATTCGCGAGGCAGTCGAGAAAGAATGGAATTATCGCGCGGGCGCGCTTTTGGTGTCTGCTTTCCGATAAAACGCATGCTGTCCAGCTCAGCGCTGAAGCGTAGCCAATCCTTCACTAAGATGACGAAATGGGGCGTTTTATCCTTAAAGAAAAAAGGGGAGAGGAATAATCTTAAAACAGACGGTGGAACTGGGTGTTCACTCAGGTTGATCACGATGGCGGTCATGCTGGAGAGCGGGGCAATGATCTCCCGCCGCCAACCGGACAGGCTGGTCGGTGGAAAGAGCGCCCGCAATTCCGAAGTTGTTGTGCCGCGAAAGCGCTTGTAAGAAATGTTGATGCGCAGGAAAGGCGTTACCAGGCGTAAATAAGTTGGAAAAGGCCGCACATAGGCGGCTTTGCGGATGATGAACAAGAAAAGCGTAAAAACAAAGGCGAGACCGCCCAACCCCACTGTCGCATCTACCAGATAGGGTTGTTCTTGTCCTTCCGGTGTGAACGACACGCCCCAGGCCACCCCGAACAAGGCCAGTGACAATGTAAGCGTTGCAGGCCACCAGCGGTTGAGCATATGGGTATAGATGACGAGGGGGTAGCGGCGTCCGGCTTTTGCCATGGAACTAAATAATGGTTTCTTTCTCTGAGCGGATTACTCACCCGCTTCATCCGTATTTTCTGCCTGCTTGCCGATTAATTGGACGCTCAAGCGTTCGATGGCCTGTTCCAGGTGCTCGCCGCGCAGGCTGAAGGTGATGTCACCACGTGTCTTTTCGATGATGCTGCGGGCAATATCCGTCTGGCGGCGCAGGCCATAGGTGATGGCGTCCGGGTAATCCATTGTGACCAGCACGGAGTAGATTTCGTCCATGTAGGCGAGCAGGCGCTCTGCTTCTTCCGAATAGCCGTGCCGCAAAATATCCAGGGTCCGGCGGCGCAGTTCGCCGACCACTTCGGCCAGGCCGTTGAGGTAGGTCGCATTAACGACCCCCAGCTCCTCGGGAGTCAGAAGCGGTTGGTTTTGGATCAGGGCGCAGGTGACATTCGCTTCCACGAACTCCTTGAGCGCATCCTGCGTGTATCCCGCAAAAAATAGGTCAGGGTGGTCCTGCAGGTCATTTGTCAAGGTTTTGGCCAGCTTGTGCGCTTCGGTCAGGTGCGCGTGCATTTCCTCTGTGCCGTCGCGATGAACGGCGCGGATGGCCAGCGAGCAGGCGCGTGTCAACTGCCGGGCTTGCGCCAGAGCTTTGTCTCTGGCGGCGGTACGTTTATCAAAATCTTGACGGATACTTTCCGCAATATTTTCCAATTTGTGCATCTTACTCTTTTTCTTCTTTCGGAGGCTCCGGCGGGTGGTGCGGCCGGAAGAGGCTTTCGGCCAGGGTTGAGTTGACCGGCACATTGATCTCGCCAAAAGCAGCCTCGTAGCGTGAGATGTTTTCGGCTAACGCACGCAAGAGCAGCTTGGCGCTCAAAGGGGTCATCAGCACTCGCGCATTGACCGTGGCACTCTTCTCGCCGGGTAGCAGGTGGGCAAAATCGATCACGATGTCGGCAGGAGAGTGGGCAATGCGTGCCAGGTTGGAATATACCGTGCTCAGCCCTCCGGGGTTTTCCAATTTGGGACCGGCAGGTTGGTTCTGTGGAGTGGTCATAATTGGTCTGGTCGTCTTTCTGGTTGACAGGCCTCACGGTTTTATCAGGTCGCTTCACCTGCAAGGCCTGTCAAACCGGATTGTTTCAATATACTAGTCCCACAATCTCATGTGATTGCGGCACTAAAAAGGAATATCGTCTTCGGGAGGCAGCATATCTCCAGCATCCGTCGGAGCGCTGCTGGGTGATGAGTCATATTCGCCGCGCGATGACAGGAAGCGCACAGTCCCGGCAGTGACTTCAAAGGAAGCGCGCGGCGAGCCATCATTGCCCGTCCAGATGCGCGGGCCGCCGGTGCCTTGATCGGCCGTCAGGCGCCCCTCGACCAGCACCTTCATGCCTTTTTTGACATACTGGTTGCAGACTTCAGCCTGTTTTCCCCAGGCCGAAACGCGGAACCAGATCGTCTCTTTGACCTGTTCACCACTGGAAGCGGTGTATTGGCGATTGGTCGCTACCGAAAAGGAAGCAACAGCCTGGCCGGAGGGGGTATAGCGCATCTCCGCATCACGGCCGACATTTCCTGCAATAATAACGGTATGGTACATGGGGGAAAGTCTCCTCTTGAGGTGTAAGTGAACGCCGCAGTCGCGACGTTTTAATTGACATTTCCATTTTACACTACTCATGTCAAATTTGAAACTTTTTTATGGAACTTTTCCTCGAGCACTTGCGTCTCTATTGCGATTATTCGTATCTTTTCAATAAAAGGGTGTGGGGTAACCCCACTTATCCCATCTTTTCGAGATGATATGGTTATTAATGCATTGGAGGTGCATGATGAAATCTTCAACTCAAATCACTCTTATCGTATTGGCTGCAATTGTTATGGCGCTTTTGGCTTGCCTGCCGCTCACGATGTTGACTCTGCCACTGGTGGGCTCAAACCAGGACCCTACGCCTGATACCTTCGCAACCATTCAAGCCATGGTCACGCAGACGGTGGCCGCCCAGACGCAAACCGCTCCCACGCAAACGCCAGTAGCCCCGACGTCCATCCCCGCCACCAGCCCTGGCCTGAGCCAGGGCGAAGGCACACCGGTCCCGGCCACGAATACGCCGCTTCCTGCCGCTACGGCCGTCTCATATTGTGACTGGGTCTCGTTTGTCAAAGATGTGACCATCCCCGATGGGACCGTTTTCGCTCCCGGCGAAACTTTCACCAAGACCTGGCGCTTGAAGAACCGCGGCACCTGCACATGGACACCCGATTACATGCTGGTCTTCACAGGCGGTGATCAGTTGGGTGGTACGACCGCCGTACGCCTGCCGGGCTATGTGTCCCCCGGGCAGACCGTGGATGTCTCCGTAACCCTCAATGCGCCTGATTTGCCTGGAAAATATGTTGGCTACTGGATGCTGCGCAACCCATCTGGAGCTTTGTTCGGCTATGGTGATAAGGCCAACCAGGCTTACTATGTGGATATCAGAGTAAAAATGACCGATTTGCCGCATGGCACGGTCACGGGCGATATTTGCTACCCGAGCGAATTCAACCCGCCCATGACGCTCTACTTCGAGCGAGTCGGGACCGGCCAGATCATCCAGTTTTCTATCCCGGAAAACCACATGAATTACAGCGTCCTGCTCCCGAACGGCAACTATTTTGCCTACGCCTGGGCACCGGGTTACAACCTGGAAGGCGCGTATGTCAACGACAACGGCACTTTGAAATCCTTCCTGGTCCAGGGCGGCCAAACCATCTCCGGCATCCGTATCTGTGACTGGCGTCCTGAGCATCACAGCCGGCCATAATAGGCAGTACCACGAAAAGAGCGGCTCGTCCGGGTCGCTCTTTTGATTTATAACTGAGACCGTTCGATAATTCAAAACGCTTGTTTTTTCTTGTCATTCTGCCCGCACCGTGCGCAGGCACGCGTGAGCCGCGTAGCGGCGAAGAATCTCCCTTATTTTTGGGAAACTTATCTAAAACAGGAGATTCTTCGCTCCCTCCGGTCGCTCACCTGTGCCGCACCACAGGTGCAGGCAGAATGACATCACGTTATGGAAGTTATCATATAACTTCATTTTGAAAAAACAAACAAATTCCAAACGCTCTCTAACATGTGATACTTTTCATTCCATTCCGTATAATGAAGTAGGATGAACACTCGAACGCGCATTTTGAAGGGAGCCTATACCTTGGCGGAAGAAATAGACTGGGAAGCCGCATATCAAGAATATCTGCCGCGTGTCTACAATTTCTTCTGCTACCATGTGAGCCATGAATTACTCGCTGAGGATCTGACCGCATTAACTTTTGAAAAAGCCTGGCGTGGACGGTCGCGTTTCCGCCGCGATCTAAGCGCCTTTTCGACCTGGTTATTTACTATCGCCCGCAACGTCGCTACCGACTACTTCCGCCGGAAAGACCGGGAACTTCCACTCGAGTCAGTTCGTGAGCATGCAGATCCGGCCTCTCTGGAGGAGACTGTCCAGCAGAATCAAGATTTCGCTCAACTGATCTCTGTCCTGTCACAATTGCCAGCCCGTGAGCGTGAATTGATCGCATTTAAATATGGCGCAGGATTGAACAACCGCGAGATTGCCCGCCTGACGCGTTTGAGCGAGTCGAACGTGGGTACGATTTTGAATCGCACCGTTGAAAAGTTACGCATGCAAATGGAAGTGGACCATGAACGATGAATTCCTGACCAAACTTCACAAAACGCCTCGCGCTGAGTTTGCGGATGCGCTCTATGAACGTATCTCCCAGCAGTCGCAGCCTCGCTTCCCCCGGATACTGGGGCAGCGACTCACTCTCCGCAACTCTGCAATTATGCTTGTGCTGATCTTTGTAGTTGCCGCATGTGTGTACGCGGTCACTGACAGAGGCTGGCGCAAGATTGGTGGGATCTGGGTGCAGGTTGAGAGAACGTACAAGGTGACCCTTGAGCCGTCGATCCCCGTGTCGGCGGAAGAACTGGAAGCCCAGGATCTGGACTGTGTGACTGTGGAGGAAGCAAAAGAAATTTTGCGTTTTGATTTCCGCGTCCCTGCATGGGTGCCTGAGGGCTTCCGCTTCGAGGATAAGATCTGCGGTATAGACGGAACGTCTGATTTTGCCGTCTTGTTTTGGGCCGGCGCAGACGAGTACTCCAGCATCCAGTTGATGCTGCAGAATCTGGAATGGTTCGATATTGCCTCTCAAGAGTACAAAGTCGGAGAGCCAACCATCTGGGGACCGGTCGGGCAGGGCAGTTATAAAGAAGTACAGGTGAATGGCCAACCCGCGGTCCTGGTGCGCGGAGACTGGGATTACCTGCAAAGAGGTTTCGCACCTATCGGGGAAGTGCCTCAGGAAATCGAGTCCAGGTGGGACAGCAAAGCCGGGCTGCAGTTGCACTGGGAGGCTGGAGAGGTCATGTATCATCTCTTCGCCTGGCAGGACGTCTCTCCCGAAGACCTGATCAAGATGGCTGAATCGGCGCGGTAGATGGAATACCGCGTTACTATTCGCCGATTGCTATTTGTCATTCGTCAATCTATGTGACCGCATCCAGTAACTACACAGGTGGCGAATAAATAAACGGAGTGACTCATTTGGGTCACTCTGTTGCGTTAACAGCAAAAACTGTACAGACTATATTTAGGCAGCCTTATGTAATACTTTTCATTTCACCCCGTATAATGATTCAGGATGACTACTCGAACCCACACCTTGAAGGGAGCCTACACCTTGGCGGAAGAAACAGACTGGGAAGCTGCGTACCAAGAATATTTGCCGCGTATCTACAATTTCTTTCGTTATCGTGTGGGCGATCGAACCCTGGCTGAAGATCTGACTGCAACAACTTTCGAAAAAGCCTGGCGCGGGCGAGCGCGTTTCCGCCGCGATCTAAGCGCCTTTTCGACCTGGCTGTTCACCATTGCCCGCAATATAGCGATCGATCATTTTCGCCGGAGAGAACAGGATATCCCTCTCGAGATGGTTGGTGAACGAGCAGATCCGGCCTCCTTGGAAGAGACGGTCCAGCGTAATCACGACTTTGCCCGGCTCAATGCCCTGCTCTCACAATTGACTGTCCGCGAACGTGAGTTGGTCGCCTTCAAATATGGCGCAGGATTGAACAATCGCGAGATCGCCCGTCTGACGCGCCTAAGCGAGACGAACGTGGGGGTCATCCTGTTTCGCGTTGTCGAAAAGTTGCGTATTGAAATGGAAGTCAAGCATGAACGATGAATTTCTGACCCAATTCTTTGAAGCGCCTCGCGCTGAATTTGCGGATACGCTTTATGAACGCATCTCCCAGGGACCGCAACCTCGCTTTCCGGGGACGATAGCGACGAAACTGACCTTTCGGAATGCTGCAGTTGCCTTCCTGTTCATGTTACTCGTTGCTGCCTGTGTGTATGTCGTTGTGGAGAAACACTGGAACAAGGTTGGTGGCATATGGGTGGGCGTTCAGAGCACGATTAAGGTTGACAATCCCTTACTATCTGGAGAACCTCTGGTAATGGAGATTCAGCCCGAGTGCTTCCGTATAGACGAAGCCAGGGAAATTTTACGGTTTCGCTTCAAAGTACCTGCCTGGGCGCCGGACGGGTTTACATTTTCTGATGAAATATGTAGTCATGAAGATCTATCCCCAGCTTCTGATTCTGCTTTCCTGGATTGGGAGGGCGCTGACAAAAATACTCCCCTGATTCTCGATTTAAGAAACTTAGAGTGGTTTAACATGGCTACCCAAAAATATGAAGTTCTTCCTCCCTCCATCATAGGGGCGCCAGTAGCACCGGGCAACTATGAAGAAGTGCAGGTGCATGGGCAGCCCGCGATCCTGGTCCGTGGGGATTGGAATTGGGAAGAGGCTCCCTGGGCGACCGGGGAGACGAGCGTTGAGGAGTATGAATATAAATGGGATAAGAAACGGGCTCTGCAATTGTACTGGGTGGATGGAGAAGTCATGTACCATCTGTATACCCGTGCAAATGTCTCCCCCGAAGACCTGATCAAGATGGCCGAATCGGCACAATAGTAATTGTAACTTACATTACAAAAAGTTCCCGAAAACAAGGATTGCGTGCGCAGCACGCAATCCTTGTTTTCGAGTTCTTCTAGATTTCAAGAGCAAGCAGCGGAATCCCCATCTTGGTAGCGGGGACGCCACCGAGAGCACTTAGGCTGAGTCAAGATCATAAAACCACAAGGCCGGGTGTTTCACCGGCCTTGTTTTATTTCGAGGGATCTGGTTGCAGAACTACGCGCTTGGTTGACTGATGCCCCGTCGTTTCACGGCTAGGCCTACTCCAATCAGCACAAGCAGTGCCGTGACCAAGCCAGCTACCAGATATGGATTGACCGGCGCCGCCGATGAAGTCACCGGCACGACCGCCGGCGCGGCCTCCTGAACAACGGCTGGTTGAGCAACAGCTGGTTCAGCAGCAGGAGCCGCAACCAACGCGGATTGAAGCGCAACGCCGTAGAAATCCATCAGGCCGCGGAAGGCTGCGTCTGCATCCGGGCTCAGTTTACCCCACTCATCGACAGGCTGTAGCGATTCTCCGTTCAACCGGCCCGTATTGTGGACATAAGGCGACTCACCTGCTTGAGTCGGGTAGTAGACCATTTCGACAAAGGGAACCAATTTTCCATCCAAATTGAGATTGGCGGTAATTGTGTAGCCTTCGCCCAGGTTCTCCGGGGGTTTGATGGCCTGAAACGAATCAAAAAACCCGGATTTTTCCAACTTCATCATGCCGCCCTCGTGATCCGCAGTGATTTCACCTTTAATACCAGGTCCACTGATGGTCAGCGAACCAAGCTCCTTCGCAAGGACGGCGAAGGTGGGGATTGCCACCAGTACGATGACAATAGCCAGTGACAAAATATGTCGTTTTATTCTGTTCATCTCTAAAATTCTCCTTTCAGAAAACGGGGATGTCGCCGCGCGCAGCGACATGTTTCTTATCTAAAAGGTATACACCGTTCGAGAGGAGCAGGTTCCCGAGAAATTATTTGTCTGGCTGAGCAAATTTGTACACTAAGCCAGTATTGCCGCTTGGGCCCGTCCCAGGTTCCCTGGTGAGAATATAGAATTCCCCATCTTCATCTTGACCAATTCCTAGAAGTTGTCCTATCCCAACTTGATTACTTAAAA
>Ga0209593_10001289_pt1 | contig 10833 bp, 16 predicted proteins | sample PPLLaktember2015_3_FD_187260 | JGI IMG/M metagenome (GOLD analysis project Ga0209593, IMG submission 187260) | Freshwater sediment microbial communities from Prairie Pothole Lake near Jamestown, North Dakota, USA - PPLs Lake P7 Core (6) Depth... | ecosystem: Environmental > Aquatic > Freshwater...
ATCTTGCTCATCAGTGCTTGGTCTCCCCATCGCGCAGTTCCACGGGCATGGCCCTGGACAGGTCCGCGAATTGCTCGACAAGGTCCTTCGCTGTTTGCACGAACTCAGCATAGACAGAGTTAGGCTCATCCCTCGAGATGTCGCCAAGCACCCCGCCCAGTGTCATGCACAACACGGTCAACTGCTCTGGCACCGTCTCGGTCAATTCACACAATTCCATAGACAGTTTATTGGAAAGCTCGAACAGCCTCCCCTTGGTCTCTACCCTAACCATTGGATGTTCCTTTCAATGTTCGAGACGCTAGTCCACATGTTAGCAATTCGCAAGGCTAAAACTGCTCAGTGTCGGGGGCTGGCTTTTTGCCAGGGAATTCAACAACCTTTTCATCACTCTTGACAGTCTCCGGTTCGAACTCGGACCAGTCAATGGACTCGCCGGCTGCCTTCTCGACCAAAGCCCGAAGCTCCACCAGATTCGGCAAGAAGAATGAGCGATCCTTTTGCTCGAACTTCTGGCCGGCGCGATTGACCATATTCCAACGCACCTCCTTGCTTGTCTTGTGAGACTCAGGGATACCAACCACTCTCTCCGGCAAAGCATAGCCCAAAGCCTTGCCGGCCTGCATAGTCGTCAGTCGTCCACGGACATGTGCGCGAAACATCCTGTTCAATACACAACGAGGTATTGCACAGGCAACTTGCGGCCACTGGCTGATAGGGAACAGGTTGTCATTATCCGGCAGGTCATCAGTCTGAGGGATGGCAGCCTCCTCAGCTAATGTGCGCAAGAAATCAAACACCGGACTGTCGACAAACGTCTTGGCCTCCTTGCTCATAATTGTTGATAAGGGTTTCTTCACCCGGCCAAGACTGATCTTGCGGGTCATGAAGTAGTGACACAGACCGGACAGGGCCTTCGACAGTGGGTATCTGGTCAGTTCCACCAAGGGCGCGAAATACTCTTCATCATCGATAACGCTCCCAATCATCTTGAGGTTGGGGTTCTCGAACCGGATGAAGGTCATGCGCCGGTTGTCGAAGTTGATGCCCTCCGGTGTCTGGCTGTTCGTGGTAGCAATAATGCTGTGATAGGCCGGGTTCTGGTAGGCGGGCGTCCCCTTCTCGTTGACCAGCATGGTGGTCGACGTAATCAGGTTCTTGACCATCTCACGCAGGTCGCGCTGCTCCTTGGAGGCGCCTGGGTCATACTCCTCGACGTTGATGAGGAGCTTATTGGAGTATTGCGAATTGAATGAGCCCGGCAGTGCCGACATCGGCACCTTGACGGCATTATGCGGGCCTAAGATCCGGGCCACGATGTCGCAGATGATGGTCTTGCCGCAGCCTTGGCGGCCCGACAACACGATCATGGTGCCCAGCATCTCTTCCGGGCGCTGGAACTTGGCAGCGAACCAGTCGAGGATGTAGTCGGCCTCTGCCTCCGTGCAGGAGGCGTGAATATGATCGATGAAGCACTGGTAGAGCGCAGGCTCACAGGCCTCAGGCTTGTTGGCCAGGCCGGCATAGAGATTGAGGAGCTGGCGATCGTCTCGCTTGACCGAACGCTCAGGTGTCGAAGGGTCATAGACAATGCCCTCATGCCAGTTGCGCCTGTCGCTCTCGATAAAGCGGTCGATGAAGCGCACCCGCCGGGCCGCACCCTGCACGGTGAAGGCGGTGTAGGCCTCAGCCTCACGCGATTCGAGCGAAGACTTGGAATACCAGACATAGGGAATCATGCTGACGACCAATGGCGAACGGCTATGGAGGTCGACATAGCGATGCTCGCCATTGCTCAGCATCACAGGTGCATATTTATCCAGGAAGCCGTCGACCCTCGACTTGATCTCCTCGTCATCGGCCGGCAAGGACACGTCCGGGAGCTTATGGGTGTCGACGGGGCCGGCATGGTCCAGCATGTACTGAAGTGGCGTGTAGTCGATCGTGTAGTCATCACCGAGATCGAACCCTTCCGGGAAGGTCGGGTCGACCGCATCCAGCACACATCGCAGTGACTTGGCGGCCTTCTGACCCTTGGCGAGGAGCTTGACGACCATCTGCATGGCCTTGATGCCGGCCTCATCATTGTCGGGCCAGATCACCACGTCGCGGCCAGCCAATGATCCCCAATTGACGTTCTGCTGCTGTCTCTTGGGTCTGCCGGACTTGGCAGCGGCTCCCGCCCCGAACGCCCAGGTGGTCACCACATAGTCAGGGCATAGAAGCTTTGCCGCTTCAGCGGTCTTCTCGCCCTCAACGAGAAGCACCTTGGCATCAGGACGGGCAACCAATTCAGGGAGGTTATAGAGCGGCTGGACATGCGGATAGCCCTGGCTCGACCAGAAGTCGACATGGCCGTCCTTGGCCCTGACCGACACCACGGGACGCACCACCTTCCTGGGGATTGTGGGCGGGTCAGCGTCGAGCCGCGCCATGATGAAGGCGACCTGTCCGTTGCTGTGGCGATACGTATAGAGGTAATCCGGCACACGTCCGTGGAACACGGCATAGAGGTTGCCCATGAACCACTCATCAGTGGGACGTTCTTCATGCGCCGTCTTGTTGACGATGAGCCCGGCTGAGCCTGATGCCCGCGTCAATTCGGGGATGACGAAGCCACGCTCGGCAATAGCCAAGCGGATGTCCTCATCCTCGCAGCCAGCCAGGCACTGGAAGCGGATGTTCTGGTCAACGAAGATCAACAATGAGGGATTCTCATCGCCTCGGGCGTGCACCGGACCTGGGCAGCGGGTCTGCCACTTGCCGTCACCGAGCTGGATCTCCTTGCCACCCCCCAGGAAGCCGGCCAGCGCAGCCGCACGTATCTTCAGTTCGGGATAGTCAACCATGTGAAGAGGGCCCCATTTCAGGAGCCCTCCAACCTATGCTTGTCAGGATGGAGTAGCAATCGCTAGGGGTTGCGGTTTGGCTTCGCCTTGGTACCAGATTTAGGGAAGCCCCACAGCGCCACCAGTTCGAACACTGCGTCTTCCTTAGTCGCACCGGTTCCCGTGGGCACGTCGATGTCGTAGCTGTCCCAGCAGGCAGACCAGCGGGCACAATCGGGAGCCCACATGCTCTCAATGGTGATCAGTCGGTATTCGGTTTCCATGGCCAATGTTCCTTTCAGTGAACAACATGCAGGTAATTGTGAGATGTTGAATTGTCAAGGCCCATCATGGGGAATTTGACGATGGTTGCCAGATTTGGGGATCATTCCACGAAACGCCTATAGCATTTTTGCGCTAATGGGCCTGGGCGAGGTCAAAAGGAAAGGCGCCTTTCGGCGCCTTCCTCTTAGCATTCCCACAGCTCGGCTAGGACTACCAGCACGGCTAGAACGATCAACCCGGTGAAGGGCATTGAAGCTTGGATCATAGCAGCCGCCACTCCCGCACCAGGCGTTGCGCGTCGGCATGATGTTCGAGCATGTTGCGATAGAATAGCTTGCGGCCGTCCCTATAGGCTGAATCATGCCAGCATCGCTTGGCAAGCTTCTTTCGGGCAGCACGGATTACGGCGATGTTGCTGGCGCCGACGTGGACGCGCAACCGTTGATAGGTTCCATACATCATGACTGCAATCCCTTCAAAGCTTCGCGGATTGCCACGAGGGAGTAGCGCGCTCCGTCAGGCGTGCGTTCGGGCAGGCAACGCTTGAAGCGACGAGCTGCCTTGTCGACGGTCTTGGCATTAGCCAAGCAATCCATGGCCAAACGATAGAGCGGCTCGTCGTTGCCAATCCACAATGAGACGTTCCATTGGTTCCAGTTTTTGTGTCCGTTATAGGGCATTGCATGTTCCTTTCTAGTGAACGTTTCACCATAACACAATTCACAAGGGACAGGCAATAGAAAAAGGCCCGTTTCCGGGCCTTTGTTGATTGCGTGAATTGAGGGAATAGTCGCCTTAAGTGTACTTGTCGTCCCTCATTTCATTGTGGCGCTGGTCCAGTTCATCGGCAATGATCGCCTCCATTTCTTTCACCAGCGATATGTCAAAGGCGATAATCGCTTTCTTGAGGGAGGCGACCAGGCGTTCCTCGGAGGGAGTGGTGCGGTGCATGAGAATCATTGTTCCACCTTTTCATTCTGACAGAAGGTGTACTCCTGCAAATCGCATTGCAGCCATTCACTACCGAATTTGAAGCGCCCAATGCCATAATCTTCACAAGAGACAGGAGTCGAGTAGCCCAAACGCGTCAGCCAATCGAGACATTGTCTAACCTCGTATGACTCCAGGCCGCTGTCATCGTTGTTGATGAGGTAAGGCGCCCAATGGGACGGAGCTAGCTCTTTGTAAGTGACGAGGATCATGTGCGTACTTCCTCGAGGATAAGGGCAATCAGGAAACCGGCGATCGGGCCGGCGGCTATGACGAAGCAGCCAAAGAGAAGAGTCATGCTGCCTCCATAAATGTGCAGTCATCGAGAAGAGCGACAACCTTGAGACCGTGGTCGGTAGTGATGCGGGCATAGTCACCATTACCGTCTTTGCGGGAGAAGACGCGGGTGATCTCGCCATAGCGGGATCCGCGCATCCATGCGTCGAGGTAAGCAGGGATCTGTACCCGCTTGCCGATAAGAGGATTGGTAGTCATTTGGTTTGTTCCTTTCCAGTGAACATGAGCCGGTTAGCGACTCGCCTGACAGCTCCTAGGGGAGCTGCCAGTGCGCGGCGCTAGCGTGCGTGCGCGGCCAAGAAGCGCTTGGCGGCCTTGACGATATGTGGCGCGCCGTCAGGTCCGTATGTGTCGCTGTAATAGAGTGCATCGCTGATCAGCCCGTCATAGAGGGAGTCTTTGGTGTTTAGCCAAACATAGCGCGTGGACTCGTTGACAGGCTCGCAACGATACTCAAACCGGTCGCAATGGTCATCATAGAAGAGTCTCGGGAAGCGCTTGATGGTCATCGGGTGGTCCCTTTCTGGTGTCCTAGTTGACTAGCTCACACTACACACTTCACTCTATGCCGTCAAGGGAGAGGTGACTGGTGGCTGAATAAAAAGGAGGGAATTGGGGAGAAAGAGGAACGATTGCGTTCATAGCTTACTAAGGGGGAGATGGGCTATGTGTCGTGACGACGGGGCAACGTCATGTTCCTAGAATGGGAGGGTAAGGACAGAAATGGGCCAGAGCAGATGAGTTTTACCTGCTCCTGCTCTGGGAGGCGGTCGGTAAGTGATTGAAGGGAAAGGGGGAATAAGAGGAGTGATACTCCAGAGCAGGTAGGCCTTCGCGCGCGCCAAGTCGGTAGAGATTCGACCTAAAACTAATTAAAACTCTTTTGGTGGTTCGTATAAAGAAAGAGAGATTCATCTGCTCTATCTGCTCTGCTCTCTGTATCTCTCTGTTTTAATTGGCGGAAGTCGGAGCACTAGGACGATATGACATCATGCTCCATCTGCTCCATCTGCTCTGACGTGACGGCAGCGGCTCGGCGCCGATCGGGCCGGCCTGGTGCGGCGGATAGTGCATCCGCCCAACGCACAGTCTATCATGTTGACAACGCACAACATTCCAACACAACATCATTGCCCATCCTAGTCTCTATCCTAGTCTGGTGCGATGTTGACGTGTCGTGATGTGTGTTGATGTGATGTGGTACATGGGCTGGCAGGCGCCGGCCAGGCGCGATCGAGCAATTGGCCCCCCACCCCCGGCCCTCGCGTACGTGTACAGGTGCCATTACAGACCGATTTCAGGTTGAAAGCCCCTTCCCTCGGGTAACTCTATTACAGATCGCTGGTACCTATGGTTTGACCCCTGATGTCCTTTCCCTGCGCGCGGTACCTTCAAAAGTCGGGTTTGGAGAGGCCGGGGCTACCCTACCCCCACTCTCCGGCATACCCCCCGTCTGGCGAGGCTCCCGACAGCCCTCTTTGGGTGCGACACCTCCAAGAGCTGCCGGGGTCGCCACCTTGTGAAGGCGCGGGCGCAATCCTGTCTCAATTGGGGGTGAGGGTCGAGAGGTGCCGGCAGGACCACGGCTTGGGGGCTAGGGGCCCTGCCGGCCAGGCCGCTGATGGGGGCGGCCTTTCTTTGTTCAGCCTAGTTGCTGATTTCGCTCTTGGGGACCGCTTCCTCTGATCCATCTTCTCTCTGGATCAAGACCTTCGGGGTATTCCGGTCGAACATCTTGTGGTCCTGGGTAACGTCGCCACGCACTGTGACGGTCTTGCCCTTGTAGGTAGCCATGCATGGAACTCCTCAAATAGAGAATGAGCAGAACGCCAACTGACAAGTGGCATTCCGCTCGATCAGTTCCGTAGTTGCAAGGCTCTGTACGGTTCCCTACTTTTTGGCTGTCTTGCTGGCGTGGGCGTCTTCCTCTGGCGGCGGGTCAGCCGGCTCCGGCACGCAGCCTCCTGAGAAGGCCCCGCCGCCGGTCTTGGCGAAGGCTCCGCCTGGGTGGGGGACCGTACCTGGGCCGGGCTCGAGGCCTTCCTTAGGTAGGCCGCCTTCGGTCAGGGTCGGGTTGGGGTTTCTTGCCTCAGGGTTGGCGTCGTTCTGCAGGCCGCCCTTGTTGGCGACCGCGTTAGGATCAGTCTTTGGGGTGTCCCGGTGTGTGGACTGTGGGTGGGTTGTAGCCATTGGCTCTGTCTCCTGTTGGATCCTGAGCAGGACGTATCCCAACGTAGCATGACGGCAATGGTTCGGAGGGGTCTCCGTCAAACCGAATTCGGTTTGCCACTAACCGAATTCGGTTAAGCCGTGGCTAATTCGGTTAGCGGAAAACTCAGGGCCAATAATTCGTTCCAGTTAGCTTGACACAACATCTGGTGCTGGAACTTGACCTAGACTAGATCTGGGGGTACTCGTTCTCAACATGTCCGATGATGGGTCTGACGGGCGTGCACCTCCCGAGGAATTGGCGCGGCGGAGCATCTTTGCGACGCACATCGCCTATGGCTCGGCCATCCCCGACGCACTCCATGCCGCCGGCTACACCTCCCAGGCTTTGCACCTGGGCTGGACGCTCATGTCGAAATCCGATGTCCGCGAGCAGATAGACCGGCATCGGCAATATATCCGCGACAAGCAGTCGAGAACTGTGGCGGAACTGGTGGAGCAGCTCGACCGTGACCGGGAGTTTGCAATCGAGACCAGGAACGCTGCCACAGCAGTAGCCGCGACCCTGGCGCAGGCGAGGATACTGGGGGCGCTCGACCCAGCCACCACGCAATTGAAGAACGGCCAGCGTAGACTGGTTCTAACCTGGGGTGGCGAGGACATGGCCGACATCACCCCTGAGGCGGTCATCGAGCACCTCCCCTTGAAGACGGGGACCGAGGAATGACTCCAGACCAGGCCTACAATCGCATTAGCGCGTCAGGGAAGGCCAATCCGAAGATCCCCTATGATCTGCGACCCATGGACCGCTCCGACCCCCAGACGGTCATCGCCTTGCCCTACACGCCCCGCAAGGTGTTTCTCCCCTATCATCGCCGGAAACAGCGCTTCGCGGCGATCGTCGCCCACAGGCGGTGTGGCAAGACGGTTGCGGAGATCAACGAATGCATTGTCCGAATATCACGCGTCGAACGGTCCTTTCCGCCGCCGCAGGTGGCGTATATCTCGCCTACCTTCTCGCAGGGGAAAAGGAACGCATGGATGTATGCCAAGCACTATACGCGCAACATTCCGGGCATGAAGTTCCTCGAGGCCGAGACAACCTTGGTGTTTCCCAATGACGCGCGTCTCATACTTGCTGGGTCCGATAATTACGGTGGACTTAGAGGGGTTTATCTCGATCACGCGTCACTTGACGAATATGCAATCCAAGATCCTCGCATCTGGACCGAGGTTATCCGCGCATCACTTAGCGAATATGCAGGTTCGGCTACTTTCATTGGCTCTGCTTATGGCCGGAACCACTTCTACGACATCGTCCACGACTTCGAAGACGATCCCGACTGGCTGATTATGACGCTCAAGGCGTCCCAGACCGGCATCCTGACCGATAAGGAGCTGGAACTGGCCCGCAAGGCCATGCCGCCCGAGGAATATGCCCAGGAATACGAGTGTTCCTTCGACGCAGCAGTGAAGGGCACCTTCTTCGGAGCCGAAATCGAGCGAGCCGAGAATGAAAAGCGCATCACCCAGGTCGCCCATGACACCAACGCCAACGTATTGGCGGCCATGGACCTTGGAATCGGCGGTGGAGCCTCCGTCTGGGTGTATCAGTTGGTCGCCAACAACATTCACCTGCTCAAATTCGTCCAGGATAAGGACCAGGCGCTTCCCTACTACGTCGACTGGCTGAATCGACTGCCCTACAAGATCGAAACCCTCTATTTGCCGCATGATGCCGAGCAAAGAGAGCCCCAGACCGGTCTGACCAGGACGCAGTTCTTCCAGGCCAGGGGCTTTAACTGCTTCGTGCTGCCGAAAGTCTCCGAACATGGCTCCATTGCCGCCGCTCGCGTGGCCTTTTCCCGCTGCTGGTTCGACAAACAGGGCACCCAGGACGGAATCGACTGCCTCAGGATGTTCAGGCGCGCCTGGGACCCCAAAAGGAAGGTCTTCTCCGAGAACGCCTTCAAGGATTGGGCTTCGCATGGTGGTGACGGCTTCAGATACGTCATCCAAAGCACCCCTTACGGGCAAAACGCGTCCGATTGGTCGAAACCGCTGAGGCGCAACCTGAGGGTGGTCGTATGAAGTGCGCGTATGCCGACCCGCCCTATCTCGGTTGCGGCAAACTGTTCAAGAAACAGCATGCCGAGGCGCATATTTGGGATAATCCCGAGACCCATCGGTTGCTGATCCAGCAGTTGTGTGACGAATACCCGGATGGCTGGGCGATGTCGTGTTCCTCGCCATCTTTACGGGTGCTTCTGCCGATGACCCCCGATGACTGTCGCATTGGGGCATGGGTCAAGCCGTTTTGCATCTTCAAGCCGAATGTCGGCGTGGCCTACGCCTGGGAGCCGGTGATTTTCAGAGGTGGGCGCAAGCGCACAAGGCAGCAGCCGACTGTTCGGGACTGGGTGTCGGAGAACATCACCCTCAAGAAGGGTTTGACGGGCGCCAAGCCGCCGAAGTTTGCCCAGTGGGTGTTTTCAGTTCTCAATCTGACAAGACGGGACAGTCTGGTCGATCTGTTTCCCGGCACCAACGCCATTAGTGATGCCTGGGAACAGCACGAGGGGGTCGTATGAGCAACGAGCAGAAGATCGTATGGGGGATCGCCGCAGTGGTGATCATCCTGATTTTGGTCTGGATGGTGTGGCCGGTGACGCCGCCGCCTGTTGTGCCACCTGCAGGGGGCTGAGATGTTCAAAAGTACGTTGAAGAAGAGCAAGAAGGCCCTCAAGCCCATTCCGCAAGAGGCCTTCGAAAGGATTGTCAAGAATGAGATCCTCCATGCCACCGACTTTGTCACTTCCTCTCTCGTCAACGGACGAGTCCTGGCTGATAAATATTATCAAGGAGAGACCAGACTCCCCCATGAGCCAGGACGCTCTGGGGTTATTGTCACTTGCGTCCGCGACGGAGTTCGAAGTGTGGTTCCGTCTATGGCGCGAATCTTTACGCAATCAGACACGGTTGCGGAATTCTCTTCCGACGACGAAGAAGATGAGCAGATCTGCCAGCAGATGACGCTCTATGTGAACTCGGTCTATGACCGGTTCGGCGGCTACGAGGCGCTCATACAGGGCTGTACCGATGCGTTGAAGGCCCGCATTGGTGTGGTGAAGGTTTCCCTCGAGAAGAAGGTCATATCATCTCACAAAACTGACCTCACCATGGCCATCTCTGATCTCGAGACGATGGAAGATGAGCCCGATTCACAGATCACCGAATTGTCGGAGCCGTTCGACGGCGAAGACGGCGCACCGATGGTGCAGGCCGTTCAGACGCGTCAGAATGTTCGCAAGGTCTGGCATTTCGACCTGGTGCCGCCGGAGAACTTCATCGTCAATGCCTCAGCCACCTGTTTGGAAGACGCGCGCATCATCGGCACTGTCGAAATCATGCGGATCTACGATGCAGCCCTCATGGGGCTTGATCCACAGGAACTCATAGAGCTGCGCGGCTCTACTGATGAATCGGCAATGTCGGATTACGAGCGCAACGAGCGCACGACCTACTATGTCAATGAAAACGAGCCGGATGCCGATGAAAAAGACCCGATGTCAGACGACATCACCATCGCTGAGGTCTGGCTGCGGATCGATGCTGATGGTGATGGAGTAGCGGAGCTTCGGCACATCATAACCGGCGGTAGTGAATATAAAATACTCCTCGATGAGCCGGTTAACTTTGTGCCACTCGGTATTTTCAAGACTGATCTCCAGCCGCATGTGTTTTTCCCGATCTCTCTCGCCGAAGACTTGATGCAGGATCAGGATGCGCAGACTGCATTGCTCAGGTCAATTATTGACAACGCAGCACTGACCAATTCTCCACGCACAGCTTTTAACGAGACCATGGTCAACGCCGAGGATCTCAAGAACAGCGAAATCGGCGCAATGATCCGCACCAAGGGGGCCGGGCAGATCGAAGAATTGACCACCCCGTTCGTGGCTGGCCAGACCCTGCCGGTCCTGCAGTATCTGGAAGAGGTCTCCGAAAAGCGCTCCGGCATTTCCAAGATGAGTCAGGGGCTCGATCCGGACGCTCTTCAGTCCACGACCAAGATCGCTGCCAACGCCGCGGTCATGGGGGCCGACGCCCGTATGGAGATGATGGCTCGCAATGCCGGCGAAACCGGCATCAAGTCGATGTTCCTGGCGGTCGTACGCATTGCCATGAACGAGTTGCGGGGGCCGCAGTCGCTGAAAACCATGACCGGTTACCAGGATGTGCTGCCGGACATCTGGCACGACCA
>Ga0209593_10001290_pt1 | contig 10830 bp, 10 predicted proteins | sample PPLLaktember2015_3_FD_187260 | JGI IMG/M metagenome (GOLD analysis project Ga0209593, IMG submission 187260) | Freshwater sediment microbial communities from Prairie Pothole Lake near Jamestown, North Dakota, USA - PPLs Lake P7 Core (6) Depth... | ecosystem: Environmental > Aquatic > Freshwater...
TCGACACCCTCAAAACCAAGCTGGCTGAACAGACCAAAAAATCAGCCGACCTCGAAAAGCAGGTTGACCAGCTTAAAGGGATAATCCGCGAGCTTCAGACCCGGCTCGACGAGCAAAAAACGACAGAGCCGAACGAAGTGTAAAGCAATTAAACGTCAAATCAATTCCGCGGCGGATTGCGGAATCCAGCCGTCGCTGTCGTCGGCAAGCTTAACATGAAACCATCCTGTGCGTCGCTCGATAAGCTCGAATTCCGTGCCGGCGTGAAGCGGGCCTTTGAAACTTTGCGGGTAATTAGACCCATCGCCCTGATAGGCAATAACTTCCGGCGAAACAATAACTCCCTCGAATTCGTTTGACTGACGATAACCATCGACGGCAAGCGAGACAACCAGGCAGAAAAGAATAACAGCGCTGACGCTTGAAATCACAGTCAGTAACGCACGCCTGCCCAACCATATCGCCAAAGTCAGGGCGATGCAAAAAACCGCGAAACACGCGCAGGCGATTGTGAACTTTACCCTCATCGACAAGTCGTAATGCCAGAAGAAAAGGGTCATAAGGATTCGCGTCTCGGTTTTCGTCTCGACCTTGTCAATTTTTTTTGAACGAGCAAAGGCGAGGTTTTTTTGAATGTCGGAATCCGACTTGTCGAGCAATTCCCCCCTGCGATAATTGAGGATTGCTTTTCCGAGGTCATCCCGTAATAAATAAGCATTGGCGAGGTTATAATAGAGTTTGGGATTTCTAACGCGGCCCTGGTTGATGATTTTTTCATAGCCGAGTACTGCTTTTTCATAAAGTGAATCCGCCTTGGCCGGGTCGCCGGTAACGGCATTGGCCTGGCGAAAGGCGTCGTTTGCCTGGGTGAAAAGGGAGTAGGTTTGCTCTTTAGATAATGTTTCCGCAGCCGGGCAGGACGCGGCAAAGAGCAAACCTGAAAAAAGCATCAGTAATAATCTGGCAATCATAATTTCGACTTTTTCTCAATCTTATAAATAAGCCCGATGACTTCATCTATTGTCGCCGAATCGACTTTCGACTCAACGGGGGCATACCGGGCGGCCTCGCAATCGCTGATAATATCCCCGTCTCGATTGGCAAGTTCAGAATCACCTGCTCCGGCTATTATGGCCTGGCGGCAATCTTCCGCGGTCAGCGAGCCGGCAACCTTATCGAAACGCCGGCCGATATATTGTTTCATGGCATCGGCTAAAATTTCGTAACGATGTTGAGGTTGCGCCGATGTGATTTTTTTAAGCTGACCTGCTGCGTCGCGTGCGGCCCGGCGCTTTCGCCTTTGCGCCGCCTGCTGAGGCGTTTGATGAACGAATTTTTTAGTAATCACGCTTGCGATTAGCACCACCAAAGGAATCGCCCAACTTGCCAAGTAAACAGGTCTTATAGCCGCCCAGACCAATGAAAAACCGACATCCTGCAAGCAATCGAATCCCTCATAATTAGCAGAAAGCCCTTTTTTAACCTGCTCGATCTGGCTGCCTGCGGGAGTAAAATCCCGGCCCTCGACATCCGCGGCGGTCAGAATCTTGGTGGGAGCAACTTCAAGTTTTACAGGTTCGGTCTTCGCGATTTCATATCGGCCCGTCTGAGAATCGAAATATATAAGCCCAATCGCGGGTATTTCGGTAACTTTGTCGTTTAGGGACCTGATGGTCTGGGTGAAGACCTTGAAACCGTTTTCGAGAGTCGGCGAGGCCTTCTGCGACGGTATCTTGAAATTATCGGCAAGCGCAGGAATCTTTTCGAGGTCAGGCCACTGGACGGGCTTGAGGTAATCGCCGCCGATTTTGATTGTTAGCGTAATGGGGTCTCCGACGCTGACTTGTATTGGATTAGCAGAAGCCGAAATTGTGTATTGTCCGACCAGGCCATAAAAACCTTCAGGTACATCCTGCTGCGGCAAAGGCAATACGGAAAGTTTTAACGGCTGCGAGCTGACTAAAAATCGCTTGTATTGAACATTGGAACGGAAAAAGTCATCGAAAATGCTGTCTGATGAACGGTTTCGCCCGACGGCAACATCAGCCGAGACAGAAGGCGTTCCCAAATCCAAATCGCCGGTACGTTTCGGCATGAGAACTTTACTGAAAGACAAAAGAATTGCTTCCCTGTTCTTTCGGCTAATCCGGGATTGCCTGGGGCTGTCGAGGTCCTCAACGAAGAACGCGTCGCTTGTAAGAGCCGGGATAGCGAACTGATAATCGCCAACGTCGGCATATACGTAGAATTTCACCGTTAAAATCACCGGCTGACCAACGTAGCATTGCTGCTGCGAAAGGGTAACTTCAATCTCGAGATGGTCGGTTGTGCCGGGCTTGACGACGTTCAACTCGACGGGATTGGTTTGATATGTTTTTCCGTCAACCGTTACAGTCAGCGAGGGTATGCGTATGGGGCCTGCCTGGCCGGCGGTCAGGACGTAATTCATCACGTATCGTCTAACAACGGTTTGAGTTGTTCTGCCGTTGATGATGGATATTGATGTTTGCGATGCGTTGGAGCCGCCTGCGCCGCGGGGATTGAACGAAGCAAGCGGCGACAAATCGACCTGGCCCGGCTGGTCGTAGCCGTCTATGATTACCTGATAGGTGAAATTTTCGCCCGCGTAAATATCCCGCGAGGCATCGACATTGGCAAAGACCCGCAATTCGGCTGCACTCGCGGTCGAAGCGATAAACATCAAAAATATGCAAATCCAATTTTTACTCATACTACCAATCTTTATCGACCTTCTGGAAAGCCGGACTTTGCATTAATTGCCTTTCCTGCTTTTGCCGCTGTTCCCTGTCCAAGATTTCCTGGGCGGTTGAATCAGGCGCCTCGGCCTGCTCCTGCGGTTGCTGCTGCGGGACTTCGTTTGGTTCCTGCGGCTGATTGGGCTGCTGTTGCGCTTGCTGCTGTTGGTTTTGCTCCTTCTTTTCCGACAACGATTTCAACGCCTTTACAATATCTTGGGCGGCCTTATCCTGAGATTTTTTAGCGGCCTGGGCATCGGATTTATCCAATTTTTCCTTCGCGTCTTTCTGGTTTTCGGTCGCGTCCTTCAAATGCTCTGCGGCCTGCTGCCCGGGCTTATTTGCGTCTGCCTGTTTTTGAAGCTCCTGCTTCATCTGTTCTGTGCGGTCTTTTAACTCCGACTGCTCTTTAGCGATTTCATTAAAATCAGGCGACGGCTGTTGTTTGGCCTGTTCGGTCTTGTCAGCGAGGGCTTTCTGCTGTTCGAGAAGCTGTTTCAAGTCCTCCTGATTTTGCTTTTGCTGCTGCTGTTGCTGCTCTTGCTGTTGTTTTTGCTTTTCAATCTGTTCGAGGATGTCTTTGATAGATAGGCGCGCAACCTCGATATTTTTAGCTGCCTTTTCATTGGCGGGGTCAATATCGAGCGACTGTCTCCATGAACCAATAGCCGACTTCATACTCTCGATTGCCTTTTGCGAATCCGTCTGGGCAAGCTTTACCCCCTGCTCAAACATGCTGTTGCCAAGGTTATATTTGGCTTTGGCGACAAGCTGCATATCCCTGCTTTGGGCGGCAACTGCCTTATAAAGGTCGATTGCCTGCTGCAAGTCGTCCAGGCGAAAGTATCCGTCCGCTTTATTAAACCTCGGCTCAATCGCTTCGGGCGCTTCCTGCAACGCCCGGTCATAACCATCGACTGCCTCTTTGAATTGCCCCTGCCGATAGAGTTTATTCGCCTCGCGCACAACACCTGCCGGCGACTCTGCGAACGCCTGTTGAGCGACTGCAAACGACAAGAGCAGGATTACATTAAGCAATTTTACGTTCACTTCGTTCACTTATAAGAACCTCACAAATCAAAATTAAAAGGCCTGCCGCGAGAAAAATCTGGAAACCCTCATTGTATGTAATCATCGTAGCCGATTCGAGCTGTTGTTTTTGGGCAGAAGCGACAAGCTCTTTATAAATCTTACCCAAATCAAGGTCCGTTCCGGGTTCTATGCCGATGTATCTGCCGCCGGGAGTGGCCGCGGCGACTTTGCGAAGCGTCTCGGCGTCGAGTTTAGACCAGACCTCCTGCCCTTTGTATTTCAGAAACGCCGTTTGGCCGTCGGGGCCTGTAATCGGAATCCGTGAACCCTCTTTTTCGTCGCCCATACCGATTGCGATTATTCTTATCCCCTGCTCGGCCGCCTTTTGCGCCGCCTCGACAGGGAAGCTGTCGTGGTCTTCGCCGTCGGTGATGAGTATCAGGTCTTTGAACTGGCGGGACTGTTTATCGAAAACATCCGCCGACGCCTTGCGGATAGCATCGCCAATCGCTGTGCCGCCTCGCCCGGTGCTTTCGGTTGAAATATCCGAAACGGCCATTCTGACAAAAGCGTAATCCTGGGTCAGGGGACATTTGACAGTTGCGCTTCCGGCGAAAGTAACAATCGCGATGCGGTCGCCGCCAAGTTGTTCGAGCAGGTCGCCTATCGCGATTTTGGCCCGCTCCAGCCGGCTGGGCTTGATGTCCTCGGCCAGCATCGAGCGGGAGGTATCGAGCATAATCACAACATCCCTGCCCTGGCTTTTTATCTGCATAGGTTTTGCGTTCCATCTCGGCTGGGTCAGGGCTATCGCGATGAAAGCAAAGGCACAAACCAATAGGAACGCCTTGAGGATTTGCCTTTTCAAGCTGACCGCCGTATTGATTTGCTTTAGCATTTCGATACTGGCCAGGACCTTCAGCGCCGTCGCTTTTTTCCAGAAACACCACAGCCACGCCGGCAAAAGAACAACCGGTATTATGAATAACAGCCACAACGCGTTATCGTTTCCAAGATTCATTCTTTGTCATTCCCGCGAAAGCGGGAATCCAGTTTACATTACGGAATCTTCCTGAAAATCGTACAGCTTGCTAACATCTCACAAAGTAAAATAATCATCGCCGCAAACGCCCAGGGACCGAATCTTTCGGCGTATTGAGTAAACTGGACGCTTTTTACCTCAGTTTTTTCAAGCCGGTCAATCTCTTTTAAGATTTCCCGCAGCGCCTCTGCGTCGTCGGCCCTGCCGTAAAAACCGCCGGTTGCTTGTGCGATTGCCTTAAGCAGCGGCTCATCGAGGTCCTGCTCGACGGGCATTCTGATTGTACCCATCATCGTCTGGATGGTATTAAAGGCCTTACCCGAACCGATGCCGACGGTATAGATTTTTATACCCCATTTTTTGGCCAGCTCAGCCGCCTGCATCGGCGTATATTGGCCCGCGTTATGCCTGCCGTCGGTCAAAAGGATTATCGCCTTGCTTTTTATTTTATAATCGTCCTGTTTTAAATCGATTGTTCCGGCAAACCGCGCATTTCTTTGTTTGATTTCCTCTTCGGCTTTTTGCAGGCGTGCCGAGGCCAAAGCGAGGGCGTCGCCTATGGCGGTACCGTCCTCGCTTCTGACCCGGACAATATCGGTATTCTTCAAAAATTCCAGCAGCACATTATGACCCAGCACCAGCGGGCAAACCGTGTCCGAATATCGGGCAAAAGTGATAAGACCAAGTAAATCACCGCTTCTGCCCGCAAGGCCGCCTGTTCCTCCGATTATAAAATCGGCAAGCACCTTTTTAGATGTTTCAAAGCGATTGAGCTTTTGCCCCTGGTAATCCATTTCAGCGCCCATACTCCCGGAATGGTCAACGACGATTTCAATCGCGACCCCTTCGGTGCTTATTTCCGACAGCACCGTGCCTTTTCGCGGCCTGGCAAGGGCGATTATCAAAAGCGTAATACAAAGCAATCTGGCAATAATCAGCACCGGCCTTAGACGCACCCGCCACGATACCGGGCAATCGCGCATGCCATTTAACGATGAAAATGTTACCGCCGCCGGGCGATTTTTACGAAAGCTGAACCATCCCAGCACAGGCACAATCAAAAGCAGCAGTAAAGCCCAGGGCCAATAGAATTGCATTTATGCCCCTCCCCGCCCGGTTACGTCGATTTGCTTTTCATCGGATTGTGTCTGCTCGATGAAATTTTTCGCCAACTCGATTGTGCGCTGAATCTGTTCGGAATCAGGACTGTATTTGGCAAACTTTACAAGGTCGCAGTGCGTGAGAAACTCAGCAAGCGATTTTCTGTGTTCCTGTGAAAGAACACCTGCATCCCGAATCTCGAACAAAAATTCCTCTGTAGTCCGTTCGGGCGCCTTAAGCTCGAAGCGATCCTCGATATAGTGTCGCAGGATATTGCTTAGACCTTCGTAAAATTCCTTGACCCTGCCTGCCGATATTAAATCCTGCTTTACAAGAGCATCCAGCCGATTGTATGCGATTTCGTGAGCCGCTTTGAAAATCCTGACTGCTTCTATTACCTTTTTGGCGCGAATGTATAACCATATCCCGGCACCCGCGAAAATCAGCACAATCGCAGCCAAAAGCCACCACAAAATTGACCCCGCGAACATATCAACCACGTCTTCGATATCCGCTATTTTTAACTCGCCCTGCTGTTGGCCCAGAACCGATATAACCTCAATATCTATCGGCCCGGTCGTAAGCTGATAGGTTTGATTAGCGTCGTGAAATTCAAATGTTAAAGCTGGTATCGAGAATTTCCCCGTTAAAAACGGCTCAAGACGATAGCGATTTGTACTGACAACGTTGTTATCGGCGTCCAGGCGATTACCTAAGCTCTGCCGGTCAATGACGCCGAAATCGTTTGAATCCTCAATTTTCGGCATATTGACCTCGTAACCGGTTGCGATAGCGGTTTCAAGCTCGAGATTAAGCGTCTGTGCTATTGTAATTTTGCTTTTATCGACGCGAACGTGAACAGTCAAAGGCCCCTTCTTACTTACCTTATCGATTTCATATTTCTGCTCAGCAGGCCCCTGCTTTTTACAGCCACCGACACTAAACAAGAGCAAAAGAGCAACCAATGCTCTTGTAATTTGCGACTTGCGCTCTTGTCCTCTTGTGAACATTTCAGTATCGCCTGTGTCTGAGATGGAAGAATTGAATCAAATCCTGAATATATGGTTTGCCCGTGCTTATATTGATATAGTCAACGTTTATTGAACGAAGGGTCTTTTTTAGCTCGCCCAAACGGCCTGCTGCCGTGCTTTCATATCGGCCTCGAAAAGCCCCGCTGGATGTATCGATACCGACAATCTGGCCTGATTCTGCGTCCTCGAATTCAATCAATCCCACGTTTGGCAGCTTCGCCTCAGCGGGGTCGCTTACGGATACCGCAATACAGTCGTGGCGTTTGTTTAATAGCGACAAAGATTTTTTGAAATCCGTCTGTATGAAATCCGACACCACAAATACAACCGCCCTTTTGCGAACGACCCGCGCCAGGTAATCGAGGGCAAGCGGGATATTGGTTTGCCTGCGAGCCGTTTGAAAGTAAAGCAATTCGCGAATCAGCCGAAGGATGTGCCTGCTGCCTTTTTTGGGAGGAATGTAAAGTTCAACTTGATCGGTAAAAATCAAAAGCCCGACTTTGTCGTTGTTTTTGGCCGCGGCAAAAGCCAGAACCGCGCAAAATTCCGCCGCAAGCTGGTTTTTTGTCTTATCTAACGTTCCGAACCTGCCCGATGCGCTTAAATCGACGGCGAAAATCACAGTCATCTCCCGTTCTTCGACGAACCGTTTGATATAGGGTTTACCTGTCCGGGCGGTGACGTTCCAGTCAATCGAGCGAATGTCGTCGCCGGGCATATACTCGCGGACCTCGTCAAACTGCATCCCCCTTCCCTTGAAGACGCTTTCGTACTGGCCCGCGAAGCTGGCGTTGACCGCCCGCGTGGTGTAAATCTGAATCTGCCTGACTTTTTTTATTATTTCCGGTGGAATCATTGTTGCAGGTCAGGGAACTTCTATGTTATCAAAAATCGTTTGAATCACGTCTTCGCTTGTTTTATTTTCCGCTTCGGCCTCGTAGCTGACAATCACCCTGTGGCGCAGGACGTCCATACCGATACTTTTGACGTCCTGCGGAGTAACGTAGCCGCGCTGCTGAACAAAGGCGTGGGCCTTGGCGGCGACGGCCAGATATATCGTCGCTCTCGGCGACGCCCCGTAGTTAATCATACCGGCAAGTTTCAGGCCGTATTTTTCGGGCTGCCTGGTCGCGGAAACAATATCAACGATGTAATCCTTAATCTTCTCGTCTATATATATTTCATCAATTACGGCCCTGACCTCGGCCAGCTCCGCCTGGTTAATAACGGGCCTTGTATCAAACTTCTTATCGGTAACCGCCATGCGGTCAAGAATCTGCCTTTCCTCGACCTTGTTGGGGTAATTCACCTTTAGCTTGAGCATAAACCGGTCCAATTGTGCTTCCGGCAAGGGGTATGTCCCTTCCTGCTCAATCGGGTTCTGGGTAGCCAGCACCATAAAGGGGGTGGGTAAGGGATGGGTCTCTTCGCCGATTGATACCTGTCTTTCCTGCATCGCCTCAAGCAACGCACTTTGCACCTTGGCGGGCGCCCTGTTGATTTCATCAGCAAGTATTATATTCGCGAATATCGGGCCTTTGCGCGTGTAAAACTGGCTGTCGGAGGCGCGGTAAATCTGGGTGCCTACTAAATCAGCGGGAAGCAGGTCGGGCGTGAACTGAATCCGGCGAAAATCGGCATTTATGGCCCTTGCCAGGGTTGTTACCGCCAGAGTTTTCGCGAGGCCGGGGACCCCCTCTAACAGTATGTGCCCGTTAGACAAAAGGCCTATAAGCATCCGTTCCAGCATATACCGCTGGCCAATTATGACCTTGTCGATTTCCGAAAAAAGTGCCCTTACAAACTCACTTTTCTGCTGAACCAAAGCCCCAATCTGTTTAACATCTGTCGTCATAGACAATCTCCTCTAAAAAATACCAGTCTCCCCAAATAAAATCCGCCTGCGGCGGATAAACCTCCGACACGGGGCTGACAAACAGCCCCTATATGGGTAAAAACTAAAATTACGAAAAATACGTTTAACCATTTCAAAGGTTCGCTTCTTGACGCTGATTTAAATGACTTTTTTTCAACGGATAAGCCATCTTAAGGGCTTTCTGAGAGGATTTCAACGCTTACTCCGGGAGTGATCATGCCTTGCCCTGAGAAATTCAAAGAATTTCCAGGACTTAGTCCTCGGAATCCTGCGGGATTCCAGAGGGGAACTCCAAGACGTTGCTTAATCTGTCGCATATCATGCTTCATATGGCACATATCATGCTTGATATCTCTTAGATGAGGCTTAATATGCCGCATATCATGCTTCATATGGCACATATCATGCTTGATAACTCTTAGATGATGCTTAATCTGTCGAAGATGATGCTTAATCTGTCGTATATCATGCTTCATAACTCTTAGATGAGGCTTAATATGTCGAAGATGAGGCTTAATATGCCGCATATCATGCTTCATAACTCTTAGATGATGCTTCATATTTCAAATATCATTTTTCTTTATGGGACGGAATCGCGCGAAATCGCGGTTATTGAATTAAAAACAAGGTTCACCACGAAGACCACCGAGAACACGAAGCTTTTAAATGGAGTGTTGATAAAAAGCAACGTTTTAAGACGAGTTCTTTACCACGAAGGCGTAAAGCCACGAATAAAACACGAAGTGTAACCCCGATATGGGACGGTTTTTTTAGTCACAGAAAACACAAGTACAGAGCCGATCAAAATTAAATCAAGCGTTTTTCTCCCAGTTTTTGGCAAGAACGGCGAAATCAGTAAAGTTAATAAAATTATCGCCGTTTGTATCTAATCTTGCCACAATGGGAATATCGAGCCAACTTGAGGCCAGATTGACCATTCCGTCTCCTGTCGCATCACTGAAAATCGGCTAATAGATTGTTTGGCCGGTATCAAGGTTGAAATTAACCTGCTCATTGAAACTGCCTATAGTTAAAGTTAAATCGATTTCCCCCGTCGTGGAGTTAATCTTCGTATTTTTTATACTGATAGAGAAAGTGCCCTTGCCGAAGTCAAACATCGCACTTGCGATACCGCCCGGAATCGCAATATTTTTGCATACATATTTATATCCGCTTCTTCCGCTGGGTATAAAGTTTGTATCTGGTATCGTGAAGGTCTGATTACCTATTTTAAGGACTACATCGCCCATAGACGACGGTAAAACCTCATAAGCAATTCCGCCTTTAATTGTCAGTGTATCCGTCGTTGTGTGTTTTATCGTAACTGATTGGATCTGCAAATAATCCTCAAGACCAGCCATCAATTGAACAGGAATAAATCGCCTGCCGTTAATTAGCGGTTCTTTGAGTTCACTGATACCCCGGTAATCGCCGATTTCAATTTCCACAACGAATGGAGAGTGTAAGCCGGTAAGGTCAACCTTCTGCACCTTCAAAGAGAATGTGTGCTTATTAGTATCTATAACAAGCGAGGTTATTCTTCCCTGTTCATACCTCGGTATTCTGTAGGTATATGTATATTTACCGCTTCTGGCAACAAACGATGACGCGGGAATTTCTTCTTGATACACATCACTGATTTTGACAACAATCACCCCGCCAAACTCGGCTGGCGTCACATCTATCAATCCTGAAAGAGTAATACTGTCATCGCTTGTTCCTTTTCCCGCCTTCACCGTGCATTTTGTAACCTGAATTTGTGATATTACAGTTGTTGTTGCATCCGGCTGACCCGGCGGCGGTTCAATATTGCCGACATTATCACGGGCAACGCTGTAAAACGCATAAGTATGGCCTGAGCCGCCCGTGAATGTCGCGGATGTGCCGTTGGTATCATCTAACCATAGAATGTAATCGCCGCCGTCGGTCGAGACATAAATATCATAGTAGCCGACTCCTGAACCATCATCATCGTCGCCTGTCCATTGGACT
>Ga0209593_10001291_pt1 | contig 10830 bp, 9 predicted proteins | sample PPLLaktember2015_3_FD_187260 | JGI IMG/M metagenome (GOLD analysis project Ga0209593, IMG submission 187260) | Freshwater sediment microbial communities from Prairie Pothole Lake near Jamestown, North Dakota, USA - PPLs Lake P7 Core (6) Depth... | ecosystem: Environmental > Aquatic > Freshwater...
ATCATGTTCGGGGCTAACACTAGTGCGAGCCCGCAGGACGGTCAAGGGGAAACAGCGGACGTGGTCGCTTCATCTTCAGTGGCGCCAGCATATCAGGGAAAAGGCGTTGTCTGGATGATCGAGAGGGAAGGAAGACGTGCGCTTAAGGGAGGTCAGTTCGAGGTGGACACTCGGCTGGGACCATTCGCGTCTTAACCAGCCGAGTCCTTTAGAGCGTGTCGTCAAAATCGATCCAGGATGGCCATCCACCGGAAACCGCCTGTCTTTTCCGCGTGGTCGTTTCGGACTATGATCAGCGAAGACAGGAAAGGGAGAGAGATCGATGGAACGCTTGAATCGACGGACTTTTCTGGGCCAGGGGGGCAGCATCGTGGCGTTCGGCGCTCTGGCGGTGCACGCTTCCAGCAGGGCCCAGGTGCCCGGGGCCAACGACCGGATCAACCTGGCCATGGTCGGTTGCGGGGGGCGGGGTCGCTACGTCATGAGAGGCCTGATCGAGGAAAAGGCCAATCTGGTCGCCCTCTGTGACCTACGACAGGACCGCCTTGACGAAGCCTGGAAGTTCCTTTCGGAAGTCCAGAGCGCAAAGCCTCGCTTCTCTAAGGACATGCGAGAAGTCTTCGATTCCAAGGACATTGACGGCGTCGTTGTCGCCACCCCGGACCACTGGCACGCACCCGCGACGATCATGGCCTGCCAGGCGGGTAAGGACGTGTACGTTGAGAAACCGCATTCCCACAACATCTGGGAAAGCGGAAGGATGGTCGAGGCGGCCAGGAAGTACAACCGAATCGTCCAGGTCGGAACTCAAAACCGGTCAGGCGCCTACACGATCGCCGCTCGCGACTACGTGCGGAGCGGAAAGCTCGGGAAGATCGGTTTAGTTAAGGTGTTCAACATGAAATCCGGGGGGCCGTTCCATCTCGGTCGGTCCTCCGAGCCTCCGCCAGGCTTCAACTGGGACGCCTGGCTGGGGCGGGCGCCTGTACGGACTTACCGCGAGGACATTTTCGACGGCGGGTGGCACAAATACTGGGACTTCTCGGGCGGGGATTTGGCAGACGACGGAATCCATCAGCTTGATCTGGCCCTTATGGTGATGGGAGATCCGGGACTGCCGCGGAGCGTGCGTACGGTCGGGGGTCGTTACGTGTACGCGGACGATGATGCCGAGGTTCCCGATATCCAGGTGGCTAACTGGGACTTCGGAAATCTCCTCGTCACCTTCGAGCTGACCGGCTACCCGAAATACATGATGAAGACGTCGGGCACCATCCGTCGAAACGACCTGTTCCCGTACTGGACTCATAACGCCACCCGCATCGAGATTTACGGCTCCGATCTGATGATGACACTCGGCCGTCACGGCGGCGGCTGGATTGTCCAACAGTCAGGCGGAGGAGTAGTCGACAAGATGTACGGGAGGCCTTGCGACGAGGAGCATTACCGCAACTTCCTGGAATCGATGAGGAGTCGCAAGCCTCCGACAGCCGACATCTCGATCGCCCACACCAGCAACTTGATCATGCACATGGGCAATTTGGCACAACGGGTCGGCAATGTGTCCCTGCAGTACGATCCACGTACCGGCAAGTTTGACAACGCCAAAGCCAACCAGCTGATCAAGCCCGAGTACCGCAAGGGCTATGAGATACCCGAGCTGAGCTGACGGGGAAACTGGGCTCTGCGCAGAAACGCACTGGCAGGTGACCATGGTTGCCGCAACTGGCGTATGTCGAGACCAGGCGGCTAAGGAGAGACCCAAGGAAGCTATGCCATAATCAGTAGTTATGATGCCACATTTCAAAATTCGACTAACCCTCGGGACACTTCTTCTGTCCGTCGTTACCGCTAGCGCTCAGCCGGCGTCCAGCCCTGCTTCGACCGGGCAGGATCCAGCGGCTGATCTCATAAGACAAGGTCAACAAAAGGCCCGGGAAGGCCAACACGACGAGGCGCTGGCGATCTACCGTCAGGTGCTCGCCAAGTCGCCGGATTCATTCCCGGCACACGTGCAAACCGGCGTTGTGCTCGATCTGAAGGGACAGTACGCCGAGGCCCGCACACACCTGGCAAAGGCGATCGAGATTGCCCCGACTCCAGAGAACAAGGCCCAGGCGCTCAGGACGATGGCCATGTCCTATGCATTCGAGCGAAAGTGCGGCGACGCAGCCAGGTACGCGTCTCAAGTCTATGAGACAAACATTGCGGCCAAGGACTTAATCGGCGCCGGTGAGGTGGCCAACGAGCTGGCTCGCGTTTGCCTCGAGTCCGGCGACTTGGACGAGGCTGAGAAGTGGTACCGGCGAGGCCACGAGGCCGCACTTCAGGAGCCAAACCTGAAGCCAGACCAAAAGGATTTGTGGGACTTTCGGTGGGAGCATGCTCAGGCACGTCTTGCCGCAAGGCGCGGCAACAAGGTTGAAGCCCAAAAGCATGTCGAAGCTGCCAAGGCGATTTTCGACAAGGGGACGAATGCAAATCAGGCCCCGTTCGTACCGTATCTCGTCGGGTACGTGGCCTTCTACACCGGCGACCACCAGACTGCGCTAACCGAGCTGCAAAAGGGCAACCAGAACGACCCGTTCATCTTGAGCCTCATTGCTCAGACTTACGAGAAGCTCGGCGATAACGCCAAGGCGAAGGAGTATTACCAAAAGGTCTTGAACTCGAACGCACACAATCCGACCAACGCGTTTGCGCGGCCTTTGGCGAAGCAGAAGCTGTCGTCGAAGTAGCACCAAGGACCGCAAGGACCTCAAGGAAGTGTGATTTCGATTGCTTTCTGGGGCTTCGAGGTCCTTGAGGTCCTTGAGGTCCTGATCAGCGTCTTCGAAACCAGTACTGGAAGAACGCGGCCAGGGGCTGCTGGAAGACGATCACGAGAACGACCGGGATGGCGGCTGCGGGCGAGAAGTACTGTAGTGCAATGACAATGCCGGCGCTGATGTTTCGCAGGCCAACCGAGAAAGTGAGCGTCCGGGCGCGTGGCTCGGGCCACTTCAGCAGTTTCCCACCGACGAGGCCGATCAGAAATCCGGATGCGACTTGGACAGGGAGGATGCCCAGGACCGGCCCCACGGAAACCGGGGTCTTCTCGAGAATCCCGCGAATGGCAGCGATGTTGATGGCGATGATCGACAGCATACACGCCTTGCTTGCGGCCCCGTTGATAGGCGCGAGCCGTCGACCGATTTTTCCGCCTGACAGGTCGTGGAGCGAAACGCCGGCGCAGGTGGGGAGTACGATCATCCAGACAAGGCCGATCATCAGGCTCCATGCATCGAACTCCACGCCATTTCCCAGAAAAAGAGCAGCAGTCCCGGGCAAGACCAGTGGGCTGAGCAGAGAGTCAAGTGCCACGACGGTGAGAGCCAAGGGAACGTCACCCCCGGCCAGCCCGGTCCAGATGACCGACATCACGCCGACAGGGACGAGAGCGGCGAGCACCATGCCGACCGCAATCTCTGATTCACCTCCAAAAAATGACTTGCCGAGACCGACGGCGATCAGGGGCATTACGAGGTGCAGCGTCCCGATGATGAGTATGACTGCACCCGGCATCTTCGCCACTCTCGCAATATCCCGAGCGCTGATGCTCAGGGCCGTAGCGAACATCATGTAAGCAAACAGGTACGGGACAAGGCCAGTGAGGCGGTCGAGCCCGGGGAGTACCCAGCCGGAGACGATTCCGACGGCTACTATGACATACATCCGGCTTTCAGCCAGCCGGTTCAACTCGACCAGGGCTTCCTCTAATCGGCTCTGGAGGCCGGGGGCACTGTTTGATCGTGTGGTGGCCATCTTGGGCAAAAGTGGAATTTTACAGCAGGAAGGTCCATGCACGAACAGAAACGACCAGCTCGCGGCGGGTCAGTTGGTGCTGGGTTGCGTTCCGGAGCCACGCACGCGAGGGTGTCGAAGAGGGACGGAAAAGCCGATTACGATTACGAGCACGAGCACGAGCACGAAAAGGCTCAGTCGGAAAGTGAATCGGGTGCAGTCAATTAGACGACTTTGCTTTTCGTGCTCGTGCTCGTGCTCGTGCTCGTAATCGGCTTTTCCGTCCCTCTTATGTGTTCGAATGTGTTGCAAGGAAGAAATTCTATGCGTCGCGGGAGAGCAGGGGGAGACGACTGGAAGCCTCTCGGATAAGAGCGGCACAGAGTCTCAAGCCTGGCGTCTCATGCGGAGCGGCTTCAGGTCGATGCCTTCCTCCAACCCAACCTCGCCCGTTGGGCCGACCTGGGCGCTCCGCAAGAGACGCCAGCTTGAGACTCTGTCAGTAAACCACGTCCTAACCTCGCCGTGCCGCTCCTCAGCCCCCCGGTTGCCTACTACTGCGGCCTGAGAGCCGGCAGAATCTCTTCGAACAGCCTCTGTTTCGGGATGAACCTATCCACCTTGACCTCGGACCAGTCTGAAATCACGGGCTCATCCATGGAATAGAGGATCACGCGTACCGAGCGATCCTGGTTCTTGATCCGCGTGGCCGCCTCGATCCCATTCCTCCGAGGCATCTTTATATCCATGATCACAACATCGGGAGAGAGTTTCAGGGCCAACTCCTCGGCCTCCTGACCGTCTGCCGCTTCGCCGAGGATCTCGACCGCAGGAACTTGCCGCAGGAACGAAATGAGACTTTGCCGAAAGCGTCGGTGGTCATCCACTACCACAATACTAACGTTTCGCACTCTCTCCATTCCGCAGACAGAGTAGCTCGGCAGAGCGTTCCGTTTAAATCAGGGCGGTTGTGTATTTTTCTAAGGGTTACTAGGTATTTTGAAGAGGGCGCAGTTCTTTCTGCTAGGCCTGAATGATCCCCGCGCGGATGGCATATCTCACGAGCTCGGGCACGTTCTTTACTCCCAGCTTTTCCATGACATTGGCCCGGTGGGTCTCAACGGTCTTCACGCTTATGACCAGTCTTTCAGCGATCTCTTTGCTGGTCAGGCCCCCGGCGATCAGGGCGACGATCTCCGCTTCCCGGTTGGTGAGCGGCGAAGCGGACACGGGGGCGGCCTGCCGTTCGCCTGGGGTTTCCGTCAGGGAGGAACTGACGAACCGTTCTCCCCTCAAAACGGCCTTAATCGCATAGAGAACATCGCTGAACGCGTCGTTCTTGAGAAGGAAGCCCCGGATGCCCGAGTCGGACGCCAGTTCCAGCAGTTCCGGCCCCCGGTGCATCGTGAGCAGGATGACCCGCGCATCGACGCCCGCAGCCCGGATGCGTCTTGCGGCCTCGATGCCGTCCATGTCCGGCATCGAGACATCCATCAAAATCACCTGCGGCTTCAGATCCTTTGCCAGACTTACTGCAGCGCTACCCGAGCCAGCCTCGGCGACCGCTTCGACACCCTCCGTCCCGTTGAGGAGACTGACAATTCCCTGTCTGAAAATGGTGTGGTCGTCGACGACCAGGACGGTGATCATGAGAACGGTACCTCCACGCGAATGGTAGTTCCCTGTCGGCCGCTTCGGACCGAGAGGGTTCCTCCCATGAGGCTGGCCCTCTCCGCCATCGTACTCAATCCTATACCCCGCCCTTCGGAACGAATCCTGCCATAGTCGAAGCCTCGCCCATTGTCCTCGACCTGCATGACCAGCCGATCTTTGGAGCCGTCAAGACGTACCGTGATGTGGGTGGCACTGGCGTGTTTACTGGCGTTGCTGATGGACTCCTGCACGATCCGGAAGAGATTGTCTTCGATCAAGGAACGCGGTCGGGAGGCGAGATCGGCCTTGACCTCGATTTCCACCCCGGTCTTTTTCGCAACTCGGTTGCCGTACATCTTCAGGGCGGCGGGAAGACCCATCTCCTCGAGGAAGGGAGGTCTCAGCCCCGCCGAGATTTCCCGCAGCTCATCAATATTGTCGGACAGCTCTTCCACGGCACAGCGAACCACTCCGTCTTGCCTCTCCTGGTTCATTCTCTCCAGATTGAACTTGGTGGTCAGCAGCGACTGCCCTAACCCGTCATGGAGGTCCCTCGCCAGCCTTTTCCTTTCCTCCTCGTGCGCTATCAGTATTTTCTCAGAGAAGGTCTTGATGCCCTCCAGGCTTTCCGAGAAACGGACATCTATCGCGTAGACAAAGCAGAGGATAGTGACAGGGAGAACATACTCGGACACACTCCGCCCGTAAATCTCCCTGGCCGGCAGAACACCGAGCAGCTCAAGAATCCAGTTCACGGTTCCCAGGCAGACAACTCCAATCGCAACCAGAAAAACCGCCGATTGTTGGACATTTCGCCGGAAGGCATTGACGGAATAGCGCAAGGCCAGCCAGGCACTGACCAGGGACAAGGCCATCCACACATACGACATGAAAAGGTAAGTTCCCGGGTCTACGGAAAAGAGGAAAGCGACGGCGAGAACGCCGTAAGACAATATGATCCATCTGAGCAACCGAGTCAGAGGCTGCTTGACCGCGAGCGAAAGGAAGATCAGGAAAGTCGCGGGAAGCAACGTCAAGAGAGAGGGAACCAGCTTCTGAAGGGTATGGGTCTTGAGCCCCGACTGATAGAAGATAAGACTGTCAAGCAAGTATCCGACAGTGTACAGAAGCACAAAAACCGCAAAGGCCAGGTATTCCCTGTCGCGCACGCCGGAAAGGTGTATCAGGAAGAAGAACAGGACAAATACCGACAATGACACGAGAAGGATCAAGTCCACTCGGGTCATAACGTTCTCACGCTTTTCTTTCAGCAGGAGCAGATCGCTGTAGTCCCCAAGCAGGACGGGGCTTTCAAAAATCCCTCCCGTGACGTAGGTGTTCATCACCCTCACCGCCAACAGGTTATCTCCGCCCGGCTCGATTAGCGAACGCGGTATCCGATAGAGCCTTTGGACAAAGGGCGCTTCTACCCGCCTCTCGCCCATCACACCTTCCCCGCCGATCTTTTGACCGTTAAGGAAGACTTCATCCACATCGCCTATTCTGCCAAAGAAGACCCCGAGCGGCCTGGTGTCGGCAATTTCGCGGCCCTCGAAGCGTATCCGGTACCACCCCATCCTGTTTTCCGGCTCAAACCCCTCGGATTGCCAACTCGCGGGGACGCGGATGCGCTTCCAGTGCGTGTCGTCGTAAGAAGGGGAGGCCCAGGAAAGATCATCCCCGGGCGAAATCTTGTGGAGGCCGCTCAGATCAATAGGCCGGTCGTTCGCCTCGCACACGGCAAGGTGGGGCAGAATGAACAACAATGTAAGGACAACCGGATGTCGTTGTATCTCCCCCAAGGTCACCCCCAGCGCAGAAGTACCGCTTTTTCTCCTCGAACGCAACAGGTTTTTGGGCCGGAGGAAAAGGGTCAGGGGAAATCCCGGCTGACATTCCTAGCTTCCTCAGGAAGCAGGCCGGGTTCCGGGTGCCGGAACTTCCGGCCAGGCTGTTCGGGAGGCCTCCCAGAGCCCACGGTCCAGCTCCGACACGAACGGTCCACGCACGGCCGGCATCCGGTTAAAGAGCGCCGCCCACGTGTAGCCGTGATGAGTGCACACCAGGAGTGACGATGTTCCCGGCATCGCGCCCCCATGCCAAAGGTTTAGACCTTTACCGGCCGGGCGTACCATCCATCCCAGCCCGTACCAGTGTTGCGTCCCCTGCCAAAGGGGCGGCGCGGGCCGCGCGTTCATCTGGTCGAGTGTCTCCTGCCGAAGGACGGCTGTCCGGCCGCGACCCAAACTGACGTTCGCGAAACGGACAAGGTCGACTGCGTTCGATGTCCACCCGCCGTGGGCATCCATGACGTCAGGCAACAGGTTGTAGGCGCCGCCGCCGTGGTAATGCACTTCGTCTGGCCCATTCCCCTTGCGACCGCCGATTCGCATAGATTTGATATTGAATGGCTCGAGCAATTGCTCCCGCACGTACTCCTCGTAGCGCTTCCCGGTCACTCGCTCGATCAGTCGGCCGAGGACGCAGTAGCCAAAATTCGAGTAAGCGTGCTTAGCGCCCGGAGTGAAGTCCAGCTGGCGCGAGAGCATCTCCCTGATGATCCGATCAGGCGAGGACATACCGAAGTGGAACATGGGATCGAAACTCGTGTCTCTATCCCAGCCGGCCGAATGCTCAAGCAGTTGGCGCACGGTAATGTTGGCGGTACGAGGATCGGCTGCCGCTTCGTACCGCAGCACATCGAAGACCCGGTCCTCCAATCGTAACCTGCCTTGGTCGACGAGACTTAAGACGGCGACTGCGGTTACCGGCTTGGAGACGCTTGCTATTCGGAACACTGAAGTCGGCTGCACCAAGCGCTTTTCCCTGAGATCGGCGTACCCGTATCCCCGGGAGACGAGTATTTGACCGTGACGAGAGACGGCTACAGCCGCGCCCGGAATGTCATACCGTTTCATCAGATCGATCATCAACCGGTCAAAAGGAGCGCTTGCCGCGTGGGAGGCGCCGGTCACAGGAATCGGATCGCCCGGTGGATCGACAATCGCTAATGCGAGGCCACAGATCAAAATGGTTAGAGCAATCGGAGGTGAGGTGCGCATACGGGGGAGGACGATAGCATAGGCTCCATGCCTGCGCTAATCGGTGTCCGGATTTCGCCCTTAGAACCGGCCTACGAGAGCCTGGAAGCCGCACGGGAACCGAAAAGATGGTAAATTCCTTGCAGCAAGCCGTGTGAGAAGAGGATTTTGAAACTGGAGGAAATCATGGCAAATCTTAGGAACGTGGTGTGGATCGTATGTCTCGTTGTCATTCTCGGTGCTCCGGCCTTGGGTCAGGCGTTGCCGACCAATTCTCACCCGGACACGTCCGGATGGGAGCCTCTCTTTTCCGGCGACCTTTCCAACGCCATTTTGGAGCCGGGAAGTTGGGTCATGGAAGATGACATCCTCCATGCGATCGGTCACGACACTATCTGGACGAAGGCGTCCTACGGGGATTTTGTCCTGGACATGGAATTCAAGGTGGCCAAGGGCGCGAACAGTGGAGTGTTCCTTCGTGCCGGGGACATCAAAGATGTGCTCTCGGCCCTGGAAATCCAGGTCCATGAGACGACCGACGGCAGTCGTGTCGGAATGGGGGGTGCGCTCTATGACGCGAAGGCGCCCAGCAAGAGCATGGCGAAGGCGGCGGGCGAATGGAACCGTTACACCATCACTTGCAAGGGCAGCCGTCTCTCCCTGGTTTTCAACGGCGAACAGGTGCTCGACATCGATCTCGATAGTTGGACCGAACCCCGCAAGAACCCGGACGGAACGCCGAACAAGTTCGCAAAAGCCTTGAAGGACTATTCGCGAAACGGGCCGATCGGACTGCAGGGAATCCACGGTCGGGAGGGACAGCCGGTCTGGTTCCGCAACCTCAAGATCAAAGTGCTGAATTAGCTGGGAGGAGGCTGACTCACCTTACTGAGCCGCACACAGCGACGTGTTGAGAAAGGTCGAAGGCCTGAAAGGCCGATGTTGTCGGCCTTTCAGGCCTTCGACCTTTTTCTACACCCCCGCTCTCAGGACACCCTCGACAAGATAGTGGGGGAAGACGTGGCAGTGGCTCTTCCTGTTTCATGAACTCCGGGTCGCTGGTCGGAGGAACGATGTTCTTCATCCGCAAGTAGGTGACAAGGTTGCCGTAATGTTCCACGGTATGCACGACGTTGACCGTCAGGACGCCTAGTTTCGGCATGTCGTGTCCCATACTCTTCACCACCTCAGTGGCGGACGCGTCGGTCATGCTGTCGTAGGCTTTGTCGCAGTAGGCGCATGCCTCTTTGAGCGCCGCGACCAGATCAGCCTTTGAGCTTTTGCTCTGCTCGATGGGCCAAAGCGCAGATTGAGGGCTAAGAGCAGACAGGCACGCCGCAGTTTTCAAGAAGTCGTGAGAGTTTCGCGATATCGCAAGAGACTCCGATCGAAAGGGTGATCGGATGGCTCTTTTTACGCGAGTATCAGTGTTCGGGCAAGACGGGGGGGCAAACCTCCATGGCTGCTTGAGAAGAGGAGGGGACGTCCGCCCGAATTACGACCTCACCCCACAGGAGAGCCCTCAACGCTCGGAGTTCGCCCCTGTCCCTGCCGGCCTCTGTTCATTGAGCAGCCGGCGGCTTTGCTCCAACAGGCGCAAGCCCTCTTCCTTTTGCCCCCGCGACGTCAGGAGCCGCCCCAATAGAAAATATACCTGCGGCTCTTTCGAATCCTTCGCGATGGCCTTCTTCAGCCAATCGACCGCCTTCTCCTCGTCCCCCAACTTGGCGTAGATCCGGCCCACATGATGGTAGGCAGCCGCCAGTTCGGGATCGAGCCGGAGTGCCTCGAGGTAGTCGTTGATGGCCTCCGGCAGGCGACCCTGGTGTTCAAGCACAGCCCCGCGAAAGAAGTAGGAAGGCGCGTGATGCGGGTTTAGGCTCAGTTCTTCGGAAAATTCCCTTTCGGCCGGCTGCGCCTGACCCAGCTTCCAGAGAATTCGCCCTTTGTAGAAGTGAGCGAGCCTCAAATCAGGCTTCTCGGCCAAGGCTTTATCCAGCTCCCGGACAGCATCCTCGTAGGGGCCGGTGCCTTCGAGTGCTTCGCCAATCAGCAGGCGCAACTCCGGCTTCTCGGTCCTGAAGAGCTCCTCCAGCAGCTTCTCAGCTCGGGCTGACTCCCCGGAATTCGCATAGGCAGCCGCCAGCAGGTAGAGTACGCCTGCATCTTGGGGAAGCTCTTGCTTCGCCAGTTCAAGGTACGTTATGGCATTCGCAAAATCCCGCAATCCCAGGTAGGCCGAGCCCAACAGGTAATGCGTGTGTCCATCGGGAGGAGAGTGCGCCAGGTACGCTTTCAGATGCTCGACCGCGAGGTTGAATCTTCCCGTCTGCACGTAGACGAGACCCAGGTT
>Ga0209593_10001292_pt1 | contig 10828 bp, 9 predicted proteins | sample PPLLaktember2015_3_FD_187260 | JGI IMG/M metagenome (GOLD analysis project Ga0209593, IMG submission 187260) | Freshwater sediment microbial communities from Prairie Pothole Lake near Jamestown, North Dakota, USA - PPLs Lake P7 Core (6) Depth... | ecosystem: Environmental > Aquatic > Freshwater...
GGACATTATGTATTCGAACATCCGGCAAAAATTGCATCCTTAATAGTTTTTAACTAAATTTCATTTTAAAGTGATTACCTGTAAATACAGGCAGTTTGATAAATAAACGGATTTTGCTAAAGTAAAAAACCTTGATCAGGATTCAATTCATAATATTGGCCCTGCTTGGATTTCAATCGGTATCTTCGCAGAAAGTGATTGAAAAGAACTTCCAATCAAATTTCGACAGGTATGGGGTAAATGGTTGTTTCGTTTTGTTCAACCCATCAGACAATGAATTCATAAGGTATAACCCTGCTCTGTGCGATACCGGGTACATCCCTGCTTCAACCTTCAAAATACCCAATTCCGTGATTGCCCTGGAAGAAGGCATTATCAGGGATTCAAATCAGGTTATAACCTGGGATAGACATGAATGGCCAAATAAATTATGGAACCAGGACCAAACTTTGAAAACAGCAATTAAATATTCGTGCGTTTGGGTTTATACGGGATTTGCTGCACAGATCGGAATTAATACGTACCGTAAGTATGTGAATTCATTTGATTATGGTAACAAAAATCTTTCCGGTCCACCCACAAGGTTTTGGCTGACGGGACCATTCAGGATCAGTGCAAATCAGCAAATTGAATTCCTGATAAAATTTTATCATTATGATCTGCCGGTTTCAAAGAATTCAATTGATATTGTGAAACATTTGATAATCCTCGAACAGACTGGCACTTACAAAATAAGCGGCAAAACGGGAGGTGGTATCCTGGGTGAGTCGGAATATATAATGTGGCTTGTTGGATATCTGGAAAAACGAAACAAACCTTACTTTTTTGCACTGAATTTCAAGACCGCGGACTTTAACAAATTAAGCCCGGTGCGATTGGAATTAACAAAGTCTATTTTAAGAGAATTGGACCTGATGGAATAAAATCTGTAAATATGCAATTCACTTGATTAATCACCAATTATTTCAAGAAAATGAACGCGAAGAATTTAATCCTTATGGTAATATGCACTTCCCCGTTTCTCATTTCCTGCGCCGTTAAAAAAGGAATTACACTGAAGCCGGACAATCTGAAACAGGAAAAAACTGTGAAAATTGAAAATGGTAACCTCACGGCCGTGCTGGTGGATAATTCTGAATCAGGGCCTATTCACAGGGCCGGATATAACGGAATCGCGGAATTGTACCATGCAGGAATGGATTCTAATATTTTTGTTCCCTTTTACGCAGGATTTAACCTTGAACATATTTTTGCCGGTGACAGTCTTGCAGAACTTTTTGAACCCCGCATGCACCCCATGCTTTTATTCAGAAAATCCGAAAATGAAGTGTTGCTCTATCAGCCGGCAACACCGGTTTCAGGGGTGGAAAGCCTCACGGAATTTAAGTTCACCCCTCCTGATTATATTGACATAACCTTCCGGTGTGTACTTCACAACGTGCAATTCTTTCAGCATGGCTATGCAGGATTTTTCTGGGCAAGCTATATAAACACGCCGGCTGATAAAAAAATATATTTCAGGGGAATTGATGGAAAGGATCCTGTTGTCAGGTGGATTGCGGCCTATTCGGAACAACATGGTGTCAAAAGCACGCACAAAAGCATCAGCGATAACAATGATTTTTATTTTGCTGAAAACTATAATGCAACCCTGGCCAGCCATTTTTCAGAATACAGGTATGAACTCCCCTATTATTATGGCCGATATGACAAAATGGTTCTGGCTTACTTTTTCGATTCCCGTGAAATAATCAGGTTCTCACAATCTCCTACCGGAGGCGGCAATAATAACCCTGCCTGGGATTTCCAATATCTGATACCCTCTCCGAAAGCCGGAAAGGAATATTCTTTCAGGGCAAGAATGGTATACAGACCCTTTACCAGTGAGAAAGATATTGCAGACGAATTTGCGAAATGGAGGGCCAGGTAGTAATTAGTACCCGCTTACAAATTTGACATAGGTGGAAAAATCTGTATACGTCGTATAAGTGCCGGCAATGTACAAAATACGCCTCCCCGCCGGTGCACCTGATATAACGAATGGCCTGAAGGCTTTTTCTTTCGTAAGCTGTATTGCATTCCACGAATCTCCGTTATCGGTTGTTTCATAGCGCCATAGTTTATGAATCCCGCCTGTCTCAACCGAACAATATACTACGCTTGTTTTATCCGGATCAATTGACATTCCCCCCGAATATTGCGCTTCTGCACCGTACAGATATGTTCCTGCATTCTCAATGAGAGTTTTTACTTCCCACTTGTTTCCCTCCCAAAATGCATAATGATATTTATGTGCCGTCTCGGTTCCGGTTGTATTGAATACGCATACCGGATTACCCGAACGGTTGATTTTGACATCCCAAACCCATGACTTCCCGGCCATATTCTTTCCATCATAGATCACCATTAAGTCCTCCGACGGTGTAAAAGGCGGAGAACCCAGTCCGGTCCCATTTGAACCATGCCATCCGCCCTGCTGATAATAAAAATGATAGGTTGAATTGGTGTCTGTCTTATTGGGATGTCCGTCGTTACAGATTATATCGATCCTGTTTGCACCATTCTTAATCACTCTGAAATAAGGTCTTTCTCCGGTTAACAGTTTTACAGGTATAGTCCATGTAATTCCGTCATCAACGGATTTTGAATAATGCATGGTGTATATACCGCCGTCCGCCGGGGTAGCCCTGAAAAAATTAAATATCGTATCGCCCAGTTCAATAATATTGGCGTACGAATAATTGCTTAATCCATATACATCATCTAGGTTTACCGGTCCGTTCCATGAACTAATATCTTCAGCATTCGTAGTTCTTTGCCTGAAATAATCCCGGTCGCTGTGTTTCGAATAGTATACTTCAATTTTATTGTCCCGGGTTAAGCGCAATCCCGGATTATCATGATCATCCTTTTGAAAATATCCCAGGCTGGCAACAAATGTGCTGTCAGCTGAACATTTATGCTGAACAATCTTAATATTACCAGCGTTGTCCACTGCACCAAAATAAATATTATCATTATGGTAAATCGCCCTTGGATCATTAAACCAGGTCCATACCCCGGCAGTCGAATCGTACCCCCTGATCCTGGTCAGCGATACCTGAAGATCTGCTTGCCCGTAAAGGTTTGGGAATAAACAGGCAATTAGTACAATTGTTGACTTTTTCATTTCCGGAATATTATCCTACAATTTCACAGAAATTTAAACAATATATCCGGAGGGGGAACAAATTAAAAACAAATATTACTTCTTAGCCTGCGCGGCAAACTTTTTAGCGATGTGGTCCATCACCTGGGCAAATTCCGGTTCCGGACTAAAATCAATAAATTTTATGTTCTTTTCAACTATTCCTGTGTGGGGAGCCGGAAAATAAAAAACTTCACCGGCTTTTACTACATCTTCTTTTCCATCGGCATATTTAACCCGGACAGTGCCTTCGATGACATAGCCCCAATGAGGAGAAGTGCACATGTCCTGCGGCAATCCGGCCAACATCGGGCCAAAATCGGTACCTGCAGGTGCTTCCCAATAGGCAACAGCCATCCCGCCCAAACCGGGTTGGTTGTGAAAGGATGTCCTTGGATCCACAGGGATGTTTTCTTTGGCAACATGATATGAACCGGTGGTTGGCCTTTCAAACGAAGAAACCTCGATGACGTTTACATCTACAATCTTCCAATTGCCGTCAATTTTTTTCAGTGTTCTCGTTTCCTTTGTTTTGCGTCCATCTGTGCCGTCCCAATTGTCTTGCTGGTCAAAGCTTACATAAGCAACATCATTTCCGATCGTGAAATTGTAATTTTCGCGCTTTAATTTCAGGTCAAAGGGTTTCGCATCCCTGAAAAATTTCTTTAAGCTGCTCAAACCATTGAATTGGACGACACCATCAGCCGACACAAGCAGAAATCTGGCATCCTCTGTATTGACCCAGCAACTGGCCCATTTCAATGAATCAGCTGCAGCAGCATACTTGGTTTCGTCATTAAGAAGCTGGGTAATTAATTCTTTTTCGGATTCAAAACCTGGTTTTGCACAGGAAAGACAAAGTAAAACAAAAAGAGCGTTTAGATTTTTCATGGTTCCGGATTTAATTTACTAGTTATGTCATAATATTATGATTCATAGGTAGTACCATAATATGTCACAGACACAACAATAATCCGGATAAATAGTTTGGCTGATAAAAAAAAATTAATATTTCTTTACAAGATCCTGAACTGAAATTTTCAATGCCGGGCAGGATAGTTGAGATAAACTTTGAACCTTGAATTGTTGCATAATTTTGTAAATTCAATTCATATTTCTTATCGCATAGTATCTGATAACGCCACTTACAGGGCTTGGATATAGTCTACTCCTTTGTTACACAGAGCGTTGCCCTGTGCTATTGAAAACACCCTTACAGGGCTTATTATTTGCTTCAGAAAATAAATTCCAAATTAAAATTCACTTTCATTAGGAGCACTGTAAGTGCGAAAAGCAATAGCATAGGGCATCGCCCTATGAATGCATATATAATTACATATCTGTTTTTTAAATCCATTTGAGCCATGTAGGGGCTGAATCACGGCAGGCAGGTTCTCTGTGGGTTTGCACCCACGGTTATTGAAATTTAATCCCTTTGGGGGTTGCCAGTCAATTCAAGTCAAAAAATCAATGAATGCCTATAATATATTTAATATCAAAAAAGCGACCCCCCAAATTGATCTGGCAATTTCAGTAAATTTGGGAATAAAATTCAGTTCGCATTGATTTTTTTTCAAATAAGGATTCCACATGAAAAAAACGGTTGGTATTTCTTTTTTGACATCGCTGTTTTTAAACTCTGCCCTTGCCTATGCCCAGGATGTGCAAAGCAAAATACTGGCCCGCGCCGCCAAATTTGATTTGCATGCCGCTTACAAAGCCCCTCCGGGCGATGCACTTTCCCACAATACGGCAGGTTATGCCAAAATTATGTGCTCGGCAGTTTTTATAACGGGACTGAAGCCGGAATTTGCAGCGGAAAACGTAGGGTTTTTTACCGGCCCCTACTTGGAACGTGCCAAAGTGGGCAAACCCGTAATTGATTTTGACAGGAAGTCGGTTACCATTGCGCTTCCCAATGGTGTTTCCCGGACAGCCATCTATACCGGTGACCAGGGTTGTGTATGTCTGCCTGAAGGGCGCAATTCACTTTACTTCCAACCAGTAAAAGTAGCCCATGACCTGCCCGATGCCGCCACAACTCCATGGCCAATGGGTGATTTGATACCTGCCGGCCCGATGCCCTCAAACATTGATATGACACGGGTAGCCCAGGCGGTCGATGCAGCCTTTGAACCTGCCGATGCACTGACGGCGGCCTTTGTGATAACCTGCAAAGGCAGGATTATTGGCGAACGGTATGGTGATGGAATCACCAAAGACACACCCCTTGAAAGCTGGTCAATGGGCAAAAGCCTTTCAGCTACACTGATGGGCATTCTCATCCGGCAAGGGGTATACTCCCTTGAGCAGCCAGCCCCCATTCCGCAATGGCAGGGTAAAAACGACGGGCGGGCCGGGATCCGTATCAATGACCTCATGCATATGTCCAGCGGGTTATATTGCAGGGCACCATTGGACCCCGACTTCGACCCTACACTTGGATATCCCGATCATTTATATTTATATACCGGCGGAGTAAATTCTTTTGAGTGGGCCGCAAATCTACCCCGGCAATACCCCCCTAATAGTGTTGGCCGCTATCGCAACTCGGATCCCGTACTCATCAATTATCTTATTCGCCTGGGAGTTGAAAGTAAAGGAGAAGCTTATCATTTATTCCCCCAAAAAGAATTGTTTGATAAAATTGGCATCCGCTCCATGGTGTTGGAGACAGATCCTTATGGCAACTTTTTAACCCAGGGATATGAGCTTGCTTCGGCCAGGGACTGGGCCCGTTTGGGCAACCTTTATTTACAGGATGGCATTTGGAACGGTGAACGAATTTTACCCGAAGGCTTTACAAAGTTTGTCAGTACGCTCGCAGAACCATGGATAGCCGACGGACAGCCTGTCTATGGGGGATTTTTTTGGATAAACGGAGACGGGGCCCTGCCTATTCCGAAAGAAGCTTATATGATGCGGGGAGCCGGCGGACAATCCGTAACAATAATTCCTTCGCATGACCTGGTAATAGTCAGGCTTGGGCACTACAGGGGACAACCGGCTGGCGACAAAGCCCTGAATAAAGCCTATTCTTTATTAATGGGGGCAGTGCATGAAAAATGAAATTCGGAATTGGTGAAGGATTTTTATTGCGGTAAACACTAGTTATAAGTCAGATTTCAAACGCATTCCGATAAAATATGGATTAAAGAATGAATGAAACGCATAGAAACATTATTCACCTGTCAATCGGTGTTATAACTTGTTAATGCACCTGGAGCGTATGGGATATAACCAAAGTGGGAATCAATTATTTAACTCTTACAGTGCCTTGGTCATATCCACAAATAATTAGTGACACCTTTACTGGAATTGCCTCATTGGGAAAAGTGATCCATCTTTACTGATGCCTCTATCATTCCTTTCAGAACTTTCATGTCGATATCCGCCAACTTATTTATGTAGATGCAGCCAACACCAGTCTTGTGCTTGCCTAACTTCTCAAGAGCAGCAGCATGCAGCCTAACATCTCCGGTTATGTACAACGATATATTCGCTTTACGAGGTGAGAAACCGATCCGGAACCAATCAACTTCCCTGCCGGTAGCAGGACTTTTCAGTCTTACATTGCCAAAACCGATAATTGAATTGCCCCACATTTTTGGCTCCTCCCCGATTGCTTTTTTCATCATTTCCAGAATTACAAAACTGTCTTTGCGCTTCTGTTCATCCTTGACACTCTTTATGAAATCCTCCACGCTTGCAGAGGTCGGTTTTGTTTTTATTTCAGCCATTTGAAATTACTATTTACTTGATATAGGTTTAACATAACATTTTCCAGGCAGGCCAAATTGGCATTAAATCCTTCCCATCTTTCTGCCCCCGAAAACGATAATTAAAATTACAAACATTCATGGTGGTTTGCAACCCTGCTGCCAAAACCTTTAAGGATACCGCCAAAGTTGGCCTACTCCTTTGTTACACAGGGCGTTGCCCTGTGCTAATGAAAACGCCCTTACAGGGCTTTTTATTAGTTTCAGAATTTAAATTCCAAACTATAATTCACTTTCATTAAGAGCACTGTAAGTGCGAAAAGCAATAGCATGGGGCAACGCCCTATGAAGGATTACATAACTATATATCCGTTTTTTAAATCCATATGAACCCTGTAAGGGCGACATCAATGTGTCCAGAGTGCCTTGAATGCCTGAAGACGAAAGGCAACTAATTGCAACAAAATAGTTATTAATTTTAAAATGGATATAACTTTAAAAATTAGTTATTTACGGATAAAATATAAAATATGATGCCTTTAAGATAATTCTTATTGTGAAGGATGCAACCTTTTGGACTTTTCTTTACACCTTAGGATGAATTAATTGATAATGGTCCTTTCAAACCATGGTAAAATAAAAAAGATAGTACAAGGATGCCTTAAAAATGACAGGCATTTCCAGAAGATGCTCTTTGAAATGTACAAAGATGCAATGTATACTTTGACATTCAGAATATTACGCAATGAAGAGCTGGCCTCAGATGCAATGCAGGAAGGATTTGTCCAGGTTTTTACCGGCATAGGCAACTACAGGTTTGAATCCCCGTTAGGGAGTTGGATAAAAACAATTATGATCCGAAGTGCCCTGAAAATCATGAAGAACGAACCTTTCAAAAATGACTCCGAACCTGAAATCACGAATATTCCAATTGAATGGGATCAGAATTTAACGGGAGAACTGTTGGATCAGGCAATTTCCCAGCTTAGTCCCGGTTACAGGACGGTTTTTTTACTGGTTGAAGTCGAAGGTTATAACCACAAAGAAGTTGCAGGGATGCTGAACATTTCAGAAGGGACTTCAAAATCACAGCTTTCGAGGGCAAAAGTCATCCTGCAGAAGAAATTAAAAGAACTGGGGTTTTAATCCATGAAAGAAAAAAACAGGCATATACTTAAAAAGGCGATTGGTGATATGCCAACCTTTAAAGCGCAGGGACTGAACTTTTGGGAGATATTTGATAACGGGCAGAACATTGAACTAATAACCCGGTTTGGAAATCCTATCAGCGATTTGCCGCAAAAGATTGCCCCGGAAGGATTATGGGAAAGCATAGAAGCCAGGCTTGCCAAAGGACCAAAAACAAGACAATTAAGATCTGCAAACTATCTGGCAAGGGTTGCTGCTGCTGCTGTTACTATACTTTTAATCGGATCCGGATTGCTTTTTATTAAACATCATTACACAAAAAAATCAATGCAACAAAGGATTGCAATAAAAAAGATCAATGCAGATCACAATAACGAGACCGATTTTCGGTCAATTTGGAATCCGGCTTTGTGTGAAAGCAATCCCAAAATATGCAATACGGTTTTTTTCAAAGAACTTGATAAGCAGTTGATGGATGTGAAGGGAGAGCTTAATTTGATGGAACCTGTCATACAAAATGGGGATCCGCAGATGATGAAATATTATTACAGGCTTGTAAATCTGAAAGTTGAAATTGAAAAAAAGATGATTAAAATAATCATGGAATCATAAACCACAAACCACATGATGAAATATATATTGCTGATTCTGTTGATTTTGACATTGATGAATGCAGTTTATTCGCAGGAAGATACCATGATCTTTTCCAAAGAGAAGAATTATCCTGAGGATGACAAATATGATACACTTTACAAACAGTTTGTGAAAGACCAGGATCAGGAGATCCGGCACCTGTGGAAAATAAACCTGGTTGACCTGTCCATCCTCATGCCTAACCTGGATTTTGAACAAAAACTGGGCAAACTCTGGTCATCTGAAAGTTATTTGAAATTGGGGATAATAACCCGGGATGATTACAAGGGAGTATTTTCGCAATGGGAGGTCAGCCAGCAGTTTAAGCTGTACTATAACCTGAACCGCCGGGAAAGACACGGCAAAAAAACCAATGGGTTTTCAGGCAATTATTTTTCCCTGATTCTTTTTGCATCAAACCACGACTATCCAAAGCCGGGTTTTCAGAATACCTTTCTCATGACTGAGGTATCGTATTATGGAGCAGGCATACATTATGGTCTTCAAAGGAGAATAGGCAATACAGGTTATTTTGAAATATTTGCAGGCATGCATTATAACTATCAACAGCTATCTGAATATACTGACAGGATCCCATTTTTTGAGTTCCCGAATTCCGGAAGTGCCGGGGGATGGAAATTTTCAGAGGCATTTGGAGTAAAAGCCGGTTTCGCGATCTCATCCTTTTCAAATCGGGTAAAGCCTCCCTGGGAAAACGATCAAGCCCCGGAAGCAAAACGAATATGGAAATTGAACCTGCTGGGTTACGGACCACTTATGCCAGATTTAGGATTTGAATTCAGGCTGGGTAAAAACTGGACATCCGATAGTTACCTGCAATTGGGCACGGACGCCCATGCTCAGTTTGATATCAGGGAATTTCCCCTGCAGATCGAATTTGAGCAACAATTGAAGTATTATGTCAATATAATCCGGCGTCAGGGACAGGGACATAAACCAAATAATTTTTCCGGGGAATATTTTTCAGGCAGTCTTTTCGTAGCCAGCAACCGCTACGATTATGAATACGACGATCCGGAGTCAAGCTTTTTTATTCCGCATGTATTTAGCACGAATAAATCATATGGAGCAGGTGTAAAATATGGAATGCAGTGCAGGATCGGAAATATCGGTTATTTCGATGTCTTTGCAGGAATAAATTACCAGGTAAAAGAAGTACCCGTAAACATTGTGAGAGTAGAAAAAGGTGGAGGCTATTATGAATACAGAGTGAGGAAAACAACCCGGCAGGGATTCATACCTGTAATAGGCATAAAAGCTGGTTTTGCGGTTGATTCGAATTCGAAACTGATGAGAATTCTTAAATAATTAAAAACAGGATTCTCATGAGTAAAGCTATCCAATTCTTTTTATCCCTGGCGGTCTTGTTCCAGTTTCACTCCGGGCTAAAGGCACAGGCCACGTCCAATCTGGTCTCCCGAAAAATTGAAAAGATATTTGACTATGACAGGAACGGAGAAATCATAATCGATGCAGAAAGAGGGAATATCAATATTCAAAGCTGGGACCGGAATGAAATAAGCATTGTTCTTACCATCACATTCAAAAATGCCAACCTTTCGCTGGCAAAGAAGGAACTGGAATTTATGCACTACAACCTTGTAAAGAGCAGAAGTAATATTTTTTTAAACAATAAAATGGTGCTTCCTGATCTGGAAAAGAACAGGGAAATATCGAGCATTATTATTGCAAAGTACGAGATTCAGGTACCTGAAAAAGCAGATATTTCGATAAATAACAAATATGGACGGGTAACCATTGGAAAAATCGACGCGAAACTCCATGGTGATCTTCAATACAGCGATATTTTCCTTCAATCGTATAATGGAGATATCAATATGAATATCTCGGTTGGGGATCTGAATTGCTTCCAATCAGTTCTGACAGGTGATATCAGAACCAGGCATGCCAATGTCACTTTTCAGGAAGTCTCAGGGAAAATGTCGCTGCATACCGAATATGGAAGCTTTAAACTCACCTGCGGTGAAAAGTTATTTGAATTGAAAATAAACAGCTACGCCACGGATATGCTGATCGATAACAGGCCCTGTCATCCGGTTGATCTTCTGATTAATGGGGCCTATTGTCCTCTTACCATTTCTAAAGATTGTTACACGCC
>Ga0209593_10001293_pt1 | contig 10826 bp, 5 predicted proteins | sample PPLLaktember2015_3_FD_187260 | JGI IMG/M metagenome (GOLD analysis project Ga0209593, IMG submission 187260) | Freshwater sediment microbial communities from Prairie Pothole Lake near Jamestown, North Dakota, USA - PPLs Lake P7 Core (6) Depth... | ecosystem: Environmental > Aquatic > Freshwater...
CACCCAGAACTTCCCAGGCCGCCTACGCGCCCTTTACGCCCAGTAATTCCGAACAACGCTTGCCCCCCCCGTATTACCGCGGCTGCTGGCACGGAGTTAGCCGGGGCTTCCTCCCCAGGTACCGTCATTTTTTTCTTCCCTGGGGACAGGAGTTTACGATCCGAAAACCTTCATCCTCCACGCGGCGTTGCTGCGTCAGGCTTTCGCCCATTGCGCAAAATTCCCCACTGCTGCCTCCCGTAGGAGTCTGGACCGTGTCTCAGTTCCAGTGTGGCCGTCCGTCCTCTCAGACCGGCTATCGATCGTCGCCTTGGTGAGCCGTTACCTCACCAACCAGCTAATCGAGCGCGGGCCCCTCCGACTGCGCCTTTCGGCTTTCCTCCTTAAATCGCTCCAAGGAGCTCATGCGGTATTAGCTTCCCTTTCGAAAAGTTATCCCCCGCAGCCAGGCAGGTCACCCACGTGTTACTCACCCGTCCGCCACTCTACTCACGGGCCGAAGCCCGCTTTCGCGTCCGACTTGCATGTGTTAGGCACGCCGCCAGCGTTGATTCTGAGCCAGGATCAAACTCTCATATTGAATCGATCCAAAAGCCCGTTCTTCTTCGCTTTCGCTGTCTGGTTGTCAAAGATCGCTACCGGCACGTCATTTCCGTTCGCCGGTAAAAAATTAGAATACAGAAAAGATCGAGGGGTTGCAAGAACCAAGTTCGGAAATCTTGAACCCTGACCGCCCCCAGCAAACCGGATCGCTCCGTTTGCCTGGATTTCATAACAACCTGTGAGGCCCTGTCTCCAGGGCCTTTGACTATGATGCCATCGGCTCAATCAGGTTTCGAACTTTCTTCGTCTCCGGTGGTGCTACTGGAACTCGTAACCGGCAATGGTCACCGCCTTCATTCCCGCCCGACTCCCAAGGCATCCGCCACCCGGTTGATGTAGTTGAACCAAGAGGCGATCAGGGTGATCTGCAGGATACCCACGTCGTCAAAGCCCGCCTCGCGCAGCTTGGCGTGGTCCTCTCGCGACACCTGGGTCGCATCGCGCGTCAGTTTCACCACGTAATCGAGCATCACCCGTTCGCGTGGCGCAAGCGGTGCATTTCGGTAGTCGCGCTCAAGCGCGTCTACCAACTCCCTGTCCAGTGTCACTCGACGCAGAAACTCTGCGTGCGATTCGATTCAGTAGACGCACCGATTATTGGCTGACACTACGGTGGCGATCATCTCGTGGTGCCTGCGCTCTAGCGGGAGTTCGTTCGACATTAAAGCGCCGAAGGTGGCAAATGCATGGAAAAGCGCGTCGGGAATCAGGCTGTGGGAGGCGACTATCCCCGATGTCCCGTCGCCGGTGTCATGGACCGGTGTTGCATACTCGATCGGATAGAGCTCGCGTTGGGCCTCAATCGCGGTGCGTAGCCGCTCGTTCGCTTCCGCGAGAGCGACCGTCTTGATCCAAGTCATCCCGTCTTTCTCCTCTATTGAATATTATTGTTCCGAAATAGTGGCCTTGTCCCGGTTCCCGGCGCCACGCGCTTAGACCGCGTCGTCAATCGGAAGACAGGCCATCCCAAAGCCACCACTCCCACCCCGGTGAGCGCCCGGGTGGGGTTGTCCATAAACAGTAAGGCCAGCAGGGCCGCAACACACACGAGGAAGAAAAGGGGGGTCAGAGGATAGCCCCAGGCGCCGTAGCGCGGCTCTTCCCCGCCATGCCGGCGCAGGACGAAAATCGTAGCGGCGCCCAGGCCGATGAACAGGACCGCCACAAACACAAAGTAACCGACGAGTTGAACAAAGCTCGACCAGGCGACCATGAGGCTTGCCAGTCCGGCCTGAATGAGAATAGCCACAACCGGGGTTCCGAACCGACTGAGCCGGCCGATGGCGGGCACAAACAAACCGTCTCGCCCCATGGCGTAATACACGCGCGGTGCCGACATAATGACCGCGGCAAGGCTGCCGACAACGGAGACTATGACGATACCTGCAACAATCCTTCCTCCGGAAGGACCCAAAACCCGTCTTCCCAACTCGGCGCCGAAGGCAGCGCCCTCGCCTCCCTGTCCCGCAGGGACGACATAGATAAAGGCGGCCGTCAACAACATGTACAGCAACGTTACCGCGCCGATTCCCAGCAGCAATGCCCTCGGGACAGTCCGCTCTGGCCGAGTTACTTCACCCGCCAGCTTGTTCAGATCCCACCATCCACCGTACGCAAAGAAGGCGAGTACAAAAGCCCCGCCAAGCGAGAACAGAGAGCCGGAAGGCAATGTGGCCGCGTGGGATCGAAAATTCGACCAGTCACCGGCCCCCGAGCCGAACGACCAGCCGATGATGAGAACGAGAAGCAGAACCTTGAGGACCGCCAGCGCTTTCACGCCTGCGGCACCGATTCGAGCGCCTGCGATATTGGCACCCGACAGCAGCAGAATCGTTGCGATCGCGACCGCCCTCGCCTGAGCCGGAGACACACCAGCGGCGTGGCCCGCGTACTCGCCGAGGCCGAGAGCCAAAGCGGCCGTCACCCCGGGATCCATTACGACAAGACTCATCCAGCCGTACAGGAAAGCGATGTCTGGTCCAAATGCTTCGCGCAAGTAAACGTACGGACCGCCGGCGCGCGGATAGCGGGCAGCCAGTTCGGCGTAGGTGAGTGCACCGCTAAACGCCATAAGGCCCATGCCAAGCCAGATACCCAAGACGAGGAGCGGCGATACAAGCATCTGGATCATGGCGGCCGGGGCCAGGAAGATACCGACGGCGATGACTTCCGCGATGACAACCGCCACTGCGCCGCTTAGGGTGACGTGCCGTTCAAGTGTCTGCATTTGTGTTACTGAAAGAAGTGGACGAGGCGGACAACGTGGACCAAAACGACGGGGCGATTCTGTCCACTCGGTTCACGTGAGTCTACCTCGTCCATGCGGTCCTAGAAACTCACCCTCACCGCAAACTGGAAGGCGCGTGGCCCGCCGGAGCCAAAAACACCTCCGGCTGCAGTGACCGGTCGTCCGAACCCCGAAGAGGTCAGGTAACCCGGGGTGCCGGGATCCTGCGAATCCCTGACGAGCACATTGGAATACCCGGAATAGTTGAGGTTCGAAACACCGAGGATGTTGGTTGTGTTGAGCGCATTGAACACCTCGACCATGGGTTCCAGACGCAGTCGATCGTTAAGTGCCCAACTCCGCGTCAGGCGCAGATCAAGCGAATTGAAGCTGTCACTGAAACGCGCCCGCTCGGAGACAACGGGCAATGGATCGCCGGCGATACCTCCGGCCTGGTTCAGATCGCGGATAAAAGCATTCAACTGGGCCGCGGAGTGAAACTGTCGATTGCCCGCATTGCGCTGCATCGGAGGGATGCGTGAACGTCCGTCGGGCATCAGGATGTCCATCGGGACTCCCGAAGCGGCGGTCCAAATGAAGGAGAGGTTGGTTGCGGCGGGAAGAGCGAAAGCGCCCAGTACCGTTAGTCGATGGCGCTGATCGTTCGGAGTCGGTCCGTATTCGAGCCCGAGATTATTGGGATCTACGGGGCCATTCGAGAACGGAATCTGGTCGTCGTTGGCGTAATTGAGAGCTTTCGCCAGGGTGTACGCAGCCCGCACCTGATGACCGCTCGAGAACCGCTTGTCAACACTGAGCAAAAGGCCGTCGTAGTGGGTATTAACGCTCGACTCGAGATTGACAACGAAATCCGGTCCACCGACCACCGGGTTAAAAACTTCGCCGATCGTCCGCCCGATCAGGAAGTGGGTGCCGAGTGTGTGAAGAGCGTCAACGCGCACCACGAATCCTTCCGCGATCCGATGCTGGACCCCGAGGTTAAACTCCTGAACCATCGGGTTCTGCATTCGGCTGTCGATGATGTTGATACCCCCCGCGCCGGCACCTGGCAGGATGAACCCTGTAAAGGGGTTGGCCAGACTTGGAGCAACTGGAGGGAACTGCCCCGTTGCCTCGTCGAGGAAAAAGACGTTTCCAGCACGCACAACGACCGGGAGAGCCCGGCCGTCCAATCCGCGCTCCAGAGACTGAATCTGCAGGACGATGCGGTCGTAGTAGATGCCGTAGCCGCCGCGGATGACCGTCTTTTCTTCCCGGACGCCCCAGCTGAAACCGATACGGGGCCCCCAATTGTTGGTGTCGCGGTTTCTCTCAGTGCCGGCGAACGGGCGAACCAGGGGATTGATTTCGTCAAACCGGCTGTTATTCTTTACGTCGGTGTCGAGCTCGTACCTCAAGCCTGCATTTAACGTAAATCGGGGGGTGAGCCTCCAGTCGTCCTGAACAAAGAAGGCCAGGTGAGTGCTGTCCGCGTCGGGGATGGAAAGGGATCGCTCGGGGAAAGCACTTCGAAGGGTAACGGCGAACAGCAGATCGTTGTCGTCCACCGCACCATCGCCGTTGTGATCGAACGTCGGGAAGTCCTCGACAAACTCGATCCGGCCCTCGCGAAAAACGTCGAGCAGGAAGCCCGAGTCCACTTGCTGGACTTCGCCGCCGAATCGAAGGTAATGGCTTCCGATCATCCAGCTCAGGTTATCTGACACCTGGAAACGGTTCTGCCTTGTCTGCTGGGGTACCCGGAATGAAGCCCCGTCTTGGAGACTCGGGTAAGTCAGCTGCGGCGCCGGAGTGACCGGGTTGGTCTGGTTCAGAAAATAGTTTCCACCCGCACTCAGACTATTGACCTGGGTTGGTGACAGCACTCGCGTCCAGGAAACGGTAGCCGAATGGTAGTTATTCTGAGCCTGTTGCCTCTGGCTGGCCGATCCAATCGAGCGGATCAGCGTACTCGCTGATACATCGTCGGCGTCCTGGACGGAGTACCGGCCGACAAGTTGATCGCTTTCGCCCAGCTTAACGTCAGCCTTCCAGGTTCCCATCAGGTCATTCACTGGTGCCGAGGCGAAGGTCCGACGGATCGAGCGGCTGGAGAGATCCCTTTGGCCGACGAGCAAGGCCCCGTCCTGATTCCGGTATTCGAGGGACCCGAACCACCAGGCGCGCTCTTTTTTCAGAGGCCCGCCGAGCGAAAACGAGTATTGCTGCCGGTCAAAGGGCAGATCTTCGTCTACCGTCCGATCAAGCGTCGCTGGAAGACCCTGCAGGCGCCGGTCTCGCAGGTAAAGCGATGCCGCCCCGTGCAGTTCGTTGGATCCCGACTTCGTTACGATGTTGATCACGGAAGACCCGGAACGGCCTAACTCCGCGGAGAAGCGGCTCGTCGCAATCTGGAACTCCTGCACCGCGTCTTGCGAGATATTCTGCAGGGAGCCGCCCACCACGTCGTCATTATTGTCCAAGCCGTCGATAATGTTGTTTCCTCCACGACCCAGTTGCCCGGCAGAGGAAATGAGCACCGTGTTGGTTTTCGTCGGGTCGAAGTTGGGGGCCGGAGCATTGCCCGGGACAAGTAATGCCAGTTCAAGGAAATTGCGACCGTTGAGCGGCAACGATTCGATCTGCTGAGAGCGAATCACGTCCTCGACCGAAGAAGCGGCCTGAAGCGCAGAGGCGTCCGGAGCGTCCCGCACGGTCAGGCTGTCCTGCGGGTCGGCCAGGCTGAGTTTGAGGTCAACGATTCTCGCCTGTCCGACATGTAGTACAAGGTCGCTGACATTCTTGTCGGCGAAACCCTCATTCGAGACCCGCAGGCTGTAACGTCCCGCGGGCACCGTAGCCAACAGATAGAGTCCCTCTTCATTGGTCCGCGTTTCCCGAGTGAGCCCGGTCGTTTCGCTTGTCAGCGTGACCACTGCACCGGAAATCGCCAGGTGTTGAGGATCGACTACGCGGCCAGTCAGAGAAGCGCTGCCCGGAGCCTGGCCGAAAAGCGGCAGGCTGAACAACGCGCACAGTAACAGAGTCAGTACTCGCGCCATTTCATTCTCCTGTCATCAGCCTGGGATGCCGAACGTACAGGTCGATCAGGTTTAATAGGAAGAAGAGCTGCAGAGGCCGGGATTGGCGCACCTCGACAAATCTGTTTCGTCTATTGCAAGCAGTTTCGATGCCAGCCGCCTCGTTCCCGCGGGCGGACGAAACCGGCTGCGGCATCAGGAGTCTGCGAAGTCATCGCCTTCGTGCGGACCCACCGGGAACATAGTGTTTATGGCCGTCACTTCTTAAACGGTATGAAGGGGGGTGATCAACGGAGGCAGCAATCTCGGAGAATTTTTGTACTCCTGAAACCGCCTCCCCGGGCAGTCGTGCTTAAGGGATCCTGGATCGGGTTATTGGAGGCAGGCGAGGCTTCTCTGTAAAAAAAAGGGGCTCTTCAGGTGAAGAGCCCCTTTTAGGAAATTAATCCCGGCGGTGACCTACGTTCCCACACGGTTTCCCATGCAGTATCATCGGCGCGGGAGGGCTTAACTGCCGTGTTCGGAATGGGAACGGGTGTAACCCCTCCGCCAGGACCGCCGGAAAGCTGTTAACGCGGGAGGCCGCGCCGGCGAACCGGCGCGGCCGTCCGCGATTCCAGGTAAGAGGTTTCAAAAAAGCCTGCCAAGTGGCTTGGCGGCTTTTTCCAGCCGCGGTAAATTTCAAGGTCAAGCCGCACGACCGATTAGTACAGGTCAGCTTCACGCGTCACCGCGCTTCCACACCCTGCCTATCGACCTCGTCGTCTCCGAGGGGTCTTCAGGCCGTTTACACGGCGGGAGATCTCATCTTGGGGCGAGTTTCACGCTTAGATGCATTCAGCGTTTATCTCCACCGGACTTGACTACCCAGCTATGCTCCTGGCGGAACAACTGGAACATCAGCGGTCCGTCCAACCCGGTCCTCTCGTACTGAGGTCAGACCCCCTCAAATCTCCTGCGCCCACGACAGATAGGGACCGAACTGTCTCGCGACGTTCTAAACCCAGCTCACGTACCGCTTTAATCGGCGAACAGCCGAACCCTTGGAACCTTCTTCAGCTCCAGGATGCGATGAGCCGACATCGAGGTGCCAAACCTTGGCGTCGATGTGAACTCTTGGCCAAGATAAGCCTGTTATCCCCGGCGTACCTTTTATCCGTTGAGCGATGGCCCTTCCATGCGGAACCACCGGATCACTAAGACCGACTTTCGTCTCTGCTCGACTTGTTGGTCTCGCAGTCAAGCGGGCTTCTGCCTTTACACTCTGCGGCTGATTTCCAAACAGCCTGAGCCCACCTTTGTACGCCTCCGTTACCTTTTAGGAGGCGACCGCCCCAGTCAAACTACCCGCCTAACCTTGTCCCACGCCCCGCTTCAGGGGCTGTGGTTAGATGCTCAGTACAAGAAGGGTGGTATCTCACCGTTGGCTCCACCGAGTCTGACGACCCGGCTTCCCAGCCTCCCACCTATCCTGCACGTCCTGCACCGAACACCAAGGCTAAGGTATAGTAAAGGTGCACAGGGTCTTTCCGTCTAGTCGCGGGCAACCGGCATCTTCACCGGTACTACAAGTTCGCTGAGCCTCTCGTCAAGACAGCGCCCAAATCGTTACGCCATTCGTGCAGGTCGGAACTTACCCGACAAGGAATTTCGCTACCTTAGGACCGTTATAGTTACGGCCGCCGTTCACCGGGGCTTCAATTCAGAGCTTCGCCGACTTGCGTCAGCTAACCCCTCCTTTTAACCTTCCGGCACCGGGCAGGCGTCAGACCCCATACGTCGTCTTTTTTACTTGGCGGAGTCCTGTGTTTTTAGTAAACAGTCGCTTGGGCCTGCTTTCTGCAACCCCCCTCGGCTCCGGTCGCGAGGACCTTCACCTGGCGGGGGCCCACCTTCTCCCGAAGTTACGGTGGCATTTTGCCGAGTTCCTGAACGAGAGTTCTCTCACGCGCCTTAGGATTCTCTCCTCGTCTACCTGTGTCGGTTTGCGGTACGGTCACCTTCGTTCTCGCTAGAGGCTTTTCTCGGCAGCTTGGAATCGGCGGGTTTATGTCCCTTACGGGACTCCCCATCACGCCTCGGCAACGCGGGCCAACGGATTTGCCTGTCGACCCTGCCTACACGCTTGGACCGGGACATCCAACACCCGGACCGCTTATCCTCCTGCGTTCCCCCTTCGCTGATAACGAACTACGGTGGTACAGGAATGTTCACCTGTTTCCCATCGACTACGCCTCTCGGCCTCGCCTTAGGGACCGACTGACCCTGGGCGGACGAACCTTCCCCAGGAAACCTTAGACTTTCGGCGAACTTGATTTCCACAAGTTTTCTCGCTACTTATGCCGGCAGAGTCTCTGGTCAGCGCTCCACCACACCTTACAGTGCAGCTTCGCCGCTGCTGACCATGCTCCCCTACCATCGTCCCGAAGGACGATCCGCAGCTTCGGTGGTACGCTTGAGCCCCGTTGGATTGTCGGCACAGGCCCACTTGACCAGTGAGCTGTTACGCTTTCTTTAAAGGATGGCTGCTTCTAAGCCAACCTCCTGGTTGTCGCGGTAGTCCCACTTCCTTTCCCACTTAGCGTACACTCCGGGACCTTAGCTGGCGGTCTGGGTTCTTTCCCTCTCGACTATGAAGCTTAGCCCCCACAGTCTGACTCCGGCGCTCGTCGTTTCCGGCATTCGGAGTTTGATTGGATTCGGTAACCGGTGAAGGCCCCTAGTCCATTCAGTGCTCTACCTCCGGAACGGATCACGCCAGGCTAGCCCTAAAGCTATTTCGGGGAGAACAAGCTATCACTGAGTTTGATTAGCCTTTCACCCCTATCCTCAGCTCATCCAAGTTGTTTTCAACCAACACTGGTTCGGGCCTCCAACAGGTGTTACCCTGCCTTCACCCTGGCCAAGGATAGATCACTCAGCTTCGCGTCTATTCCGAACAACTTCGTCGCCCTGTTCAGACTCGGTTTCCCTGCGGCTCCTCCTGATTCTCGGATTAACCTTGCTGCCCGGAATAACTAGCCGGCTCATTATGCAAAAGGCACGCCGTCACCGTCTTACGACGGCTCCGACTGCTTGTAGGTACACGGTTTCAGGTACTATTTCACTCCCCTCGCAGGGGGTCTTTTCACCTTTCCCTCACGGTACTGGTTCACTATCGGTCGCAAAGGAGTATTTAGCCTTGCGGGATGGTCCCCGCCGCTTCCCACAGGATTCCTCGTGCCCCGTGGTACTCAGGATCCCCGGCCCCCGCTCTTGGACCTTTCGCCTACAGGATTGTCACCTTCTGTGATGCGGCTTTCCAGCACGCTTCGACTAGGTTAGGAGCGGTTTTTGCCAGGTCCTACAACCCCGGCCGTCACCCGAAGGTGACCCCGGTTTGGGCTCTTTCCCTTTCGCTCGCCGCTACTCCGGAAATCGATGTCTCTTTCTCTTCCTTCAGGTACTGAGATGGTTCACTTCCCTGAGTTTGCTTCTCCGAGCCTATGTATTCAGCTCGGGATGGTGCCGGTTTCCCGGACCGGGTTCCCCCATTCGGATACCCCCGGATCGTCGCTCGCTTGCAGCTCCCCGAGGCTTTTCGCAGCTGGCCGCGTCCTTCTTCGCCTCTTTGCGCCAAGGCATCCACCGTATACCCTTAGTAGCTTGACCTCGAAATTTCCCGTCGCCGGAAAATTCCGCTCGTCGCCACTTGTGGTATTTGCTTTTTTGCCCTTACTTACCCGAATTGTCAAAGATCTATAAGACGCCGGCCGGGTCCTCGGTCTCCCGGGGACCCGGCCGCACGATCTCAGATAACCAGACAGCGCTCTTGAATAAAAACGGGGTTTTCTAAACGTGTGGTCTTGGCGTCCCCGGCCGAAGCCAGGTCCGCAGTTCCTGTTAGAAAGGAGGTGATCCAGCCACAGGTTCTCCTACAGCTACCTTGTTACGACTTCACCCCAATCATGAATCATACCGTGGGCGCCTGCCTCCCCGAAGGGTTAGCCCGGCGACTTCTAGTACAACCCACTTTCGTGATGTGACGGGCGGTGTGTACAAGGCCCGGGAACGTATTCACCACAGCCTGCTGATCTGTGATTACTAGCGATTCCACCTTCATGCAGTCGAGTTGCAGACTGCAATCCGAACTGAGGACGGTTTTTTGGGATTCGCACACTCTCGCGAGTTGGCTGCCCTTTGTACCGCCCATTGTAGTACGTGTGTAGCCCGGGGCATAAAGGCCATGAGGACTTGACGTCATCCCCACCTTCCTCCGGCTTTTCGCCGACAGTCTCTGTAGGGTGCTCAGCTTCACCTGGTAGCAACTACAGACAAGGGTTGCGCTCGTTGCGGGACTTAACCCAACATCTCACGACACGAGCTGACGACAGCCATGCAGCACCTCTCCACCAGTCCCCGAAGGGAAAGCCCTATCTCTAGGACGGTCCGGTAAAGTTCAAACCCCGGTAAGGTTCTTCGCGTTGCGTCGAATTAAACCACATACTCCACCGCTTGTGCGGGCCCCCGTCAATTCCTTTGAGTTTCAGCCTTGCGGCCGTACTCCCCAGGCGGACGACTTAACGAGTTATCGCCGGCACGGAGGGACTTTGCTACCCCCCACACCAAGTCGTCATCGTTTACAGCCAGGACTACCAGGGTATCTAATCCTGTTTGCTCCCCTGGCTTTCGCGCCTCAGCGTCAGTGTCTGTCCAGGAAGCCGCCTTCGCCGCCGATGTTCCTCCTGATCTCTACGCATTTCACCGCTACACCAGGAATTCCGCTTCCCTCTCCAGCACTCCAGCCCAGTGGTTTTCCAGGCACTTCCCCGGTTGAGCCGGGGGCTTTCACCCAGAACTTCCCAGGCCGCCTACGCGCCCTTTACGCCCAGTAATTCCGAACAACGCTTGCCCCCCCCGTATTACCGCGGCTGCTGGCACGGAGTTAGCCGGGGCTTCCTCCCCAGGTACCGTCA
>Ga0209593_10001294_pt1 | contig 10825 bp, 6 predicted proteins | sample PPLLaktember2015_3_FD_187260 | JGI IMG/M metagenome (GOLD analysis project Ga0209593, IMG submission 187260) | Freshwater sediment microbial communities from Prairie Pothole Lake near Jamestown, North Dakota, USA - PPLs Lake P7 Core (6) Depth... | ecosystem: Environmental > Aquatic > Freshwater...
GTAGTAACAGCAGTCAATGTAACATCAACTACGTTAGCATCAGCCAACATTTTCTTTTCAAGACCATCACAAAGAGTTTTGAATGCGAAATTTCCAGAGAAAGTTGCACCAGTACCAGCTGTGTTACCTTGCCATCTGATTATTGCCAATTCTTGACCAATTTCTTTTGATAATTCACCCCAGTAGAAATTCATATATGATTGAATATCATAGTTAGTTTCACCAGCTCTCATAAGATTTACTAACCAGCTTGATTCTAAGTCAGTCTTACAAACAGAAACGTTTGCCTTAAGAGGACATACAGTTACAGTTGTAGCAGAAAGGTTAGAAGCAGAAGCAGCGAAAGTACAATCCAATGCTTGAAGAACAGAAGGGAAAGTAGTCGTTGAAACTTTAGTTGCGTTTTTTACACCAGGCAATACACGGAAGAAATTCAAGTCTTCACCACTAAGGTAAACTTTTGAATAAAATTCTTCAGGGTTTGGACAAAGCAATGCATTAGATGCGATTGTTAAAGAAAAATCTAATTTTTTCATATTTGTTTTAATTTGTTTTATTTTTTGTTGTTATAATAATAATTATTTAAATTGAAATTTTGTTCAATTTATTATTTGTTTCTTTTAAAAGCTGCAAAGTTATCAGCCATTGATGCTGGTTTCTTCTTCATTTCAACTTCAACTTCTGGTTTAGATGCTTCGATTTCTGATTTAAGTTCAGCAATGATTTGAAGCAATTCTTCAATCTTACCATCAACATAACCTTTGATATCTTCAGCTGGTGCTTCAACAATTACTTCATCTTGCATTTCTTCTTCCTTAACTTCTTCAACTTTTTCTTCTTCCTTAACTTCTTCCATTTCTTCAGCTTTAGGTTTGATTTCAGTAATTTTCCCACCAACAGTAACTACAACGTCACCATTTTCCAATACGTGTTCAGCATCGAATACAGGAACAGATTCACCGTTCTCATCCATTACTTTCACTTCGGCACCAACTTCAAGACTTGACACATAAATTGGTGTACCGTCTGCTAATCTAGCCATTTCGAATTTTAATTTCATTTTGTTTTCGTTTTTATTTTCTTCGTTATATTTATTTTCTTTCCACTTGCTGTAGCAAATTGCAGCAGCTTGGTCTTGTGGATAACCACTATTTATTTCTTCACCAATACATCTTGAGATAAATTCTTCTTCACTTTCACCACTTCTTGGTTCAACCACATAAACTTGTAAATCTTCAAATTTATCTTTATCGATTTGTTCTAATTTTCTTTGAGCCCATTCAATACCAGCATCACCACCCCAAGCTAACCACATTAATCTACCACAACCATCACCTAATTCTTTTTGAGAGTTTTGGCGATGTCTTTCAAATGCAGCCATTCTTGCTATTGTATCTCTACTAATATTTTCACCATTTGCTAATTGATTAGCTCTAGCTTTACCAACAGCAGTACCACAATCACCCCATCCATTTTCTTCAGCATATCTCAATGCAATCTTTGCATTTTCACTTGCTTGTTTAGGATAATCATTATAAGTTTCAAATTCTTGTTTTGTAAATTTATGTAAAGACAATCCTAAAAATCCTTCGATTGAATAACCAACTCTATCTTTGGCCATTATTTCATTTTTGAAGAATTCTTTATCTGTAAATTGTGAAACAATAAACCAGCTACCTTCAGGTACCTTTATTCCATATTTTGTATAAGATGGGTCAGTTTCTGGGTCACCAGTAATCCAAGAATCAAGGATATAAGATGGTGCTGATAATTCAGCATTATGTTCAAGATTAAATTGAACTGGTGCTTTTTTGGCCATAAAATCGGCTCTTAGTTTTTCAATAACTTCTTTTGTGAATACTACTTCATAAGGCCCCATTTCAGGGTCTTCACGATAAATTGGCATATCAGGTATCATTGCGGGAGCTGCTAGTCTATATTTCAGTTCATCCGCAAATACCATAAGTTTGTCTATATTAAATGCAAGACCTTTAGTAATAATCGCTGGTGTTGACGTATAAGCTACTTGAGTAATTCCCAATTCTTCTTCACCATCAGCATCTTCAGGGTTAACACTAATTGAATATCTCGGTAGTTTTTCAGTTGCCATATAAATTATAATTATTTATTTATTATTTTTGTTCAATCTATAATCCAAGCTCTCGTTTCATTGATAGAATATTAAATGCTTCAATTACATTTAATTTAGAAGCTTCGGACATTTGTAAAATATTATTATTTGCAAGTTGATAAAGAAACAAATTCCAAGACCATTTTTTAATTGTTTTTTCTTTTTGTTTTTCTTTTAACATTTCAGATTTTGAAATAACTGAACCATTATCAAAAGATTCATCATCATCCTCATCAATTGGTCCAGAGAGCAAACCATCATAATTTTCAAAAAACTTTTCTCTCCAATTTAAATAATTTGGAATTACTTTATAAACTTCTAAAATTGAAACATTATCGAATAAATCAGCTCTGTGATAAATCCAATCACCATATTCTTCAAACTTTTGATTATATAATAAATCTTTATCTTTGATTTTTTGTCTATAAAAAATAGATAAAATAACTTTTAAATTTGAAATATAATCATTAGTTATAAAATGTTCCAAATCAATAAAAGCACCAATTTCAAGATGGTTAAATTCTTGAATAAAATATAAAGGACCAGCTGGTGTTTGTATTGTTTGTGAAGGTGGTTTGTTTGGGAATTTATTAACAAATTTAAATTGATTAAGTAATTCTTCAAATTTATTAAAAGGTAATTCCTCAATAATATCAGTTGAAGTATCAGTCAATAAAGATAAATAATATAAATTTAATTCATCTTCATTATCAAAATCGTCAACTTTTAATTTTGATAATTCAATAAACTGATTAACGGTAATATCTCCCCAATTTTTTGGTTGCTTATTTAACATTTTTATTTTGTAAAAAACTAACCAATTTATTTATATATGGAGCAACAATATCCATATTTAAATCTTTAAATTTTTCTTTTCTAGAATCTATTGATTCTTTTGAATAGTCAAGTTTAACTTCTCCATCAACTATTGGATGAAAAAGAATAGATACCATTTCAATTAAAAAACCATCTTTTTTATCAGCAAATAATTTTTGAAATAAAATAGTTTCTTTTACTGAAAAAGTTTTTGTATTTTTTCTACCATACTTTTCACCATCAACCATAAAATCTTGAATAACCTCATCTTCATTCCAAGCAAAAACATCAATTGAATTATAATCTTTTATGATATCTTTTAATTCTTCCAAATCTAAACTCTCTATTTCATCAATAGATAAGTTAGTAATTATTGAAGCAATATCAATATAACGCTCTAATTCATTATCATATTTTTTTAAAAATGTGTTTAAGATTTTTTCAAACTTTTCAATCTTAATTTCTTTGTAGTTTTTTTCAATTGTGTATTTCATATTCCCTAATTTTATATTAATAATTATTATAACTCTGACGCTGTTCGGAACCTATTTAATCTTCTTTGAACGCTGCTAATATCTGATTCGGAAACAAAAGCTTGAATTAATTGTGGTTGATTACCACTAACATTATTTCCAGAACCACCAGTACCAAATAATGCAAATGAATTCGGAGTTTGTGCTTGAGCAGTTGATTGAATACTACTCGAACTTATACTAGCAGTTCCACCACCACCACCAGCACCCAATGCTGCAATTGAAGCATCAGCTTGTTTAATACCTTGATTAGCTTTAGCAATAGCAGCAACAACAGCAGCAATATTAGCCGCAATATTAATTGCAAATGATATCGGGTCAAATGATGATGTACCAGCAATTTTAACGGCATTAGCAATAGCTATACCCGTGTTTAATGCAATACTAGCAATCGCTAAATTACGTTCTCTTTTAATAGCTTTCTTTTCTAATTCAATTCTTTTCTTTTCAAGTTGATTTCTTGAATTTTCGATTTCACTATCTAACACACCAATTTGTCTTGCTCTTTCTTTTTCATCTTGAACGTTAGCCTCAATAAATGCTCTACGTCTATTATATTGAGCTTCTAGTTCTGTTGTTTCAATTTCAATTTGACTTTGCTGTGATGATAATATTGTATCGCTTATACTTGCAAAAATATTAATAACATCATCGCCATATTTTTCCAATTTTTCAGCTAATACTAATAATCTATCTTGGAGGGTAATAGTACCCAAAACTATTTCATCAGTTGTTTCTTTAATTGTTAATGTGATTAAATCACCAGTTTCTTTTGCAAAATTAACTTCTTTTGATTTTAATTCTTCACCCTTATCACCAGCTAATTTAAGTCTTTTATCGAGAAAAGTTTTTTTAATATTTAAAATTGTTTCTTCAAGTTTTTCAACAGAAAAACCTTGGGCTTCGGCAATTTTTATTTCTTCAGCTTCTTGACGTATTAAAGCTTCTAATGCTGTTTCATTATATTTTTGGTCAAATTTAATTCTTTCATCAGCAGTTTTTTTAGCATCAGCTATCCTTTTAGTATTTATTTCATTTTCTTTAATCTGAACTGCTAAAGCAGCATCTTTTTGTTGTTTTTCAAATTCCTTTAATTTTGGAATTAAAACATTATCAAAAAATGTTGATATACCAATAAAGTTTTTTATTCTTTGAACTTGACTATCTACCAACGCTTTGTCAGCTTTTAACTGTTGCAGTTCAACTTTTGAAGCATCTTTTCCTAATGATTTAAGAAGGTCAATTTCATCTTGGTATGCTTTTCTTACTTTTTCTCTTCTTTGAGATTCAGCATCAAATCTTTCTTTATTCTTTTTACTAGCTTCAGCATTTCGTCTTTCAACCTCTGCTTGAGCATCAGCTTCTTCACCTAATTTTTCAATAACCAAATCAATTAAATTTGTTATTGGGAAAAGGATATTAAATACAGTTTCAAATTCAGTATATAAATCACCAGCGAACTTAACAGCATCAACAATAAAATCAACTATTTTACCAATAACAATTTCAAAACCTTTTGCAACTTTATCTAATCCACTAAACTTTTCTCTCAATACATCAAAATTTGCAATTAAAGCAGTTACCCCCAAAACCAAAGCACCAATACCAGTTGCAGCAATCGCACCAGATAATCCACCAAAAGCTTGAGTAGCACCATTAATACCTAACTTAAATTTATCAAAATCCAAATTCAATATACCTTCACGGATTGTTCCAATACTATTTTTAAACCTTTCAAGACCTGAACCTTGTTGAAGTTTTAATGTATCATTTAAATCATTTATTCTATCCTTTAATTTACCAGCAGCATTGGTAAGTTTATTAAACTCTTCAGTACCTTCCTCAGTTTTTAAAATTTCAGAATTAACATCACGTAAAGCAGTTTTAATATCTCTGAGTGAATTTGCAGCATTAGCTGTTTCAATTATAATATCTATTTGGACTTTCTTTTCTGCCATTGTATTGTATTTTATTTATAATTATAAGTTGAAAGTATTTGCTTATTAGAATGTGTAATCAACCCTTACTCTCCACGTTAATGACGTTGCAGCCAAACCAGTTACTTGGAATTGTAAACCATTACCAGAAGCTACTGGTGTTGCAGTTACCCCCAATAAAGCTACATCACCATTTACACTTGGAATACTTGCAAATACCAATGTTGGAGTACCAGTTATCCATTTAATCATTCCTTCACCAGTAATAATTCTTGAATCACCTGTAGCTAAATTAATACAAGTTATTAAATATCTAAATGCAGCAGCTGTTGTTGGTGATGCTGTAAAGTTTGGTCTCCAACCGTTTACCCCTGTGTTATTTGATAAAAAATCTAATAATGTTGGTGTGTTATTAACAGTTGATGTAAAACCATCAAATGTACCAAATTGTGTTTGTCCGACAGTACCCAATGATGTACAGCTACTTGCTATCTCACCATCAATTTGTGTTCTAGATTCATTACCACCAGCGTGACTTGCAAGTCCTTCAGCTATACTACCAATACCTTGTGCGTGACAACTATTGCCTAAAGCTTGAGTACTACTACCTTCTGCGTGACTACCAAAGTTACCACTTGCAATAGTACCTAAACCCTCAGCGTGACTAGCACTACCTGATGCAACTGAACCACTACCTTCTGCGTGACTATCAGTACCAGATGCTGTTGTATTAAAACCTTCTGCGTGACTATTATCTCCAGATGCTGTTGAGCTATTACCTTCAGCGTGAGCACCTAATCCAGAAGCTATGGTGGCTCCACCTTCAGCGTGAGCTGCTTCACCAGATGCCAAGGTGTTAAAACCTTCAGCTACCGCATAGTCACCAGTTGCATCAGTTGTTGAATCATTCAATGCTTTAATCGCAAATCCAGCTATCGCACCAGTACCTTCACCCCAAACAGATGGTTCCATTGGTGTTGACGAACCTCCAACAAATATAGTTGATGCTGATATAGTTGTCGCTGATACTGGTACAGCAAATATTGCTTGGCCATCACCAATTACAGTTTGACCACTAACACCAAATAAATAAATGTTATCACCACTTACTGTATTATCCTCACCACTAACAAAACTATAACGACCACCTAAATTATTACCATTACCATTAACAAAGTTGTTACGACTACCACCTTGGAATGTATTATCCAAACCATTTACAATTGTATTGGTTACTGTAGTTCCGAAATTGTTTTGGGATGGACCAGCTTCAATGCTCACTTGATTAGTTACCCAATTATTTTTTGGACCCAAATCATTTATATTATTTCTGTTAATTGGGAATGATGTGAATGTTGTTGAATCATCAATACTAATTAATTCAACTTTTGTTAGTCCATTACCATTTGGATTATAATCAATTACTCTATTAATATTCCAATAAGTATCGTGTACCCATATTTTATCTCTCAAATCTAGATTAGCAATATCATTTTCAGTTAAATAAAATATACCTGTCATTAACTTACCATTTTCAATTTGGTTAATAAATCTTGACCAATATTTGTTATATAAGTTATTGTTAGTTAATGTCTCGTAATTTGAGTAATATAAATAATCAGTTAAACCATAATTAATATCGATTTGTGGGTTGAATACATCATCAAAGTGAAGAGCTTGCGGATATTTAGGTAGTGTTACTGGTTGGGTAACAATTAAATTTGTACCAGTTGAAGCACTTTGAATAAATACCCACTCACCATCAACCCAACCATTATTGCGCAATATACGAATATTAGTTTTTGGATTTTTGTTAACAATCGCTGGAACTGCAAGACCATTACTATTTATTACAATTGGTGTTGGACTGAATAAGTTTTCAATTTTTCTTGTTGATTGTGTAAATTCAGTTGAAAAAGTATATTCTAATTGACCATATATTTCATTTGTTCCCAATTGGTATTGCCTATTCCATTGGTCATTATCTTGCTTATAAGTAAGTGTTAATCTTTTATCTTGTAAGTCAGGTAAAAATTCTAATGTAACATCTGAATTAATATCTAATTTATTGGTCCAATCTTTAATTGCTCCCGAATCATAATATTCGTCACGAGTCTCAATAATAAGTAAGTTATCAAGGGTTGGTGATGGTGTTATGAACAAGTTATACATCTTAACAATTCCGTTGATGAAATCACGTTGTTTTATTTGTTTAGGAATAAATGATTTAACATCAACAATTTGACCTTCTGTTAAAGATTGATTAATATTTGTTTTAAAGAAATTGTTTTCAAATTCTGTTGGGTCAATTCTTCTAGTAACAATAAAATAAGGTATTTGAGAAACCGCCAATGGTGTTGTTGTACCAGATTCAAACCATACTCCAGTATATTGGTATGATGTTTCAACTAATGGTTTAACCTTTTGGCCAGGTACCAAATCACTAATCAAATTAGCACTAGCAATTGTATCAAATGTATATGTACCAGCAGAAAAAAATATATTACCTGTACCACCCTCATAAAAATAAGGTGTTTCATTTTGTGCTCGTATATCAGTTAATTCATTATTTATTGTTGTAAATAGTCTTATACCAAATGTTGATGGTGCTGTTACTGAACCACCTGGTGGATTTATCTGACAATCAACAGGAACAATTAATTGTATTTGAAGTTTATAACTGATATTAAACTCAACATTTTTAAATAATGGTGAAGTATATTCACCAGTTGTTGTGTTATAATCATTATTAACATCTGTATTTGGTGGTGTTGTATCATCATCATATAATAATTCATTAGTGACTACATTTAAACCAAATCCACTACCAAATGTAGTTGCACTTAAAACATAACTTATACTAGTACCAGATGTATATCCAGCTCTTATATTATTTGTTATTGGTGATAAAGGAATATCACCATTATATGGTATAATCAAATTTTGAAAATCACAATCCTCAAGACTATCCCATTGGTAGCTATAACCACTATCTAGAAAAATTCTATCCCAATATGCTTTGGCATAAATTGCTGGGGCAAAATCCGTAACAGTATAATCAACACTTGATTTAAATGGTAAAAAATAAGTATAAGTATCAGCAGCTGTGTGAGCACTTGTTGCTGTTATTGCACTTAATGTATATATGTGATTGAATTGGTCCCATAATGGCAAATCTTCCAATAATTTTTCTTGTAGTGTTGAATAAAAATCACCACTACCTGACGTTACCTGAACTTCATATTCAACGAATTCATCTGGTATTCCTAATGATGGACTTAATTTATTTACATTTAATAAACGCAAAAATCCATCCATTACACTTATACCATTTTGGATAATTTGACATCTTTGTTTGGCATTAATGTTAAATGTTGCATCACTGATATTAACATCAAATAAATTTGAAAATATTTGATTATTATTAGCCGTGCCAGGAACCACTATCGTCTTTGAATAATTACCCTGTCTTTTGCTTATATCTTGAATCTCTGCGATTGAATAATTTAATGGAATACTTATATTTTCTTTTAATTCTAAGTATCCAAGATTTTGTATTTGAATATATGTTGTTGTCATTTGTTTTCCCTAATTAAACATTATTAATAATGTTGTTATTTGAATATTCAATTACTATTTTAATTTGAATATTCTTTTTATTATTTTTTGTTTGAATTTGATAATTATTACTTATTACATTTACTGGCCATAACTGACCAAAATCTTTAATAAATACTGATGGTGATGAATATAACTCTCTTAAATAATAAGCTTCAGCTTCAGTTAACCAATCACTAGTTAATTCTAATTGTTGAGTTACTGTTGTATTTATATTCTTTTTACCCCTTTCCCAACTATTATATTGCCATTTAATACTACCATCTATATTACCCAAATTACCCAAAATTTGATTATAACTATCTCTATTTATATTTTCGCTTCTAACATTTTGTAATGTAAAATTAGCTGGTACATAACTTCCTAATCTATCAATAAATACCAACTCTATATTACCATATCTTGTTTGTGACCAATCTACATTAAATGTATATGCTGAAGACTCCGCTGTTACACCACTATATAATTGAATACTATAATTATCAGTTGTTTGACTTAATATCCCTGATGTTGCTGTCATATCAGCGAAAGCTTGTTGAAGAATAACACTATTTGCATCTGGAATTGAATCTCCATTAATTTTAAATATCTGACCATTATTACCAACAAAGTTTATTACTTCATCAACAAATTCAGCATCACTTAATGATGCCCAAGGTGATGGTGTTGCACCGCTAAATAAAGTTAAACCAGTACCATCATCTTGGATTAATGTAGCTTGCCAGCAATAATTACGGAAGATTGGAAATATACCAAAATCATTTATCCAATTTTCTTCATTAATAGTTATATCACCAGGTCCAGCATCAATCACATTCACATACCCAATACCACTTAATGGTAAGTTATATTGCCCGTGATTTGTTAATAATTGAATAGAATAACTAGTACTACCAGTATTTGCTGATGTCACAATTGATGATGAATAAAAATTTAATCTCATTGTATTTGACTCTCTTACTCTATAACCATTTGGTACATTAGTCAAAAATAAAGCATTATTATTTACAACTGTGTTATAATTAGTTGGATTAAATTGCATAAATTGTTGATGACCAATCGCACCATTCCAAGCCCTAAAATCAAATATATTTTTTGAATTATCAATAAATATACTTTTTGGTTTGCCTTCATAGAAACTAGTTCCACCAACAGTTGCACCAGCAATAAAATTTTGATTTATAATAACACCTGAAAATCCACTTACAGTTACAGCACTCAAAACCTCAAACACACCATTATAAGCTGGCACATCAAATCCAGCATTTTGTTGTAATTCAATAAAATCCCCCGTAACAAAAGGAGTCGTTGAACCTGTTGAATATACTATAGTTAGTCCACTTGTGTTTTCAAAAATAGTATCAAACCAATCCCAAGTTACTATATATTCTTCACCAAATTCAACATCATAATTAACATATATATTTGGAATATGTCTACCACCAGTTGGAATTGGGTTAAGGTCTTCGCTTATATTTGAACGAATTATTTGATTAATATCAGCAACCCCATAACCATCATTTGGTCTTGGAAATAGCTTATATGAGGCTAGTAAATCAGCAGTACCAGCTGAATAAATATCAACGACATATTTAAATGCTTCTTGATTTTTTTGGTTTGAATCAATGTAAAAATACATAGGATTAAACGCTGGAGTGAAATTTTCTGGTCTACCTTTAATTGTTATTGCCATTTTGTTTTATTTTAAATTGAATCTAATTCGTCTAATATTATATAATTATAAGCTTCTGCTATTTGCTCCTGAACTCGTTGATATGCTAATGAATTTA
>Ga0209593_10001295_pt1 | contig 10820 bp, 9 predicted proteins | sample PPLLaktember2015_3_FD_187260 | JGI IMG/M metagenome (GOLD analysis project Ga0209593, IMG submission 187260) | Freshwater sediment microbial communities from Prairie Pothole Lake near Jamestown, North Dakota, USA - PPLs Lake P7 Core (6) Depth... | ecosystem: Environmental > Aquatic > Freshwater...
CGATCTCGATCTGCCCAGCGGAACGCGCAGCCTGGCCTTGATGACTGACGACCCAGACGCGCCGGTGGGCACCTTCACCCACTGGGTGCTGTATAATATGCCTGCCAACTTGTCCAAACTTGCCGAAGGGATCAACAAAGACGGTTCCATATCAGGTGTTGGCACCCAGGGAACGAACGATTTTCACCGGCTGGGTTATGACGGCCCCTGCCCGCCGAAGGGCCCTGCCCACCGCTATTATTTCACCCTGTATGCTCTGGATATTGCCCCGACCCTTCCCGCAAACCTGAGCGCCAGCCAGCTGCGTAAGACCATGCAGGGACATATCCTGGCCCAGTCGCAGTGGGTGGGAAAATACGGCCGGTAAGGATTATTTTTAGGGGTGCTGGCGCGGCTAGAGGTTCGGCTGCACTCACTTACCAATAACCCATTTCAGAAAGAAGACAAAAGGCACACAATGCGCAGAACATTGCAAGAGGTTAAGGAAGCAGATTTTATTGAAACCGTTCTCCAGCGCGCCCAGGTCTGTCGCCTGGGTTTCAGCGTGGATGACCGGCCGTATATCGTCCCGGTCAACTTTGGTTACACAGCCGGGCGGCTCTTTATCCACGGCGCATCTGAAGGCCGCAAAATGGATATGCTGCGCGCCAACCCCCGGGTGTGTTTCGAGGTCGAGCTGGAAGAAGAACTGGGGCTGGCACAGAAAGGCGAGAGCCCCTGCACCTGGGGTTTCCGCTATATCAGCATCATCGGTTTTGGCGAGGCATGCCAGCTCGAGGACGAGGATGAAAAACGGCGCGCGCTGGACGTGATCGTCGAGCACTACGGCGGAAAACCGATCGATTATCCCCCCTCATCCATGCACAACCTGGCCGTGATCGAGATCCGCGTGGAGAGCATGACCTGCAAGCGGAATTCTTAGCCTACCTGGAGTTTCTTCAAGCGTTCTTCTTTTTCTACGCGGTCGCGAATGGCAATCGGCGCCTGGAGATACCGGCGGAGGGTATCTGAGGACAGCTGCCTTTCATAATAGTCGCGGAACATCTCGATTGCGCTGACCGTTTCACCGGGATAGCGCTGGATGGTGACCGGCATCCCGGCCTGGACGTAGCCCTCCCGGATCACGCGGCAGTACAGGCCCGGGCGCTCCGCCTGCCGGAATTGTTTGGCAAAAGCGGGATCGCCCATCCGCGCCGCCAGGGTCGAGCAGGGGATCCGCGGAGCGGTCACTTCCAGAACCGCTTCACCCAAAACAAAACGGTCGCCGATCGAAAACCGGGCGCTTTCCATCTCGCTCAGGGTTAGATTTTCGCCAAAGGTCCCGGGTAAAAGCGGTCGCCTCAACATTTCCGCCCACCAGGCATAGTCGCTCGCGCCGTACAGGTAGACGGCCTGGTCTACGCCCCCATGGTCTTCCTGATCGCTGATCTCATCGCCAGCCAGCCCAAGGGTCGTGATAAGGACCGGGGAGTCGACCGGAATTTTATAGATCCCCGTCTTTTCGGGACCCCTGGCTTTCTGGATGATCTGTTCTTTTCCAACATTCACGCTGATTATTTCCATATGCCATCCTGTTGAGAACCTTCGACAACCCTCTCCTTCCAGTTTAGATATGGACTATTTATATCATATTCCCCAAAATCATCAATGCCACTGGTCCCAGGGCCCAGGGCTTTCTTAAAGTCGGGGAAAGAGACCTCACCCCCGTCCGAGCCGGGGCGAACGGCCTACCCTCTCCCAGAGGGAGAGGGGAAGCGCCGCCTTGTCAGGCTCCCTTCTCCCCCGGGCGTAGTCCCTGGTGTCTTTACCAGGGAGAGAAGGGTCGGGGATGAGGGAGAACCCATTGGATAGAACACTCCCTGGATAAACCACCAGGGACTAACGCAGGAACTTCGCAGGGACCAGAGGCCGCCCTGGACCACCCTGCGGACAGCCACCGATCCGCGGGCTCATCCCAACCGCGGGGGAATAAATCCCCCCGCTATCTTGCAAAGCCGGCTGCGCCGGCTCAGCTGAGACCCAGCGGGTTTTTAGCCGGCACAGCCGGCTTTGCACCCTAGAGGGTGGCTTCAGCCGCCCTCGACCATCGACCCGCTACCCTGCCGCGGCGTTTGCGGTATGAGCCCCTCCCTAAAATGCGTTTTTCAGCATTTTGGGGAGGGGTTGGCTTTTGCGGCAAGTGCACATACGCTTAGCGTATGATCCTTTTGACCAGCGCTAACCCCCTCCTAACCTCCCAGCTGGACTAAAACATCCCCTGGATAATGCACCAGGGACTGCGCCAGCCCCAGAGGCCGCCCTGGCCCACCCTACGGGCCGCCACCTACGGCTGGGCAAACGGGGGAGGAATACTTCCCTGTTCGCGGCCGATCTCAAATTCGTTCTCTCTTTTATTTACTTTCCTGATCCAGCTCGGGACCGGATAATTGGGATTTAATTTTTTTCATCATTTCCTCAAATTCTTTGAGGATAGCAGCAGCGCCCTCACCGGAAGTGTACGCTTCTCTCTCTTCGGATGTCATTTCTTTTCCTGCCTTATCCATCACCTCTTCGCTAACCAGGATCGGGCTGCCGGTGCGAACTGCTAATGCCAGCACGTCGCTCGGCCGCGCATCGATTTCCTTGATCTGGTCACCCGCCCGCAGTCTCGCCACCCCATAAAAGACCGAGTCTTTGAGCGCTTCGATGCGCGCCTCCTCCAGGTGGGCGCCGAAGGCCTCCAGGATGCTGGCTACAAAATTGAAGGTCATCGGCCGGGGAGTCGGGTAAGCGTGCAGACCCAGCGCAATTGCGCCTCCTTCGGCAGGGCCCACCCAGATATGCAGCATTCGCTTTGCCGCCTTATCTTGCAGGACCACGATGTGCTTTTCATCTTGCCTGACGATATCCACTACACTGGCTTCAACCATTGGTTTCCTCCTTCTTATATCCTTTTGGACCCTCTCGGTTTCCGTTAGAGCTGGAACCAGGTTTTCACGGAGCTGGTTCCGGGCGCGGTGCAGGCGGACTTTTACGGCCCCCACCGATAGACCGGTAAGCGCGGCCACTTCCTGCAGGGTGAGGCTGTCGTAGTAATACAGCAGGGTGGCATCCCGCTGAGATGGGGGCAGCTCCTCGACCGCTGACAAAACCCGCCGGTGCCATTCTCGTTCAGCGGCGATCTCATCCGGCAGGTTTGTTACCGGATTTACGCTCCAACCGTTCGCAATGTAGCGCCCTTCCACGCTGCCCGGAAGCGGTGAGATCTGCCGTTTTAGACCGCGCAGGTAGCCCTTGCAAATATTCAGCAAGATGCCAAACAGCCAGCTTCGAAAGCGTTCTTCCTGGCGCAGGCGATCCAGAGATAGATATGCCTGCAGCATGGCCTCCTGGCTCAGCTCCTGGGCAATATCCTCCGACGCGACCAACCGCAGGGCAATCCGATTTGCGTAATGCTGGTAACGCTCGTAAAGCTCTCCAAAAGCTTCCCGGTCTCCAGAGCGCGCCTGGATCACCAGCTCGCGATCCGTTTTTTGGATCACACACCTCCTCGTGCAGGTCTATGTGCGACCTAAACTCAATTAATAGTGGGAGATTTCGAGGAAAAGGTTACAGAAGGAAGTTTGCCCGGTCAACCCCCTACGATCGGGTTGCCCACATCGTCGCGATAGATATCCTGGATCTGGCGCGTAAACAGTTCAACCTCAGCGGCGACCTGGTCGTGCGGGTATCCGTACAGGCGCTGGATCCTTTCCGCCAGTTTATCCACATCCCCATCGATCTCATCCAGGTCACTTTCGGTCAATTTCCCCCACTGGCGTTTTACAATGCTGCGCAGCTGGTTCCAGCTTACCTTTAAAGGATTTTTATCTAAAGGGTTCCCATCCATTTTTTATCCCCAATCGCCGCTCTAAAATTGCAGGCCTTTACCCGCCGATCTCGCTCATGACCCGGTTGGTGGCAAACTGGCCTTCAGCCAGTCCATGCCCCCAGGGCTTGTACCAGATCCCATCCAGGATGATCTGGCGCAGGTCATCAATACTGGCCCCCGCCCGCAGGGGCGTCAGCAGGTCTACTTCTTTATCCCGCAGCAGGCACAGACGCAGTACTCCGTCCGCGGTCAGCCTGGCCCGCGTGCAGGCCGAACAAAACGGTGCGGTCACCGAAGAGATCAGGCCAATCTCCCCTTGCGCTCCGGGCAGCCGGTAGATCTGCGCTTCGCCGTCCAGGTCGCCGTTATTGAGCGTTTCCAGGGGGCCCAGGGCATCCGAAATCCGCTGGCGGATCTCCCCGGCTGTCACCACCTGGGTCTGCTGGAGCTCGGTTGCTCCGGCAAACGGCATCATCTCGATAAAACGCATCTGCCAGGGATGCTCGAGCGTCAACTGCGCCAGGCTGACCACATCATCTTCGTTATAGCCGCGCACCACGACTGCATTGAGTTTGACCGGCGCCAGCCCGGCGGCTTCCGCCGCCACAATCCCCTCCCAAACCTGGTCCAGCGACCCCCAACGGGTCACCCGCTTGAAGCGCGCCGGATCGAGCGTATCGATGCTGATATTCACCCGCTGCAGCCCGGCTTTTTTGAGCGGCCCGGCCAGTTTGGACAGCAGCACGCCGTTGGTGGTCATGCTCAAGGAGCGCACGCCGGGGGTCGCGGCAATCCCTTCCACCAGCTCCACCACCCGCGCCCGCACCGTCGGCTCTCCGCCGGTCAGGCGGATCTTGTCGAACCCCAGCCCGGCAAACAGGCGGACCAGCAGCAAGACCTCATCGTCCTGCATCATCTCCGCATTGGGCCGGAAGGTCATATCCTCCGGCATGCAGTAGACGCAGCGCAGGTTGCAGTGGTCGGTCAGGCTGATGCGTAAGTAATGGATTTTTCTACCAAATCGATCGAGAGCCATAAGGATATCCAATAAAAACGATGTAATTTATATGAATTATACCTTATAAAACAAATAAAAGGCGCCCGGTCAGTTCGACGTTTCATCCATCCTGCGCACGGAGACGAATGTCAGATAGCAGACCAGCAGGAATGAGGTGAACAGGATGGTAAATCCAAAAAATCTCAGGTTGTCGAAGGGGTTTACCAGCCAGACGGCGATATCCTTCAGGATCGCCTTGGGGTTGAAGAGCAGGTCCCAACTGTTCCAGCGCTCGAAGCGTCCCAGGTAAATCCCCAACCCGCTCAGCCCCAACGCGACGCCCACGAAAAACCAGCTCGCCAGCCGGCCGAGATAGTTCATGATCAAAAACTGCATGGTTCTCAAAGAGGCGATGGACAGGAAGATCCCCGTCCAGGCAAAGCTGGCCAGGAGCAGGAGGTCGTACCAGAGCGGGATGTTCCAGTATTCTTCCAGGTGAAGGAAGTCGGTTACGATGTAGGCCGCGTTGGGAAAGAAGATCAGCCATAACCCGCCGGGGATGATCAGCAGCCCCCAGCGGCGCGAAAACAGCCGGTGAGTGCCGTCGGCCCAGATGCTGCAGAGATAGGGAACCCAGGCCAGGAAGAGGTTCCAGACCAGGTTGGCGTACACCCAGTGGTTATCCGATAAAAGGACCCGCCCGACGTATAGGCTGAGGGCTAACGCGCTGGAGAGCAAGATCGGGTATAGAGATTGCCTCAGAAAAAACCTGTTCAAGCCGCCTAACAGTTTGAACAACATCACCTCCCTTCGATCGGATTACAAAACCTTTAGGGTGGACCCCCTGCTCGTCTTCTCCACCTCAATCCGGTTCGGAAAGAAATCCTTGAGCTCTTCCAGGTGGGTGATGACCAGGATCTTTGAAAAATCGGGGCGGACCAGGTTGATGGCTTCGATCAGCTTCTGCCGCCCCTGCGCATCCTGGCTGCCGAACCCTTCGTCGATCACCAGGGTCTGCAAGCGCGCCCCTGCCCGCTGCGCCAGCACTTTAGAAAGCGCCAGCCGGATGGCAAAATTGACCCGAAAACTTTCCCCCCCCGAAAACATTTCATAATCGCGCGTCCCCGCCCCGTCGCTGATCAGGATATCCAGCGTTTCGCGCAAATCGGCACGGTTCTTATCCTTGTATTCGCGCTGGGTCTGGAAGCTGACCGACATGTTGCCACCAGACAGGCGCTCGAGCAGCTCGTTGGCCTGCGATTCGATCTCCGGAAGAGCCTGCTCGATCAATAAGGCCGGGACGCCGTCTTTGCTAAAGGCGCGTTCCAGGGTCTTATGCTGCGAGGTCCGCAGGGTCAGGTCGTTCCGGCGGGCAGACAGCTCTATCTGGCGGGAACGCAGGTCTTCCAGCACCAGTACCTTTTGACGGGCTGCTCCAACCTCCATCCGCAGCCGGTTCTCTTGCTCGCGGAGTTGGAACAGGTCGGATTCGGCCTGACCCAGGTCGGGCGCATCGGCGGCGGCGGCTGCATATGCGCCAGCCGCCTGGAGATAAGCAGCTTCCTGCTGGGTGACTTCTTCCTGGAGAGCTTTCGCCTGCTTCTCCAGATCGGCGGTCTCGCGTTCCAGAGGACCCAGCGCGGCCCGCGCTTTCTCCAGCCCGCGTAAAGCGCTCTCGCTGGAACGCCCGGCCTGCTCTCTGCGGCGCAGCTCGTCATGAGCGGCGGCATCGTAGCCCAGGGCGCGCAGGTCCGCGTCGATCCGCGCCAGCTCGGCCTGGAATTCCAACGCAAAATTGTTTTCAGCCAGTGAACGGGCAATCTCCTGCTCGCGGGGAGCCCCGCGCGCCAGCCAATCCGCTTCCATTTGCGCGATCTGCTGCTGGCGCGCGTGGGCCTGGTCGAGCTGCCGCCCCAGGCCGCGCAGCTCGCTCTCGGCCGTAGAGAATCCCTGGTACTCGCGCTCCAGCTCGCCCAGGCGGGTTTCGAACTCGCGCAGCAGCGCCTGGTTCTGGCGGTAGCGCTCTGCCAGGGTCTTGCCCTGTTGATTGAGGGTGGCGATCAACTGTTCGCGCTCCTGCAAGCTGAGCGGCTGCCCACATAAGGGACAGGTCGCCCCCTCGCTGTGCTCCAGCTTCCCGATGCGCTCTCTGAGCTCTTCCATCTCCCCTTTCAGGCGCGGGTTTTCCGCGCGCGCATCGGCCTGGCTCTGGTGCAGTTCTCTGAGCTGGCCCTCGATTTCGCCGCGCTGTTTGATCCGGGCTTCTGCCTGGCCCATAGCCTGCTCGATCTCCTTGATCTGGCCCTGCAGTACTTCCACCTCGCTCTGCCCGGCGCTCACCATCTTTTGCATCTCCGCAAGCCGCTGCTGCTCGACCTGCAGGGCGTGGCGGGCTTTCTCGATCTCCAGCAGGGGGCCTGAGCGGGTCTTCTCGTGCTCGCGGAAGCGCGCCGCCGTCTCATCCCAGCGCTGCAGCTCTTCGCGCGCCGCCTGCCAGGCCTGGTAGGCCGCCTCGATCTGCTCCGCCTGCTCCAGTTGGACGGCGTATGTCTGGCGCTCGGACAGGCGCTCTGAAAGGCGAGTCTCCACGCGGTCCCGGTTCTGCTGCCCGGTCTTCCACTGCCGTTCCAGGTTTTCGACCATGTCGCGCTGGCGGGCCAGCGAGTTGACCAGCTGGCGCAGGCTTTCTACCGCACTCTCCTGGGCGGTGCGTGTCTTGGCCAGGTTTTCCAGGGTCGCCTCCAGTTCTTTCAAGCGCGCCTGGCGGCTGGCCGCTTCGCCCAATTCGGCATTGATCTCGTGCAGCCGTCCATCGATCGCGGTACACTCCGCCTCGAGCGCTTTGCGCCGCTCGACTGTCTTCTCGCGGTATTCCTCCCATACTTCCAATCCCAGGATGCTGCTCAGGATGCGTTTGCGGTCGCTGGGACGCTGCTGGGCAAACTGGTCTGCTTTACCCTGCAAAAAGAACGAGGCATTGGTAAAGGTCTCGTAATCCATCCGCAGGGTTTGCTGGATGCAGGTTTCCGTGTCGCGCACCGAGCGCTCGGTAAGCGGTTTCCAGTTCCCCTCTCCGGCTTTGCCGTCCTGGCGGATATAAAATTCCAGCAAGGTAGCTTTATCGCGCGGCTTGCTACGCTGCACCCGGTACACATTCTTTTCGTAGGCAAAGTCCAGGCGCACCTCGGCGGCATCGGAATGCGAATTGATGATCGAATCATCTCGCTTGCGCGCCTGGCCAAACAGCGCCCAGGTTATGGCGTCTAGCAGGGAGGATTTGCCCGCCCCATTTTGGCCCGAGATACAGGCCAGCTCGAAACTGGTGAAATCCAGGTCGACCGCGTCGCGGTAGGAGAGAAAACCAGATACGTTCAGGTGGAGAGGGATCATGGGAGGAAGGAAGAATGGGGGGAAGGCAATTGGGGAGAAGGCAATTCGGGATTAGGATTGGACAATAATTATCAGGTCTCAAAAAGGGGTCAAACTGAATATTTTGAAGAAACGGTTCGGTGAATTGCGGGGGCAATTTGGGTAGGGGCGAAGCATTCGGAGGAGATGGGGTGGCCCATTGGCAACCAGGCTGCCTAATGCTTCGCCCTCCCGCCGGCTGCGAAATACATTATATGGACGGAGCTTCCCGAACGGTCTCGCTGACTGTTCACTGCCGGTCATTATAGCATAAAGGGATGGGTGCTTTCTTCCCGGGTGGATTTGCGTTTTGGGAGCGGGGGGGAAAGCACCTACCCACTGGAGAAGAACGCTCCTGTACCTTCGGCCAACCCCTCCCTGAAGGGCGGGGCAAAGATTCCCTACCCTTCAGGGGAGGGTTAGCGCAGTCCCTGGTGTAGTTGCCAGGGAGGAGAGGTGGATCAGATCGAGGAGTCTCGCCCCCTGGCCCGCCCTGCAGGCAGCCACCCATCCGCGGGGGATAAATCCCCCCGCTATGTTTGCAAAGCCGGCTGCGCCGGCTCAACCCGATTCCCAGGGATTTTTCAGCCAGCGCAGCCACCCTCGGCCCTCGACCCGCTACCCCCCGCGGCGTTTGAAGTCTGAGCCCCTCTCCAAAATGCGCACTTTGTACAGACTGGAGAAAAGGGTTACACCTGTGCATGGACATGGGTAACACATTTTGTAGAATCAGGCATGAGGAGGAAAATACCCCCTTTTGGGTGCATTTCAAGGAAGTGAGATGCGGGCATGGTAACTATCGAGGGACTGATTGATGATGCGAAGTGTTATGAGGCTTTTTCGAGTTCGTTCAGCCAGATTCAACGTGACCCGAACCGGGTGAACCCTGCGTACTGATTGTGCACAATTACGGTTCCCCTACCTAACATCTGGGCCTTCTTGTGCAGCTGTTCAAGCAGCATATCGCTAAGTTGACCGTAGATTTCAATCGTCGCCAGGTTGATCATTTCCGTGAACTTACGGAAAGCTGGGCCAGCCACATTCATGTGGAATTCCATTGATGCAGCATCAGGATGAACCGCGACGAGAGTTATTCGGGTTCCGGTCTCATCGATGTAAAAGTTGTAAGAAATCAGCTGGGGCTCGCGATCTTTGACGAACTCCACCAACTCTTTTATGGCTACCTTGAGTTCCTCCAATTTCCCTCTACGGATCTCAGAACTGTCGATGTACACGATAAACTCAGACATAATGCACCTTTCCTTCATTTTTGGAGAGCGCTTCAAATTCATAATCAGGCATGCGCGGAATGAAGCAGACATCGCTCAAAAGGTATGGTGTCCACGCCGCCAATCGAATGATTTTCCAGGCTATTTTTGTGAAGCGAGGGTCAATGGCGTAAACATTTAGATATTTAATATGATATTACTCAAATATCTCCCTCTTTCAATAGTCAAATCCAAAAATGGGCTGTCCAAATGGTAAGTATCTAGCAACTGATTGATTATGCGCCCCATTATTTCAAGAAGTGGAATAATCGGACAAATCGTGTTTTAATTGGGTATAAATAATAATGAGACAAGTGACGGGCAGTGCTGGATGCCCACATCCTTTGATTTCGGAGGAAACATGTTCGGTACGCTTATCCGTCGTTATCCGGTACAGGTCTTCTGTGTGGCAACCATCCTGCTTTCTTTTGCCGCCTATCTGCTGCCTATCCCCCGTGAGGTGGTTCCCTTTATCATGGTGCTGATCCCCACCGGGGTCGCCCTGGTTTGCGCTGCTGTAGAGGCGGGCGGCGCAGGTGTGCGTGCTCTTCTGGGAAAATTGAGCTTCTCGAAGCTCTCTCTTCGATGGATCCTTGTCGCAGTGGCCATCGCAGCGGCCATGCGACTGACCGTCAGCCTGGCGGCGCTGCTGCTTGGCTGGATCCCTGCCATCCAAATCCGCCCGGTGCCGGTGGGCGGCGTGCTCGCATTGGCGTTGATCTTCATTCTTGCGGGGCTTCTCGAGGAGCTGGGCTGGCGCGGCTTCGCCCTTCCCCACATGCTCGATCGGACCTCACCGCTGGTCTCCGCCCTGGTACTCGGAGCAGCCTGGGGCGTGATCCATTTCGCTCTCCATCTGCCGGGAATGCCATCTGCGGGCGAACCGCTGCTCGCGACATTGATCGCATTGACCGGCCTCTCGGTGATCCTTACCTGGCTGTTTATCGAGAGCGGTGGGAGCGTCCTGCTCACCACCCTGTTCCATGCCGCGCAAAGCTTTTTTGTAATTTTCAACGAAGGAGTTACCCTTCGCCAACAAATCTGGTTGATGGCCGCCGTGTGGGCCATTACTGCCCTGATTGTGGTTCTCACCCGCCGGTCGATCCGCGCTCAGGCCAGGCTCAAACTGCCGGTGCAACCCAGCCTGGGGTGATCCTATAAATTTAGAAGCCTAAATACCGTCGGTTCGGGATAAAGGTAAAAGAGAGTTTTCGGATATATCCACAAAAAAATGACCTCTCTTCCGATTGAGAAGAGAGGTCAACAGCGATGTGGTGGTATATTCTTTTTAGAAGAC
>Ga0209593_10001297_pt1 | contig 10802 bp, 9 predicted proteins | sample PPLLaktember2015_3_FD_187260 | JGI IMG/M metagenome (GOLD analysis project Ga0209593, IMG submission 187260) | Freshwater sediment microbial communities from Prairie Pothole Lake near Jamestown, North Dakota, USA - PPLs Lake P7 Core (6) Depth... | ecosystem: Environmental > Aquatic > Freshwater...
GGCCAGGATGATCCCCGTCAGATTCTCTGTCTCAATTTTTTTGAGCCGCGTGTCGATATTGCCACGCAACGGCACAATCTCCAGGTCGGGCAGCATAGCTTTTATTTGCGCGCCGCGGCGGAGCGATCCCGTACCGATTCTCGCGCCCCTGGGCATGAATTCCATTTTTACGTTGCCGCGCGACACCAGAACGTCGCGCATGTCCTCGCGGGGAAGAATGGCTGCAAACATCAGATCCTCTGGCGTTTCACCCGGAACATCCTTCATACTGTGAACCGCCAGATCGATGCCGCCTGAAAGCAGCGCCTCTTCTATCTCCTTCACAAACACACCCTGTCCGCCAATCTGTGCAAGCGACACGTCCTGCATGATGTCGCCGCTTGTTTTGATCACGATAATTTCGGCAACAATTTCAGAGGCGGTTTTTTGAATTTTTTCCACGACAGAATTCGTCTGTGCCAGCGCGAGACTACTGCCCCGTGTTCCAACGTTAATTTTCATAAAACCCCTTTCAGTCGTCGAGCCGGAAGAGCTGCCTCGCGGCCGCCACAATATCCTGCGATTGAAACTCGGCGCTCTCTTCTTTCATTACTGTCACCGGTGCGTGCAGGATCTTGTTAACAATGCCATTCACCAGGGCTTCGACTTTTTCCCGATCGGCGCTTTCGAGGCCTTCCATCCAGCCTGATTCTTTTGCGATCTCCATCCGGACGATGCCTTCGGCCTTTATCCTGAGCGACACGATGGTGGGTACAGCTTCCAGTTCCTTAAGCCAGTTGAAATACTGAGCAACCTCTTCGTGAACGATCTGCTCCGCCTTCAGCGACTCACGACGGCGGTTTTTCATATTTTCGTCAACAATGTCCTGTAAATGATCAATATTGTATAAATAGACATTTTCAAGACTGTCCGCTGCGGGATCAATGTCCCGCGGCATGGCAATATCAACCAGAAAAAGCAGCCGGTTCTTGCGCTTGCGCAAGCAGCCGCGAACCATGTCTTGTGTTACGACATACGACGTCGCACCGGTGGAGCTGATGACAATATCAGCATCGCAAAGCGCTTCGTCAAGGGCGCCGAGTCCCACCGCCCTTCCGTGATATTTTTCGGCAAGCATCTCGGCCTGAGCGGTAGAACGGTTGGCGACGGTTATTTCCTCCGCTCCGTTGCCGATCAAGTGCATGCAGGTCAGCTCCGCCATTTCCCCCGCTCCGATGATCAGGATTTTTTTGCCGGCCAGCGATCCAAATATCTTCTTGGCCAGCTCAACCGCAGCAAAACTCACCGACACCGGATTGGCGGCAATGCCGGTTTCTGTTCTGACCCGTTTGGCCGTGCGAAATGCCCGATGCATCAGACGATTGAGTACAATACCAATTGCATTTTCCGCCAGCGCCCGGCGGTAGGCGTCTTTCACCTGTCCCAGAATCTGCGTTTCACCCATGACCAGCGAATCGAGGCTGGAGGCAACCCGGAACAAATGCCTGATGGCATCTTCATCGCGATATGCATAAAGGCAGGATGCCTCATGATCGGTCAGGGCGCCGTTAAGTGCCAGAACAGATTTCAGCATATCCACCGGCCGCGAATCATCGTCAGCGGATGCCACCAGTTCCACCCGGTTACAGGTGGAAAGATGCAGGATTTCGTGAACGCCCGGAATCGCCTTCAACCCTGCAGGGAAATTCCCTTCCCGGCCGCACCCGGCCGAGAGTTTTTCAAGAACGTCGATCGGCGCCGTTTTATAATTTAATCCAACTACTGCAATCATATTTTTTTTCAAATAAAATTATGCACGGTTGCAAAACAAAACCTGATCACCAGGGCCGAGGATAAAAAAAGCAGAAACGCAACACAGGATAACAATGCTATCCGGGATCCCTTCCAGCCGATGGCCAGACGCTGATGAAGCAAGAATCCATAAGCCGCCCATATGGTAAAAGACCAGATGACCTTGGGGTCGGCAGGCCACCGCCCCCCCCAGACAAATGCTGCGTAAACCGCGCCCGCGATCATTCCCACGGTCAACAAAGGGAATCCCCACAACAGCCCCAGGTGATTAATCCTGTCCAGTTCACCCAGTGACGGCAAAAGCCTGCCCATCTTGCCCGGTTTTTTATGTTTGAGGAGATTGTTTTGAATGATGAACATCGCTCCGGCCGCCGAAGCCAGGACGAAGAGGGCTTCTCCGGCAATTGCCAGCAACAGGTGCAGCTTCGTAAGCCAGCTCTGCCACTGGGGCGGTACCAGATTTTTATCCGAGCCATAACCGGCTGCGGCAATCAGCAGCAGTAAAATGAACGGAACAATGAACGAGCCCAGCAATCGGGTCTTACTTTTAAATTGCGACCCCAGATAAATTCCTGCAATCGCCCAGGCGTAGATTGACAGAAAATGGCGGGATCCGAAATGGTTCCAGCCTGTTGAATGAACGGCTGCCAGAAGAAGGTACAGTGACAGGAAAACGAACGAAGCCGCCAGAATCCAGGTGGACACCCTGGCCAGCGAGACTTTCTTCACCAACAGGGAAAGTAGATAACCCGCCATGGCCAGCACACAACAGGCAAGAGCCGGCACAAACATGATCGTTTCCAAACTAGCCAAGGATCACCTCCTCACCGGTAATATCGCGAACAATGGTCTTCACCGTGGCTGCATCCCTGTTGCGGATTGCATCCAGCAAACCCGCCGACATCAGCTGATCAAACCAGGCTTTACCGACACCTGCATTTTTTTCCATTTTTGTCCGTAACTGCCCTAAAATGCTCACCAGAACAGTGTATTCCTCGCCATAGACAGATTCCAGCTCTTCACGCAGATGCCTGGCCAGCGCGGGTGATTGACCTCCCGTGCTGCAGGCAATCATGAGATCCCCCCGTTCAATCAGCGACGGCAGGATAAAATCACATTTTTGCGGATCATCCACAATATTCACCGGAACACTCCTGGCTCTTGCGTCCAGGGAAATCGAGGCATTGATTTTTTCATCGTCTGTCGCACCAATAACGAGAGCGGCGTCATTCAGATAATCGGCCCGGTATTCATCCTGTATATGCTCGATAAGCCGATCTTTTTTCAATTTTTCCAGTTCCGGAACAAGATTGGGGCTCACCACGCAGACTCTTGCCCCGCAATCCAGCAATCGTGCGATCTTTCGTGCGGCCACATCACCCCCGCCGACCACAACGCACTTTTTGCCCGCAATGTCCAAAAAAACCGGATAATATTTCAAGTTTTCCCTTTCTGCTAAAATGATTCATCGAAATCATTAATTTTTAAAAGCTATCACGAAGGGGTGTAAAATTCAAGCTGGGGTTTGGCCCAATGGGATTATTATCTGATTGGAATCAGTGAATAATTATTGACAGCATCGGATACTTTGTCGTATGGTTTCTCCGGTTTCGATACAAGACGATCTTCATCCTCGGCACATAATACTCAAAAGACAACTGAAAATCCGCGCGGAGACCAGAAAAAAAGCCAGACCATTAATTGGCTAATTCCAAACCAGGGAGGTTTGCAATGGGAATTCTAACGTGGATCATGATGGGTATCATCATCGGTATACTTTCAGAACTGATCATGACCGATCCGGGCCCCGGAGGAACTGTTTTTACAATTCTGCTGGGTAGTGCGGGCGCTTTTATCGGTGGATTCATTGGAACTTTTTTCGGCTTTGGTTCCTTTACGAGATTCAGCGCGGGAAGCCTTGTACTGGCTGTAGCGGGTGCGTTGGTTCTGGTGACTCTCTCTCGCGTGCTGAAGAAGAAATAAGGCGTATAGCCGAATTATAAACCATAATATTCCTAGCATATTTTCAAGCGCTATTGTATATGATTAATTAACCATTTGCGATGTAAATTGAAGGCCATTTACTCAAATGAACTGGTTATTTCGTAATCTGTGCTACATATTACAAATGGAGAACTCGATATTATGCAGACAAAGTCCGGATCTCTTAAGGCCCAGGACGGAACATCCATCTTCTGGAAATCATGGCATCCCGACACCCCACCCAAAGCCGTGGTGCACATCATCCATGGCTATGCCGAGCACATTGACCGTTACACAAATGTCATCAATGAACTTGTCCCTGCGGGATATGCCGTTTTCGGCAACGATCATCGCGGGCACGGCAAGAGTGAGGGCAGGCGCGGTCATGTAAAGAACTTCCAGGAATTCATCGACGATGAAATACAGTTCCGCCGCGAAGTGATCAATGTTCATTGCCCCGGGATCCCTTACTTTGTTCTCGGCCATTCCATGGGAAGCCTGATCGCCTTGAATTACATTGAGCAGAATGCTGGAGAAATCAAGGGTCTCATATTATCAGGCACCGGCTCGCAGCCTGGAACGGACATCCCTAAAATCCTCGTGACGTTAACAAAGATTCTTTCCAGAATACTGCCCTCCGTTCATGTGAAGTCACCTCTTCCTCCGGAATTTATCTCGAGGGACAAGGAAGTGGTCAAGGCTTATATCGAGGATCCCCTGGTGTACAACGTCATTACGCCAAGGCTCGCATACGAAATGAACAGATTTGTGGTCATCGGCGCACATAACTCTCTCAAAATTAAAATCCCTGTTCTCATTCAACTGGGTTCGAAAGATACAGCCTTTTCTGGTCAGAAAGAACTCTTCGAAATGATCGGGGCAAAGGATAAAACGTTCAAGCTCTACGAAGGCCTCAAGCACGAGGTGTACAACGAACTTCCCGTTGACCGGGTCAGGGTACTTGCCGACCTGAAATCCTGGCTGGACGCACATGTATAGAATCAATCCCCGGCCTGTTAGCCGAGCATTCAAAATCTGCAGACCTGTATTCTGTTATTCTGCTTCTATGCTATTCTGGAGAATTTATGGCAGCCGTGGACAAACAAACGAAACATGATGATTTATTGAAACAGGCTCGTCGTTTTTCCATTATCCCCAAAGACGACCCCCATCAGGCTATGCGGATCCGCCGTTTCTTTTCGGCATCTGCCGCGTACGTCCTCAACGTCGGTCTGTCTTACGCCGCTTATGTGTGGGGCATGATGGAGTGGCAGGCGATTGCCGGGTTTCTGATCATTATTCCGGTAATCAATATTATTTTATATATTATCTTCCGTACGGGCCTGAATCTGAAGTTCCCAGACCCCAGCCTGACGATCATCCAGATGTGCGCAGCGATCCTGGTGACGATGTATGGAATGTATTTTGCAAATGAAGCCCGGGGTATCCTTTTACTGGTGTACATCCTCATTCTGATTTTCGGCATTTACAAGCTCAATACCCGCAGTTTTTTATATGTCAGCGCTTTTACGCTTGTAACATATGGAATAGACATTGCGCTTTTAAATTATTTTCGCTCTGATAGTGTCAATTTGAATGTTGAATACCTCCAATGGCTGGTCCTGTCCCTGGTCCTGGTCGCCTTTTCCATCATCGGGGGACACATCAGCTCATTGCGCCGGAACCTGCGAATCAGCCGTACAGAACTGGAAAAGTCCCTTGCCATCATCAAGGAAATGTCCATCCGCGACGAACTGACCGGTGTTTACAACCGTCGGCACCTCATGGAGCTGCTGGAACATGAACATCACCGCATATCCCGCGGCGGCGCCCACTTCTCTGTTGCCATGCTAGACATTGACTATTTCAAGACCGTTAATGACACACATGGTCACCTGACCGGAGATGAAGTCCTGAGGGCCGTATCAGATGTTATCCACAACAGCCTCCGCAGCGCTGACTTTTGCGGCCGTTACGGAGGCGAGGAGTTTCTGCTTGTCATGACGCAAACCAATATCAACGGGGCTCTTCTGTGTGCGGAGCGCATTCGATCAAATATTGAACAGAGCCGCTTTCCCAACCTGGGGTCCAACTTCAGAGTTACCGTTTCTTTAGGTGTGACTGAATTTGCGGGAAAAGAAGACATCCCGACAATGATTGCCCGCGCCGATAAAGCCCTTTACCTTGCCAAGGAAACTGGACGAAACCGCGTGGAATATAATGAAGCCTAGTGACAAAATGGCAGGTTCTCTCCCGTTTCTCAGATGTTCAGGCTCGAGTAATAGCCGGCTCCTTTCATGAAAAAAATGCCTGCTTCATTTTGGCGATTCATCCGGCATCTTTTTTTGGCCGATCACATTATCCGGGACATTTTCTTTTGACTCATTTTTTGTATCTGACTGTCGCTCCACTATATCATTCTGCTCCTTACCGGAGTCATGTTTTTCGTTCTGTTGAACTTCAGGGACTTCATTTTGCCTGTCGGGAGAATCAAGGATTTCTTCTTCTTTTATTTCCTCCGTTATCTCCTCTTTTGTTTCATCTTTTACGTCTTCATCTTTTTGCCGAACAACTTCATCGTACTCCCTGATAATAATGCCCCGGCGCAGCATGATCTGGTAAATTCGCTCCGCACGCCTTGCCGCATATCGTGAGCTGCCTTTCGGCTGAAATTGCCGCGGATTCGGTAAAGCGGCAGCCAGAACGGAGGCTTCGCGCGCGTTCAGATCCCTTGCTCTTTTACCGTAGTATTTGCGGGCCGCGGTTTCTATTCCAAATAATCCGTCGCCCCATTCGGCGACATTCAGATACAATTCAATAATTCTTCTTTTCTTCAGGTTTTGTTCGATGCGCCAGGTTAAAATAGCCTCTTTCACTTTACGAATCGGATTTTTCGCCGGCGTCAAATACAAATTTTTCGCCAGTTGCTGTGATATGGTGCTGCCGCCCGCCTTAAACTTTTTATTCTCGATGTCCTTCTCCAGCGCTTTCTGCATTGCTTCAAAATCAAAACCTTCATGGGACCAGAATTTGTCATCTTCCGCAATAATCACGGCTTTCACTACATAGGGAGATACCTGTGAAATGGGCACCCACTCTGAAGAAATTTGTTTCTCGATTCCCTGTGACCGCCAGCTGTCTTCACGATATTCCATAAACGCGGTTTTATCGGGACGATTCGTTTTGAGAGCTGCCACGTTTGGATAAAAGAAATACCTTCCGATGTCGATGACAAAGACGACAATAATACCAAGCAAACCCCATAAAATAATTTTTTTCCACAACCGCATTATTGCTTTTTCCTTTTCTTATAAGTTGAAGTCTCCTATACCTGATTAAAAAAGATTGCAAAATAAATTTGACAGGCACAATTTTTTTTAGTATGCAATTGGCACGAAGTGTGTAAAACGCAATGAAAAAGATAGACCTTCGTTTTCTGTGTGCAGTAAACATCAGTGATATAACGAAACTTGGCAGCTTCGCGCTGCAATCTGTGCACCGTTAACAAAATGGGTCCCCCCGCAAAAAAGGAGGTACTTCATGAGGAAACGGCGGATATTGGTTCTTTCTGGTTTATTTGTACTCTTTATGTGTTGCTATCAATCCGTCGCCTACGCAACACAGTACACGGTCAAAAAAGGCGACAATCTTTTCGAAATTTCACAAAAACTCGGTGTCAGTGTTCAAACAATAAAAAAAAGCAATAACCTGATGGGCAACAAGCTTAAGCCCGGCCAGGTTTTGTCTCTCAAGAAAAAAAGTTCCGCTTCTCCCGTTTCCGTAAAATCCAAATCCACGTCGGTATCCCATTACAAAGTTAAAAAAGGCGATACTCTTTCCACCATTTCAAAAAAGACAGGCATTCCCGAAAAACAAATTGTCGCGCTGAATAACATAAAATCCAAAAAGCTTCGCGCGGGCAGCAGCCTTATTTTATCAAAGACAAAACTCTCTGCGCCTGTTGCAACAGCCCCTTCCACAGCAGCCCCGTCGCATGCGGATGAAAACGACATTCTCCTCGATGAGGAAGAAGATGAACTCGTTACAGCCGGATTATCAGACGACTTTGATTACGAAGCAGGATCCAGCAATGTGTTTTTGGGCAAGTGGGGCAGCGCAGATGAAAGAAAAATGTTAATTAAGGTCGCAACCGGATTTTTGGGGGTACCCTATCGCATGGGCGGCGTGACGGTTCAGGGAATTGACTGCTCCGCGTTCGTCAGAAAAATGTATGAATTCTTCAACATCAGGTTGCCACGTACAGCGCGTGAACAGGCCATGGTTGGTGTTCGCGTTGACCGAGACAAACTGGAAGCAGGAGACCTGGTTTTTTTCCGCACCAGAAGACCGATCGGTCATGTTGGCATTTACATCGGAAACAATGAATTTGTTCATGCATCTTACAGCGCAAGATCCGTGCGCATTGACAGCCTGGAAAAGCCATATTTTCAGCAGAGGTTTCAGCGGGCCGTGCGCGTCAAAGATCTGAGCAAAAAAAGCGGTACATGATCCCGCGGAGTAGCCACAGAAAAATGTTATGAAATTTGGGGGCTTTTGGCCCCCTTTTTTATTTTGTTTTGCCGGTTGATTATCCTTTGAGTTTATTATATGAATCGCACTTTAATGGAAGACAAATATATCGGACTTCATGTAAGCGGTAAAAAACGCAGCAGCAACACCTGTCTTGAACTCCTTCAGAACTGAAGGATAAAATGCGGGATTGTAAAATAATTACTAGCTTAAGCAGGTAAAGATCAATGGGTAAAAATATTGTTGAAAAAATTCTTGCTGGTCATTTGGTTTCGGGAAATCTTGCACCCGGGGATGAAATCGGTATTCGTATTGATCAAACCCTGACGCAAGATGCCACCGGCACCATGGCCTACCTGCAGTTTGAAGCTATGAATGTGGTAAAAGTAAAAACGGAACTGTCTGTAAGCTACATTGATCACAACACCATTCAAATTGGTTTCGAAAACGCCGATGATCACTGTTATCTGCAAAGCGTCGCGCAGAAATACGGCGTGGTTCTTTCCCGCGCCGGCAACGGCATCTGCCATCAGGTGCATTTGGAACGATTTGGAAAGCCGGGAAAAACATTGATCGGATCCGACAGCCACACGCCCACCTGCGGAGCACTGGGAATGATTGCCATCGGTGCTGGCGGCCTCGACGTGGCGCAGGCAATGGCCGGCGAACCGTTTTATCTCGCCTGCCCCTCCGTCATTAGAATCAACCTGCAGGGCCAACTGAACCCCTGGGTCTCCGCCAAGGATGTGATCCTCAAGGTGCTGGAGATTTTCACAACCAAAGGCAACGTCGGAACCATTTTTGAGTATGGCGGTGAAGGTATTGCGTCGCTCAGTGTTCCGGAGCGCGCCACCATCACAAATATGGGAGCGGAGTGCGGGGTAACAACCTCCGTTTTCCCAAGCGATGAACTGACAAGACTGTTTCTCCGATCACAGCAGCGAGAACAAGATTATACCGAATTAAAAGCAGATGATGACGCGGTTTACGAAAGGACCGTTGATATTGATCTGTCGCAACTGGAACCGCTAACCGCCAAGCCGCACAGCCCGGATAACATCGGCACCGTTCGCGGCATGAACAATATCCCCGTAAATCAGGTGTGTCTGGGCAGTTGCACGAATTCCTCTTATAAGGATTTGGTCACGGTTGCTAAAATTCTCAAAGGCCGCGTGGCGCATCGCGATATCAGTTTTATTCTGGCGCCGGGTTCCCGGCAGGTGCTTGATAATCTGGCACGCGACGGATATCTGGCCGATTTGATTGCTTCTGGCGCCAGACTGATGGAAAACGCATGCGGTTTCTGCATCGGCAACAGCCAGAGCCCAAAATCCGGCGCCGTATCGCTCAGAACATCAAACCGTAATTTTCTGGGACGATCGGGAACCATGGACGCCGATGTTTATCTGGTCAGCCCCGAAACGGCCGCGGCAGCGGTTATCACAGGCCGTTTTACCGATCCACGTGATTTAAAGATGGAGTATCCACAGGTCCAAATGCCGCTGGACCCGGTTATTGACGACAGCATGATCATCCGACCGGACAACTTGCAAAGCGACATCGCAATCTGCCGGGGTCCGAATATCGGAGCTCCTCCTTCCAACTCACCACTGCCCGAGACCATTTCCGGACGGATCACGATCAAAGTCGGTGATAAAATCACGACGGACCACATCATCCCGGCTGGAGCGCGGATGAAATACCGTTCGAACATCCCCAGATATTCGGAATTCGTGTTTGAAAACGTTGATGCATCCTTTGCCAAACGCGCCCTGGCTCTGAAAGAAAAAGGAGTGCACAACATTATTGTGGCGGGTCTATCATACGGACAGGGATCATCGCGCGAACATGCGGCTATCTGCCCCATGTATCTCGGTGTCCGCGCGGTTATCGCCAAATCGCTGGAAAGAATTCACGCCGCCAACCTGATCAACTTCGGCATCCTGCCTTTGACATTTCTCAAGGAGAGTGACTACGACTCCATCGACCAGGGGGATGATCTGGAAATTGCCGAAGTCCGGAATACGATCATGGAAGGCAAAAACCTGGTCGTACAAAACAAGACCAAAGGCACGTCGTTCCCAGTGAATTGCACATTATCATCACGCCAAAAACAGATGATCCTGGCCGGCGGTGCTCTCAATATCCGAAGCGGTCACTAAATAAATATGGAGTAATATTCGTACATGACAAAAAAAATAAAAGTAAAAACAACCCTCGTCGAAATGGACGGAGATGAAATGACCCGCATCATGTGGCAGATGGTCAAAAACAAACTGCTTTTCCCCTATCTGGACATGGACATTGACTATTACGATCTGCATGTCAAACACCGCGATGATACGGATGACAAAGTCACTTTCGACGCGGCACGCGCTATTATGAAATACGGCGTCGGGATTAAATGCGCCACCATTACGCCCAATGAAGACCGCGTGAAGGAATACAGTTTGAAAAATGCATGGAAAAGCCCCAACGGCACCATTCGCGCCATGCTG
>Ga0209593_10001300_pt1 | contig 10784 bp, 7 predicted proteins | sample PPLLaktember2015_3_FD_187260 | JGI IMG/M metagenome (GOLD analysis project Ga0209593, IMG submission 187260) | Freshwater sediment microbial communities from Prairie Pothole Lake near Jamestown, North Dakota, USA - PPLs Lake P7 Core (6) Depth... | ecosystem: Environmental > Aquatic > Freshwater...
GTCAACAGGTGCGGCCGCGCGACCTGCTCAACCGTTGGATCGTTCCGCTCGAAAACCGCGTGGATTTCCTCACGCTTCATAACGGGCGGAAAGTGGAAGTTCCGTTCGACGTTTTGATCGTGTTCTCCACCAACCTTCCGCCAAAAGACCTGGTGGATGAAGCCTTCCTGCGCCGCTTACGCCATAAGATCGAGATCGGCGATCCTTCTTATGAAGAGTATCGCGAAATTTTCAAACGCGTTGCCCAGGACAAGAAAGTTGAATATAGTGATCAGGGACTGGCATATTTACTGCAGGAATGGTATATCAAACGTAATCGCAAATTGCGGGCCTCACATCCCCGTGACCTTTGCGACCAGATCCTTGACATCTCAAGCTACCTTTCCGTGCCTCCGACCATGTCACGCGACATGCTCGATCGTGCCGCCAAGGCCTATTTCGTAGATATTTAATCTGTTTTATACTATGCATTACGGATTGCGCATCACTCCTTCGTAATGCGTAATCCGTGTATTTTTTATCATGTTTGATTCCCTATCCCAACCCGTCATCTTCGCTCACCGCGGCGCCTCTGCTCATGCGCCAGAAAATACCCTGGCTGCATTTGAGCTGGCATTGGCACAAAACGCAGATGGAATTGAGCTCGATGTTAAGCTGGCAGCCGATGGGCACGTCGTGGTGATCCATGACTCGACCGTGGACCGCACAACAGGCAGCCATGGCAGCGTAAAAGACCTGTCCCTGGCGCAGCTGCGGTTGTTGGATGCAGGCAGTTTTTTTTCAGAGAAATACGGCGGGGAAAAAATTCCCACTCTTGAAGAAGTTTTTGAAACGGTGGGGAAACGCGCTTTTATCAACGTGGAACTGACCAATTACAATACGCCGCGTGACCAGTTGGTTGAGACGGTCTGCATGCTGGTCAAGAAATTCGGTTTGCAAAAGCGTGTGTTGTTTTCCTCCTTTTTCGCATCGAATCTCTCGAAGGCGCGCGCCTATCTACCCGGTGTTCCGCGCGGATTGCTGGCATTCAACGGGCTTTTGGGTGCGTGGGCACGTTCCTTTGGCTTTGCATTTGGCAGATATCAGGCATTGCATCCTCATCTAAACGATGTAACTCCGGAGCAAGTCCAGCGGGTACATCGTTTGAAGCGGCACATTCACGTCTGGACCGTCAACGCGGCGGAGGACATGCACCGCCTGTTTGATTGGGGTGTGGATGCGATCATCACCGACGATCCCCAACTGGCTGGGCGGGTGAGGGGCGAATCAAAATGAAGGCGAGGATCGGATCGTTTAATGGTGAACCCTATGCGGCCTGGAAAAGAAGCGTGAGTGATCACACGGGAAAGGGGTGCAGTTGAGACGTCTCTTCCGCTGGTTGACGGCTTTGTCCGCTTTGACGCTCACAGTATCCCTCCTCCAACCCCCGTCTGCTGTGCAAGCCGGGACGCAACTCCAAACTTCGGAGGCGCAGGCCGTGCTTGCTGCAATGACGCCAGAGGAACGAGTGGGTCAATTATTCCTGGTTACGTTTCAGGGAACGGATGCACATGATCAAACGCACATTTATGATTTGATCGCGAACCATCATGTGGGCGGGGTTGTGCTATTGGCCGGGAATGACAATTTCCTTCCCGAACTTGATGATACGATTTCGAGCGCACACCAACTGATCAGCTCCTTGCAGACTATTGAAGCAGAGGCGGCGGCGCGGGCCGAGGCTGATATACAATCTGATGACAGGGCCTATGTGCCATTATTTATTGGGATTTCACAGGAGGGCGATGGGGCCCCCCATGATCAGATCCTCAGCGGATTGACCCCCTTGCCGAATCCGATGGCGATCGGCGCAACATGGCAGACAGCACTTGCCCAACAGGTTGGCGCGGTCGCGGGAAGCGAATTGAGCGCCCTGGGATTCAACTTGTATTTGGGGCCCTCCCTCGATGTGGTCGAAACGCCGAATCCTTTGGCGCAAAATGACCTGGGACCGCGTGTGTTTGGTGGCGATCCATTTTGGGTAGGCGAGATGGGGCGTGCCTATATCTCGGGTCTGCATAGCGGAAGCGATGGCCGCATGGCGGTGATCGCCAAGCATTTCCCGGGTCGTGGCGATTCAGACCGTTCCCCGGAAGAGGAAGTGGCAACCGTCGGCAAATCGCTCGAGCAATTGACGCAGGTGGAACTACCCCCCTTCTTTGCAGTCACAAGTCCAACAGAAACAAACGAAATTACGGATGGTCTGCTTGTGTCACACATCCGTTATCAGATTCAGGGAAATATCAGGGCAACAACACGCCCGGTGAGCCTGGATGAACCTGCACTTTCAGCAGTCATCTCTTTGCCTGAATTCGAAACGTGGCGCGGAAATGGCGGCTTGATTGTTAGTGATGCATTAGGCAGCCAGGCGGTACGGAATTTTTACTCGCAGAGTGGAGAGAACTTCCTGCCGCGTACAGTGGCGCGGGATGCCTTCCTGGCAGGAAACGATCTGCTCTATCTCGGCAATATCACCGCCGAAAACCCGAATGAAGATACCTATACGGCTACGTTGGGAATACTCGATTATTTTGCGCAGCAATATCGTACGGACCGCGCCTTTGCGCAACGTGTGGATGACGCAGTGATCAGGGTCCTTGCTCAAAAGTTTCGCATGTACGACGAGTTTACACCTTCTAATGTGTTAGCGCCGGAAAGTGGCTTAGCGAGAGTCGGTGCTTCTCAAGATGTCAGCTTTGAAGTTGCACGTAGTGCGGCAACGCTGGTCAGTCCCGATCCAGAGGAACTGAAGAGACTCCTACCGGAGGCGCCTAAACAGGCTGAGCGCATCGCTTTTCTGACAGATGTTCCTTTGTACAAAGAATGCACTACCTGCCTCTGGCAGGAAGGTCTTGGCGTGGATGCGCTTCAGAAAGAAGTTTTACGATTGTATGGATCGGGAGGAAGTGGACAGGTGTTTGCCAGTCGCCTCAATTCTTTTCCGCTGACAGAGCTTGAGGCAATGCTTAATGAAGAAAGCACAACCGATATCGAAGGTATTCTGGAACGCGCAGATTGGCTTGTGATCTCGCTGACCGGTGTCGCGGATGGACAGATTGCGCTGCTGCAACGCTTCTTTTCTGAACGTTCAAGCCTGATCCGGGATCGAAACGTGATCTTGTTCTCATTCACAGCACCCTACTATCTTGACCCCACGGATATCTCCAAACTGACAGCTTATTACGCCCTTTACAGCAAACAGCCAGCGTTTGTGGAAGTGGCAGCGCGACTGCTCTTCCAACAGGTATCTGTACAGGGTGCCTCGCCTGTTTCCATTCCCGCGGTGCAATATGTTCTTCTGGATGTCACTTCTCCTGATAAGGACCAGGTCATCCCACTTTTTTCACTCGATCAAGTGGTTGAAGCCATTCCCACAAATCAAAGCATGACGCCCACCACAGAAGTGGAACCGACGCAGACGCCAATCCCGCTTTATCGCATTGGCGATACGATTACGGTCCGTGCGGGACCGATCCTTGACCACAATGGACATCTTGTTCCTGATGAGACACCTGTCCGTTTTACAATGATCACACGGGATGAAAGCGGCGAGATCCCTCTGCAGATGGAGTCATTCACAGAGATGGGTATGGCGCGTGCTTCGTTTCCCATTGATCGACCCGGCGAAGTTGAAATCCGCGCGGTGAGTGAACCGGCAGTCAATTCTTTTGTTCTTCAGTTCAAAGCTTCAAACGAGGGAGCTGAGGTGACCGTTGTCTCCCCGACTCCTCCCACCACGGCAACGCCGGGGCTTGTGACACCGACGGCGATTCCCACACCTGACCGGGGTCAACTCATTTCGCCGGAAGGCTATCCGCTTTTGGGCATGTGGCTCCTCGTTCTGCTGGGACTTGTCGGTGGTGCAGCCTTGATGTTTTGGGCAGTCAGCCGGATCGTTTCACTACACTGGGGTTTGCGCTGGGCGTTGAGTGTTTTTCTGGGTGGACTGCTGGCCTACAACTACCTCGCGCTTGGACTCCCCGGCGCGACCGAGTGGATTGCCTCCTCGGCCGGTGCATTTGGAGTATTAGTGTTGATATTTGCAGGACAGGTGCTCGGGGCTTTGGGAGCCTGGATTTGGATGCAAATCCTTAGCGGACCAAGGTCGCGAGAAGACTAACCAATAACAGAACAGCAGCACTCCAGGCAAGCGTTGCTTCAGGAGTATGGGAGAGCAAATCCCAAATGGATTGCTGGTGGGCGCGCCGTACGGCAAGAGGCAGGGTGGGAGTCTCGCTGTATCCCAACAACGCCTGACGGAAGTCGCCGAGGGTATGAGGCCGTTCGTCCGGGTGCAATGCCATTGCCCACAGAATAGCTTTCTCAGTGCGTGGTGAAATGGCGGAGTTGATCTGTCGTAAGGGGATCAGGCTCTCAGGGTGAAGGAAGCGCTTGCGCGCATCCGCAGGGGGTTCATTGGTGAGCAGGTGATACAGCGTCGCACCAAATGAATAAATATCGGAGCGGACCCCTGTATGGATGTCGCTTCCGCCATACTGTTCGAGCGGGGTGTAGAGGGCAGTTCCCTGACCCTGAATGATGGTAATGGTGACTTCCTCCGGAGCGAGGATCTTTACGAGTCCAAAATCCACCAGTTTGATCAGCCCATGCGGCATGAGTTTCAGGTTGCTCGGCTTGATATCGCGATGGACAATGGGCGGTTCCTGACTATGTAGAAATGTGAGAGCACTGGCGACTTGATCTGCCCAGGAGAGCACATCCATTTCCTTGAGGAAGGATTTTTTGCGGCGTGCCTCCAGCAGTAAAGTACGCAGGTCGTCGCCCGGGACATAATCCATTACCAGATAATCGCGTGGCCCGTTGGAAAAGAAGTCTGAAACTTTGGGCAGGTTGGGATGATCGAGACGCGCGAGAACAGTTGCCTCACGCAGGAACTGGTCGCGGGCTTCTTCTCGGACGTCTTCCGGGAGGGCGCGGTCGTACTCGACTTCCTTCAGCGCACATTGGCGGCCTTTGAGACGGGTATCATCGGCAAGGTAAATGGATCCTATTCCACCTTGACCGATCCGTTCACGGATCTTATAACGACCGCGCAATACCTCCCCGTTCTTGAGAGGTGGGAGCAACTATTCTCCTTTTGTTGATCAATCCATGGCGATGTTTCCGGCGAATTTATTTCGGCGTAAGTTCTGCACAGAAACGCGTCTTTATGCTATATTATAATCTACTCCTTTTGATGATCTAGTCATATTCAATCCATGAGACTTTCATGAAAAAAATGCAGGAAGAATATCCTTTGTTGGTTGCACAGGAGGGACCTCTCAAAGGTCAACGGTGGCAGTTAAGCCAGACAATTGTCATGGGCCGCGAATCCTCTTGTGACGTGGTAGTTGCCGACCGCCAGATTTCACGTTTTCATGCACGCCTCACGCCAACCCCTGAGGGTGTGATCCTCGAAGATTTGGGGAGCAAGAATGGCACTCATCATAATGGGATGCCGCTCACTGCTCCGGTTGTGCTGCAGGATGGCGATATGGTGTCTGTTGCGATGGCGCAGCAATTCCTTTTCCTGACCTCCGACGCGACCATGCCATTGCTCGAAGGTGCCGGGATGCCAGGCCGCCTGATGATGGATCAAAAATCGCGGCGGGTTTGGGTGAATCAACAACAGCTCGTTCCGCCGCTTTCCGCTCAGCAATTCAAGTTGCTTTGGCTGCTCTATGAGAGTCAGGGACAAGTCGTCAGCCGCCCGGACCTGGTTTCCACGGTCTGGGGAGATGAACAGGCTGCCGGTGTTTCTGACCAGGCTTTGGACGCTCTGATCCGTCGACTGCGTGACCGCCTCGCCGCCCTGGACCCAACTCATCAATATATTGATACCGTCCGCGGGCACGGGATACGGCTGGATAACCCACCGATTTAGTCATTTTCCTGCACCCAGTGCCTCTTGCATACGTGCAAGAGGTTTTTTGTATTGACATCCCGTAACTTTTCTTTGCCTATAACGACTATTCAGATGAACCAATCAAGTTTGGTGTAGAGAACAAATGGAAAATATTAATCATTCCAAGGTGCTTTCTTTTTTCTTAATCTCAGCTTATTTCCTGGCTGCTTGTGGTGGGCCTCTTCCGCAAACGGTGACTTCAGTGAAGAGATCCAGTAGGCACCCTTCTGAAGATGGTGTCAACCCAGATAGCAACGATGACCATGATGGCAATAGCGGAAGCGAAAATAGTGGCTCTAGCCACGATTAGGATCTACCAGACACTTATTCAGCCCAGGCAGGCTGATGCGCACGTCTGCCTGAGTGATATACTTTACATACTAGGATATGGATCCCAACCTCATTTGGTGAAGCGAGGCGCCCGGCAAATCATGTCTGTTTACAATGAACATAGAGCACTTAATGGCTTGCAGAGCTTGGACTCGCAAGCCATAGGTGCTATCTACGACCAGTATTTTTCCGAAGTCTATCGCTATGTCCGTTACAGGATCAGCGATGACACAGCCGCGGAAGATATTGCCAGTGACGTCTTTATGCGCCTGCTTGAAGCCGCGCAGAAGAAACAGGGACCGCAATCCAGCCTCAAAGGTTGGTTGATCGCAACCGCGGCTCATGCAGTGAACGATCATTTACGCCGCCAATATCGCCGACCCGTCGAAGCGTTATCCGACTCCCTCCCTGACCATGGAGCCAATGTCCATTCCGAAGTGGATGCGCGCGAGCGCAATCGGATGATACAAAGTGCATATGCTCAGTTGACCTCCGAACAACAGCATGTCCTGGCTTTACGCTTTGGTCAGGGATATTCTGTTGAAGAGACCGCTGTTCACTTGAAAAAAAATATTAATGCTGTAAAAGCCCTCCAATTTCGTGCGCTGGCTTCGCTTCAGCGGCAAATCGGGGAGGTGAATTATGAATAATCTGTATGAAGCTTTAGAAATTTGTTTGCAGGAGATCGAACAAGGTGCGGATATTGATACCGTTCTGTTCCGCTATCCTGACCTTGTTGATGAATTGCGACCGATCCTCGAAGCCTCCAGGAATGCGAGCAGTATGGCCATCCCTGTTCCTTCTGTTGAAGTGGTGCGACGTAATCGCGCCAAAGTGCTTCAACATGCCGCGCAGATGCGGGAAGCCAAAGTCAAAGTATCTTCACAGCGAGTTTGGCGCGTATCCTTGCGACGTGCTGCCGTCACGCTGGTTGTCGTTGCCGCGCTTTTCATCAGCGGGACGAATCTTGTACGCGCCGCCTCAACCACTTTGCCAGGTGATAATCTGTATCCGGTCAAACGCACCTGGGAAGATATGCTCTTATTATTTACATTCAATTCGCAGCAGCGCGAAGCGCTTGAGGTCGAACACGAGAACGAACGACTCCATGAATTACGGGAACTCTTAGCAGAAGGACGTTCCGAGGATGTGGATTTTGCCGGCGTGGTCACGAGTCAAAATGGGAACGAGTGGGTGGTCTCTCCTGGAATTACGGTCCTTATCTCAGCTCAAACGGAGATTCGTGATCAAGGGATTGTCATTGGCAGCGCCGTGCGTGTGAAGGGAGAGACTCAAGGCAATGGGATTGTATTGGCTGAACGTATAAGACTTTCGTCGCCCGATGAGAAACTTCCGGATTTGGATGACAAGCACGAGGGTGAGAAGGAAAGTCACGAGGGCGAGAATAAACAAGAGAATGACAATTCAGGCAAAGGCTCCGGAGATGACGAGCCGAAGGATGAAGAGACCAAAGAACCTGAGTCTGATTCCGAAAAGAAGGATGAATCATCGAATGATGGATCAGGCAGCGACAAGAGTGGTTCGGACTCCGATGATAATGACAGTAGCGAGGATAATAGCGGTAGCAGTAACGATGGTAGTGATGGTAGCAGTCATGACAGCAGCGATGACTCTGGCGGAGACGGAGACAACAGCGGCTCTGGTGGTGAGGGTGGAGATGATTAATCAAGAGTAACTTGCGGAGCGCTTCGCAGCCTCCGCAAGTTTTTTTATAGCTTGTAAGATGTCCCAAAATCGAGTACATTAAGCTAGCACGTTCGTTCTATTTGTTGAACCTTGCAAAGGTTCACACACTATTCTTTCAAGAGAGATTTATATGACCGACTCAAATTTTTATCTTGGACGGGCGTACGATCCCATCAAGCAAGCGATTACAGAAAAAGAGATTACCTACGATCCCGCCGATTTGACCACGCATGCAGTGGTCATGGGTATGACCGGTTCAGGCAAAACGGGGTTGTGTGTGATTTTGCTGGAAGAAGCTGCCTTGAATGGGATTCCCGCCATCATCATCGACCCGAAAGGAGACCTGACAAATTTATTGCTGCATTTCCCCGATATGGCGCCACAGGATTTTCAGCCGTGGATCGACTCGGAGCTTGCGCGCCGCGCAGGCAGGAGTCTCGATCAGATCGCAACCGATGCATCCGTCTCCTGGCGCGAAGGCTTGAAGGAATGGGGCATGCCGCAGGAACGCGTGCTTGCGCTTAAGAATGCCGCACAATTTTCAATATTTACTCCAGGTTCAGATGCGGGTATCCCTGTCAGCGTGTTGTCTTCGCTTGCCGTCCCGGAAATATCGTGGCAGGATAACCGCGAGGTCTTGCGTGAAAAAATTACCAGCACTGTCACTGCCTTGCTTGGGCTGGTGGGGTATACCGATATCGATCCGCTTCGGTCTCGTGAACATATTTTGCTTGCCAACATTTTTGAAGCCGCCTGGAGTCAGGGCAAGGATGTTGAACTGACAGAATTGATCCTGCAAACCCAGACCCCGCCGTTCGATAAACTTGGTGCATTCCCTGTAGAAACGTTCTTCCCTGCCAAAGACCGCATGGAATTGGCGATGGTGATAAATAACATCCTGGCGGCGCCCGCGTTTGAAACCTGGCGTGAGGGCCAGTCGCTCAATATTGGTTCTATGCTTTATACAGAGGATGGCCGCCCGCGTCACAACATCTTTTATCTCGCCCATTTATCAGATGCCGAGCGCATGTTCTTCGTCACGCTTCTGCTTTCCGCGGTCGAGACCTGGATGCGTACGCAAAGCGGAGCCACCTCCCTGCGCGCTCTCCTGTACATGGATGAAATTTACGGTTATCTGCCTCCGCAGCGCAATCCGCCTTCCAAGCAGCCGCTCCTGCGCATGTTGAAAAATGCGCGTGCTTTTGGGCTAGGGCTGCTGCTCGCCACGCAGAATCCGGTGGATGTGGATTACAAAGCGCTCTCTAACGCGGGCACATGGTTCATTGGCAAACTGCAAACTGAGCAGGACAAAAACAGATTGCTCGATGGACTCGAAAGTGCGGCAGGTGGCATTTCCCGCATGGTATTTGATAAATTGATTTCGTCCATCGGCAAGCGTGTCTTTGTGCTGCACAACATCCATGCCAAGCAACCAGAGCTATTGCAAACCCGCTGGACGATGAATTTCCTAGCGGGACCCATAACTCGGGATCGGATTGGCGATCTGAACAAACTTGCCAATGTGGATGCTGCAACTCGAACTCAACCGACCGTGGCTCCCGTTATAGGGACCGCTCCGACCCTGCGAGCGACTGCACCCTCCGGCCAATCGCATGCGCCGACGGCTAACATTCAATCTTCGAGCACCAAGCCTCCCATCCCGGCCTGGATCCGCGAATATTTCCTGCCGCAGAACTACAGCCTGCCTGAAGCATTCTCCGGCGCGCAGCGCAGCATGCCTGCGGAAGTAATGATCGATAGTGTCATCTATCGTCCCACGCTGTTAGCCTCGGCGGAAGTGCACATCCTCGACCGCAAACATGGTGTGGACAGCGAGATCAGGCGCACAGTACTGGTGAAATCACCGGAGAAGCGCGGTTCCGTCCGCTGGGAGGATTACCCGCTAAACGTGGATGTGTCGGATAGCATTGATACCTCGCCCGCGCCTTCCACGCGTTTCAGCTCGATCGACGCGCCGTTGAATGATGTCAAGCTCATGACGGCTTTACAAAAGGACTTTACCGATTGGGTTTTCCGTAACTCCTCTGTCAAGGCGCGTGCAAACCAGGCGCTGAAAGTGTTTGCAGGGCCCGATGTGAGCCAGGCGGAATTCATGAAGGCTTGCGCGGAGGCTGCCCGCGATGGGCGCGATGCCGAGATCGCGAAAAAGTCTGCAACACTTGATCGCCAGCTAAAGACCCTCGAAGACAAGCTTGCCCGCGAGGAACGCGAACTCCGCGAGGATGAAGCCGAACTTTCGAACCGTAAAGTGGAGGAAGCCGGCACTCATCTCGAAAACCTTACCGGTCTCTTCGGCGGCAGGCGGAAAGCATCACGATTGTCCTCCTCACTCACCAAGCGGCGCATGACCGAACAGGCAAAGTCTGAAGTGGAAGAATCCCTGGATGCGATCGACCAATTCAAAGCCCAACTCAAGGAACTGGAGAAACGTCGTGCAGAGGTCATCGCTGAGATCAATGACAGATGGGGCCGGCTGGTGAATGAAATCACAGAGGTGACAATTGCGCCGAAGAAAACGGATGTCTTCGTTAAATTATTTGGCGTGGCATGGATGCCCCATTATGTGATTAAATCTGATACGGATACATTCGAGCTGCCTGCTTTTGGCGCGGAGTAAAACAAAAAACTGTATGTCGTTGCGAGGAATGGCGCCTTTGGCGCCATTCCTCGCAACGACATTTCTATAACAGGAGAGCAATGTTCTGGCTGATCTTCTTTATCGTCCTGTGGGGAACCATTCATTCCATACTAGCTTCTATGGGTTTCAAGGAATTTCTCCGGC
>Ga0209593_10001301_pt1 | contig 10771 bp, 9 predicted proteins | sample PPLLaktember2015_3_FD_187260 | JGI IMG/M metagenome (GOLD analysis project Ga0209593, IMG submission 187260) | Freshwater sediment microbial communities from Prairie Pothole Lake near Jamestown, North Dakota, USA - PPLs Lake P7 Core (6) Depth... | ecosystem: Environmental > Aquatic > Freshwater...
GGTTTTCTTCAGCAATAATTCAGACGACTTCGGCGCTGTCTCCCTGCGGATGCTTCCACCAAATGCACCCTTCTCTATCAGGTTTCTGGACGCGTACTCCTTCTGAATGGCAGGGATTATACGCTCTGGAAATCATAGCGTCAAGAAATAGACGCCGGTGATTCGACTAAGATTCGGCTATTATTCGATTAACGTTTGTTATACTTGCCGTGCTCTACTTCAAGCAGACATGTACCCCTTATGGAAAAGTAATGAACAGGAAATCCATCCGTGTCATTCTCCTATTTGTTGCAATCACAATCGCTTCGTGCTCTCCTCAGACATCTTCACAAACTCCCACACCCGCTCAAATCGACCGCCCAACTCCTCCGCCCAACTTTGTCACCGTCAGTGATGGCAGGTTCATGCTGGAAGGCCGTCCCTATTATTTTGTCGGCACGAATTTCTGGCAGGGAATGAACCTGGGCGTGGATGGATCCAAAGGGGACCGGGCCCTGCTCGTCGCGGAACTGGATCGCCTGCGAAGGATCGGGGTGACGAATCTCCGGGTCATGGCGTCCTCCGAGGGCCCGAACACGGAACCGTACCGCATGGTCCCGGCCTTGATGACCTCGCCGGGCATCTACGACGAAAGTGTCCTCGATGGCCTGGACTTTTTCATCGCCGAGCTGGGCAAGCGCGACATGAAAGCCGTGATGGTGCTGAACAACTACTGGCAATGGTCCGGCGGTATGGGCCAATATGTTTCCTGGAGCGAGGGGACATCGATCCCCTATCCCGGCGACTGGGGCGAGTTCATGAACTATGTGGCGCAATTCTATGACTGCACGGAATGTCAAAGCTGGTATCGCGATCACATCGAGATGATCGTCAATCACTCCAATCCATATACTGGCTCGAAATATCGCGACGACCCGGCGATCTTTGCCTGGGAACTGGCGAACGAGCCGCGCCGCTATCCCTACTCCTGGATCGACGAAACAGCCGGGTACATCAAGTCACTCGATCCCAACCATCTGGTGACGACCGGTTCGGAGGGCACACCGCCGGGCGAAAGCCAGGATTTCCAGCGGACGCACGACGGTCCGAACATCGATTACGCAACGGTCCACATCTGGCCCCAGAACTGGGGCTGGTATGATCCAACAAATCCAAACACATACGAACAGGCTGAGCAGAACGCGCTCGAGTATCTCCGCCGGCATGTTTTCGACATGGCGGTGGTGAACAAGCCGCTCGTGCTGGAGGAGTTCGGGCTGGCGCGTGACTGGGAACCCGTGCAGGATATTTACGATCCTGAATCAGCGACGATGTACCGCGACCGTTTTTACAAAGCCATGTTCACAGAAGTCTATGATCTGAGCCTGAAGGGCGGATCGGTGGCGGGCGATAACTTCTGGGCCTGGAGCGGCGCCTCCCGCCCCGGCGACGACTGGCTCGGCGATCCCCCACACGAGACTCCCGGCTGGTACTCTGTTTATGATACCGATCTCTCCACGCTCGAGATCATCACAGCGCATGCCAAAGACATGGCGCAGGTCAGAAATCCGTGAGCAACTCCGGATATCCTCTCCAGGAAGGGATTTAATCAGAACATGCTGAGTGGAATCGAATTATTATTTGCCGGACTGGCTGCCGTGGCGGCGGGTGCCATCAATGCCCTCGCCGGTGGCGGGACACTGATCACATTTCCCATGCTGACCTTTTTAGGCATCCCGGCCGTCACTGCCAACGTGACAAATACCGTGGCGCTTTGTCCCGGCTATTTCGGCGGGACACTCGCCCAGTGGAACGACCTGCGCGGTCAAACCTCGCGCTTATGGATCATCGTCCCAGCCAGCATCGTCGGCGGAGTGATCGGCGGATTCCTGCTGCTGCAAACGGGAGAACGATTATTCAGGGAATTGGTCCCTTATCTGATCCTGCTTGCTTCGATATTGCTGGCGATCCAGGATCCCGTCCGGGCCTGGTTGATGCGCAGACTGGGCGAGGGTCACTCGGGGACAGCGATGGAAAAGCTGGCGTGGCTGCCGGTCGGTCTGGCATCCATTTATGGCGGCTACTTCGGCGCGGGCTTGAGCGTGATCGTCCTCGCCGCATTGGGAGTCACATTGGAAGATACGTTGACGCGTCTCAACGCCCTCAAGCAGGCGGTTGCCTTCAGCGTCAATGTGGCTGCCGCTATTTTCTTCCTGTTCTCAGGGCACGTCCTCTGGCCGGCAGCGCTCGTCATGGCAGTGGGCGCCCTGGTTGGCGGAGTCCTGGGCGGGCGGCTGGCGGGCCGCATCAAGCCCTCCACGCTGCGCTGGACGGTGGTGATCATCGGTATAGTTATCTCCATTATTTATTTTGTGCGGGGATGAACTGTATTCTTTCATAAACAGTCTTTTACATAGGTAACTACCATGACAAGAATTACCCAGCGACAGGGGATATGACCAAAAGAACTAGTAACTTTATTGTCCCTGGCACCGTCATGCCTGTGTTATCCATGTGAAGTATGGCACTTCGATCTGATTCTGACGGTAGATCACTTGCATTAATTATGGTTTAATCCAGCCTCGCTAAACTCAATGCGACATATCCAGGGACAGGTATTTCAGCTCGCCCTCCCATCCCCTTTTCTTCAAAGCTGACTTCCCCTCAACGAATTATTCAAAACTGCTACTGTTCGATCCTGGATTCTGTCGACTTTATAGGCTACGTTATTTGGAGGATGAATGAATGTTCGCAGGAAATGGCTAGTGCATACAAAGGTACGAAAAGCAAAAACCGCTCTCCCTATTATTTTTACGCTTGTTTTTATTATGGTTCTGTCTCTGGCGGCTTGCACGCCCCAGATCCCGGTTACTTCTATAACTTCCACTGCAACTGCTTCGACTCCCACGTTTGAATCGAGCACCCCCACGGCGGCAACGCCCGGAGTCACCGTCACAGCGGAAACACCGACCCCTGTCAATACACAGGGACCCGGTACTCCTCTCACCTTCATCACAGAGGCGGATGCGCGCGTGGAAGAGGCGGATCCGGACAAAAATTTCGGGAACGGTACCACGCTACGGGCCGACGGCGGGGACGATCCTGATGTGGAAAGCCTCCTGCGCTTCACCGTCACGGGAATTGCGGATGCGATCCAAAGTGTGCGACTACGTCTGTATGTCACAGATAACGGGTCCGAAAATGGTCCTGCTGTTTACTCAACAGATACTTCGTGGTCGGAAAATGAAATTACATGGAACACCCGTCCAGCCCGCACGAGCGAGGCAGTGGATAATAAAGAAAGTATTCCTCCCGAAACCTGGGTGGAGTATGATGTCACATCCCTGGTGACCGGAAACGGGACATTCAGTTTCCTGCTCGCCGCGGACAGTAACGATTCGACCGTTTTTTCCTCCCGCCAGAGCAGCCAGCCGCCTCAATTGGTGATCACATTCGGAAGTGACGCGCCAACCACACCAACTCCGGCACTGCCAGAGGACAGTGTAGTCTTTGTCGGGGCGGGCGATATCTCCGACTGTGATAATGACAATGATGAATCGACGGCTCAACTACTGGACGCGATCCCTGGCACCGTGTTCACGACCGGCGACAACGTTTATAGCAGCGGCACAAGCGCCCAATTTGCGGAATGCTATGACCCAACCTGGGGTCGCCACAAGGATCGCACCAAGCCCATCCCTGGCAACCATGATTACCGCACCTCGGATGCATCCGGCTATTTCCAGTATTTCAATAACATCCCTTCCTATTATGCCTACGACCTTGGCAGCTGGCGCATTTACGCCCTGAATTCCGAGATCGATGTCTCGGAAGCCAGTGTACAGGTCCTATGGCTGCAAGCCGACCTGCTTGCCAACCCGCGCCAGTGCATCCTCGCCTACTGGCATAAACCGCGCTGGTCATCTGGAGATCATCATGGCAGCGACCCGGAGTTTCAAACATTGTGGCAAATCTTCTATGAGGCAGGCGCGGAAGTGGTGCTCAACGGCCATGAACACAGCTATGAGCGCTTCGCGCCGATGAATGCTGCGGGCGAAGCCGATCCACTGGGGTTGCGCGAATTCGTGGTAGGGACAGGCGGCAAGGATCTCTATGATTTCGGTAGAGCCCTGCCTGCCAGTGAGGCTCGTGACGATACCAGTTTCGGCGTATTGAAGTTAACCCTGCGCCCCAACGGCTACGACTGGGAATTTGTCCCTGTTGCGGGCAGCACGTTTACAGATAGCGGAAGTACGGACTGTCACTAACCCGTTATCGGCAATTCATAGTAAAGAACAGCCAACGCCAGGGAATCCCTGGCGTTGCTCATTATGGTTTTCTCAAAGTCCAGGCGAGCACTCATCTTATCCACTGATCACCGCGAATTGTCGCTCCTTCATAAACAATTCGCGGTGATTAGCATGAATTCGCGGGCTCACTTTCGAACCTGAGAGGACCGTTTCTCATTCCCTTGCTTGCACAATCATATTGCTGCGAATATAATCACCGTTCGGACTCATCAAACTGGAGGCTTTTGTGCGCAAATTTTTCCTGATCGTTCTCGTTATCATCCTTTCCACCCTGGCACTGGCAGCATGTGCCTCTGGCAACAGTGATGCCTCTGCAAAAGCGGTTGAAGATTATCTTGATGCCCTGGTCGCCAAGGATGCTGACCGGCTTTCCACACTTTCCTGCGGGGAATGGGAGGATGATGCACTCCTCGAGCTCGATTCATTCCAGGCGGTCACCGCCCGGCTCGATGGGGTTGCCTGCGAACAAACGGGAACCGATGGCGATACAGCCCTTGTGCTTTGCAATGGCAAGATCATCGCCACCTATAACGATGAAGACCAGGACCTCGACCTTTCTGTGCGGACCTATCAGGTCGTGCAGGAGGGCGGAGAGTGGCTGGTATGCGGGGTCCGTTAAAGAAGTTGATCGTTTTTACAACTGACATCCTTCCCGCACGGAACTAGCAAGGCTGCCCATGGGATTTCTTCAAGTCGGCGCTTCCATCCTGACCTCGTTGTTGATCGGCGGACTGACGCGTTTCGCGCAAACCGCGCGGACGTACCTCCTGCTGGCGTTCAGCATCCTTGCCGTTTACTGGTTTCAACCTCTTGTTCCACTGCGTTCCTTTGATTTCTGGCTTCCCTCTCTCACGCTTGCACTGGTTGTCATCACCTGGTTTATCACCTCCTCGAACGGCACCAATACGGACCCGCCTGCGGCAGCGTCGACGTGGCGCTCGCCTCAGAATTTAATTGCACTGGTACTGATCGTTGGGTTGCCGGCACTCATCGATCTTTCCCGTTATTTTCTCCCGGACCCCATCTTTACTGCCGCGCCACCGCCGCGGTTCATTCTTTTTCTGTTCTTTGTCATCGCCCTGGCAATTGCCGTCCCATTGATCACCTGGCTGTCACGCCGTTCTTTGTGGGTACTCTCCGCGGCGATCGTTTTCCTGATCATCGTTCTCCTGATCCTCAAAACTCCGGCACTTTCCCTGCAAACAAGCATCCTGCTGCGGACACTTACAAATCGTTCGATTGACACTGCCGCCTCCACAGACCTGCGCTGGCTGGGCTTTTCCTACATCGCATTTCGTCTCATCCATGTCCTGCGCGATCAACAAGCGGGGCGCCTGCCCGAGTTATCGCTGGCGGAGTTCGCCACTTACGTCGTCTTCTTCCCGGCCCTGGCAGCCGGTCCCATCGACCGCGCCGAACGTTTTGCGGGAGACCTGCGAAAGGAATTTGTCCTCACCCGGGACGAAACCCTTTTCGCGGGTCAGCGCATTGCCATCGGATTATTCAAGAAATTCGTGGTGGCAGATACGCTGGCGTTGATCGCAGTCAACGACCTGCTTGCCACGCAGATCCGGACGGCAGGCTGGATGTGGGTCATCGTGTACGCGTACGCATTTCAAATCTATTTCGACTTCAGCGGCTACACCGATATCGCCATCGGCATCGCCCGCCTGACTGGCATCAAACTTCCTGAAAATTTCGCGGGACCCTATCTCAAGCCCAACATTACCCAGTTCTGGAACAGCTGGCACATCACACTGACGCAGTGGATCCGCAATTATTTCTTTAATCCGTTCAACCGCTGGATGCGCAGGTCGAAAAGCATTCCCGCCTGGATGATGATCCTGATCGGCCAGGTGGCGACCATGGCATTGATCGGTTTATGGCACGGTGTCACTCTTAACTTTGTCCTTTGGGGGCTGTGGCACGGGTTGGGACTCTTCACCCATAACCGCTGGAATGACTTTGTCCGCACACGCTATCCGAACCTGCAGCAAAACCCGCGTCTGCAACCCGTGCTGCAGATCGGTGGTATTATGCTGACCTTTCATTTCGTTGCACTCGGCTGGGTCTTTTTTGCACTGAGCGAGCCAATACGGTCCTGGCAGGTGTTTTTGAAATTATTTGGAATGTAATTCTTCAGCTTACTCTAACCGCCGTCTCGCGCGAAGCGTGCCGCCCAGCGGTACTCAACAGCGTCCCACGGGATGCTCCGCGAGGGACACCGCCTGGAGCACTTAAGTTATGGACCCAACCAAACCCCGCATCCGACTTTTTGCAGTTCTCCTGAAAGCATCCCTGCTCTTTGTGTTGTTTAATTTTGCATTTGTATTCCTACAGGACATTCCTCTCGGAAAGCTCTCCTTATATAACTCCATTTTCCCTGGACGTGAACGTCTGCCCTACGGTGACGTTCCTGAATCCTATAGCCTGAGCCCTTCGAGTGTGGATGCCATGTTTGCATCACATGTCATTGCAGGAGCAGAGAAGGCTCCAGGGGAGTATCGCGTTTTGCTCATCGGCGATTCATCTGTGTGGGGTACACTGCTCCAGCCTGAGGAAACTCTCACCGGGCAACTCAACGCAAATCCGGTGGAGGCTTGCGGCAAAATGGTGCATGCCTACAACCTGGGGTATCCGACGCTCTCCCTTCTCAAGGAATTGATGCTGCTGGATCACGCTCTTCAATACCAGCCGGACATGGTCATCTGGCTGACAACGCTCGAATCCTTTCCCAGGGAGAGACAACTTACATCGCCTCTGGTTGCCAACAATGCGGAGCGCGTCCGTGAGTTGATCGAGCGCTACCACCTGTCGGCGGACCCGAATGACCCGGAGTTGGTGAACCTGTCAAAATGGGACCAGACGTTCGTGGGGCAGAGGCGGGCAGTCGCGGATATCCTGCGCCTGCAAATGTATGGCGCGCTGTGGGCTTCCACAGGCATCGACCAGGTCTATCCGGAAGACTATGCGCGTGCCCAGATCGACCTCGAGCCCAGCGATGAATTTCATGGACTCACCTCCGCGGACCGTGCTTCGCTGGAGGAGGCGCTCGCATTCGATGTACTCGAAGCAGGCATGTCCGCGGCGCCTGTGCCGACGCTCCTGGTCAACGAACCGATCCTGATCAGCAACGGACTGAACAGCGACCTTCGCTATAATTTTTTCTACCCTCGCTGGGCGTACGATGAGTATCGCCAGATGCTTCGGGAGCGCAGCGCAGAACATGGATGGAACTATTTCGACTTCTGGGATCTCGCCCCGATGGAGGAGTTCACGAACAGCGGTGTCCACCTCACTCCGCAAGGTGAGGCCATGCTTACCAATCAGATCGCTGAAGTCATTCAAACTACGTGCAAATAGGAAATGAAACATAGTCTCTTTCTTCTCTTAATGGTGATATTGCTTAGCGCGTGCTCTGCAAGCCAGGGAATGCCCACCTCCACTGTGCCTGTTCCCACCGCAGAAGTGCTGGCAATGGCCACGGAACCTCAAATCGCTGTAGCTCCTACCCTTACAATGACCGTTCCGGCTCCGACAGCCACGTTCACACCCATCCCAATGGATGCTGCCGACTGGAAAAATTGGAGCGTCGTCCCCACCCTCCGCCCGGAAATGCTTAATGTGTATGCCAACGGACAAGCTCTGGGGCGCGATGTCCATGTCGTTTCGGTGGTCGGGGATTGCGAAAGCTCCTCAGACTGGTTTTTGAAGGAATTTTCGAAGGGCACGCGCTACTACGACCTCGGACCCTATGCCGATCTGCAGGCGACCATTGACCACTTCAACGCCTCGCTCGGCTACATGAGTTATGCTGCCCTGCGCGGTGCAACCGCGTCGACAGTGCTGTCTCCTCTCTGGGCCGACTCAAAAGCCTGCGCACCGAATGAGACCCCCCTGGCTTGTGAATACCGCCTGCACAACCCTGCCTTCGCTTTTATTGCGCTGGGCACCAACGATATTCACAAGATCGATCAATTCGAACCGAAGATGCGCGAGATCATTAATTACACCCTGGAGCAGGGGATCGTGCCGATCCTGGTCACCAAAGCCGATAACCTGGAAGGCGATGATCAGATTAACGCCACAATTGCCCGGATGGCGGCTGAATACCAGCTGCCCGTCTGGAATTTCTGGGCGGCGGTTCAGCCGCTGCCCGGGCATGGACTTCAGGAGGATGGCGCGCATCTTACATTTGGATCCAACTTTTTCAATAACCCTGAAAACCTTAAAGGTGCCTGGGCAATGAGAAATCTCACTGCCCTGCAGATCCTCGAAGCCATGCGTACAGCAGTGCAGGAGTAGTGATGAACAAGTTCTTTACCGTGATTTTGATTTTTACCCTATTAACAGGCTGTTCCTTATCTGCAGATTTAACCCCGTCCCCGACTTCCACGCTGGAGAGTCCATCCTCGCCGGAACCTGCTTCTGTCGTATCCAGTGTGGCTACGGCAAGTCTTACAGACGAGCTCTCCACTCCCGCCGATGTGGAAACCAACGCGGCAACGAATACACCCAAGCCTCGCCTTGAAGATGGCGCCTGGATGCAAATGCCGGCTGTGCCAATGGGCATCAGTGATGCGATGCGCGAGGTTTATCAGCGCGGACTGGAAATGGGCAACAACCCAAAACATTTCTCGGTCATCGGAGATTGCCAGAATGTCTCGTCCTATTTTCTGGCGGTGTTCGAAAAGCCTGGTGAGTTCAGCCTCGGCGAGGAGTATGCTTATCTCCAACCCACCATTGATTATTACGAAGGTTCCTACTCCCGTCAGAGCCTGGCAGTCAAAGGCGGCTTCAACGTTGCCGCGATCCTGGCGCCTGTGCGCGCGGACCCCAAATCCTGCAACAACGATGAATCGCCGCTCGATTGTGAGCTGCGGGCTTGGAAGCCGTCTGTGGTCTTCGTCAGCATGGAGACCTGGTGGTCTGAAAAGCCCGAAGAGGAATATGACAAATATATGCGCCGCGTGGTCGAGCGGATCCTCGAAAAGGGTGTGGTGCCAATCCTTGCCACCAAAGCGGACAACCTCGAAGGCGACCACAGCATCAATGCGACGATCGCGCAGATCGCCTATGACTATGACATCCCGCTTTGGAACTTCTGGGCGGCTGTGCAACCCTTACCCAACCATGGGCTCAGCTCCGACAATTTCCATCTCACGTTTGCGCGCAACTTTTTTGACGATCCCGTCCGCATGAAGAGTGCCTGGCCCTGGCGGAATCTCACTGCATTACAAACCCTGGATGTGGTCCGCAGGGGATTGACCGAGTAAAAAGTAAGTGCAGTCACTTTGCAAGTGGCTGCACTTACTTCCAGGGCAAGTGGGAAGTCTGCAATACAAATCCAACGATTGCCTCTTGACAATTTAGAACATGTGTTCTATTATTTAGACATCGCTGATTGTGTCTGATTTGTATAGTGGTATTCCACCACGGAGGCTCCCATGAACCGTTCACGTTCCTTCAACCTGGTTCCCTTTTTGCAGGGAACTGCTCTTAAACGAGGGGCGATCTTTGGATTCATCATTCTTGGCGCCCTGCTGGCGTTCGAATTGTTCAACTACTCCAGCACCCTGTTCGCCCTGCGTGACATCCTTGGTGACCTGACGTTTGGTCCCATCCGCTGGGCAACCATGTTGGCGCTTGCCTTTTGTGCCATCGATTTTGCCGGCATCGCCCGTATATTTACCCCCGAAAAGGGACGTGAGGAACCTGCCGAAGTCTGGTATCTCTTTGGCGCCTGGTTCCTGGCGGCTGCCTTTAACGCAACCCTGACCTGGTGGGGGGTCTCTGTAGCAGTCCTTCAGCACAATGCATTGGGAGGGGTCCTTGTCGGCACATCAGCCATGACCAAGATCGTGCCTGTTTTTGTCGCCGCCATGGTCCTAATTATCCGTGTTTTACTGATCAATACCTTCTCCATTGCCGGAGAGCGCATCTTCTCATTTGCCGGTGATCGGACTTCACAATACCAGAGACAACCCTCTTACTCCCAGCCTGAAAGCCTTCGCACGCCGAATAACTCACCCGCGTTCCCGCGCCCTGCGCCCAAGCCAACGCCCGCCGCGGCTTCGCGGCCGCTCTATAACGAGCCGACATATCACCCTGTTGGCATGAGCGCGCAGGAGCACAGTGATAAATCCAATGTGCGGAGGTGAATCAGCCCTTAATCTTCCCAAATACTCGTCCTCCCCGATCAAATGAATATCCAACATATAAATACACCACGCACGTGGTGTATTTATATTACACTTCGTATTCGTCTTTGTTCCGCGCGAAATTCTATGGTTCCAACGTGCTTTCCCCATGTGTCAGCACATAAAAACTGCGCGCTTGGTCATACACGAAATCGGTCACGATATAGCCCGCGGCAAAGGCGGTCTCGAAGAGTTCACGTGAGAAGAAGCGCCAGTCGCGCGCCAGGGCAAGATCCGCATCCTTCAAGGCAAGGAAATCCGAAGGGACCTCCGCGAGCGCCA
>Ga0209593_10001302_pt1 | contig 10761 bp, 11 predicted proteins | sample PPLLaktember2015_3_FD_187260 | JGI IMG/M metagenome (GOLD analysis project Ga0209593, IMG submission 187260) | Freshwater sediment microbial communities from Prairie Pothole Lake near Jamestown, North Dakota, USA - PPLs Lake P7 Core (6) Depth... | ecosystem: Environmental > Aquatic > Freshwater...
CAGGTTTTAGCGTTTATAGTCAGAAATCATTTTGTATATTTCCCAACAAATCGCTGCTAATGCAGTGAATCAAGTGTTGTCAGGCCGTAATCTTACTTTAGCATTACCTGCGGCATTGGCATTATTTCCCAATGCAACGCCGCAACAACGTGGCGCGGCAGCTGATTTAAGTTATGGCACATTACGGTTTTATGGTGAAACAAATGCTTATTTAACTTGCTTGCTGGAAAAGCCGCTGCCTGATGACCGTATTTATACGTTACTGTTAGTGGCGATTTTTCAGTTATTACATGATAAGGCAGATGCGTTTACGGTGGTTAACCAGGCTGTGCATGCGGTAAGCCAGCTAAAGAAACCGACACCCAAGCATTGGGCTAAAGGTTTGGTCAATGCCATTTTGCGTAATTTTCTGCGGAAAAAAGACCAAATTGCCGCCACGCTTGCTCCGAGTGAAGTGGCAGTTTACTCATATCCGCAATGGTGGATTAACAAGCTTAGAATACAATACCCCAATCATTGGCAAGCCATATTAATTACTGGTAATCAGCATCCGCCAATGACCTTGCGCGTCAATACTCAGAAAATCAGTGTTGAAGATTATTTGCAATTATTAAAGCGTCAGGATATTGAAGCCAGCCATATCGGCGGTCAAGCCGTGGTGCTGACAAAACCGATTGCAGTTGAAAAGATTCCTGGTTTCAGTGATGGCGCGGTTTCGGTGCAGGATTATGGTGCGCAGTTGGCGGCACGTTTGTTGGATGTTCAATCAGGCATGCGCGTATTGGATGCATGTTGTGCTCCCGGCGGGAAAACAGGACATATTCTAGAGTTAGCTGATGTGAATTTGACGGCGATGGACAGCGACGAAGGACGATTACAGCGTGTACAGAATAATTTAAGTCGACTTCAATTAAACGCCAGTTTATTAACAGGGGATGCAGCAACAGCTGATTGGTATGATGGTCAGCCCTTTGATAGAATTCTAGCCGACGTGCCATGTACCGCATCCGGCATAGTGCGCCGGCATGTGGATATTAAATGGCTACGGCGCGAGGCAGATGTGGCTTCTTTTGCCGCTCAACAAGCGAAAATTTTGCCTAACTTGTGGCAATTATTGGCAAAAGGCGGTAAATTGCTCTATGTGACGTGTTCCGTTTTTAGCGAAGAAAATCAAGAACAAGTGGATCAATTTTTACTCAATCACCCTGATGCAAGGCAATTGTCATCAAATCTCCTATCGCAAAATATTACCCAGTTGCATGGGCAGCTTATCCCTTCAACCGCGCATGACGGATTTTTTTATGCTTTACTGCAAAAAAATTAAACAATTAATATGTGCTTTTGGGCTGTTGCTATCCGTGGGAGTAGCGATGGCCGATGGCAACAGCTTACATATCAGAAGTGCCAATTTAATTACATTTGAAGATGATGTTCTGCTCAATGCCGATGCTGAAATTAATTTTAGTCCTGAAATGGAAAAGGCGATTCTTAAGGGATTTACCTTTAATTTTTTGATTGAGTTTCAACTATTACTGCCGCGCCAATATTGGTTTAATGACGAAATAGCAACTACGGTACAGCAGGTGAGTTTGAGCTACCATGCGCTGTCACGGCAATATATTGTTATGCGTAATGAGCAGCAAAGAACCTATGCCAGTCTGGATGAGGCCATAGAAGATTTGTCGATTATCCAGGATTTAAAAGTATTTCAAAAATCTGATGTAGAAAAAGGCGAGTCATATCAGGCGATATTACTGATGCGACTGGATCATAAGAAGTTACCTAAAGCTTTGCAGGTGGAAGGCGTGGCATCAAATGACTGGAAAATGACCTCGCAGCGTTTTGAGTGGCCGGTCAATATATTTAAATGAAATACATTGTATATATAAGTGCATTGCTGGGCGCGCTGTTACTGTATTTGCTTTCGAATGCAAGTGCTAGCACGGCAGCGTCAGGTGAGTACTATACTCTGCTGGTGACGTTAAATATTGCGCTGGCAGTCATGCTGGTTGTCTTGATCGGCCTCCAGTTATTCAGTTTATACCGCAATATTCGTGACCGCGTAATGGGTAGCCGCTTTACTTTGCGCTTATTGGGCTCATTTGCGCTGATGGCGATTATTCCAGGTTTAATTGTGTATGTGGTGTCAGTTAATTTTTTAACGCGCTCAATTGAGTCGTGGTTTAACGTCAAGGTGGAGTCTGCACTTGAAGGCGGTTTAAACCTAGGGCGAACCGCATTGGATATTATGCTGGCAGATGTGAAGGAGAAAGGTGAGAGCATGGCGACCAGCCTTGCTTTTCAGCCTGCCAATACACATTTTGCCATGTTGAATGACCTGCGTGAAAGAAGCGGCATTCAGGATGCTACTTTGCTAACCCCGCAGGGTAGGATACTGGCAGTATCAAGTAGCGATTCCAGTAGCTTTTTGCCGGAGTTGCCGAGCGTGACCCAACTCAGGCAGGCACGCCAGCGTATTTATGGCAATATTGAGCCAATTGATAGTAAAGGGCTGTACTTGCGGGTGCTGGTGCCAGTCAGTGTGCAGGATATAGCAGGTGAAACACGGATTTTACAGCTATTGCAACCGGTGCCTAAAACGCTGGCAAATACGGCAGAAGCCGTACAGGATGTGTATCAGGATTATCAGCAATTATCTTATAGCCGTATAGCGCTGAGAGAGGTATTTGCGCTTACCTTGACTTTGGTGATGATGTTGGCGATGTTCACAGCAGTGGCGATTGCTTTCGTATTAAGCCGTAGATTATCCGCGCCGCTGACTGTGCTGGCAGAGGGCACCAGAGCGATTGCCAGCGGTGATTACAGTACTATGCTGCCCGCACACGGGAAAGACGAGCTGGGAATATTGGTGCAATCGTTTAACAGCATGACGCAGCAGTTAGGGGATGCGACTAAAGCTGCAGACAGAAACCGTGCACGGGTTGAAGCCGCCAGAGGCTATCTGGAAACAATACTGGCACATTTGTCATCCGGTGTGCTGGCGCTTAATGAGCGCGGTGAATTGCGTACTTTTAATGAAGCTACGGTGAATATATTGGGCGTTTCGCTAGAGAGCTATGTTGGCTTTACACCTGATAAAATTATTGCCAAGCAGGCTCAGTTGGCTAATTTTTTCCAAGCAATCGCTTTGAATAGTCAGCACGAGCCTGGCCAGAAGAATGGACAGAAAGACGAGGCGCAAACGCAAGTTGAGTTGGCAACAGCACAAGGTAAGCAAATTATTACGTTACGCGGTACTCGTTTGCCAGATGGCGGCTATGTTGCAGTATTTGATGATGCAACGGCAATGGTGCAAGCACAGCGCGACGCAGCATGGGGCGAGGTGGCAAGGCGCCTGGCGCATGAAATTAAAAACCCGCTTACGCCTATTCAATTGTCTGCAGAGCGGTTGGCGCATAAATTGCACGATAAATTAGATGCTACTGATGCGAAAATGTTAAAGCGCTCTACTGAAACTATTGTGAACCAGGTAGATGCGTTGAAAAAAATGGTGAACGAATTTAGTGAGTACGCGCGTTCGCCGGCACCGCAGTTCGATAATCTGGACCTGAATAAGTTGATACGTGAAGTGATGTCACTTTATGACTTACCTAAAATCAAGATGGAGCAAATGTTAACGGCGCAGGCTTGCACTATCAGGGGCGATAGCACCATGCTGCGTCAAGTGCTGCATAATTTGCTGCAAAATGCCCAGGATGCGCTGACGGTGGAAAAATCTCCTGTTATTACTGTCAGCACTGAGGTGGCAGACGGCATGCTGGTACTGACGGTACAAGACAATGGAGGCGGCTTTGCAGCAGAAATGATGTCACATATTTTTGAGCCTTACATGACCACTAAACCTCACGGCACCGGGCTGGGGCTGGCAATTGTGAAAAAAATTATTGATGAGCATAAAGGCAGTATTAAAATCGAGAATACAACTGAAAGTGACGGAAAAGCGTTGGGTGCAGTTGTTACGATAGGCATTCCGCTTTTGATGGAAGCAGCAGAAAAGAAGCTTAACTAAACTTAACCAAATTACAACATTAGATAAAACGAGTATGGCATCAAAACATATATTAGTAGTGGATGATGAGATTGGCATTCGCGAGCTGTTGCGTGATATTTTACAAGATGAAGGCTATCAGGTGGAGCTTGCTGAAAATGCTGCTGCTGCTCGCGCTATGCGTTTGCGCGACCGGCCAGACGTTGTTTTGCTGGATATCTGGATGCCCGATTGCGATGGCATCACCTTGCTTAAGGAGTGGGCAAATAGCGGCCTGCTGACGATGCCAGTAGTCATGATGTCCGGACATGGCACTATTGATACTGCAGTTGAAGCAACGCGTATCGGGGCTTTTGATTTTTTAGAAAAACCTATCGCGCTGCAGAAGTTATTAAAGACTGTTGCTACAGCATTAAAGCATAGTGAACAGTTGCCGAAATCTGAGATGAGCTTGGCTAATCTTGGGAAAAGCCAGATTATAGGGGCTCTAAAAGAACGGCTGGATAAAATTGCAACGAGTGTTAATCATGGCCCTAGTCCAGTATTGCTTATTGGTCCTAAAGGTTGTGGCGCTGAATTATGCGCACGTTTTTTACAAAATGCAAATACCTCTTGGCTGCAATTGACAGAGTTCAGTCAATTGGTAACTGCGCCTTTAGATATTTTAGAACCGATACGTGATGGCGTGCTTTATCTCTCTGAGATTACTGAACTTAATAAAACCGAACAAAAAGGATTGTTGCTGCTGATTACCAAGGCCGATAAGTACAATGTACGTGTCGTATGTAGTACCAGTGAGAATCTTCCTAAATTGCAGGCGGAAGGATTATTTGATCACAATTTATTGCAAATTCTATCCGCAGTTTCATTGCGTGTTCCTGCTTTGGAAGAACACAAGGAAGACATTCCGGATCTGGCGATTTCGATTGCCAATTTGCAATTCGAGCTCGCGGATATCCCTTATTGTGAATTTGATATTGCAGCTTTAAATGCATTGCGCAACGCCAGTTGGCCTGGTGATATTGCGCAATTGGATGTGGTAATACGCAATTTGATACAAACGAGTTTAGGCGAAAAGGTCACACTGGATGACGTGAATAGAGTATTGCATCAGTTTGGTGATGTGCAGCAACTTGAAGTTATTGCAGGCACGTCTGGAAGTGGCTCAGATTTAACAGAAAACGTAGTTCCAGTGACTAGTTTTGACCAGCCTTTACGTGAAGCGCGTGACGAGTTTGAGCGGCTTTACTTTGCATATCACATGAAAAGTGTTGCAGGTAACATGAGCAAGCTTGCGGAAATCGCAGGCCTGGAGCGCACACATTTATATCGGAAACTTAAACAGCTGGAAATTAAAATCAAGGGTTAGCTAAGGGTAAGCGCGCTGATTCACCATTATTCTGCAGGGTTGTCGAGAGTGAAGTGGTTGATGTCTGGCTTGGATGTTTCTGGGTAGCAAGTAGAGAAAGAGCGTTAACAAGTATGGCAAAAGAAAACTTACACCATTTGCGACAACTCGTAGCGCAGCAGGCAGCCCGTATGATGGCAGAAGATGGAATTTCTGATTTTTCCTACGCCAAAAAGAAAGCAGGGCGGCAATTAGGCGCTATTGAAAACAATATACTGCCCACAAATGCTGAAGTGGAAGAAGCGCTTAAACTCTACAACGCATTATTTTTAAGCGAAGAGCAGCCGGAAAATCTGCGTAATTTAAGAAGTAATGCGCTTTTTACCATGCAGATGCTGGAAAGATTCAATCCGCATTTAACCGGTGCGGTGCTGGACGGCACTGCAGGGCTGCTCACAGAAACACATATTCATCTATTTGCTGACAGCATTAAAGATGTGGAAATGTTTTTACTTAACCAGCAAATCCCTTTTGATGTGAATGAAAAGTCTTATCGTATCTTGAACGACGGCAAGCGTGATAAAAGAGGTGACAGCCGTAAAACAGTTCCTGTTTTTACTTTAGAAACCGATACAGGTTTAATCAGGTTGAGTGTGTTTGAAGTGGACGATATCAGAGTGGCAACCAAACGCGCGGCAGATGGCGGCAGTGCTGAAAGGCTGAATATCGAAGGCGTAAAATCTTTACTGGCACAGGTGTAGCCAGTCATCTGCTAAAAATCTGGATGCGAGTTGCAAAGCAGAGCGCTGCAATTATTTCTAGATAATGCATAATTATTATTAGGTTTTTTATGTTCGCGATTGAATACCGCCACAATTTTCCGCTTGAGGCCGCCGATGTTGCGGCGGTTTTTGATGCTTCAGGTATTTTTCGTCCAACCAGGGATCTGGCTCGCATCGAACGTATGTTTACTAATGCCAATCTTGTGCTTTCAGCTTGGCATGAAGGCAAGCTCATTGGTGTATGCCGTGCACTGACAGATTTCAGCTATTGTTGCTACTTGTCCGATCTGGCAGTGGATAAAGTTTATCAAAAACATGGCATTGGACGAGAGTTTATTGCCCGCGTCCAAGCCATTATCGGTGATGAGGTTGCACTTATTTTATTATCGGCTCCTGAAGCAATGGGGTATTACCCCAAGGTCGGCTTCGAGAAAGTCGAAAATGGGTTCATCATTAAACGTGCCCGTTGAATCCAAATCCTAACCGTCAGTCACGGCTGGATTTCTTACTTTGAGCGTTGTCTAGGCTGATTTTAACCAGCGCGCTACATCCATCGCAAAGTAAGTCAAAATACCATCCGCCCCTGCACGCTTAAAGGCGAGCAGGCTTTCCTGTACACAGGATTTTTCGTCCAGCCAGCCGTTTTGTGCGGCGGCCTTCAGCATGGCATATTCACCGCTTACCTGATACGCAAAAGTCGGCACCCCGAATTCATCTTTCACACGGCGCACAATATCCAGATAGGGCAGGCCCGGTTTCACCATGACCATATCAGCACCCTCGGAAATATCCAGGGCAACTTCCTGCATCGCCTCGTCGCTGTTTGCGGGGTCCATTTGATAGGTGTATTTATTGCCTTTGCCTAAATTGCCGGCTGAGCCTACTGCATCGCGGAATGGCCCATAAAACGCAGAAGCGTATTTTGCTGAGTACGCCAGAATTTTGGTGTGAATGTTACGGGTGCTTTCCAGTGCTTCGCGAATCTGGCCTACGCGGCCATCCATCATGTCGCTAGGTGCAACTATATCGGCGCCGGCATTGGCATGCGAGATTGCCTGTTTCACCAGCACTTCAATAGTCTCATCGTTCAGCACGTAGCCTGAGTCATCGATCAACCCGTCCTGGCCATGTGTCGTGTAAGGGTCTAATGCCACATCGGTAATCACGCCAAGCTCAGGATGTGCTGCTTTCAGCGCCGCAACAGTCCGCTGCACCAAGCCATTTGGATTAAATGCTTCAGCAGCATCCAGACTTTTATACTGGCTATCAATTACCGGAAACAGCGCAATCGCCGGAATGCCGAGCTGCACACATTCTGCTGCGGTTTTTAGCAGCACGTCGATGCTTTGGCGTTTTACTCCCGGCATTGATGCAACCTCTTCCGTCCGATTCTGACCATCCAGTACAAATACCGGATAAATCAAATCGTTGGTGGTAAGTACATTTTCACGCATTAAACGGCGTGAAAACTCATCTTTGCGCATGCGGCGTGGACGGGAATAGGGATAGCTCATGATGGATTCCTTGTTATATTGTTTGCCGTAATACTTAAGCGAACACTTTTGCTAATTCAATACCCGGCTCAGGCTGACGCATAAACGCCTCACCTACCAGAAATGTATGTACGTTATTTTTACGCATCAGCGCTACATCGTCTGCGGTAAAAATACCTGATTCTGTGACGACAATTTTATTTTGAGGAATGCGCGGCAGCAGTCCCAACGTTGTGTCTAAAGTGACCTCAAAAGTACGTAAATTGCGGTTATTAATGCCTAGTAAAGGCGTTTCAAGTTGCAAAGCAAGAACTAGCTCTTCACCATTATGTACTTCTACCAGTACCGCCATGCCTAAATCATGCGCAATTTGTTCCAGCTCGCGCATGGTTGCCAAATCCAGTGCGGCAGCAATCAGTAAAATGCAGTCTGCGCCCATTGCACGTGCTTCGTATACTTGATAGGCATCAATCATAAAATCTTTACGCAAGACAGGCAGGGCACATGCCGCACGTGCCTGTTTTAAATATTCAGGTGAACCTTGGAAATATTCAACGTCAGTAAGTACTGACAAGCACGCAGCGCCGCCTTGTTCGTAGCTTTTAGCAATGTCTGCCGGCCTGAAATCTTCGCGGATGATACCTTTGGAAGGACTGGCTTTTTTAATTTCGGCAATGACAGCGGCTTGATTTTTCGCAATCTTGGCGCGTATGCTGCCTACAAAATCACGTGGTGTGCTTGCGGCTGCAGCCTCGGCTTGCACAACGGCAAGTGGTTTTTGCGCCTTTGCTGCGGCAACTTCAGTTACTTTTGTCGCTATGATTTTTTTGAGTATGTCCGACATATTATTGGTTTCGCTATTGAATGTTTAACTATTTAATTCGTCAATTATTTTAACAAGTTGCTCATTGATATTTGTTGCCATTATGTATTATCCAGCCGGCGATATGGTTGCCTTGAGGGGCATGATGCGTCCAGTGTATAACGCCGCCTTTCGGGTTATACACATATTCACCGTAAAAAGTAATTGCATCTCCAACTTGTAACGGCACTCTGGGGGCCAGGTCAACATTGTGTGCAAATAGCAGTGTCTGCTGCGCGTTAATTTTTACTAGAAACTTCTGGTGCCGCGAGCCTTTGTTATCGTCTGCCAAGAGTTTGGTCACCAGCCCCTTGCCGCTGACTTGTACGTCGCTTTTTCTGGCTGCAAAAGCCTGCTCTATTGCAGTATCATCTACTGCTGCAGTAGTTTCTGCGCTGGCAATACTTTGCAATTGCTTGCTGTCAGCATTGGGCTGATTGCAGGCGCTTACAGCTAGTGCCAGAAATATTGCGAGTAGAGATTTTTTTAAGCAGATGCTCATGCGTTGGTCATGGCAATCAGCTGCTGTAATTTTTGCAAGGCTTTGCCATTATCCAGCATTTCAGTTGCGCTTGCGATGCCTGCCTGTAATGATGGTACTAGTCCTGCCACATAGATTGCTGCGCCAGCGTTGAGTAGCACGATGTCTCTAGCGCCACCGGTTTTGCCGGATAGTACATCTAGAATCATGGCTTTTGACTGGTTTGCATCGCTTACCTTGATGCTGGACAAGTCGTGTAAATCCAGACCGAACTGTTTTGGATTTATGACATATTCTTGTACAGAGCCATTTTTCAATTCTGCTACATAGGTATCGCCGGTAAATGAAATCTCATCCATGCCGTCGGCGCCGCAGACCACCATGACATGCTTGCTGCCAAGCTGTTTTAGCACATGCGCTAGCTTGCCGGTCAATGCGGGTGAAAATACACCCATGAGTTGATTTTTTGCATGGGCCGGGTTGGTGAGCGGGCCTAATAAATTGAATAGCGTACGCACACCAAGTTCTCTGCGAACCGGGGCGGAGTGTTTCATTGCACTGTGATGGTTGGGTGCAAACATAAAACCCAGGCCAATTTTGTCAATACAGTTAGCTACTTGCTCAGGCGTTTGATTGACGTTAACACCTAGAGATTCAAGTACGTCGGCACTGCCGCAGACAGAAGATACTGAGCGTCCGCCGTGTTTGGCAACTTTTGCGCCAGCGGCTGCGGCAACAAATGCACTTACGGTGGATACGTTAAAAGTCTGGATGCCGTCACCGCCGGTGCCGCAGGTGTCAATGAGATGGGCTGAATCCTGAATACTGACTTTAGCTGAGAGTTCGCGCATCACGCTGGCTGCTGCCGCGATTTCATCAATGGTTTCACCTTTAATGCGAAGTGCAATCAACAAGCCGGAAATTTGCGCAGGGCTTAATTCGCCAGCCATGACTTTATGCATTACGTTTTGCATGACTTCAAAGCTTAAATCTTCACCGTTGATGACCTGATTGAGAATTTGTGAATAATTCACTGTGGCTATCGCTTTCAAAAAATTAATTGGCTTTCAAGAAATTATTCAAAAGCTCATGCCCATATTCCGTAAGGACAGACTCAGGGTGAAATTGCACGCCTTCTACCTGTAAAGTTTTATGGCGAACACCCATGATTTCACCATCTTCAGTCCAGGCAGTGATTTCCAGACAGTCCGGTAGAGTTTCTTTTTCTATCACTAATGAGTGGTAGCGCGTTGCGGTATAAGGATTAGGCAAGCCTTTAAACACGCCTACGTCATTATGGTAAATCAGTGAAGTTTTGCCGTGCATCAATTGTTTTGCGTGCACAATATGGCCGCCGAATGCCTGCCCAATGCTTTGGTGGCCTAAACATACGCCCAGCAAGGGAATTTTTCCTGCGAATTCCTTAATCAACGGTACGCTGATGCCCGCCTCGTTTGGAGTGCATGGGCCTGGTGAGATGACGATATGGTCAGGTTTGAGTTCGGCTACTTTAGCCAAATCAATTTCATCATTGCGATATACCAGCACGTCTTGGCCAAGTTCACCCAAATACTGTACCAAGTTATAGGTGAACGAGTCATAGTTATCTATCATTAACAGCATGTCACATCCTAATCTATTTGCCGGCTTTTCGGAGTGGAAAAGTCTTGCAATAACAGACTATTTTACCAATGGTTAAAATGAACGTACAGGTAATTGCTTAAAAATGATGATTAACGTCGCCGAATTCATACTTTAATTTAAAGGAAAACGCTTTAATTTTTAA
>Ga0209593_10001305_pt1 | contig 10754 bp, 10 predicted proteins | sample PPLLaktember2015_3_FD_187260 | JGI IMG/M metagenome (GOLD analysis project Ga0209593, IMG submission 187260) | Freshwater sediment microbial communities from Prairie Pothole Lake near Jamestown, North Dakota, USA - PPLs Lake P7 Core (6) Depth... | ecosystem: Environmental > Aquatic > Freshwater...
ACTCGCGGCTGCCCACCGCGAACCGCCGCCAGACGGCCCGGAACGGACCTGCCGGAGGAACCTTGTGGCTGCTGCCCCAGATGCCGATGAGCAGGTACATCGGCAGCACGGCTATCTCGTAGAAGAGGAAGAAGACGAACAGGTCCTGGCTGACGAAGACGCCGAAGACGCCGGTCACCAGGGTGAGGAGGAGGACGAAGAACTCCTTGTGCCGCCGCTCCACCGTCCAGCTCGCCAGCACCCCGGTGACGATGATGATGCCAGTCAGGAGCACCAGGGTGATGCTCCAGCCGTCGGCGGCCAGCGAGAGCGAGATGCCCAGCGAGGGCACCAGCGGGTACCGCTCGACGAGCTGGAAGCCGCCCAGTCCGCGGTCCCAGGCCAGAGCGGCGAGCACCGAGGCCACCAGCCCTCCCCCCGCTCCGGCGAGCGACACCCACCGGACGAGCTGACGCATCCGCGCCGGGATGAGCAGCAGCACCGCCGCGGCGAGCGCCGGCGAGGCCACCATCCACGCGAGGAGGTGCCGGCTCATGGCCAGGCCCCCAGGACCATCAGCACCAGCGCGCCCACCACCACCGCCAGCGCGTAGTCACGCGTGCGGCCGGTCTGAACCGGGCGCATCGCCTGGCCGGTCTCGAGCGTGCCCCAGCCGAGCCCGTTCATCAGGCCGTCCACCAGATAGCGGTCCACCCAGCGCAGCAGACCGCTGACCGGGAGGAGCACGCTGTGGTAGCCGAACGCCCAGGCGCGGTCCACGAGCGAGGCCCGGTCCAGCGCGGCGACGGTCGCCGCCAGCGGTGCCTCCCGGCCGCGCAGGTACGTCGCCAGCGAGAGCAGCAGGCCTCCGAGCCCGGCCAGGCTGGCCAGCACCGGCGTCAGCCCGAGGTGCAGGTGCATCTCGCCCCCCAGGCCTCGCGCGAGCCACGGGCCAAGGAAGCCCGCGGCCACGGTGGGGATCCCCAGGGCGACGAGGGGGACGGTCATCGCCGCCGGTGACTCGTGCGCATGCGCCGCCGCGGGGGAGGGCTTGCCGAGGAAGGTCAGCACCAGCACCCGTCCCATGTAGAACGCGGTCAGGAAGGCCGTGGCCAGCAGGAGCGCCCAGGGGATCCACCCCGCCTTGCCCTCCAGCGCGGTGAGGATGACGTCCTTCGAGGCGAACCCGGCGAGCGGTGGGATGCCGGCGAGCGACAGGGCCCCGAGACCGAACGTCACCGCGGTGAGCGGCATCCGGCGCGCGAGCCCGCCCATGTCCTTCATCTCGTTGGAGTGGACGGCGTGGATAACGCTCCCCGCTCCGAGGAACAGGAGGGCCTTGAAGAAGGCGTGGGTCCCGAGGTGGAAGTACCCGGCGAACGCCGAGCCCGCGCCCAGCGCTGCCACCATGAACCCCAGCTGCGAGCAGGTGGAGTACGCCAGGACGCGCTTGATGTCGGTCTGGACCAGGCCCAGGAGCGCGGTGAACACCGCGGTGATGGTTCCCACCCAGAGCATCCCGCCCTGCACCCAGTGCGCCTGGGCGAAGAGCGGATCGGCTCGCACCACGAGGAACACTCCAGCGGCGACCATCGTCGCGGCGTGGAGCAACGCCGAGACCGGGGTGGGGCCCTCCATCGCGTCGGGGAGCCACACGTGGAGCGGGAACTGGGCCGACTTCCCCATCACCGCGAGGAAGATCAACCCCGCGGTCGCCTCGGCCACCTCGGGACGGAGCGCCACGTCCCAGGAGAAGGCGCCGGTACGGGCGTAGAGGACCAGCAACGCGAACAGGAAGCCCATGTCCGCGAGCTTGGTCATCCAGAACGCCTTCACCGCGGCGCGGGCGGCGCTCGGGCGATCGAAGTGGAAGCCGATGAGGAGGTAGCTCACCAGGCCGACCAGCTCCCACCCCGCGAAGGCCTGGAGCAGGTCCGGCGCCAGCACCAGGAGGTTCATGCTGAAGAGGAACAGGGCGTGGTAGGCGAAGTACCGGCCGTACGAGCGCCGCTTCTCGTCGTGCATGTACGCCACCGAGTAAATCTGGACTCCCAGGGCCACCAGGCACACCACGAGCAGCATGGGGATGGACACGGCGTCGAGCCGCACCCCGACCTGACCGAGCGGGCGTCCCTGGACCACCATCCAGGGCACCGTGGCGCGGATGGCCCGGCCCGCCAGGTCCTCCATCACCAGCAGTCCCGCGGCGCCGGTGGCCAGGAGGCTGCCGAGGAGGGTGAGCATCGCCGCCGGAGCACCCCGGTGCCGGATCGGCGGGATGACGACGGAGAGGAGCGCCGCGGCGAGCGGCGCGGCCAGCGTCACCAGGGCGAGGGTCACCGAGGGGTTCATCCCTTCGCCTCGCTGGCCAGCTCGAGCAGGGTGTCCCCGTGCCGCCGGTAGAGGACCAGCACCAGGGCCAGCCCCACGGCGACCTCGGCCACGGTGATGGCCAGGGCGAAGAGCACCAGCGGATGCCCGGGCGCGCCGCCGTACCGGGCGAAAACGACGAAGACGAGGTTGGCCGCGTTGGCCATCACCTCGATGGAGAGCAGGAGCGCCACCGCCTGCCGTCGGGTGAGGAGGCCATAGATCCCGATGCTGAAGAGCGCGGTCGCCACCAGGAGGAGCGCGCGGAGCGTCACGGCACGCTCCCTTCCTGGAGCCTGGCTCCGTCCGCGGGCTCGGCCCCCTCCGGCAGGGGGTCGCGGCGGCGGGCGAGCACCACCGCGCTGATGATCGCGGCGAGGAGCAGGACCGAGGCGACCTCGAAGGCGATCAGGTAGCGATCCAGCAGCGCCATCGCGAGGTCCTGAGTGGACGGCGTCTCCACCGGGGTGAGCGACGAGAGATCGGTCCGGACGATGGCGAAGGCCACCACGCCGAAGAAGGCCAGGGCCGCCAGCGCACCCCGGACGCGGTTGGCGCCGTCGATGGCGACGGTCGTCCCGTCGTGCTTGTGGGTCACCATCACCCCGAACACCATCAGCGTCACCACCCCGCCCACATAGGTGAGCACCTGGACGCCGGCGAGAAAGGGGGCGTGCAGCAGCGCAAAGAGCACCGCGGTGCCGAGCAGCGTCACCGCGAGCCAGAGGACCGTCCTGACCAGGTCCCGGCTGGTCACCACCCGGAGGGCGGGAAAGCCCACCAGGAGGAATGCGAACACACCGAAGCCCAGCTCGGCCGTCACGGCGTGCCCTCCCCGCTCGAGCCCGGCGGCGTGGAACCTCGCTCGGCGGTCGAAGCCACCGGACGGGTCTCGCCGGTCTCGGCGGACGCACCCTGGCTGGACGGCGCGGATGCCGGGGCCGGCGCTGGCAGGGGCACCACAGGCACCGGCGGAGTGGCTACCTCAGCCGGGGCAGGAGCACCAGAGGCGGCCGACGGGCCCGAGGCGGGTGGACTCGCCGCGGCCGCCGGAGGGCGGACACCGACGGGTGCGCTCGCTGTGCCCGACGCGGCCGGACTCGCCGCGGGAGCCGGAGCGGGGGCACCGGCGGGTGCAGTCGATGAGCTCGCTGCGGCCGGACTCGCCGCCGCCGGAGCGGCAGCACGAGCGCTCGAAGCCGCCGGCTGAGCGCCCGCTGTTGGAGCCGCGCTCCCCGCCGCGGGGGTCGCGGCCTTCGGAGGCTTCGGCGGCGTCTGCATCGCGTTCAGCCGGGTCGCATCGCCCCACGCCCGCTGCTTCGACTTCTCGTTGGCATAGAGCTTGGCCATCGTCAGTACCAGGTCCTCGCGCCCGAACGCGGGCAGCTCTGGCTCACGGGTCATCACGATCGCGTCCGTCGGGCAGACCTGGACGCACAGCTCGCAGTAGATGCAGGCGTTCAGGTCGAGCACGAAGTCGTCGGCGTACCCGCGCTTCTTCCCGGTGATGGGTGACTCGCGCTTGCCGCCCGCCTTGATGGAGATGACCTCCGAGGGGCAGATGCGCTCGCACTGCAGGCACCCGATGCATGCCTCGTCCCCGTCCTCCTCGTGGAGCAGGGCGAAGCTCGCCCGGTAGCGCTCGGCGCGCGGTCGGATGACATCGGGGAACTCCACCGTGACCGAACGGCGGAAGAAGTTGGTGAAGCTGGTGGCCAGCGCCCGGACCGCCGTCGTCAGGTAGTCCTTCACGGGAACACCACCACCCAGGTCGCGGCCGCGCCCACCAGGAGCACGCCCATCGGCACCAGCCACTTCCAGCACAGTCCCATCAGCTGATCCGACCGGAAGCGGAGGAGCGACCAGCGGACCCAGTACACCGCGGTGAAGAGGAGCAGCGTCTTCAGCACCATCCAGTGCAGCCCCGGGAAGAACGGCCCGTCCCAGCCGCCGAGGAAGAGCGCCGCCCCCACCGCCGAGGCCACGATCGTGTGGACGTACTCGGCCATGTAGAACAGCGCGAACTTCATCCCCGTGTACTCGGTAGTAACGCCGGCCACGAGCTCGCTCTCCGCCTCTGGGATGTCGAAGGGGATGCGGTTCGCCTCGGCCAGCATGGCCAGCATGAAGATCCCGAAGGCTGGCAGGCCGATGAAGAAGGGCCACACCACGAACCAATGGTGGTCGGCCTGCATCTGGACGATGGTCCCCAGCCGCAACGAGCCGGAGAGGATGACCGGCACCATCGCCGAGAGCAGCAGCGGTACCTCGTAGGAGATGGACTGGGCCACGGCGCGCATCCCGCCGAGCAGCGCGAGCTTGTTGTTGCTCGACCACCCCGCCCCGAAGATCGGGAGCACGGTCACCGCCCCGATGGCGAGCACGTAGAGCACGCCCACGTCCAGGTCCGAGGCCACCACCGACGGCGAGAACGGCACCACCGCGGCGGCGCCGAGCGCGGCCAGGGCAGCGAGCGGAGGCACCAGGTTGAAGATGGCTGCATCCGCGTTGTCCGGGACGATGTCCTCCTTCTGGAGGAGCTTCAGGAGATCTGCCACCGGCTGCAGCAGCCCGATGGGCCCCACGATGGTCGGGCCCAGCCGGGTCTGCATGCGCGCGGCGAACTTCCGCTCGAACCACAGGGCCATCGCGGTGGCCGTGAGCACCACACTCACGATCAGCACCGAGTACACCACTCCGTGGAGGAGACCGTCGCTCACCGGTCCACCTCGCCCATGATCGGATCCAGCGAACCGAGAATGGCGACCGCGTCGCTCACCGTTCCCCCGGGCACGATGTACGGCAGCGCCGAGAGCGCGTGCAGGCTAGGCGGGCGGATCTTCAGGCGGTACGGGAACTGCGTGCCGTCCGAGACCAAGTAGGTGCCGAGCTCGCCCCGCGGGGTCTCGATCGCCACGTAGACCTGACCCGGTGGAATCTTGGTCTGCACCGGGAGCTTCACCGGCTTGCCGGAGTTGATGCTGCCCTCCGGCACCCCATCCACCATCTGCCGCACCAGGCGGACGCTCTCGCGCATCTCGCCCAGCCGCACCTGGGCGCGGGCCAGGCAGTCCCCGCCCTGCGCGGTCACCACGTTCACCTTCACTTCGTCGTAGGCGTGGAAGGGAGCGTCGCGGCGGAGGTCGTGGTCCACCCCGCAGGCACGGAGGATGGGGCCGGTGATGCCCAGCTCGAGCGCCAGCTCCGCGTCCAGCTTCCCCACCCCCACCGTCCGGTCGAGGAAGATGCGGTTCTCCAGCGTCATGGCCTCGTACTCGTCGAGTCGGGGGCCGATGACGTCCAGCGCGGCGTGCACCTTCGCGCTCCAGCCCGCGGGCAGGTCGTGCCGGTTCCCGCCGATGGTGTGGGTGTTGTAGTGGAACCGCGCCCCGGTGACCTCCTCGAAGAGGTCCAGCACCAGCTCGCGCTCGCGGAAGCAGTGGATAAACACCGTCGACCCGCCGCCCAGGGCGCCCCCCAGGTCCAGGGCGAAGGTCCCGAGCCAGAGCAGGTGCGAGGCGATGCGCTGGAGTTCGGCGAAGAGGGTCCGCATCCACCGCGCCCGGCGCGGCACCTCGAGCTTGAGCGCCGCCTCGAAGGCCATGTTCAGGGCCTGCTCGTTGGTCATCGGCGCGACGTAGTCGTTCTTGTCGACGATGGGGGTGATCTGCACGTAGGCCAGAGTCTCGCAGAGCTTCTCCACCGCCCGGTGGAGGTAGCCCACGTGCGGAATCACCTTCACCACCTTCTCCCCGTCCAGGTAGAGGTCCATCCGGAACACGCCGTGCGTGGACGGGTGCTGCGGCCCGAAGTGCAGGAGCATCAGCTCCCCCTCGGGGTCGTACCGGTCGATGGAGAGGTGGGGGTCGACCCGCCGGGTGATCTGCACCGTCTGCAACGCGGTCATCTCCAGGGGGCGTAGGGGAGGTTGGCCGGCAGGTCCCGCCGCAGGGGATGACGGTCGTAGTTCTCCGGCATCATCAGCCGGCGCAGGTCCGGGTGATCGGCGAACATCACGCCGACCAGGTCGTACTGCTCGCGCTCCTGCCAGTCCGCCCCGGCGAAGAGCTGGAAGAGCGAGGCGACGGGCTCGCCCGGCGCGAGCCGGACCGCCCACGTTGCGACGCGCGAGCCGGCGCCCACCGTCCGGAGCAGGTAGCTGACCTCGAAGTGCTCGGGCTCGTCCGGGACCTTCCCCTTCCGGGCCGTGCCCGGCACCCAGTGCGTCGCCACCACCGACACCAGCTGCCGGTACCCGCGGGACTTGAGCCGGCTCGCGACCTCGAGGTGGCGCCGCGCCGGGACGAGCGGAGGGCCGAGTTCGCCCGTCGCCGCGATACCCAGCTCGGTGAGCACCGCCGGCAGGTCCGGACCGGAGATATTGGAGGCGAGCTCCGTGGGCTCGGGCGCGAGCGAGGCGTGGACCGCCGGGGTGACCTCCACCTCGGTGGCAATGTCCGCCGACTCGATCTGCGCGCGGTCCATCTCGGCGGTCCGCTCGTGGTCGACCATCCGCGGGATGGACGGGCGCGTGACGCGGAGCAGCTCCGAGTTGGTCTCGGGCGTGACGGTCTCGCCCTTGCGGCTCTTGCGGATCTTCTCTTGCAGCCGGAGAAACCCGTGCATCAGGGCCTCCGGGCTCGGCGGACAGCCCGGCACGTAGACGTCGACGGGAAGGAACGTGTCCACGCCCGGAACCACCGAGTACAGGTTCCGGTAGAAGTCGCCGGAGATGGCGCAGGAGCCCATGGCGATGCACCACTTGGGCTCGGGCATCTGGTCCCAGAGCTTCTTCACCCGCGACGCCATCTTCACGGTGATGGTCCCGGCCACCACCATCACGTCCGCTTGCCGCGGGGTGGCCCGGACGATGGTCCCCATCCGGTCGATGTCCACCCGGCTCGCGGCGGTGGCCATGAACTCGATGCCGCAGCAGCTGGTGGCCATGGGGAACACCCAGAGCGCGTTGCTCATCCCCCAGGTGAGCACCTGATCCAGGGCGGTGGTGGCCACCGTCAGGCCGGGCACGCTGAGGAGCGTCCGGTAGAGCGGATGCTCGAACGCCGCGCCGTCGTCGACCGTCTTCACACCCACTGCAGCGCTCCCTTCCGCATTGCCCAGGCCCAGCCGAGCATCAGTACCCCGACGAACGTGCCCACCGCGACCAGGCCAGTGGTCCCCACCTCCCGGACGATGGTGCTCCAGGGGAGAATGAGCGCGGCCTCGATGTCGAAGAGGACGAAGAACAGGGCCACCACGTAGTAGCGGGCATGGAAGCGCACCCAGGCCATGCCCCGGGGCGTCTCGCCGCACTCGTAGGTCTCGCGCTTCAGCGGGCTGTCAACGCGGGCGCGCACCCGGAGCAACCGGGCCCCGACGAGCAGGCTGCCCACCGCAAGGAAGGAGACGACGAGAAAAGCGAGGAGGGCGAGGCCCTGGGTCATGCATGTGCTCCCGAGGGGGACGTCCTACTGCGCGTTCGGGTCGTCCGCATAGGCCTCCGAATCGTCCGGCTTCTCCGAGCAACGTGCCAGCTCGGCCTTGACCAGGGCCTGGTGGTGTACCTCCTCCTCGCGGAGTTCCTGAAACAAAACTTTCAACTCCGGGTCCTTGACGCGTGGCAGCGCCTCGCTGAAGAACGTGTGGGCCTTCACCTCGGCGGCGAGCACGGTCTCGAGCGCTTGCCGGACCCCCATGAAGGCATGGGCGGCCTCGTACCCCGGGGCCTCGACGTCGAAGAGGGCCCGCCGGTCCACGGCGGAGGGAGCGCTTCCGAAGAGCGTGCGCCGGCGCTCCAGGAGCTCGGTCCGGTGTCGCTCCTCGATCCGGGCCATCCGGGAGAAGAAGTCCGCCACCTCCGGTGTGTCGTGGGCGGCGAGCTGGTCGGCGAACTCCTCGTAGCGGTCCCGGGCCTCCTCCTCGATGAGCACGGCCAGGTCCAGCGCGTCGCGCAGGGTGATTCGCTCGAAGTCGATTCCGGTGACGGGGGTCATGGCTCTCGTCTCCTCAGGCCTTGAGATAGCCGTCGAGCACCCGGGAGCGGGACCGCGGCTCGCCCTTCTGCAGCTCGACCTGGCGCTGGCGCACGAGTGCGTCGTACGTCGGAGGCGGGCTGGGGTTCCGGTAGAAGACCCCGGTGTACAGCTCCGTGCCGTACGCCCGGGCGAGGTCCAGCGCAGCGAGCTGGTTGGCCGGGTCGTGGCCCAGGCTGGCCAGCGGCTTCATCCGCGCCTTGTGGGCTTTGAGCTGCTGATCCTCCTCGCCGAACGTGATGCAGGGCGACTGGATGTTGACGAAGGAGAATCCCGGGTAGCGAATCGCCTCCTCGATGAGGGCGGTCATTCCCGGCATGTCTGCCGGGGTGGCCTGGGCGACGAAGCCCGCGCCGTAGGCCAGCACCGTGAGCAGCGGGTTGATCGGCTGCTCGAGGCTGCCCATGGGCGAGGTGACGGTCTTCAGCCCGCGGGGCGAGGTGGGCGACAGCTGCCCCTTCGTCAGCCCGTACACCTGGTTGTCCATGACCAGGTAGGTGAGGTCCACGTTGCGGCGGATCACGTGCGGCACGTGGCCGCCCCCGATGGAAAAGCCGTCCCCGTCCCCGCCGGCGACGATGACCAGGAGGTCCGGGTTGGCGAGCTTCACCCCCTGCGCGATGGGGAGCGCCCGGCCGTGCAGGGTGTTGAAGCCGTAGGATGTGGTGTAGCCCGGGATGCGGCTGCTGCACCCGATGCCGGAGATGAAGGCGATCTCGTGCGGGGGCCGCCCCACCGCGCTCAGCGCCCGGTAGAGCGCCTGCAGCACCCCGTAGTCGCCGCATCCGGGACACCAAATGGGCTTGAGGGGGCTCTTGTAGTCGTTGGGGGCGAGGAAGGCGTTCATCGGAGGGCCTCCGCCTGCTGCTCGAGCCGCTCGAGGAGCTCGTCGGCCCGGAAAGGCTGTGCTCCGCTCCGGGCGAACGACGTCACCCCCGGCGGTACGTCGACGAACATCCGGAGCACGCGGTAGAGCTGACCCTGGTGGGACAGCTCGAGCACCAGGCCGGCGCGGACCGAGGCGAAGAACGCGCGGTACACCGGCTCGGCCACCGGGTACAGCAGCGAGGGGATGAGCAGCTTCACCGGGAGCCTCCGCGCGCGGGCGAGAGCGAACGCCTCGCGGGCCACCCCCGCCGAGCTTCCCCAGCTCACCAGCGCGATCGGGGCGTCGGGGGGGCCCTGGCGCTCGAAGAGGTCCGACCTCTCTTGAAGTGGAGCGAGCTTCCGGAACCGCTTGGTGTTCATCGCCGCATGGGTCGCCCCGCTGGCGGTCGGAGCTCCCTTGACGTCGTGCTCGATGCCCGCGGCGAGGTAGTTCCCGCCCTGCATCCCCGGGTGGCTGAGGGGGCTCACCCCGGATGGCGTCTCGGCGAAGCGCTGGTACCCGCCAGTGAGCTGCTCGGAGGTGGGGCGTAGCCGCTCCAGCACCTCGAACCGGGAGACGTCGATGGGATCCACCGTCTCCTTGCGCTGGGCGATCTCCTGGTCGGAGAGGATGACCACCGGCGTCTGATACTTCTCGGCAAGGTTGAAGGCCTCGACCGTGAGCCGGAACGTGTCCTCGACGCTGCTGGGGGCGAGCACCGGCCGGAGCACGTCACCGTGCGCGCTGAACGCCGCCTGGAACAGGTCCGCCTGCTCGGGCTTGGTGGGCATGCCGGTGGACGGGCCACCGCGCTGGACGTTCAGCAGGACGAGCGGAAGCTCCGCGATGGAGGCCAGGCCCAGCATCTCGGTCTTGAGCGACATCCCGGGCCCCGAGGTGGCGGTCATCGACTTCTTGCCCGCGAACGAGGCACCGACCGTCGCCCCCACCCCGCTGATCTCGTCCTCGGCCTGGAGCACCACCCCCCCGTACCGGGGCAGCTCGCGGGAGAGGATCTGCATCACCTCGGTGGAGGGAGTGATCGGGTAGCCGCCGAAGAACTCGCAGCCGCTGAAGATGGCCGCCGAGGCGCACATCTCGTTGCCGTCGCAGAGGAGCTTCGGCGCGGATGCCTCCGGGCGGGCCAGCGCCCGGGGCGCGGCGAGCGGGTGCTCCGCGGCGAAGGAGATGCCGCGGGCAAGCGCCTTCCGGTTCGCCTCCAGCAGCCCCTCCCCTTTCTGGGCGAACTTCTTCTGGAGCCCGCGGTCGAGCGCCTCCTGCGGCACCCCGAACCAGCCGGAGAGGACGCCGAGCACGATGGTGGTCTTCGCCCGGTCGGTCCCCGCCGAGGCCTTGGCCAGCTCGGCCAGCGGCACGCCGATCACCTCGCGCGGCATCCGGCCGGAGGGGGCGAGGTCGGCAGGAGGCGGGCCCGCCTTCGCCTCATGGATGAGGACCGTCCCCGGTCCGATGGGGAGCTCGGCGCCGAAGCGGCGGAAGTCCTC
>Ga0209593_10001312_pt1 | contig 10703 bp, 8 predicted proteins | sample PPLLaktember2015_3_FD_187260 | JGI IMG/M metagenome (GOLD analysis project Ga0209593, IMG submission 187260) | Freshwater sediment microbial communities from Prairie Pothole Lake near Jamestown, North Dakota, USA - PPLs Lake P7 Core (6) Depth... | ecosystem: Environmental > Aquatic > Freshwater...
CGAGCGAACAACCTCGCATTTAACCACGTGCGAGGCGAGTGGGTCGCACTTTTCAACAACGACGCCGTCGCTGGGCCAGAGTGGCTCAGCAACCTCATCAAGCGAGGAGATCGAGACCTGCGAATCGGAATGATCGGGAGCAAAATCCTGCTTGCAGATCGACCGGACGTGATAGACAAGGCAGGGCACCTCATCTATCGGGATGGTCAGAACCGGGGGAGAGGCACCATGGAGCCCGACCGCGGTCAATATGATCAGGACGCGGAGATTTTATGGCCCGACGCCTGTGCCGCCCTCTATCATTGGGATCTCCTCCAGGAAACCGGCGGGTTTGACGAGCGATTCTTCGCCTACGCGGATGATGCCGATCTCGGAATGCGAGCCCGCCTCCTCGGGTGGCGTGGCTGGCTGGCTCCCGACGCTGTCGTCTATCATCGCCACTCTGCGACTGCAGGAGCCTATTCGCCTTTTAAGGTGATGCTCGTCGAACGCAACAGGATGCTTCTCGCGCTGAAAAACTTCCCGCTGCCCCTCCTCCTGCAGGCTCCGCTATGGACGGTATACCGGTATTGGTGGCATCTGTACGCGGCGCTGACGAGAACCGGCTCTGCTGGACAATTTGCGCGAGCACACGGCGGGTGGCAGCTCTTCGTCAACCTCGCCTGGTCGTATGCGAGCGCCGTTCGGCTATTTCCGTATGCGCTCCGCAGCCGGAGGACCATTCAGAAGAATCGCCGACTGACGACGCGTGAGATCGCAGAATTGCTTCGCCGCTACCAAATCAGCGCGCGGGAATTGGCGCTGAGAGATTGATCCCATAGTAGCTCCGGATCTCCGAGACGGAGAAACCGTCAATAGCGTTTCTCCGTCTCGGAGATCCGGAGCTACTAAGCGCAGGGACGCTCTCGCAGGGGAAACGGACAATGGAATGAGCAGGGTTCTGATAATCGGGTCCGGTCTGAGCGCGGCATCCGCAGCTTCGGCTCTTGTAGCGCGCGGGCTTAGGCCCACGCTGGTGGATGTCGGTCTGCCGCCCGATCCAGAGGCGGTCGGGTTGAAGAACGAGCTTGCCGATACGCCCCCAACACGATGGCGGCGCGACTCGCTGGACCGCATCCGAGGGATGGATGCTCCCTCAGCTTGCGGAATTCCCCGAAAACGCTGGTTTGGCTCCGATTTTCCTTTTCGAAGCGTGCCTCGCGACTGGGATCTGCAGCCCGTCGATGTCTCTATGGTTCGCTCTTACGCGGAGGGAGGCCTCAGCAATCTCTGGGGTGCCGCACTGCAAAGAGTGACGGCGAGCCAAATCCATAACTGGCCGATCAGTCTGGAGGAACTTGACCCGTACTACGATCACGTCCTGGCGCTCATGAGATTGAACGGAAACGGCGCGGGTCCAGCTGCACCTGGCACAAAGAGCGAAGTGATCCTCCGTCCTAGCCTGCAGGCAAGGGCTTTGCTGAATGACCTCGAGCGGTGTCGGACAGACCTTGCAGAACGCGGGTTCACCTTTCAGCCCTCGCAACTCGCCGTTCAGGGTGAAGATCACGAGGAGCAGGGATGCAGGTACTGCGGCCTCTGCCTGTTCGGATGCCCCTACGATTGTATCTATAGCGCATCTCACACGATCAGACGCCTTGTGCGTCTCGGGCACGTCAACTATATGCCGGGAACTTTCGTCCAGACGATCGAACAGAAGGGGGGCAATTTAACCGTCCGGGCATGGAACCTCCGAGAGAACCGACCGGAAATCCTCGAGGCTTCGGTCGTTTTCATCGGCGCCGGGGTCCTGTCAACAGCCCGGATACTGCTCGAGTCTTTGCGTTATTACGGTAAGCCCCTGACCATCCGGCACAGTGACATGTTCACCCTGCCCCTTATCCGATTTCACGGTGTGGGCGGGGTTTCGACCGAAGCCTTACACACATTGTGTCAGGTGTTCATCGAACTGCAGGATGACAAAATATGTCCGCAAAGCGTGCACCTCCAGGTCTACACGTACAACGACCTGTATTTGCCTCTGATCCTGAAAAGGCTCGGCGCTGCCGGTTTCCTCTTGCGACACCCGATTCAGAAAGTCGTGGAGCGGCTGCTTATGGTTTTTGGCTATCTGCCATCGGATATCTCCTCGACCGTCGAGGTCATGCTCGACCCGTCGAGCGGCCACAGGATGCTTATTCGAGGAAAGCGGAACGTGAGGTCAGCGACAGCATGCAAAAAAGTCGCCCGAAGATTGCTCCTCGACTGGCGAATGCTGGGCGCCATCCCTCTTACTTTCCAGACAGCCGTGGATTCGCCAGGCGGCGGCTACCATAGCGGCGGGAGTTTCCCAATGGGCAAGCAAGCGGATTTCCCGTCAACAGATCTCTTGGGCCGAGTGCCGCAATTCGAGCACGTCCACCTGATCGATGCCAGCGTCCTTCCCACCATCCCCGCGGTTCCGACAGCTTTCACAGTAATGGCAAATGCTCATCGGATCGCTTCTCTCTGTCGCGTACCTTAATGAACACCCTACGAATGCCCCATCCTCGTTTCCGTCTCTACACCTCGCGAAGCCATTACTGGCCTCCGCTCGCAGGTCTATTCAAGAGTGGGGACGGTGATCGAGAAACGACTGGATTCGAGGACGAGGTCTGCCGGCGCTTGGGGGCTGAGCAGGCGGTGTGCGTGCCATCGGCTCGAATTGGCATCTACCTGGTAGTCCGGGCCTTGGTGCCGGCCGGCAAAGAAGTGATCCTGTCTCCGCTCACGATTGCCGACGTAGTCGCCATGGTGATCGCGGCTGGTGCGATCCCAGTCTTTGCCGATGTCTGCCACAAGGACTGCCATGTCGACCCTGTCGAAGTAGAAAGGCTCATTGGCCGAAACACGGGCGCGGTGTTGATTACCCACCTGTACGGCCAGACGGCCGGGGCTTCCCGCTTAAAAGCGCTTTGTCAGGCTCACAATCTTCCCCTGATCGAGGATGCAGCCCAGGCTTTCGGCGCACGGGAAATGGGAAAGGCGCTCGGGACGTGGGGACACGCCGGCGTATTTAGCTTCGGTATCTTCAAGCACCTGACAACGTGGCGCGGGGGAATGGTTGTCTGTTCATCAGCTGGCCTGGCGGACGAGATCCGTCGCGAAGTGCGGGGCATGAAAGTAATGCCTCGCTGGCGTTTGTCCGCGCTGATCGCTCTGGGCGCCATCTATGATCTGGCGACCTTGCCTGTCTTATTCTCTGCGCTCACGTACCGCGTCTTCCGAACGGCTTTCCTCAAGGACGTAGATTGTCTGAACCGGTTCGTTGATCCGGAAGCGAGCGCGCAGCCGGTGAGCTCAATACCCGCTGGGTACTTGCGCCGAATGACAGGCTGGCAAGCGCGGGTCGGGTTGGCCGGCCTTGCTAGCGTGGATGCCGAGAACGAAATCAGGCGCTCCAAGGCCCGGATGTATCGAGAGGGCCTCGATGGGCTGGAAGACGAACTGGTTCTGCCCGCCGAACGCCCCGGTGCTTGGTCCGTTTTCCCTTACTCCCCGGTTCAATGTGCCGAAAGAACGGCGCTGCTCAGGTGGGCGTTCAAGTGTGGACGGGATATCGGCACGCATACGTTGCGAAACTGCGCAGAACTTCCCGCGTTCCGCCCTTATCATAGGGAATGTCCCAACGCTCAGGAGGCTTCGCGGTCCCTGATTTTGCTTCCGACCTATCCGCGGTATCCCGTTTCTGAAGTGAAGCGGAATATTGAAGTGATCAGAAGCTTCTTTGGTCAACGCCGGAGAGTCGGGTTTACCAGCAGAAGGATGGTAGGTGCCGATGCGTCCTAGGCGATCGGGGAGTCAACGAATCCTTTTCATCGTCAAGAATCTTTACACGATGGAGAGGATGGGAGTCATGTACCTCTCCTCGTACGCCCTCCGCCTGGACTGGAGCACGGATCTTCTCGTGTCGGACGGTCTTTCCTATCGGCGGATCCTGTCTCACATAGACGAGACCCGGCCGGACACTCTGGCTTTCAGTGTAATGAGCCCCGAGTATGAAGCGATCCGGATTCTGGCCAGTCGCCTGCGCGCGGACACCCGCTGCTTCATGCTCTTTGGTGGGCCGCATCCGACGTTTTGTCAGGATCTGATACGGGAGCCGTTTGTTGACGGCCTGCTCTTCGGAGAAGGAGACCTCAGCTTCCCCGCCTTTCTCGAGAAATTCACCAAGGGCGAAGACTATACCCGGACCGAAGGAATGCACTTTCGAGTCGACGGACGCCTGGTGTTCAATGGCCCTGCCCGTCTCATCGAGGATCTCGACGCAGTACCCTTCCCCGACAGGGAATTGATGGCAAAAGGAGACCCGCTTCATCGCGGTTATACCAGCCATTTCTTTTTCGCCTCGAGAGGGTGTCCGCACAATTGCAGTTACTGCTTCAACCATAAATACAATGCGATCTTCCGGGGGCTCGGTAGGGTTCTACGGCGTCGTTCAGTCGACAATCTCCTGAAAGAAATTGCTTTCACGAAATCGCATTACGGAACCAGGTACGTCTACATTGACGACGATATCTTCACTCTAACCAGCGAACAATGGCTGGAAGAGTTCGCCGAGCGCTATCCGCGCGAAGTGGGTTTACCTTTCTTCTGCAATGTCCACGTCAAGAGCGTAAACGAAACTAAGATTAAGCTGCTGAAGAGAGCTGGGTGCCGGGTGGTGTGCTTCGGGGTTGAAACGGGAGACGAGTCTGTTTCTCGAGAATTGCTCCGGCGAGACATCTCCAATCAGGAGATCATCGAACTGAGTGGGCTGCTCCATAAATACCGCATCAAGTTCGCCACGCAGAACATGCTCGCTCTGCCCGTCAGAAGCCCGCTCGAAGTCGACCTGCGAACGCTGGATCTCAACCTGAAGTGTCGTCCTACCTTCGCGATCAGCCAGTTGTTCTTCCCACTTCCCGGGACGGACCTTGCTGCCTACGCCGCCGAAAATGGTTACTTGTCCCCCGGCTCCGAGTCGTCCGGCGGCGGAATTCCTGATCGAACCAACACCTACTCGGCTCTCACCTTCCGGGATCCGGCTGAGAAGATGAAGGTCCAGCGCCTGCAGAAGTTATTCGGCCTGTTGGTTTCGTTCCCCTTCTTGACCCGACTGCTGCCCCTCTTGATGGCCCTTCCGCTGGACAAGCTGTACGCACTTTTGTACGCCGCTTGGCTCGTGTTTACGATGCGCTTTCGCCTGGAACGCAGTTTAAAGTCGCCGAGGCAAGTCCTCTTCTACCTCAGGAGCCTATACAGAAGCTCGATTTTCCGATCGAAGTAACGTTGAAATAGAGTGGCTCTTATATCTGGCCTCAGGTCCAGGGCTTCGTGAAAAATCCCCGTCGCTGCCAGGAAGGTCTCGATGATCCAATAACCAACCAGCAGGCCGACTGCCCCGGAAAGTAAAGCGAGAACGAGACTTACGGCAAGACAATGGCAGATCAGATCGAACCGGCGCGCGCCGAGCGAGATTCGAACAGCAAACTCCTTGCGGCGGGATATGACCCGGGACATGACAAGGTTGGAGACATTGGCGCAGGCGATCACCAGCACCAGCATCACCGCAACCATCACTATGGCAAATTCGACCGCCTTGGGCCCTCCTCCGCCTGCCGGCACCACCGCAATGGTTGCTTCGTCGTCCGTGGCATGCGTACGGAAGAAAGCCGTAGCGGCGGCATTGACGAGAGGAACCGCCTCCTGGATTTCTGTCCCGGCTTTCAGAGTTGCGAAAAGCTGCAGCCATGAGCTGTCCGGGCGCTGAAACAAACCGGGTTTCAGTACGGACTGCACCGTCACTGGAACGAAAAGATCGGGCGGATGGCCCAACAACCCGGTAAAGGTAGGCTGACCCCTTAATGCGAGTCAACGAGCGAACAGCTTCCCGCTGGCCCGAGTCGGGAATTGGCCGGTCGCCGCTCGGCATCCTCTGCCGATCCCATTCCCCTTGTACTTCGACAAGAGACGTGCGATACTTTCCTTGTAGAAGCGAAAGGGGAGTATGGCAAGCCAGCGCATCGATCTTCCGCAAGGCACTCTGGATCTTTTGATCCTGAAGACGCTGGCGCTCGAGCCGCAACATGGTTGGGCGATCTCCGAGAGAATCCAGCAAATTTCAAGGGATGTCCTTCAAATCCAGCAGGGCTCTCTCTATCCCGCCCTGCACCGACTGGAACGTCGGGGATGGATCAAAGCGCACTGGGGGACATCGGAGAATAACCGCCGCGCCAAGTATTACGAGCTGACTCGAAGCGGTCGCGAACAGCTCGACGATGAGACGGCCGCATGGCGGAAGCTGGCTCTTGCAGTGGGCCAGGTTCTGGATATGGTCTGAGGGTTTTATGCTGAACGACCTGTGGTTTCGGGCACGGGCCCTGTTCAGGCGCAACGCGCTGGAAGGCGAGCTGGGCGACGAGCTGCAATATCACCTGGACCGGCACGTGGAAAAGCTGATGCAGCGCGGTCTGACCCGCGAAGAAGCCATTCGTGAAGCACGGCTGGCGCTTGGCGGCCTCGAACAAACCAAGGAGGAATGCCGCGAGGCGCGTGGCGTGGTGATGGTCGAAGCGTTAATGCAGGATATCCGCTACGCTTTTCGAGTCTTAAGCAAAAGCCCGGGTTTTACAGCCGCAGTCACGCTCTCGCTCGCCCTTGGCATTGGTGCAAACACAGCCATCTTCAGTCTCATTGACGCGATCATGTGGCGCATCCTGCCGGTGAAAGACCCCGCGGGGCTCGTGTTGCTCACCCACGGTCAAGGAGGGTCTTTTACGAGCGGTTTCACGTACCAGCAGTACAGGCTGATGCGTGATCGGAACCAGGTACTCACCGATCTGGCGGCCTACTCTCCGGCCCATCTCAATGTAAGCATCAACGGCCGGATGGATCCAACAACGGAGGGTCAACTGGTCTCGGGGAACTACTTTTCGCTGCTCGGGGTGAGCCCCATCGCCGGCAGAGCCATTGATCCCGCGGACGACTTGGCGCCAAACGGTCACCCTGTGGCGATGATCAGCCACCGATATTGGGGCCGCCGTTTCGGGTTCACCCCATCGGTGGTGGGCCGTACGCTGGCGATCTCCGGTATGAGCTTCACGATCATAGGCATCACTCCACCCGAGTTTTTCGGGGCCGAAGTAGGGAGAGCTCCTGACATCTTCGTCCCACTGATGATGCAGCCGACGGTCATGCCGGCCTGGGAGAACATGCTCGGCGACCCGATTCAGCATCTGACCTGGGTGCAGGCGCTGGGTCGGCTGAAGCCCGGCGTCCACGTCAAGCAGGCAGCTGCTGACTTGGAGGCTTTGTATCGTCAGGAGCTTCCGATGGTCGGTAAATTCAGTCCCATGAAGAATGAGAGGTTAGCGCTTGCTCCCGGAGTGGCTGGGTTTTCGAGCCTGCGCAGGGAGTTTTCGACACCCTTGTTCATCCTGATGGGGATTGTTGTGTTGGTGCTGCTGATCGCGTGCGCGAACACGGCGACCCTTCTGCTCGCGCGAGCGACGGCTCGAAGGTCGGAGTTTGCGATGCGGCTTGCCCTCGGGGCACGACGCGGCCGCCTCGTGAGGCAACTGTTGATCGAGAGTCTTATGCTTGCAATTCTCGGCGGTCTGGTCGGAATCCTGCTCGCTCGCTGGGCGGCGCAGTTTCTAACGGCATTCATTCCATCAGGGGACGCCCCGATTGTGCTCGATTTGAGTCCCAACTCCCGCGTCCTGTTGTTCGCGGCCGGAATCTCTATTGTGACGGGTGTCCTGTTTGGACTCGCGCCTGCTCTGAGGGCCACCCGGATCGGATTGGGATCGGCGGTGAAGGATGGCGCCGGGTGGCTCTTGCGCGCCGGTGGGCTGCGGTCAGGGAAGGTACTTGCCGTCATCCAAGTTGCGGTCTCACTTGTGCTTCTGATCGGCGCGGGACTGTTCGTGCGCAGTCTGCAAAAACTGAACAGTCAGGAGGCGGGATTCGTGCGCGAGAGCGTGCTGGTGATGCGCGTGGAGCCCAAGGGCAGTGATCAGCGCAACGTGCCCGGCGCTTCCGAACGTCTTGACCGGATCTACAGGGATCTGCTGCGGCAGGTGGAAGCCGTGCCCGGCGTCCGGTCCGCAGGCATGGCGCAGTTCACGCCGACGAGTATCCGAGGAGCGTCAGTGACGGTCGCGCTTCCGTCCGGCGAAGAGGAAAGAGCGTTCGTGCCAATGGTTTATCCCGGTTATTTTCGAACCATCGGCATACCGTTTCTCGCGGGCCGCGACTTCAGCGCAAACGATCTCGACGCGGACGCACCCCTGGTGGCCGTGGTCAATGACACTTTTGCGCGCAGAATGTTTGGAAAGAAGAGCGCCGCCGGGCAGCAGTTCCACATCGGGAGCTTTGCTCACGAGATCATCGGGGTAGTGAGGGACTCGCGATACACAAATTTCCGAGGGGAGACACCGCCCACAATCTATAAACCGTTCCTGCAGACCCACACGGGTCGCGGACAGATGGCTTTGTACGTCCGAGTCACAGGCGATCCTGCCTTGGTCCTGCCCAGGTTGCGTGAAGCCGTTCAGAGCACGGATAAGAGCATGCCCCTGTTCCAGGTTCGCACGCTCGCCGAGGAGATAAACGCGGTCCTGGTCCAAGAGCGCCTGATCGCGACGGTGTCAAGCTCCTTTGGTGCCCTCGCCCTCGTGCTTGTCTGCGTTGGGCTCTACGGCCTGCTCGCATTTGCGGTGGTGCAAAGGACGCGCGAGATGGGCGTACGCATGGCACTGGGGGCCACACGCTGGGACGTCGTCTGGATGGTGATGCGGGAAGCGCTTGTACTGGTTCTGATCGGTGGGGGAATCGGAGTGCCCGCGGCGTTGGCGGCGGGGCGGATGGCGTCAAATAAGATCTCCGGCCTGCTATTCGGGCTCAAAAGCACGGATCCGTTGACGATTGCGACTGCTGCCGCTTTGTTGACTCTTGTTGCGCTTGTTGCGAGCTATATTCCCGCGCGACGTGCCTCTCGCATCGAACCGATGGTGGCGCTGCGCAACGAATAGCGAAGATGAGAACGGTCCTTTATCGTGGCCGGACTCTCCAGAGTCCGGCGCCCGGCCGCTTTTGGCCGGGCTCTCGGCGAGCCCGGCACCGGACTCCCTTGAACGAGAGTCCGGCCACGATAAAACCGCCCGCCTGCACTTCAGTGGATTTTCGGTGCGGGGCCTTTGTCGACAGGGAGGTCACATGCAACCAGCGATGCCGCGCGAGGCGTGGCACGCGTGGCATTGCAAGCGATAACCCATTTACCGTCCGCGCGCTGGCGTTCGTCGTGGCGGGGCACTTCGCACACCATATGCGCATCCTGAGTGAACGCTATCTTTTGACGGGCTCGATGCCATGTCACCATCGACCGATCGCTACGTGGACGAGTCGCAGAATTCGGCAGCTGTAGACTCCCGGCTGCGCATCCGGTCCGTCGATGCCCTGCGCGGCATGGTGATGATCATCATGGCGCTCGATTACGTGCGTGACTTCTTTCACGCCGATGCCATGCTGTTTCAACCGGAAGACCTGGTTCGAACGAACTCGGCCCTGTTTTTCACGCGCTGGATCACTCATTTCTGTGCACCCGTCTTCTTCTTCACCGCAGGCATGGGCGCTTACTTTTGGCTGACCAAACCGGGTCGGACGGTACAGGGTCTCTCAAGGTTTCTGTGGACCCGTGGGCTGTGGCTGATGCTCCTCGAGCTGACCGTAGTACGGTTCGCATTCTTCTTCAGCCTGACCTCAGGACCTCTACTGCTTACGGTTTTATGGGGACTTGGTATGGCGATGGTCGCCATGGCAGTGCTCTGTCGTGTTCCGATTCGCTGGCTTGCTCCCCTGAGTGTGGCAGTGATTGCCCTGCACGATACAACGGACCGCATCAACGCTGCCGATCCTGGAGTGTTTGCATTCGTCTGGAATGTCCTCCATCAGGTCGGTGTGTTCGTCGCCGGGGGCATCCCGATCATCGTGACTTACCCGTTGATTCCGTGGTTCGCCGTCATGTCCGCGATACGGGGAGGTGCGTTTCCTGCTTCAACCCTTGCCGTCGCTCGGTGGCTCGCGCCCACTGTACCCGGCGGATTTCGGGTACGATCTGGTGACCGTATACATTGTCTGGTTACTGGTGGTTGCGCTGGTATACCCGCTGTGTCTGTGGTTCGGTCGCATGAAGGAGCGCAGAACAGATTCGTGGCTCAGCTACTTCTGATACTTGCGACCTCCGTCGTCAATTAGGCCGCTCGGAGGCATTGCAGGCGAGCGAGCAAATCCTGGTCAAGGGCTGTATAGCAACTGTCGACGATCAAACTGTGTGAATCAAAGAGATCAGCTACCAGGAAGCGCCGCGAGACATAGGTGGGATTAGTGTTCCGGGGTCAGCCGAAGCAGGGCGCGGCGGGCGAGCTTGAGGACCGCCTCGTCGCTTGGACCTTTGCCGGCGACCATGATGACGATACTTAACAGCCGCGGACCTTCTCGAGCGAAAAGGCTAGCCGCCGATAGCGAGGTCTCCGGATTGCCCTCGACAAAGTCGCGGTTGCCTGAGGCCAGGAACACCTCGCCAAGGCCTTGCACGGCGCGGAAGGGCACCTGCGAGTCCGTGTCGTCCAGGAAGGCGGAAACGCTCTTGCCCTCCAGCATCTGCGCATCAAAGACAGTTACCGTCACGCCGCCCCGCTCCA
>Ga0209593_10001316_pt1 | contig 10683 bp, 5 predicted proteins | sample PPLLaktember2015_3_FD_187260 | JGI IMG/M metagenome (GOLD analysis project Ga0209593, IMG submission 187260) | Freshwater sediment microbial communities from Prairie Pothole Lake near Jamestown, North Dakota, USA - PPLs Lake P7 Core (6) Depth... | ecosystem: Environmental > Aquatic > Freshwater...
AAGTCCGAAGTCTGAAGTCCGAAGTCCGAAGTCCGAAGTCCGAAGTCCGAAGTCCGAAGTCTGAAGTTCATTATTAAAATAGCATAAAATGCATTTTAAGTTTGAAAAATTAATTATCTGGCAGAAAGCTATGGACTATGGTGAGGATTTGCATGCATTATCAGGTAAATTTCCAAGGGAAGAATTGTTCAATCTTACTTCACAAATCAGAAGAGCTGTTGATTCCATAGCATTGAACATTTCTGAGGGCGCAATTGGCCAATCAAATGCTGAATTTAAAAAATTTATAAATTATTCCATACGATCCCTGGCTGAAGTGGTTACCTGTTTATATAAAGCTAACAGGAGAAATTATATCACCCGGGAAGAATTTAATGAGTACTATGAATTTGCATTTAACTTTATGAATATGATGGTGGCTTTTAAAGACAGGATAAAATGACCCGGTATCCGGACTCCGGTCTTCGGACTTCGGACTCCGGACTTCGGACTCCGGACTCCGGACTTCGTGCTTCAGTTAACTAAAAACAAATATTCCACACTAATCTAAAACTATATGAAAAAACTGATCTTCTTCATCTTCGTAATGTCCATAATGACATGGAAAACAGGAAACTCCCAACAACCACCCCTCAAACCCTTCGCCATAAAGGGCTTCTGCATCGGGTCCCCTGCACCCAAAGATGTGGACCGGTTTATAAAGTTCATTAATGATGAGCTTGCCCCACGAGGTGTGAATACATTGCTTCTGCTGGGGGATTACAATTACAAGTTTACGACCTATCCGCAATTGAGTGATTCCGATGCCCTTACAAAAACAGAGGTTAAAAAAATCGTGGCTGCCTGCAAAATGCACGGCATTAAGATCATTCCGCAAATTAACCTGATAGGTCATCAATCGTGGGCAAATCATACGGGTAAACTGCTGACTGAATTTCCACAGTTTGATGAAACCCCGCATATCAAAATGCCTGAAAACTATGAATGGCCCAACAGTGACGGACTGTACTGCAAAAGTTATTGTCCTCAACACCCCGACCTGCATAAGGTTTTGTTTGCCGTGATAGATGAAATATGCGATGCATATGAGGCCGAAGCTTTTCACGCTGGCATGGATGAAATTTTTTACCTCGGCAGTGATAGTTGTCCGCGATGCTCCGGCATGGATAAAGCCAGAATTTTCGCCGATGAACTGAACAGGATTAAAAACCACCTTGATCAGAAAAACAGGGAGTTGTGGATATGGGGAGACAGGCTGATTGACGGAAAATCAACCGGGCTTGGTTTTTGGGAAGCCAGTTATAACAATACCTGGCAAGCGATTGACTGGGTGCCCAGGGATATCGTGATCTGTGACTGGCATTATGAGCGGCCCGACCAAACGGCCGTATACTTCGCCATGAAAGGTTTCAGGGTGGTTACATGTCCGTGGAGAACACCTGAGACGGCTGTCATTCAAACCGAAGATATGGCAAAATTCTGGAAATACGCAACACCGGAAATGAAACCCAGGTACTACGGTATGGTTCAAACAACATGGATGAGTCCCGCAGGATTCATCGATGGTTTTTACGGAATTAAATCGGAAGATGCCCAGGGGGCAGTACATCCCCGGAATGCAGCCTTCACTCCCTGGGATACTTTCAGGGCGATGTATAAACGGATTGACGAACTTGAAAAAGAATTGAAGTAGGTGGAAAGAAAGGAAGAGAGGAATTTGAAAATTTGAAGATGTGACAATTTGAACATGGAAGGGTGGAAAATTGGAAGATTGGAAGAGTATCATATTAAATCAATTATATGAAAAAAATCTATATTTTCTTTATTTTGAATTTCAGCCTTTTTTCAATGACGGTTTTTTCGGCACCGGAAATACTGGAGATTTTTCAAAGGCAGGATTCAGTTGGACTTTATGAGAAACTGGAGATTTCGCTGGACCTGAAATGTGAATTTGTAAACCCTTTTGATCCCGAAGACATTGATATCCGGGCGATATTCACTTCTCCTTCGGGTAAAAAATGGAAGATTTGCGGATTCTATAATTATTCCTTTGGAACCTTATGGAAAATAAGGTTTTCACCCAATGAAACCGGGAAATGGACTTACCAGGTTACGGTGCGGGATAGAAACGGCGAGGTTACGGGTGACCCGAAATCCTTCATTGCCAACAGATCATTGCGGAAGGGGCCGGTTCAGGTTGCAGAAAATAAGCGATTCCTGCGGTACAGTGACGGATCGGATTTCTATGGGGTGGGGTTGTGGTACAATGACGGTTATGCCGGATTTAACAAGGGTTTCGTGAAAGCGGCAGAACTGGATAATCTAAAATCACTGGGTGTCAATTTTATCAGTTCATTCATTACCCCCCTCGAAACGATGGGAAGTGGACTTGGCCGCTATGATCAAAATATTTGCGGCCGGCTGGATGAGCTGATTGAAATGTGCGAAGAGCGGGAAATTGTTCTCAGTCTTAACCTATGGTTTCATTCTTACCTTTCTGAGACCGTTTGGGGAGGAGGAAACATCCGGTGGCACACCAACCCTTACCTGCAGATTACCGAAGCGAAAGATTTTTTCAGAAATGAGCTGGCCTGGAAATACCAGGAAAAGTTATACCGGTATTTTATTGCAAGGTGGGGACACAGCCGGTCACTGGCAATCTGGTTCATTGTGGATGAAGTCAACGGAACCGATGGTTGGGTGTCGGGCGACAGCCTCGCCGCTTCCGAATGGGGACGAAAGGTCCATAACTATTTTAAGGCAAATGATCCGTATAACCATCCCACCACAGGAACGAGAAGCGGTGGCATACAGGAATTCTGGCACCAGGGATATCAGACCTTTGATCTGGCAGCCAGGGAGATTTATGAAGCACAGGGATTTCAGATCAATAAAACCAGTACACTTGATTCTGCCACCATTCATCCTTTAAAAAGCAGCTATTCAAATTATGCGCAGGAAATCAGGAAACTCTGGAGTGGATATGAAAAGCCGGCAATTGTGGGAGAAACCGGGTGGGATCACATGTTTTATGAACCCGATATGCCGGGATACCTGGCCCAGTATCACAATGCGATGTGGGTTTGCCTTTCCACAGGAAGCGCCATGACGCCCTTCTGGTGGGCTCATTCAGGCCGGATAAATGACAATGTCATAACCTCGCAGATAACCGGTGTCCGGAAATTCACCGACAATATACCGTTCGGAAAGCTTACAGGAATTGTTCCGGCTGAAATAAAAAGCAGCAAGGGCGACGCTTTTGCCATGCAGTCGAATGAAGTAGTTTACGGTTGGGTGGTCAACCCGGTATCTGATGTTGCCGGAACCCTTGTAACCCTGTATTCTATACCCGATGGCAACTACAAGCTTAAAATATTTCATACCTGGCGCGGAGATTTCATCGGGGAACAGGAATTGACAAGCACTAACGGATCGCTTTCATTCGGCCCCCCATTTATGCACATTACCGGGTCGCATGCGAGCTATATCGGCCAGGATTTTTCGTTTATTCTTGAACCCATAAAAGATCCGGTGCCTGCTTTGCCAAAAACCAAAAACAGGGCGATTGTTAAGTAACAAGTAACAAGTTACAAGTAACGAGTAACGATTAACATGTCACCAGTCACGCGTCACGAGTCACCAAATCAATAATTAACATAATATGAAAAGTCTGAATATGAAATCCTGGAGGTCCTTTATTCTCCTGCTTTTGACCGTATTGTCAATTTTGCCTGTTCAGCCCGCTTTTTCTCAAAAGAAAAAAGGTAAAAAGGCTGCAGCGGTTCCGGAACAGCAGAAGATTATTATTGCGGAGAATGGAGCCAGCAGGTACCGTATCGTCATTCCTTCCGCTGCTTCCCCGCAGGAACAGAAGGCCGCAGCCGTACTTCAGGATTATCTGCTTCAGATCTCGGGAGCTGCGCTTCCCATTATTTCAGGAGAAAAGTCTTCAAATCCCTTTGAAATAGTGCTGGGACAGAATGAACGGCTTGATGAACTTGGAAGCAATGTCAATTTTAATTCCCTGGGTCCGGATGGATTCCTGATCAGGACAGACAGCCTTCGCCTTATCATTGCGGGCGGGAGTAACAAAGGGACACTTTATGGGGTTTATACCTTTCTGGAAAAATACCTTGGGTGCCGGATGTACGCACCAAAGGTTAAAATTATTCCCGTACAGAGCAGGATATCAGTGGATAAGATTGATGATCTTGAAATCCCGGTTATTAAATTCCGGACAACTCATTACCGGGTATCATGGGACAGCGAATATGCCGACTGGCATAAACTGGATCATGACGGGAACGGTGAGAGGCCGGCATGGGGATCGTGGGTACATACTTTCAACGAACTGGTACCCCCCGGGATTTATTTTAAGGATCACCCCGAATATTATTCCTTTCGTGACGAAAAAAGGACGCCGACACAATTGTGCCTAACCAATCCCGAGGTTTTGAAGATCACTATTCAGAATCTGCGCAAAGAGATAGCACGTAATCCTGAAGCACGTTACTGGTCGGTCAGCCAGAATGACAACCGGAAATATTGTCTCTGTGATCGATGCCAGGCCATTGATAAACGGGAAGGATCACCTTCCGGCACGATCATTACTTTTGTCAATCAGGTGGCCGATCAGTTTCCTGATCACATGATCTCCACACTGGCTTATGAATATTCACGGAAAGCTCCTCTTACCGTGCGTCCGCGTGGGAACATCAATATAATGCTTTGCAGTATTGAAATGAGGCGCGACAGGCCCATTGCAATGGCAGAGGATACAACGAGCCAATATTTTGTGAGGGATGTAAGGGACTGGAGTAAACTGGCAAGTGATATAATCGTTTGGGACTATGTCATCCAATTCCCGAATCTTGTCAGTCCATTCCCGAATTTGCAAGTACTGCAACCCAATATCCGGTTTTTCGCTGAAAATGGCGTTACAGCCATGTTTGAACAGGGCAACCGGGAGGTTGGCGGCGAATTTGCAGAATTGCGGACTTACCTGATCTCTAAATTATTGTGGGATCCTTATTTAAATGTGGACTCCCTGATGGATGATTTTCTGCATGGCTATTACGGAGCTGCCGGAGGACCGATACGGCAGTATATTGATGTAATGAGGGAGGCTGTGATCAATGGTAAACAGCCCCTTCGTATATTTGGCTCCCCGAATGAGGCTGCAGGCACTTACCTCACACCTGCCTTGATTCAACAGTACAGCCGGTTTTTCGATGAGGCGGAATCTGCAGTAGCCGAAAACCCTGAAATCCTTGAACGTGTTAAAATAGCCAGGTTACCACTGATGTTTGCAATTATGGAACAATCAAAGAAAAACTATACCGGCGATCAGGGTGTTTTTGTAAAAAGTGGTGACAATTGGATAGTGCGTCCTGAAATCAGGTCCATGATCGATCCTTTCACCGATCTCTGCATTCGCCAGGGCGTGACACGGATTAAAGAATGGAGCACTACGCCCGAAGCATACCGTTCGGCGATGTACCGCTTGTTTTACCAGGGCAGGACTGATCACCTGGCCGTAGGCAGGAGCGTCAGGCTATCCAGCCCGGATACCCTGGAACTTCCGGCAGGTGGACTTGCCATGCTTACGGATGGAATACGTGGGAGCCATGATCCGGAATATAACTGGCTGGATTTCCAGGGCAGGGATCTGGATGCCGTGATTGATCTGGGGAGGATCGAAACGGTACGGCATATCGAATGTGCCTTCTACCAGCTGGCAGCCTGGTTAAGTATTGTGCCGAAAAAAGTGGAGTTCTTCGTATCCACGGATGGAAAGAATTTTGATGCGGTGGGCGAAGTGGTCAATACTTTGCCAATTGATCAATATGATTCATTCCAAAGGGACTTTATAGCGGATTTCATGCCTCGGGACGCACGGTTTATCAGGGTAATCGCCAGGACGATCGGAAATACTCCTGAATCCCATCCCGGTTCAGGTCAGGCCGCCTGGATGCACATAGATGAAATTGTTGTGGAGTGATGAGTGGGAAGCCTGCCTGCCGGCAGGCAGGTTGGAAGCTGATGATGCACGTTGGGATGAAAACACGTACTTGTAAAGTAAGAATGATGTGTTAAAAATTTGTTAAAAATTTCAAACTAACCTGTTGACTTTTGTATTGGCAAATTAAAAATTAATTATATATATTTGATTATCTGTACATATCAAGTAATTGATGATTCACGTCGGATTTGAAGGATATGGGATGTTTACAAATAATTCGCCACGGACCTTGTAATAATGTGAAATCTTATTTATATTTGTTAACATATGTTAATGTTTGTTAACGATTGTTAAGATTTTGGTAGTTATAATAGCCTGATGCATAGGCTGTATTTAAGATATATCAGATTCCTCGTTCATTGACATATTGTTTCCTCAAGTTACATGTAGAAGCATAATCCTTCCTTTCAGTCACAATTTCAATTAAGCAGCTGGAATTGCATATTAGCTGTATGCATTACCGACTCCGGACTTCCGACTTCGGTCTCCGGGCTTCGGTCGCCCTCTCTTCCGGCTTCCGCCTTAAGAAATTATTGCAAGTGTTCTATATATATAATTGACCCGTTTTTATTATTTTCTTAACCCTAAATGGTTTTTTTATGAAAATTAACCTACTATTAACTTGTTTGAAAAATCAGGTAAAGCCTCTGCTCAGCAGTGCTTTTCTGATTTTTGTATTTTGTGCTACTTCACTGGCTCAGGAACGCACAGTGACAGGTACGGTGACCAGTGCCGCGGACAATTCACCCCTGCCGGGTGTTTATGTGCTCATCAAGGGGAGTACGACCGGCACAATTACCGATATGAACGGTAATTATTCCGTGGTTGCGCCTTCAAGTGATGCCGTACTGGTGATTTCATTTGTCGGCTACGTAAAGCAGGAAATTACCGTTGGCGCACAGTCAAGCGTGAATGTTGCCCTTGCTGAAGATGTTCAGCAACTGGGTGAGGTTGTGGTAACTGCCCTGGGTATTGAGCGTAATGCTAAAGCCCTGCAGTCAGCAGTTACAAAGGTTTCGGGTGGTGCTTTCACCCAGGCCAGGGAAAACAATTTTGGCGCCGCCATTCAGGGTCGTGTTGCCGGGGTTAACGTTTCCAAACCGGGTACCGGTCCTGCCGGTTCATCACGCGTAATTATCCGCGGTAATAAATCTCTGGGAACTGGAAATAACCAGCCCCTGTATGTTGTCGACGGTATTCCGATGGACAACACCAACTTCGGACAAGCAGGAGTTTGGGGTGGCACTGACCAGGGAGATGGTCTGAGCAGTATCAACCCGGATGACATTGAATCCATCACGGTCCTTAAAGGCGCTAATGCTGCTGCACTTTACGGATCGCGCGGCGGATTTGGTGTTATCAACATTATAACAAAGAAAGGTTCTGCTAGGAAGGGCATTGGAATTGAATTCAACTCCAACTACGTCTTTGAAAAGGTAATCAACTACCTGGACACCCAGAAAGAATATGGCCAGGGTGATCTGTCGGGACCTGCCGGATCGAGGGTTGGATCAAAACCTCCCACGCAAAATCAGGCATTCGACTGGGGAGCCACCTCATGGGGTGCCAAACTCGACGGAAGCCAGAACATTATGTGGGATGGCCAGACCAGGGCTTATTCCTATGCAGGTGATAACTGGAAGCGTTTTTTTGAAACCGGCCATTCCTGGACAAATACCATTGCATTGACCGGGGGTAATGAAAATCAGAACTTCCGTTTCTCCTTTGCCGATCTGACAAGCAATTCAATAATTCCGAATTCGGGTTTCAACAGGAAGAACCTCTCCCTGTCCACCAACGGAAAATTTGGCAAAAAAGTCTCCTTTTCTGCCAAGGTATTGTACTCCAACGAGGAAGCCAAGAACAGGCCAATGGTTTCCGATTCACCCGGAAACGGCGTGCAGGCTTTAATGACGCTGCCACCCAACTACAATGTTGAGGATATGAAGGGTGATCCCAATAAACTGGGTGCGGTGCCGGATGGTATGACTACAGTTGACAGCAAATCACCGGGAGAGGAATTACAATTGTCTACGAACCTGTGGGGACAAAACCCATACTGGGCTGCTTATCAATTTATAAATAATCACAGCCGCGACAGGTTGATCACCTCCGGGCAAATACGTTATGATATTACAAGTTTCCTGTATGTACAGGGACGTATCGGCATGGACTGGTATACGAGGAAGGCCAAGACTCTTGTGCCGCAGGGTACCGGCTATCAGCGCGGCGGAAGTGCTGCTGAAGGCCTGAACCAGGTTCGCGAGATCAACGCAGAATGGATCCTTGGCCTGAACAAAGCCTTTGGCAAAGTAAATGTCAATGCTTTTGTCGGTGGCAACAAAATGGAAAATGTCAATGAGAACATTTCGGCCAATGGCAGCGATTTCAATGTTGCATTCTTCGAAGTTGTAAGCAATGGTAAGAGCCAGAACTTCGGGTATGGTTATGGCAAATCGGGGATCAATTCCCTGTTCGGATCCGCTGAAATCAGTTACAACAATTATTTATTTGTAACTGCAACTGCCAGGAATGACTGGTTTTCGGTGTTGAATCCTGAAAACAACAGCAAATTATATCCTTCTGTCGGAGCAAGCTTTGTATTCAGCGATGCATTTACCATGCCAAGTGCTTTAAGCTTTGGTAAGGTAAGGGTGGCCTGGGGCCAGGTGGCAACAGCTAACCTTCCAGCATATCGTGGAAATCTGAACTATTCATTGTTTTCACAGGGTCACCGTGACAGGGCATTGGCGCAGTTCTCAACCGGCACCAATATACCCAATCCTAACCTGGTACCCGCATTGTCAACAGAAATTGAATTCGGTGCAGAATTGCGGTTCCTGCAGAACCGTTTGGGTATCGACTTTACCTATTACAGCCAGAAAACCACCGATGACATATTGGAGGGAACAATCTCCCTCGGTTCAGGTTTCAATACGACATCCCTCAACATTGGGGAATTAACCAACAAGGGTGTTGAAATTCTGCTTACCGGAACTCCGGTCCGGGGGTCCTTGACATGGGACGTATCATTGAACATAGGTGCAAATAAGAATGAAGTTATCAAACTCAGCCCCGGTATCGACGAGCTGATCCTTGAAGAACCGAGAACAAGGACCGTTTTTGTTAAGCACATTATCGGACAGCCTTTTGGAATGCTGACCGGCTATGTACAGAAACGTGATGATGCCGGAAACAGAATTTTCTCCAACACTGGTGAAGTGATCGCTTCCGATAATTATGAGATCCTTGGCAATGGGGTAGCTGATCTCACAGGCGGATTAAACAACAGCCTTTCATTCAAGAACTTCAACCTTGGATTCCTGATCGACTTCAAGTTCGGAGGGGAGATATATTCCGGTACCAATGTGCGAATGACGCAGAATGGTCTTAATAAAGAAACCCTTAAAGGACGCGAAGGCGACCTCACGGTTACCGGCGTATTTGAGGATGAAACCAGTGCAACGGGATATACAGGTGTAGAAACCAGGACGCTGACAGTTGAACAGGCCGAAAATTACTGGGGTTCCGTTGGTTCATGGGATGCTGCGCATTTTACTTATGACGCATCCTTCCTGAAACTCAGGCAATTAACGTTTGGATATGATTTGCCGACTTCTCTCCTTAGCAAGACACCCTTCAAAACCCTGGGCCTGTCTTTTGTTGCAAGGAACCTGGCAATTCTTTGGAAAAATACGCCAAATATCGACCCGGAATCATCCTATTCAAGCAGTACCTCTCAGGGTCTGGATTACTTTGGTATGCCATCCACACGGACTTTCGGATTTAACCTGAGGGCAACCTTCTAACCTATAAAACAGACTAATATGAAACATATAATTAAGCTTTTTCTCAGTTTACTGCTGGCACTGGTGCTGGTAAACAGATGCGATACGGATACTTTGCACGACATGAATATTGATCCGAATGCGGTTGCTGAAATTGACCTGAATTACTTTTTTACCGCTGCTGAACTTGGATTAGCATGCGGCGGTTCACGGGGTGACAACCGGTATATCGACTGGCGGACCAACATAGGGATGTGTGCCCATGCCACACAGCAGCTTGCTGTTCTTGGCGGCGGCCTTCTTTCAACCGGGGACAAATACATTGACAATGACCCGGAAGTAAATGCCGCACCTTTTGAATTCTGGATACCGGATGTCGGTAAGAATACGGCTGAGATCCTCAAACAGACAGGCCCAGGAGGTTATTCCGAAGGGAAGCTTAATAACCTTCGTCAGGCAACAAGGATAATGCGTGCATTCAATTTTGGAAGGCTGACCGATATGTATGGCAGTGTTCCCTATACCGAGGCAAACAGGGGAATAGAAGGCATCTTCTTTCCCGCTTATGACAAGCAAAGGACCATTTATACGGATTGCCTCAAGGAGCTGGACGAAGCCTGCGCTGCATTTGTTGAATTAGGCGATGAGGACTTAGAACAGGTTGGGTTCAAGAATGCCGACATGATCTATAATGGTGATGTATCCAAGTGGAAAAAATTTGGCTATTCCGTTATGCTCAGGATGGCTATGCGGGTTTCCAATGTGGAATCTGCCATGGCCAATACTTATGTGGCCAAAGCCATAGCCGGCGGTGTATTTACCAGCAACGACGATAATGTCTGGATCCCGATGGCTGATGGCCCAAGCGAATGG
>Ga0209593_10001319_pt1 | contig 10670 bp, 13 predicted proteins | sample PPLLaktember2015_3_FD_187260 | JGI IMG/M metagenome (GOLD analysis project Ga0209593, IMG submission 187260) | Freshwater sediment microbial communities from Prairie Pothole Lake near Jamestown, North Dakota, USA - PPLs Lake P7 Core (6) Depth... | ecosystem: Environmental > Aquatic > Freshwater...
GATTCCCCATGGCATCGAGTTCAGCTTCAGTCGGCAGGCGTTTCTGCTCGTACTCGACGTCCTGGAGCTTCTGCCGGCCTTTGCTCTCCCTGATGTCCTGACCGGTCTTGAACCCGGCGACGAAATCCTTAAGCTCTTGCCCAAAACTCATGGTTGTAACTCCAGAGCTTTTTCAACCGGCCATCCGCACTGCACGATGCGAGCGCGAACCCTGTCGTAATCACGGCCGTACTTCTTGCAGGCATCGACAAGGTCCATCTCGATGCCATCAACAACTACATGATGCTTGCGCTTACGTGCCCGAGCCTGGAGTTTCGTCGACGCCCAGCGGCAATTGCCAGGCTCGTAGTTTCCATTGACGTCGTCGCGATCAATAGAATGCTTTGGCGATGGCTTAAAACCCATATCTTTCATGAAGTTAGTAAAGCCGTCAGCACCGAGCCAGCGTTCACAGACACGGATGCCGCGCCCACCATAGCGATGCCAACGATTATGCTTAGGGTAGTAACAGCGCTGCAGCATACCGATGTAGCTATTGTATTCAGGTGTTGGCTTACCCAGCAAACAATGACCATGCTTGGTATTACCGTGCAGACCAGTACCCCTCTTGTAGTCCTTCATCATTTCCCCCTACCAAGTCCCTTCAATGTCTTAGCTAACCTTGCTTGTTTACCAACCTTGCCACCACGTTTAGCCGCTTGCTCGATCTTGCCAGATGGAATCTTCTGCCCTTCTGGCACACCCAATGAGCGATGAAGACCACCCTTGTTCTTCGTCGCTTCTGCGATCCACTTCTTTGCCATGACTTCCTCCTAGCCGGCAGGCATCGGGATGGCGCCGACGCTGTCGGGCAGAATCGGCGGACCCTGCTCAGGCTGCGCCGGCCGCTCACCATTGGCGCCGGTCATTTCCTTGCGCGCCTTGTTGATCATCTGCTGCATGCCCTTTTCCCCGACCCACTTCATGACATCTTCGGGGATGACAAACTCGCCAGCGTTCAGCTGAGCTGGCGCCTGACCGTCGATAACGGCCGGCACGTCGTCGGGAATGGCGCCACCCGAAGGACTGGCTTCGGGAGGAATGGAAAGCCCTCCGTCCGGAATGGCGCCACCTTCCTGGAAGAGGCCGCCGAGGGCGCCGCCGGCCGCTCCGCCAGCCGGCCCACCCAGGAACGTGCCAGCGACAGTGCCGAGCAGGCCACCCCAGCCCGAGGAGGAACCCTGGTTCGCTTTCCAGCGGTCCATCTGGTTGGAGAAACCGGTGTTGAGAATGTTGCCCCACTGGCCGATAGCCGTGTTGCCCAGCCCCTGCCAGCCCTGTCCGGTGCCCATCGTCTGGGCGCCTGACGCCGTCTGCGCCAGGGTGGTGTTGGCGGCCTGGTTGCCAGCCTGCCCGGCGCCCGCCATGTTGGCCTGTATCTGGCCGGGATAGCCGCGGCCTACGTTGATGGCCTCCGAACGAAGCGCACGGCCAATATTTTCGGTCTGCGTCCTGGCTTGATTTCCTGCAGAAGCCTGCGCTGCAGCTTCCGCAACCCGTGTCCCAAGGTCCAGCGCGCCAGCCCGCGTCTGCGACGGGTCAACGCCGAACTGTTCGAGACGATCTTGAGCTGTCTGGCGAGCCGCCTCGAACTGGGAAGCAACGTCAGCTTCCGCCTTACCGGCTTCAACTTCCATCCTTTCTGGGCTGGCGTAGGTTTCGGCTTCGTAGGCAAGCTGTTCCTCCAGCGGTTCGAACAGGGTCTGGTAGCGTTCACGGGCGCGGGCGGCGTCGGCCTCCTGCTGATCCAGGGCGCCGAGCGCCTTGTTGACCACGACATCGGTCAGCGCCTTGTTCTCGGCGTAGGTCGTCTCGGCCCATTCCTGCTGTCGCTTGGCGAGTTCGTAGGAATATTGTGCGGATTGCTGCGATGCGGCCGCCAATGGTCCGTAGTCAGGTGCCTTAGGCGCCTTTGACTTACCACCCAATTTAGCCTCCCTCAGTGAACGTAAGGCTGTATGTGTCTGGGCCTGATTTTCAGAAACCTGCAGGTCTCGCGATCCATGCGCATGACCAGGCAGGCGATGTTGTGCGGAAACACTCCCTCCACGCGAGCAACGTAATTGAAACCGAGATTCTCGTTGAACCGTCTGGCTGACCAGTTGTCCTCGGGAACCTGTCCGAAGATTCGTTTAACCCCAAGTTGGTTGAAGGGGTAGTCGAAAGTGACGAACAGCAAGTCCCTGTTGATCCAGCGCGGATGCCAGGAGGCTGAATGGATGGCGATGGATTCGCCGGTATAGTGCGAAAAGACCACCCCGCCCATGCGCAAATCGTTCTTTACCCGGCAGATCGAAACGCAGGTTTTTGGGTTGTAGTCGGTCCCCGCAAGATCGGCGATGGCTTCGCCGCAGGCGTGGTCGTTAAGAACGATCTGATCCAATATCGGCTGGCACCTGTTCCGGCTTGATGACTCCTGTTTCGACAAGATCGCCCCAGGTCACGGCCACGTCGTCGCGACCGCCGCGCTGCCCGGCCAGCGCCTCGACCAGTTCCTTCAACGCCATGACGCTGACACGCAGGGACGCGACGGATTCGTAAGGCTCGGGGATCGTCGCCTGGGTGCGTTTCCTAGACATTGCGCAACTCCTTCATGGTCGAGGCGACGTGCATCGAATAGATCGGCGCCCGACCGCGCAGTTCGAACTGCCAGATGTCGGCCTTGTAGCCGGACGGCAACCGGGTCGGCCGGCCATTGCGCGGCACCGCCTGGTCGTACACCAGGCGCCGGTCGGCGAAGACGCGGAAGCGCACCCGCTCGGAGGAGGCGATGATATCGGTGCCGATGCTGTTGTTGGCGTAACGCGCCTCGTCCCAGTAGATCGCATAGGCGCCGAAATTCTCCTGGTACTGGAACTGGAATTCCTTCGACCGCCACAGCACCGGCAACAGATCGGTGGTCGGCGGGTCCCAGCGCTGCACCATGCCCTCCAGGATGACGAACACCTCGCCCGACCAGAAATCGGAATTCAGCGCCTTGACGTCCTCGAACTCGCTCAGCTCGGTGAGCGCCACCTTGAGCGAGGTCGGGTCGAGGTAGAAGCCGGAGCGCGGGCTGGGCAGCGGCGGCATCCGCATCGCCAGGTAGCCCTCCTGGTAGCGGACGGCGCGCAGGTATTGTGGCGCATAGTCCCTGACCCAGTCTTCCTTGGTGATCAGCTCCTTGGTGACATTCTGGATGCCGCCGGGGCCGACCAGCACCAGGCCGTTCTGTGACGCATAGATGACGCCCTGCGGCGTTGACACGATGGAGCCGCGGGACAGGCAGGGTTCATCCGCGGTCGCCTTGGTGAAGGCGCAGGTCGCCGGCTTGGCGCCGGTGATCGTCGCCGGATAGCCCTGCGTGCAGACCACGCAGGTCTGGCCGAGGATGCCCAGCCCGACGACCGGGGTTTCCGTCGCCTGCTTGTATTCGGCCGGCCAGGCATGCCAGCGGTAAGACTCCGACATGAAGATGTTGGAGCCGTCGAAGCCGATCAGGAAGCCGTTCGGCATCGCGATCCAGCCCTTCAGTGTGGTCGGCGGCGGCGCCCAGGATGTCGACTCCAGGCGCAGGTTGTTGACGATCACCGCGTCAGTCGCCTTCGACGTGTCGTCAGCATAGGTGGTGGTCGCCAGCGCCACCACGTTGACGAAGTAGAAGGTCGTCTGGCCGGAGGCACCGGTCACCGTGCGATAGAGCCGCTTCTCTTTCCAGGCCGGCTGCAATGGACTGGTCGCCGGTGTCGGCGGCACCACAATGTTGCCAATGTTCCAGATCGCATTGCCGTTGCCGGAGCCGACCACCGGCAGCGATGGCGAGGATTCCTCGCCGAACTCATTGACCCAGGTGTAGACATAGCTGCGTGTCAGCACCGGCGCGGCACCGCCGGTGATCGAGGTAATCGTGGGTTTATTCGGGTTGTTGCCCGAGCCGTCATAGTCGTTCGACGGCCCCGGCACGCCGAGCCGGTAGGCCGGCAAGCCATCGCGTAGCCGGGCATAGGTGTTGAACATCGGCCCGCTGGTTGGCGAACAGAAATAATAGCGCTCGAAACTGTCCTGCACCAATTGCCCGCGCAGGATGTCGGTGTCATGGTCGACGAACTGCAACCAGACAGAGTCGCCGAGGTACGACGGCGGCGGTACGTATCCGGGATAGGCCGGGTCGCCGCCGGGCGTCCGTTTTGGAATCCGGAACACCCGGCGGGTCGCCGCCTGTATGGCGATGAGATCGAGCGGGGGACGTATTCCGCGCAACTCCGACCCATACAGCCAAGTATTGTAAGCCAGGGTGGCGAAGTTTTCCGGCAGCGCCCGGTCGCCCTGGGTGGGGACAGCGCCGGAAAAGTCCTGGATACGAAGAACGGGCATCAGGTCACCGTCACCGCAATGTTTTCAGTCCTGGTCTGCCCCAGGCTGTCCGTCGCCGTGATCCCGACCGTCGTCACACCGACTGGTCCCACCGGATCGGCGCCCGTTCTGAGCAGATTACCAGCGATGTTGAGTGTCAGACCACCGGCATTGGCAATCGTGTAGGTGATGGGCGGCGTACCGCCGGTCACCGCCAATGCCGCCACCGTGCGATTGACAGCACCTGCCGCCGTGATCGACGTCGTGTCGGGACTGATGCTGGTGATCGCGACGATCCTGCCCTGTACTTCCCTTAAATGGCGCTGCGAACGTCCTTGCGGCATCAGGCTTCTCCGTTAACCGTCAATCTTCCCTTCGCCTCGATGGGCGTCTCCAGGGTGACATCGTTGTCGACGACAACGGTCTGGCCGTCGACCGACAGCACCGTGTAAGCGCCGTTGATCGAGGTGTTGCCGGTCGCCTCGACCAGCACCGCGTCGCCAACGCGGACATCGCCGTCAGCAAGTGTCACCGCAATGCCGTCGGGATGGTCCTCGACCAGAGTAATCGTGAACGGACCAGCGGGGAATGTACGCTGCTCCTCCACTTGCGGATCGGTGAAGGTAAACGTCTTCTCCACCTCGCTGCGCTGGCCGTCGGGATTGCGCACCCACACCGGCACGCTGATCGCTACCTCGGCAAGCGACGGCTTGACGATAGTCGACAACTGCAGATCGCCATGAAACGTTGTCGGCTCGTCGCCACCATTGAAGACGATCACCGCTCCTTCAACGAACCGCTGACCGTTGACGTTCATCGTCACATCGGCAGTGCCGATTCTGGCGCTCGACGGGTTGATCGAGTTGAGAGCCGGCGGCATGCCCTCGGGGTCCGGCGGCAAAGGTTCAGGCTGGACGCCCGCAGGAATAGCGCCACTCATCGAACTGCCCTGCAGCGGCCCGCCAGCAGGTCCTTCAGGAACTTTGAAACCACCTTCAGGCGGCGCAGCCTCCCTCGGCTTCAAAACATTCAGCTGTTCCGGGTCGACCTGTGCGACAACCGACTCGGCAACGACGCCCTGCGCATGCACCTCGCCGTTCGAGGCGGTGTTGTAGTTCTCGATCTTGTGCCGCTGGGACATGGCGTCCTCCTAGAGTTTCATGATGAAAGCGAGCGCATAGAACGGGATCGCCTCCCTCAGCGCTGTCGACGCAATGTTGTGCTTATGGATGCCGGCGTACTGCTCGGTATGCGTATGTGCCTGATTGCCACCCTCGGCAGGGATGCTGTGATAATGGTTCTGAGTTACGCCACTCGTGCCGCCAGAGACGTTGTGGTAGTGCGCCACGTTGCGGCCAGTGGTAGCGTCCTGGCTCGTGCCGCCACTGCCGGACGGACGGTTGCCGCCGCTGGTGCTGGTTGTCGCACCGCCTGCATGAAAGTGCACATGGTCGGCGCTCTCGCCGCCGGTATTGATGTTCACATTGTGGGCGTGGTCGTGGCTGATGTAGCCGGTAATGCTGCCGTGGTTATGATATGCCATCTGCGCGACAGTGATCGCCGTGCCGTTGATGACATGGATGTGTGATCCCTGATCGTCGGTCAGCAGCGTTGCAACAGGATTGACGGCCCCGACTGCCCGGTTGCCCGCCGCCAGGATGAACTTGTCGCGCAAATCCGGGGTACCGTTAGAGCCGTCGCACAGCGACCAGCCGGCCAGTGGACCGACGCCGATCTCAGCCAGCGACCCAGAAAACATCATGATTGTCTTCGGCACCCAGTTGAAGCCGGGGATGCTGTTGAGGACGGCCTGCACTGCGGCGCTGAAATCAGTGATCTGCGACGCCGTATGGGTGTGCACCGTCGGCGCGCGGGTGGTGATCTGGGTATCGGTGTACGCCTTGGCGTTCACCAGCATCTCGTCGTCGTTTTCCAGCAGGGCGATAATGTCGGAGACCAGTACGGCAGCTGCCGGGTCGACCGCCGGGTCGACGCCCAGCCATAAGGTCCGTGATTGCAGATCGGCGTAGAGGTTCCCCGGTGCGGCACTTCCGGGAGGCGGAGCAACACGCTCGGTGACATCCATGGCTCACTCCTTCGGTGTTGGCTGTGAATCTACCTCCGGCCAGACTGTTCCTTCCGGGTCGATCACGCCAACAGAATTGACGTATTCCAGCCAGTCGCCGACCTGACTGTCCTCGGTGAGCGCCCACAACCCGCCCTGATCGTCCAGCGCCTGAATTTGTCGCGGCCCGCCAGTGGTCAGTGGATCGGGCGGTTGGTAGCGTGCTTTCACGTACGGCATCACATCCTCGCGTTGACAGCCACATATCCAGTAGTATCAGTCAGCATCAGCCCCGCTCGACCAGCGGTCATGCCACTTCCGACAGTGTCCATTTCTGCATGCCAAAGACTTGCATAACCTGTGGTTATAGAAGTCATGGCGTTGTTGGTGCCGATGTCATGGATGGTGACTGGAGAGACAATCGCATAGGCAGGACCAGCGCGCATGGTTACCGGATGCGCTGCACCAGTACGGCCATAGACCGTAGCGTTGGCGGTAACGCCCCTCCCATTTTCCATCCTGTACCAGTACCTGCATGACTCGACCATTGCAGTATGCTCACTAGGAGCTTGCCACGGCGGCGCGCGACCCGTGTTCAGCGGATCGAGGTAGAGGCCGACATCAGCCAGTTCAAAGAGACCATTAACAACACTCGTACCGTTGAACAGCCCTGTTGGTGCAATGATGTTGCCGTTGACCCAAGAACCAGCGACGGCCTCAAGGGTCGTATAATTGTTGGTGATCGTCCACCACACGGCCATACCGTTAGTATTGTCTTTCGCCCATGTTCCAGTCGTGTCGCCGAGAATGGGTACGACAACTTCTTTCCATGCATTTACTTCGCCGGACTGGATCGTGTAGCTGTAGGCAAAGCCGCGTGTCGCATTGCCATTCCTTATGCCGCCACCCCAAGTACCGGAGGCCGGATGCTTCGCCCAGAACCGCAGCACCATCGGCAGACCTATTGTGCCAAAAGCGTTGGCGGCGATCCGCTGGCCTTCGATGTACTGGACGACGCCAAAATACCGAGTGTTCGTTCCTCCCGTCGCCGCCGTCATTACCTGTAGCCTGATGATATTCGGTGAGCCATTCGGAGAGGTCGATAAAACGCTGCGCGCTGAAACCGCATCTGCCATCGGCGTCTGGATCGCCCACTGATCTGCGGGGTATAAACCAGCCGGTGACAGCAGAATGGTAGTACCGTTCTGTTGACTGATCTGAAAAGCCGGGTTGACGAGATAATTGAACGGCAGTGCCGTATCCAGCGGACCAGCATTCCAGACGCCCCCCGAAAACGTATAGACCACCGTGCCAGAGTAAAATTTTTGTCCCTCGGTCGGGCTGGATGGAAAGTTAATCGCCATCACAGCCTCGCATTGCAGGCAAAATAGTCAGCCGCCCCTGTCCAATAATTAACGGCTGGTCTGCCAATCGTAAGCCCGCCAGCGCCAGCAGTTGTATTTATTTCGACACCCATGCGGTTCGATAGATTGGTAGAGACAGCCGTGACGATTGGCGTAGCTCCTGCATCATAAACTCGTGGAGAACCGACAACCGTCACCGCAGGAGTGATGCGCATAGGCGTGCGGAACGGAGCCTGCAATCTATTGGGGGTCGTCGCACCCACGACAAGCCCGCGCAGCCCGTAAGCTGGATACCAGTAGCGCTGGCAACGAAGCAGCTCTGTCGCGTAGTCGGGCGGCTCCCATAGTGGTGCAACACCGGTCTTGTAAGGATCGGCATAGAGGCCGACTTGAGAAACACCGCAAAAATTTCCCGTTATGGCCCAGCCATTTCGCTGAGTGGACAAGGCAAAGAAATTACCAGCTTGCCAGCCCTCCACACCAATATACGTAGAACCCATGGCAATAGAAAATTCAATGCGCATACCAATAGTGGCGTCGGTAGCCCACGTTCCTGTTGTATCTCCTGGAATGATTTTAGTAATGCCAAAGGTAATATTTTCAGTAGGTCCGCTGAATGATGTTATGTAAGATCGAGTGTTATCAGCATTTGAAATTCTCACGCAATATGTACCAGACAGCGTTGAATTCCAATTGAACCGTAAAATAACCTGTTTTGCCTGAGGCGTTCCCCACCGCAAATCGGCAACTCTGAACCCTTCTATATAATGCGAAATAACAGAATAGTGTGTAGCAGCTACAGTAGCCGTCTGGCCAAAATTATTAACTGCAACAACTCTAGTCTCTTCGCCCCAACTATTGTCTGTAAGAGCAGCCAGCCAAGCACCGGGGGCAGTGCCACGGCAACGCCATTGGTCGGCCATGTAATAGTCCAGACTGGCAGTAGAAGCGGATTGGGTCCTGCCGTTCTGCTGACTGATCTGCATCGCCGGATTGATGATGTAATTCCTTGGCAGCGCCGTCTTCAACGGCGCTGGAACCCACACACCACTGCGACAGACGAACGATCTGCCGGGGCTGACGTTGTGAACCTGCCCTTCCGTTGGGGAGGATGGAAAATCGATGGCCATCACATCCTCGCACTGACAGCGATGTAATTCGCCGTCTGGCCGTCAACCAGCGTACGAACCGGTCGGCCCAAGGTGAAGCCAGATGCCGTGGCGGACAAAGAATGAGCAAATTCATTGCTGTTGTAGTTGGTGATCGAAGTGATGTTCGGCGCGACACTTATATCGTGCAGTCTAACATTCCCCACCAACGTGCGGGCTGGAGTAGCCCGCATAGGTACATAATGCGACATCCAAACAATCGGAGCCGTTGTAGTATTGACTACGCCGTCCATCCGGTAAGCTTTGTACCAGTAGCGCAGGCAGTCTTGTAGATCGTCCTCGTAGTTCGGAACCTGAAACTCCGGTGCAACACCAGTCATGTTGGGATCGGCGTAAAGGCCGATATCGGCAATCCGCAAGGCATTGTAGCTATTAGAATTAGGTACAGCAGTTGTGCCAAGGAAGTTTCCAGCAACCCATGATCCACTAGTTGCTGTCTTGTAGTTGGAACCAAGTACAGGTGAGAAGTTGATGAGCATGGCAGCCGAATTGTCTGTCGCCCATGTTCCGACCGTACAGGGAGGAACGACAAATGTATATTCTGCCCAAGTATAGGGCACGGTAATTGGAACACTCCAAACAATGCTGTGCGTGACTGGATTGTTGCGTATAGAAATGCCGATGGTAGTAGGCAATGACAGGCTGTAGTACCAACTGATAGCACAGCGAAACACCGCATACTTGGCATTGGATGTTCCCCAGCAAAGATCAGCTATGCGGTTTCCCTCGATGGATTGCTGCGTAAAGAAATACCCTGTAACTGCGTTAACCATCCTTGCGTCTCATGGATTGTTGTCGGAATGGATCGTCAATGAATATTTCGAGCCCCGTGGTGATACGAGGTCAGACTGACGAGCCAAGCCTATGTTCAACTCTGCCGTTGATCCATTTCCCAACGCCAGCAACCATTGGTCAGCAGCGTATTCCCCGCTTGTACCTGTGTACTCTTGCTGTTGAGCAATCTGGAATGCTGGATTAACCAGCTTATTCATCGGCGACGCCGTTCCAGCATTCCGCTTCCACACCCCAACGGCGCTGTCGTAAATCCACACCGGCCCTTCAGGCGGGTAGAACGCCTGTCCGTTTATTGGCGAGGATGGAAAGTCGAGCGCCATCACGTCCCCACCGAGTTGATCTGCACCCACTGACTGGACGAGCCGTCGTTGTAGTAGATGTACAGATTGCCGTTCGCCGAGTTCCACCACAGCTGGCCGTGCGTTCCAGCAGGAGCAGCATCGGCAATCGTAGCTCCAGAGGCAGGTGGTGGAATGGCGGCGATGGCAGCGGTGACGAATGCCGTCGTTGCAATGCTAGTGTCGTTGTCGCCCGCAGTCGGTGTCGGCGCTTTCGGGTCACCCGTGAAAGTCGGCGAAGCTAGGGGCGCATAGGTTGCCGGAACCGCCGTCAGATAGCCCTGCGCCTTCACAAAGGCTGTCGTCGCGATGCTGGTGTCGTTGTCAGCCGTCGCAGGTGTCGGCGCTTTCGGATCACCCGTAAAAGTCGGACTGAAAATATCGGCTTTGTTGCCTAATGCAGGCATGACGTTGGCTTGGAGGTAAAACTCAATCTCGCCCAGCGTATCCATGTCGGTCGAGGCCGAGCCGATTATCGACGCCTTCGTGGTATCGACGTACTGCTTGGTCGCTGCTTGCAGGTTCACCGTCGGGTCAGCTGGCAGCTGCACTGGCACCGTGAATGTCG
>Ga0209593_10001320_pt1 | contig 10662 bp, 9 predicted proteins | sample PPLLaktember2015_3_FD_187260 | JGI IMG/M metagenome (GOLD analysis project Ga0209593, IMG submission 187260) | Freshwater sediment microbial communities from Prairie Pothole Lake near Jamestown, North Dakota, USA - PPLs Lake P7 Core (6) Depth... | ecosystem: Environmental > Aquatic > Freshwater...
GTAAAGTGACCGGCCAGATCGAATCCTTATCCAGGCCGACCGGGATCGCCGTCAGCCCGGATGGGGTGATCTACGTGACGGATGCCGCCACATGCCAGGTGCTGGCCTACCAACCGTAAGAGGCAATTTGCGATTTATTGAACAGTTTGGGGGAGATTGTGAGTTCTATCGCGTAAAATCGCCTCACCGGGCAGGGTAGGGGTAGCCGAAGGTGTTGTGTGCAACCAAGTTATTTATTGAACCGAAAAAAACCTGCCCGGACGGTGGAGAAGGTGTCTTGCCAATCAAGGTAGGGGCACGACCGAGGTGTGAACATGCAGACGCCTGGGTCCACCGACCAAAAAACCTGCCCCACGCCGTCTGGCAAAGCATCCTCGCGATTGGCGGGGGTGGGCGGATTTTTGTGCCTGTAAGCGCCGCGGGGGAATAAATCCCCCCCGCTATTCTTGCGAAGCCGGGCTGCACCGGCTAAAAAGCTCCTCTGGAGTTCGGCAAAGCTTGCGCAGAAAAAACCGCCTTCCGGCGGTTCTCTCCATAAAATTTTTGTGTAGCTTTGTGTTTCTTTGTGGATTCATTTTCGGGATCCCTTCTGGGTCCCGTCCTTTTATCCCATATCCTGCCTTCCAGACAGCGCGCGCATCAGTGTATTTTGATCGGCGTATTCCAGATCGCCGCCCACCGGCAGGCCACGCGCCAGGCGGGTGACCTTGACCCCCATGGGCAGGATCTGCTGGCGCAGATACAGCGCGGTGGCGTCGCCCTCCATGCTCGGGTTGGTCGCCAGGATCACCTCGCGCACGCTGCCGGAACGCACCCGTTCGAGCAGCGGCCGGATCTTCAAGTCGTCGGGGCCGATGCCTTCGATGGGCGACATAACCCCATGCAGCACAGCGTAGCGCCCCTCGAATACCCCCGTACGCTCCAGCGCGAGCACATCCAGCGGCTCTTCGACGACGCACAAGAGGCTTTCGTCGCGGCGCGGGTTGGCGCAGATCTCACACTGCTCCTGGTTGGCCAGTGTGATGTTGAAGCACACCTTGCACAGGCTTGTCCCATTCTTGAGTATAACCAGCGCATCCGCCAGCTGGCGTGAAACATCTTCCGAAGCGCGCAGGAGGTAGAAGGTCAGCCGGGAGGCCGTTTTGGGGCCAATCCCGGGCAGGCGCGCGAATGCATTTACCAGGTTTTGTACCGGTTCAGGAAGCTCAGCCATATCCCTCCGGGTTTAGAAACCCAGCCCGCCCAGGCCGCCTGCTACGGGGCCCATGCGCTCTTCGGCCAGTTTGCGCGACTGATCGAGGGCCAGGTTGACTGCGCTGAGGATCAGGTCCTGGAGCATCTCCGCGTCGGCATCCTTGAGCAGCTCCGGGTCGATCTCCACCCCCCGGCAGTTCTGATCGCCGGTCATGGTGACTTTGACCGCCCCACCGCCGACCGTTGCCGTGACGGTTTCCTCGGCCAGCTGCTCCTGGATGCGGGCCATCTGCTCCTGCATCTTGCGCAGCTGGTCCATCATTCCACCCCCTCCACCACCCATCTTCCCACCCGCCGGTCGGTTAAATCCTTTTGCCATAAGTCGCTCCTGAAGAAAGTCGATTCGTAAAATCGTCAATTATCACGCTCTACTGCACATCCACCACCTCGCCGCCCAGGTCGCGCAGGGCGGTGCCGACGATGCCGTCATCCTCTACCTCGACATCTGGCGGCAGACCGCTGCCGGCCTTGCCGGTATTGAGCAGAACGCACTTGACCTCCAGCGTCACTCCGGTGACATGCGCGATTGCGCGGCTGGTAATATCCAGATGCGTGCCGCCCTCCATTTTCTGTTTGAGCACCGGGCTAAATGCTAACAGCAGGGTGCCGTCTTTGATCCCGTTTAGCTTGGCGGAATTGAGCAGTGCTTCGGTCTGCGGGCTGTGTTTTTTGATCAAGGCGCGCACCCGTGGCCACTGCTGCATCAACGACGGAAAGCCGATCGCCGTCTCAGCCGGCGCTGCCGGGGAAGCCTCGCCGCTCAATGGGTTTTGCGCGGACTCGCCCGCCGTCCGTGGGGGCGAAGCGTTCTGATTGGCATTTGTCTTTGTAGGGATGGCCTGTTCTTTGGGCGCTTCGCCCTTACCTGCTGCGGTTTCGGCAGGCCGTACGGGCGAAGGTTCCGGATGGACATTTGTCTTAGCGGAGACCGCTTGTTTTCCGGTTGCTTCGCCTCTACCCGTGGCGGGTTCGGCTTGCCGCAGGGATGGAGCAGCCGGAAGAATATTTGCCTGTGAAGGACTTGCCGGTTCACCGATCGCTTCACCCCTACCCATGGGAGGAGAAGGCTGTTCGAGTGATTCGGCGAAGGCCAGCTCAAGCAGCAGACCGGGATGCCAGCCGCCGCGCAGATCGGTAGCGGCCTGGTTGAAGGCGCGGATAGCCAGCAGCAGCCGCGGCATATCGAAGGCGCGGGCGTGCTGGGCCATGGTGCTGCGCAGGTCAGGGGAAGCTTCCACCTTCTCGGCGCTGCCCATGCGCACCAGCAGCAGACCGCGCAGGTATTCGACCACCTGGCGGGCAAACTGGCGCGGATCGGTGCCGGCATCCAACGCGCGGTGGATCTGGGTCAGCCCTTCAGCCGGGTTTTGCGTCAGCAGCGCCCCGATCAACTCGACCACCACCGCACTGGTGGCAGTCCCCAGGACGATGTGCGCCATCTCCAGGGTGATCTTCTTTCCGGAGGAAGCCAACTGGTCGAGCAGCGAGATGGCGTCGCGCATGGCCCCGGTGGCCTGCCGGGCGATGAGGGTCAGCGCTTCTGGCTCCACCTCGAGCTTCTCCTGGTCGGCCAGATCTTTCAGATGGCGGGTAATGTCCATCACCGGGATGCGCCTGAACTCGTGGCGCTGGCAGCGCGAAAGCACGGTCGCCGGGATCTTGTGTACCTCGGTGGTGGCCAGAATAAAGATGGCGTGGGGTGGGGGCTCTTCCAGGGTTTTCAACAGCGCGTTGAAGGCCGCCGTAGAAAGCATGTGGACTTCATCGATGATGTAGACTTTATATGTACCCTGGGTGGGGGCAAAGTTGATCTTATCGCGCAGGCTGCGCACGTCTTCGACACTGGTGTTCGAGGCGGCATCGATCTCGATCAGGTCCATAAAGCGCCCGTCATTGACCGCCTGGCAGTGCAGGCATTGGTTGCAGGGCCGGTCGGAAGGCTTCTCGGCCAGGCAGTTGACTGCCTTGGCCAGCAGGCGGGCGCTGGTGGTCTTGCCGGTGCCGCGCGGTCCGGCAAACAGATAGGCATGTGCCACGCGCTCGCCAGAAATGGCGTTGCGCAAGGTTTGTACGACTTGTTCCTGGCCGACCACTTCATCCCACAGGCGCGGCCGCCATTTGCGATACAATGCCTGGCTCATGTCATCATCCAATCCATGGGGTGTTATTGTACCCGATAATCCGGTGGGAGAATGCTTCCGCCGGCCTTAACACTATGGGATCCGGTAGGTGGCGCGCAGGCGGCCTTGCTCGTCCAACAGCGTCACCGTGTCCCCGTTCTTCCAGGTGGCCGAATCGCGGCCCCAGAATAAATCGGCGACTGTATTGACCCCGGCCGCTGTGTGTACCTGGATGGCCCCGTCCTTGAACAGGATCAGGGTGGGGAAGGTGAAGGCGTTCCCACTTCCATCCTGGAGCTTCCAGCCGGTCAGCACCAGGTCGCCCTCACCGGACCGTTTCAACAGGACAACTTCGTCGGCCAGGTTGCCCACCCCAAAGACGTTGTCGATTTGGATCAAGACCGGCAGCTCGCCTTGCGTGTCCGGGGAACCAGTTGGGGAGGGGACCGGGGTTTGAGCGGCGGGCAGCAGGGTCGCCAGCGCCTGGTTGGCGGAAGCCAGATCCGGGGTCTCTCGGGAGCGGTTCCAGACCCATAAAATGGTCAGGGTGGTGCAGGCCGAGATGATGACATTCAGTACGATGTAGAACAGCAGACGCTGCCAGGGTTTCGATGCGGTCTTTTTCATTACCTTGATGATAGCATAAGTAGCGGACGGTGGGTAGGAAAAAGTGGACAGTGGGGTACAATACTCCTATGCCCTATCTGATCGACGGCCACAACCTGATCCCCAAGCTGCCTGGCTTGAGCCTGCGCGCGGTGGATGATGAGCTGCAGCTGATCGATTGGCTAAAAAACTTTGCCCGCAGCGAGCGCCGCCAGGTGGAGGTGTTTTTCGACGGCGCGCCGCCTGGTTTTTCCGGTTCTCGCCGCTATGGCCGGGTGACCGCCCATTTTATCCGCCAGGGACGCACCGCGGACGAGGCCATCCGGCTGCGGCTGCGCCAGTTAGGCAAGGCGGCTCGCAACTGGACCGTGGTAAGCTCGGACCACCAGGTGCAGGCTGAAGCGCGGGCTGCCGCGGCCCAGGTGCTCAGCTCGGAAGAATTTGCCGGCCAGCTTAGCCGCTCTGTGCAGGTGGAGCGAGGAAGTCCCCAGGGCAGCCCGGGAGAGCTCGGCCCGCAGGATCTGCGCGAGTGGTTGGATTTGTTTGGCGAGGAGTCCGATCGCGACAATTAAGATAATTACTATCTTCTTTTCTAATCCTGTTTTAATGTAATTTAGATAAATCTGATGTATATTCTCTGTAAGACACCTTGATCGTTATTGGTATCTCAGGTGTCCCCACCGTTTTACATGTCCTGCACGTCCCCCCCGTGCAGGAAGGTTGTGAGCGGTGGTTTCCCTCCCTGAAGACCACCAGGCATGTCCCCCCCATGCCTGGTGGTCGCTTTTAATTTATAGAAAGACAGAAATAAACTTTTTTCCTCCATAATGTTGCAAAATCAAAAATAATTAATAAAACCTGAAGGGTACTATAATTAGGTATGAATACTGGTAGCGTGGTAGCCTGTACACTTGTCCCATCGCCTGAGCACTCTTATCCGGATCATCCCGAAAACCCTGCGCGTTTTACCCATTTCAGCCGTTTGCTGAACACTCATTTTCCGAAGGAAATTGAGTGGCTGGCAGCGGAGCCGGCTTTACCTGGCGAGGCTGCCTGGGTCCACCTTCCGGAGATGCTGTCCTTTTTGCAGTCCGCCGTCCAGCAGGCTCCTGTAATTATCGAGAGTGCTCCCACCTATGTCTCACCCGGCTCCTGGACGGCGGCGCTAAACGCGGCCGGCGGTGTGCTGACCTGTCTGCGTGCGGTGCTGCGCGGCCAGGCCTCCGCCGGGTTTGCCCTGGTGCGACCGCCGGGCCACCATGCCGAGCCGGAGCGTTCGATGGGGTTCTGCCTGTTAAACAACCTCGCGATTGCCGCGCGGGCCGCACTGGAGGAGGGGGTGGAGCGAGTTTTGATCGTCGATTACGATGCGCATCACGGCAACGGGACCCAGCAGGCTTTTTTGAACGAGGCGCGGGTGGCATTTGTTTCCACCCACCAGGCGGGGATCTACCCACCCGAGTACGGCTCGCTCGGCGATGCTCCCCAGGCGCGCGGCCGGATCGTCAATGTACCCCTGCCGGCGCAGGCAGGCGAGCAGTGCTTCCAGTTGATCATGGAGCAGGTCATCCGCCCGCTGGCGCTGCGTTTCCAACCGGGATTGGTCCTGGTATCCGCCGGGTTTGACGCGCATTGGAGCGATCCACTGACCGGGCTGGGTATGACCACCCAGGGGTATTTCCGCCTCTCACAGGCCCTGGTTAACCTGGCCGGCAAGCTTTGTGCAGGGAAGATTGTCTTCGCGTTGGAAGGCGGATATGACCCGCGCGCCCTGGCGGATAACGTTCTGGCGGCGCTGTGCGCTCTGGCGGGCGGCGAGAGTATTTCCGACCCCGCGGGGCCATCTCCCCAGCGCGAGCCCGATATCACCCTTCTCATCGAGCGCGTGCGCGCCCTGCATGGTCTTGGCTGAAGCCCCGACCATAAAAAACATCAACACAAACAGACGAAGACCACAAAGGATTAATCACCGAAAGCTTCGTGCTCTTCGTTTCTTCGTGTTTGAACTATTAGATTCCCTGGATCAGACCGGCTAGTTTGGTAAACCGCTCGTACACCCCCTGGTAAATTTCCACATTCTCCGCAACCGGCTGGACCGGGTCGGGCAGCCAGCTGACAACCTGGCGGCAGGCCTGCCGGGCATCCGCGAAGATTCCCGTGCCCACCCCGGCCAGCAAGGCCGCGCCCAGTGCAGAGGCCTCATGGCCGGAAGGCGCACGGTAGACCGGCTGGTTGAAGATATCCGCCTGGAGACGGACCCACAGCGGATGCTGCGCGGACCCTCCCGAAGCGACCAGGCGCTCCACGGACACGCCCAGGGTGTGGAACCGGTCGAGCCCCTCTCGCAAGGCCAGGACCACCCCCTCCATCACCGCCCGCACCAGGTGGGGCTGGCCATGGCGCAGGGTTAGCCCCAGGAAACCGGCGCGCAGGTTGGGGTCCATATAGGGAGTACGTTCGCCCGCCAGGTAGGGGGCGAACAGCAGCCCTTCGGATCCGGGCGCAACCTGGGCGGCAGCATCCGCCAGGACGTCAAACTCTCCACCCAGAAAGACCTGGTCGCGCAGCCACTGAAGGCTCAACCCGGCGGTCAGCGTAGCAGCCAGCAAGTGCCAAAGCCCGGGCAGGGCATGGCAGAAGAGGTGCACCCTCAGCCCGGGGTCAGGTTCCGGTCTGTTGAGCGGAGCAAAAAGCTGACCACCGGTGCCAATCGTGCAGGAGACCAGCCCGGGTTCGACGATCCCGTTCCCCAGGGCCTGGGCAGCCTGGTCGCTGGCTCCGTAGACGAAAGGTGTGCCGGCCAGCAGGCCAGTCACAGCAGCGCAGGTGGAATTCAAGACGCCGGCAATGGCGGCCGATTCGGCCACGGGGGGCAGCAGGGTCTGGGGGATCTCCAGGCGCTCCAACAACTCACCGCTCCAATCGCGGCGCAGCGGGTCGAACAGCAGGGTAGAAGAGGCATCGCTCGGCTCGCTGCCCAGGCTGCCGGTCAGGAAGTAGCGCAGGGCATCCTTCGGGAGCAGCAGGGTGTGCGTTTTACGGACCAGGTCGGGCTCATGCTCGCGCAGCCACAGCCAGGTAGCCAGCATAAAACCGGTCGCGAGCGGATTGCCGGTCAGGCGGGCAAGCTCCGCCTGGCCGATGCGCTGCGTGGTTTCGCGCACCTGCGCCTGAGAACGCTGGTCTGCCCAAAGGATGGCCGGGCGCAGGACCTGCCCGCGCTCATCCAGGCAGACGGTGGTGTGCATTTGCCCGCTCAAACCGACCGCTGCAACCTGGCGCGCCTCGATACCTGCCTGAGAAACGACGCGGGCCAGGCAGTGGACTGCGGCTGCTTGCCAGTCCAGTGGGTCTTGTTCGGCCCAACCAGGATATGGGGTATGGATCGGGTAAGAGCGGGAAGTCGAGGCCAGCTCGACTCCCCGGCGGTCGATCAGTACAGCTTTGCAGGAGGAAGTTCCCAGATCAAGACCGATCAGGTACTCTGCTAGGGGAGCCACTGGCCGATTTCGGACCAGGCGTAATCCAGGTGGGAGGTCAGGTTTTCACCCAGCTTGCGGCGCACGCGCTTGTGGGCCATCTGCATCAGCGGCAGGCCGCCGATTTCGTTCAGCCGTTTGCCGATCGCCCGCGCCCGCACGTGGTGGCATTGGGCGTTGAACACACCCCCGGGTCTTTCGGAGAGGAAATCATCCTTGCGGCCGACATCGATCAACTCGTTGATCAGCCGCTCCACTTCATCCCGATTTTCTTTGGGGAGCGCGGGTCCGCCCCCGCCAAACAGATCGCGTAAAAAGTCCATCCAACTCCTCCTGATCGGTTGTGTATATCAATCTTACAATAGAAGAAGTGATTCGGGAATAGGGAATAGGGGATAGGGATTAGTGAATAGTGATTCGTGAGAACGTTTGGAGACCCAATCGGGAGAAGCTGCGCAGGGGCGATCCGTGAACTGGAAATCGGCCCGATCCGCAGAGCAATCTGGGTCGTCCCGGGTTGGGGTGACGCACCCCTCCCGGCCAGGGCGACCCACATAGAATCCGATATTGGAGTCGCCTGGCTGAATCACGGGTCGCCCTTACGTTTATTGTGTCATTCCTTCGGCCAACATCAGCCCATCCAAAGCCCTGGGCACATCCAATCCGCGGGGGAATCAATCCCCCCGCTAGTCTTGCAAAGCCGGCTTCGCCGGCTCAATCGAGACCAGGGATTTTTCAGCCCATCCAACCCGCGGGGGAATAAATCCCCCCGCTAGTCTTGCGAAGCCGGCTTCGCAAACGTAGAGGGTGGCTGATGAATATTTACATAATAACCGGGTAACCGCCTTGCCCAACGTGTCAGTGCGAGGAGGCTTTGCGACGATTGCCCGTAGGGGCACCCTGCCGAAGGCCCTGTAAGGGTAAGGGAGCAATCTCTACCTCTATCGGGTCGGCAGATTGGCGTAGAGATTGCTTCCTTTCAGGACGCCCCTTCGGGCAGTCGTTGCCCCGCCCTGGGTCCTGAGGTCCAGGGACCTCTAGGACCCAGGACCTAAGGGGGACACCTTCGGCCGGCCGACCCTGGTCCAGCCCAACCAGGGCTGGGAGGCCTCGCAATGACACGGTAAGTATCCGGGGTCAGGCGGTCATTACCTGATTTTTTATTTAAAGATCATCAGCCGCCCTCGGCCCTCGTCCTCGACCCTCGACCCCCACGGATTCTATATGGGTCGCCCCCCCATGAATCTCTTATTACCCGGGTTCCGACCACCCGGGCCTGATTACGAATTACGAATCTCGAATTACCAATCTCGAATTACCAATCACGAATTACCCATCTCTACTCCCTCCTCCCTTTCTTAACCCCTGATTAGAAAACTCCTACGATTGCCCTACGAAGAGCCGGGGCGCTAACCTTTTCATGTATACTGTAAAGATCCAATTTATGGAAAACAGGTTTGTAGATGAACGACTTCCGATTACCATCCGAAACACGAATTGCTTTTGCTCATTTAAAAGTTTCTAATATGCGCCAGGCGCTTGATTTTTACCAGGAAAAGCTGGGCTTTCACCTGATCCACCGCCACAATGGCAGCGCTTCGCTCTCTGCCAGCGGTTCCGAACCGGCCACTCTTTATTTGACCGAGCTGCGCGAATGCGAGCCCAGACCGCCGCGCACTACGGGTCTGTACCACATCGCCATCCGCCTTCCCAACCGGGCCGAGCTTGGCCGGGTGCTCCAGAAGCTGCTCCAACATAACTGGCGCTTTTTCGGCGCTGCCGATCACGGTGTCAGCGAGGCCTTGTACACGGCCGATCCGGACAGCAACGGGATCGAGCTGTATGCGGACCGGCCGCGCTCCCAATGGCCCTGGCATGGGAACCAGGTCGATATGGTTACCGACCCGCTGGATATCAACGATCTGATCAACGCTGGGATGCGCAGCAAAGGCAATGGGCTGCCGCGCCAGACCGACATCGGGCATGTCCACCTGCAGGTTTCCAACCTGGAGCGAGCCCGCCAGTTCTATGGAGACCTGCTGGGGATGGATGTCACCCAGGCGGATTATCCCGGAGCGCTCTTTCTATCCGCCGGGAAGTATCACCACCATCTGGGGGTCAACGTCTGGGCCGGGGAGAGCGCGGCTGCTCCACCGGAAAATGCGGTTGGCCTGTACTCCTTTGGGCTGCTCATCCCGGACCGGACCGCCCGGCGGATCCTGGTCGACCGGCTGAAACAAGCCGGCGTCCCACTCGAAGAACGCCCCGGCAGCGTCCTGGTCCGCGACCCGGACGGAAATATCGTGGAGATTGTAAGCCAGGTAAATACTTTAAAACCGTAAAGCTGTAACCGCAGAGATGCGGAGGATCAATTACTTACCGGCAGGCGGATGCGGACAGATGTCCCATTCCCCGGGCTGGATTCCAGGGATAATTGCGCGCCGATCAACTCGGCGCGCTCGTGCAGTCCCAGCAGCCCAAAATGGCCGGCCGGGGCAAATTCTCCGGGGTTCTCGGGGACGCGGAACCCGCACCCATTGTCACGGATGGTCAGCTCGATTTTTCCTTCCAAATAACCAATTTCCAGCCAGCCCCGGGTAGCCTGCGCGTGACGGACCAGGTTGTTGAGCGCTTCCTGGGCCATCCGGTAGAGGGTCAGCTCCATCTCCGCGGGCAGGCGGCGTTCTTCTCCCTGGCTGATAAACTCGATGGGGATCTCACCGCTTTGTCCGGTCTCTCGCGCCAGCATCTCTAACGAAGCTGCCAGCCCCAGCTCATCCAGATAGGCCGGGCGCAGGGCACGCAGCAGGCGGCGCAGATTGCGGATGGTCTGTTCGGTCAATTCCTGGACTTCGGCCAGAGAGCCGGTAGCCGGGTGTTCGCCCAGGCTCAGCCGGGCAAGCTGGACGCGCTGGTTCAAAGCGATCACCGCCTGCAGGGTGTCGTCGTGGATCTCACGCGCCAGGCGGCGGCGCTCGTCTTCCTGTCCGGCGGTAATGGCGCCGATATAGCTGTGCAGGTTCTCCTGGGCTGCCTGGACTTTGCGCGCCATTTCCCGCAAGGTGAGCTGCAGCCGCTGGATTTCCTCAATACCGCCAACCGGCTGCTGGACGGCAGTGAACCGGCCCCAGGCCAGGTCGTTCGCCTGGGATTCCAGCGTTTGCAGGGGCTGGATGATCTGCCGCGCTCCAAACCACAACCCC
>Ga0209593_10001323_pt1 | contig 10657 bp, 11 predicted proteins | sample PPLLaktember2015_3_FD_187260 | JGI IMG/M metagenome (GOLD analysis project Ga0209593, IMG submission 187260) | Freshwater sediment microbial communities from Prairie Pothole Lake near Jamestown, North Dakota, USA - PPLs Lake P7 Core (6) Depth... | ecosystem: Environmental > Aquatic > Freshwater...
GAGGCGACAGGAAACCAAAAGGGCCAGCATTAGTACTTCTTAATCTTGTAAAAAAAGAGCCCAATACCATCCTCAGGCTCATATCCGATTAGAACTCGCATTCATCGATCATCATTATCTTTTCTCTCCCCCAAAAAAGTCAAAAAGTAAAGCACCGCCCCCAGTCTTTTTGCACGAACCGTGTTGGGTTTCCCGGCTAAAAGTGGACAAAATGAATCGTGAATTATGGCCTTTCGTTATTATTGACATTCACTCCCGGAATGATTATAATCCTTGATATGAAAAAAAAGATATCAAACAATCGAGCATGTTACTTCTTATCGATAGAAGTTGAGAATGTGGCATGCTTCGGAGAAAAACAAGTTTTAAATTTGGCAAATGAAAAAGGCCAACCCCACCGCTGGACTGTTATTGTCGGCGATAACGGAGTAGGGAAAACCACACTGCTCCGGTGCCTCGCAGGTATTTCTCCTTATAACATCGATGAACCGAACAGCATGATTATTAGCTTCCCTGGGCTTATGTGGAAATATATTAGAGAAAAAGACGGAAAGCGATTGAATCCATCTATTAAGGCTTATATTTCTTTAGATTGGAGGTTTACCGGGAAACCTAAAGAACAAATTTCGAAGAACATAGGTCATTCTAGTTTTTCTTGGGGTGAAACGTTTTCTACTAATGGCTCTCCAACTTTTTTACCCGGTGGTGGTCAGGGTGCGATTAATTCTTACAGTAAAGACTTACACTTTATCTGTAATGGCTATGGAGCCTCCAGGCGGATGAGCCGCAATAAATTATCCACCGAAAAAAAAGCATTCCCAACCCAAAGCCTTTTTGATGATGACGCTCCCTTAACTCATGCGGAAGAATGGCTGTTGCAGGCCGATTATATTTCTTCAAAAGACCCGAAATACCTGGGTTATAAAAAACAGGTCGAAGACATCATACTCCGCTTACTCCCCGATGTAACCAAAATCGATTACCGGGTTAGTAAGCAAGCCTCTAATGTCTTATTTGAAACTCCGACCGGGTGGGTTGGGATCAATGAATTAAGCCTCGGATACCGCACCATGCTGGCATGGATGATCGATTTTACTGCATCCCTTTTTGACCGGTACCCCAACAGTAAGAATCCCCTGGCAGAGCCTGCAATATTACTCATCGATGAAATCGATTTACACCTTCATCCCAAATGGCAGAGAACCATCATTGAATATTTAACGGAGATATTCCCCAATACGCAATTTATCATTACCGCCCACAGCCCCATCATGGTCCAGGCCGCTGCAGATACCAATATGGTGCTATTGAAAAGAGAAGGAAATAGAAATAACATCATAATCGACAATAAACCCGCATCCGTTGAACATTGGCGAGTAGACCAGATATTAACCAGCGATTTATTCGGATTGGAAAGCGTTCGCTCTCCTCAAACCCAAAAATTAAGAAATGAACGCACCCGCTTGCTTACAAAGAAAAAACCAGGTAAAAAAGACATCATGCGAATAGCAGAACTGGATGAAAAGCTGAGTTCAATGCCTATCGGCGATACAAAGGAGGAAATCGCCGCCGATTTCCTTTTCAAGGAAATCGCCAGGAAAATCGCCGAAAGTGAAAAAAACAAAAAATAACGGCGGACACTTCATATGATAAAAATCAAAAAATCCTCCACACCTCCAGAAATACTCATGACTAAAGGATTAGCCGAAACTAATACCAATAATAACCTTTTCGACATGGACCCACAAGCTTATAAACATGGAAAAAAATTTGTTTTTGATTCGGATATTTACGGGCACGAAACTGTCAAAAGCCAGTTGATTGCTGAACAGCATGAAAAATGCTGCTTTTGTGAAAGCAAGTTTATAGCAAACGGATATGGCGATGTAGAACACTTTAGACCAAAAGGCGGATATCGATCCCAAATGAATACCCCCCTGAAAAAGCCAGGTTACTACTGGACAGCATATAACTGGGATAACCTCTTCTTTTCCTGCGAGGTGTGTAATACAAGTTTTAAAAAGAATTATTTCCCATTGGAAGATGAAACAAAACGGGCCGCCAATCACCATGATAACCTTGAAAAAGAAATACCGCTGCTGATCCACCCGTCACAAGATGATCCCGGGAAACATATTCGCTTCCATCAAGAAGAGTGTTGTGCAAAAGATAAAAAAGGGGAAGAATCCATAAAAGCTTTCGGCATAAATCGAGACAGGCTGAAGGAAATCCGGTATAAACATTTTCAATATGTACATCAGAATCGAATTTTTGCCAAAATTGACCTTGAAGGAATGTCCCCTGGCTTGAAAAATGAAATTTTAACCCGTTTCAATATGGTGGAGGATGAGTTAAAAAAATTAATAAATATCGCAAGACAGTTTATTAAAACTGCTGCAAAAGATGAGGCTGAATTTTCTCTTATGGTGAGGGATAATTTCCCGGACCTCCCGGTAGAAGAGGGTGCATGATGGAAATAAGAGATGAATTTTTGAGCGAAGAAGACCTGGAACGCGGAATGATGAATTTGAAGATGTGGCGCTTCGCGCCGGTATTGTTTAACGGCTGCTTCGCAGCCGATTGATCGTGGACCACGGATAACGAATCACGATTAATGAAACCGGTGATTGATGATTTTAAATGTAGAGACGCTTCGCGCAGCGTCTTTACGAAATTACCGAATCGACCGTGGATCCAGGTTCTGCACAATCCCACGGATTCAGCCTCTGTCCATTGCATAAAATCACCATGATTCTGCACGATTCCACGAGTTCGGCCCTCGTCCATACAGTCCATAATGTCCATACAGTCCATATTCCCTGCCCACCCTGCCAATTCCCTGCTTATTCTTGCCAATGGCCTCCCTGCAAAATGTTGTAACCCAAGATTTAACCACGTTATCCTTTTTGTCGGCAACAGGGGGCGAGAAAAACTCCACAAAGTCAAAAAATAAAGCACCGCCTCTGGTTTTCACCTGCCGACGATGAGCAGTTGCACGCACCGTGATGGGTTTATATGCCAATCGTATCTAAATGATACAATGCAAAAATTGCCCGTTATATTAATACAAATAAGTATTTAGGGAAGAATGCCCCTAATTAGCTTTATTAAAATTGTATCATTTCAATACGACTGATAATTACAGGGTTATTTTGCTCGAAATGATTAATAATACACAATTTTAAAGTGATAGCCTTTTGGGGATTATAGAAAAGTTAGAAAATTATTGTTCTAAAATAATACAATGCCCCAGGTAAAAGGTGAGAGTTTCAATAAGGGGGAACCCTGGAAAACCAATAAAAAAGAAGCTTTACTAATTTTTATCGATCCTGGCATTATTCTTGCATTAGATGATTAATACCAGAATTCCGGTATGAATGAAAAAGATACGATTATATTATGCGAGTTTAATGTGAGCAAAAATTGAATTATTATGACATGGGAATTTTTTTTGAGTATATTATTGAACACACGGGCTTTGAAAAAGACCGATGCATGAGAAAGCCAAGTTGCATTAAATCGCAAAATAGCTTGGAGGTCAGATACTGACAATGGAAAAAGTAGAAGGTATGGTAAGGCAATTTAAATCATCTCAATTCAATGAATACCTGGGAAATTTAGACGATTCCTGGGTTATTTCCAATAACTTATCAGGCGGTATGATAGAGGTGGAGCAAAATATTTATGAAGCATTATTTAACAATGAAATTTCCCGGATTTCGGAAAAAGAGCTAATAGAAGGACTCGCATATGGGAATTTCATCGTTGACAATAGTTTTAATGAAGTGGATGGATTAAAAGCAACAAGAAATGAATGGGTTGAATCAGCTTTAGCAGTCGGCCTGCAAATCATCCCTACATTAAGTTGTAATTTTGATTGTCCATATTGTTATGAAAATCAAAGAGAAAAAAAGGTTTTCATGTCACAACAGGTAATGGATGACATTTTAAATTATTTAAGTATTACAATCAAACCAACTACGAAATGTTTGAATGTTTCCTGGTATGGGGGTGAACCACTGCTTGCCGTCAAGCAAATCGAATATCTGTCAGATGCCTTTTTAAAATTGTCTAGAGAGAAAAATATCGATTATAGAGCAACGATCATTACAAATGGGTTCTTGCTCAATAAGAGTAATGTGGACAAGTTGGTTAAATTTAATGTAAAGATTATCCAGGTAACAATTGATGGGCCTAAGCGAATTCACGACAAAAGAAGAATGCTTTCCGGCGGAAAAGAAACATGGCAAACCATCGTTGATAATATTAAATATGCGCTTTCATTAAATCTTAATGTTACAGTGAGAGTTAATATTGACAAATCAAATATAGACAATATTAGTGAACTATTTGAAGAATTGGAAATGGAAAATGTTTTAAGCAGGGTTTCTTTATCTTTTGGAATCGTTTTGTCTTTTGGAAACGTATGCAAAAGTGTGGAAGAGACCATTCTAACACTTGAAGACGCAGAAAAAAAAATTAGCCAGGAAAAAATCCAAGAAATGCTTGGAAAAACGAGGGGCCATTCACGCCGGTTTACTCCTGATTTTCTCGGATGTACTGCAACAGCTAAGAATTCGATCATTGTAGGGCCTTCGGGTGAATTGTATAAATGCTCGAAAACTATCGGCTCAGTTGATGAAATTTGTGGAGATATTGCAAAACCCTTCAAACAGAATCCAAACTACCAAAAATGGGGCGGTATTACCAATTTGAATGATGAGTCTTGTAAAAAATGTTCGGTACTCCCTATATGTTGCGGCGGTGGATGTGCTTTTGAGTATGTTATTAAAGGTAAAGATATTATTTCTTGCGATTCGAAACGATTTAAGAAGGGCTACAGTGAGAGTTTAAAGAGGTTGTACCTAAAAAATCGAGAATTTAAAAATATAAAAAATTAGGAGGATACATGAAAACTTTAAAGGATTTAAAATTAAAGTATGTTTTGACACCGTTTGATCAAAGTAAAATTCTGTCCGGTGTAGCTGGAACTTGTAACTGCAGAGTGGTAGACGGTAATACTCTTTATATTGCCGATACTCTCTATATTGACGGCGAAGTAGCTCCGGATGAATTTGTTGCTGTGATTGGACAAGGATACGAGTGGGCTTAGTTATTTAATCCCTTAGTGTTCATTTTTCGAGGATAGAGCCTGTTCTATATAGAACAGGCTCTCCTCACTTCCTGGTTTCTCATTTTTTTTCCGTCTTTCTCTCCTAAGAGTTAAATCCGTATTGTCAAAATTTTATTAAACTGCATCGAAAGAACTACAACGAGGAATTATTGTGAGGCTGGTTTTTTATTAAGCTTCCGCCATTGGATACTATTTTACCCCTTTGCCTTGCTAACACAATTTTCCTCCATTCATTCATCACCGGTCTCACCGGAAGAATATTTTTCCACACTCTGAGAATGAAAGTCAATACTTTTGGAAATTTTTTTTCCATTGTATATTTCTACCAATGATGTTACCGGTTACTGGTGGCCGGATGCCAGGAAAGACTGAAAAGAGAATTGGAAAAACAAAAGAAGGAAAGTAGGAGGGAGAAAATTGATGATTGAGGAATGATGAATGCTGCTTCACCGCCGAAGACAACGGAAAACGGAGAACGGAAAACGATTAATGATGAATTGGGAAGTTGCGCGCGATGCGTTGTGTTTCTTAACTTTTCTTGCCAATGTCTTTCCTGCAAAATGTCGCAATGAAAGACTCGATCCCCGGCATCAGTTACTTCCGAAAAATTCAAAAAGAAATGTACCGCAGCCGTTTTTTATGTTGCAAATAGTAATCCATTGGATTATAATAATTACAGTGGCAAAAAATGAAAGAACCATTTGAAAGCATAAAAAAAGGGTTATGTGAAGCCCTTGAATTTTCAAAAGGAAATACCAGGGGTGCGAAAACTACCCTGATAGATAATAAAGTGGATGTGCGGAATGTTCGGAAGAATACAGGCATGTCTCAAAGGGATTTTGCGTTATCCTTCGGTATCAGCTTAGGAACATTGCGGCATTGGGAAAGAGGCGACAGGAAACCAAAAGGGCCAGCATTAGTACTTCTTAATCTTGTAAAAAAAGAGCCCAATACCATCCTCAGGCTCATATCCGATTAGAACTCGCATTCATCGATCATCATTATCTTTTCTCTCCCCCAAAAAAGTCAAAAAGTAAAGCTCCGCCCCCACCTCTATTCTTTTAACCACTTCTCTAAATCACTATTGCGGTATACGGCAAAATCTGAAAATATCCGGTCTATATATACTGAAAAGGTTTGTTTAATGTAAATTTCAATATCTATCACATAATCTTCCAGGTTTTCAGATTCCCGGTTTTTTACCGACAAAAATATTCTTTCCAACAACCTTAAAGGAAAAAGATTGATGAAGTTATATTGTTTCACCAGGTCTTTGTTATAAAAAAAATGCCTGATTTTTAAAAGAAATCTACGGTTCACAAGGCTGTAAATATTATAGACAGTTTTTGTTCGCGAGTCTTTTAAAGTCGCAGCAAGAGCCCCGGGAAAACCCAATTTGTCCACGATAAGATTATCTTTTCTTAATTTACGATTAATCGGCATCCCATAAAGAACTATCAGTACCCTGTTTAGTATTTGAGAGTCAAGATAAGCGCTGTATGGTAACTCAAGGTGAGAAAAAAAAGGTGCAATCGATTCTAAAAATATTATAGATTCTTCTATCTCTTCGAAAGTTAGATATGGATCATAGAAAATAAACCCAAGGGAGAACTTGATTCGATGTGTACTCATGAATTTGAGAACTTCGACGACTTCATCGATAATTGTACCTGTTCGATACATTTCATGAAATCGCTTTACACCCGAATCGATTCCTATACCAATTTCTTCCAGGCCTGCTTTTTTTAAAGCCAGTATCGTTTCAAAATTATTCCTGGCCTCCCGCGGCTTTGTAAATATTTTGAATTTTACTTTAAGATTTCTTTTAATTATTTCTGCGGCAATTGAAAGGGAAAATTCGTTTTCAATTCCATCCTGCTGCGATTCGAAAAACTGATCGCAATAGAACCTGAATTTCTCTATTCCCCTGGAAACTAAAAATTCGATTTCGTCGATAATTTTTTTTACAGATTTTTTTCTCCATGATTGAAACCGGTTTGCGGTAACCTTATAGTAAGGTACCTGGGAAATGCAGTATTGGCAATCATAAAAACACCCTCGGCTGACCAGGATTGGGTACCATTCTTGTTGGAGAATCCCCATGTCGATAATGCTTTTGGTTTCTAAGTGATCGAGTTTTTCCGGTAATGGCCGATCTTTATTAGCGACAATCCTACTACTGCTTCCCTTATTACGGTATGTGATGCCTTTTACAGATTTCCAACCTCGATTGGAATTGATTTTGAATATTAAATCCAATAAGTTTTTTTCATTTTCGGGTTCCCGGACTACAATATCGATTGAGTCAAAAGCCTCAAGGATTTTCCTGGAAGCAATCGTGACGGATGAATGCCCGCCTACGATGATTAAGAAACGATTTTTCGCGAGTTGAGTTAAAATCGACGATAGTTTCGATAAATAGGTTATATCGTCGATGTGGAAGTAAACAGCTCTTATTGGGGCACTGTTCAAGATTTGTTCTATTCCTGTTTCCAATGGGCCGTTTAAAAGAAGCATTTGTATTTTACAGTCAATGCCGTTGGCGCGTAGAAATTCGATTAAAATACAAAAACCGGTTTCCAGGCTTTTCTTCTCCGTATCAGAAGGATAAAATACATAAAAAGGAGTGGAGTCTTCCATTAAAATACAATCTATATTTTCATTTCCATGAACCGGTGTTTACCGGTGTTACGCGGTATTCATCGAAATTGAATAGATAAAGAGTATCACCGTTCTTACCCATTATGCTTTGCGCCCCATCGAAAGTTTTTTCCACGTGTTTTCCGTCTCGATATATTTTCATTACAATTGTTCGATAGAAAGCAGCCCCAGTATCCTTATCTGTTTTTATCGTTTTTAAAAAGGTGATGTAACAAACATTTTCAAAAAGTTCCATTCCTGTATAAAAATCAAGAGTAGAGACAACTGTTTCATAACGATTTTCTCTTTTCTCTATCCGGCGCTTTTCACGCATTTTAAAGGGTAAATCGGTTTTCGCTATTAATCGACCGTTTTCATCGATTTCAAAGAGAGTATGTTCATAGCCATTGAAAAGGTAGATATGGTTATTATCGCCGATATCGAAGAAACTAGTCAGCCCGGTCAGCGAAGCCTCTTGATCCTGGGTTTTAGTCGAGAGTATATTATCTTGCAGGGTAATTTCTTTTAATGTGGTCCCTGATTTTGGGTCTATGACTTTTGCCAACAACGCTGCTTTTTCTTTAATGCTAAAATTGGAATTAAAAAGAAATAGCTTACCCTGTTTGAATACGATTCTTCTTGGAGTGATTCCAAAAGTTTTACATTGAATAAAAGGTCCTTTCCTGTCGAATATTTTGATTTTATTATCCCCAAAGGCAGAAATGAACAGTTCATCATTAATTAAAGAAGCGGTGAGGATGATATTTTTTACCTCAGCGGGAGATTCCCCGTTTGAGATAGGGATTTGGCCCGTAATTTGAAAATCCCAATTAAAAATTTTAAATTTCTTATCTCCTTTGTCGTAGATGCCGAATCCATTTTTCCCAAATGGATGGATAATATTTGCATCCAGTTTCAGTATTTTTTCCGATAGATCGATTTGAGTTAACTTAGCTCCCTGGGTTAATGTAGAAAATAAAAACAAGAAACAAGCAGTAATAAAAATTTTTAGCATCGATGATTTCTCCTTTTTCTAAAGTGAATGGATGCTCAATAGAGCATCCATCACTCGAAGTTTCAACAATTCCTATTCCTTACCTCTGTTACAGACAGTTCCTATACTGCAATCGGCGCCGATAATATTTTTTAAGCAATCAAACTCCGATGCAAGCGACAAGGGTGTAAGTAATTCCATAGGTTCGTTTAGTTTTTGAAAATCCATGATACGTCCTCCTTTAATTTGGATTTGTGAAGCGGTTTATTTTTGTGAAGTCACTTATACTGGTCTCATTCAATTGCGAGCAGTCCCTGGTCATGCTTAGAAAGACCAATTTTAGCATCTCTTCCAGGTTGTGTTTGCGATGGGAACATCCGGCATCGATTTCATCGGTTTCGCCCATCAAGTTGTGATACATGCATCCTCCCATACAAATGGGTAAAACATTACAAGTAAGGCATTCAGCTATTTCAAATGGGTTCCAGGCCATCCAGTTACATAAATTGCCGTGGTTAGTAATACAAAGTTCCCCCTCTTGATCGATATACCCGATTTTGTTATTCTCAGCCCGTCCGAGGTTGCACCAGCACTTCAAAACATTGGCATAGGGATCGATAACAACTAAAGGAAGAGTATTGGCGCCGCAATATGTATGGTATGTAGATAACCTATCTGTATACATTTTAAAGCCTTTTTTAATCGAATAGAACAAGATTTGAGGTTCGATCGACGCGAATTCTTTATTGGTGAAGCAATTTTTTCTGCAATTGGATTTACTTTCTTCGACATCGGTTACCATGCACGGAGCAAAAAAAAGATTATCTTTGCTTATTCCCCTTTCACACAAATCGTCGATCAATTTATAGATACCTTCGACATTATTTTTATCGACATTTGAACGCAGCGTAATTTTTATACCGCTGTTGGAAGCGTACGCAAGGTTTTCCATGATGATATCGTATGTTTTACCTCCGCCTGGTGTAAATCTCGATTTGTTATGGTATTCGCGTGATCCATCCAGGGTAATTTGTAATTTTTTTATACCGCATTGTTTTAAACGTTCGACTATTACAGGGGATAATAAATAACCATTGGTTACCATGCTGCAATCGAACTTTAAATTTTTCTCCAATGTTTCGTTAAAAAAATACGTATTCATATCTTCGATAGATTCCAATACAAGTAGAGGTTCTCCTCCAGTCCAGGTAACCAAAGCGTTTCCTGTTTTTTTTATTCTTTTACTGAAAAATTTTTTTAAAGCAGTCATTGTTTCAGGGTTCATGGATATTTTTTCCCTGTCTACGTAACAATAAGGACATGAGAAGTTGCATGCCAATGTGGGTGAAATCACCATGCCGATTCCATTGGAGTTAAACCGGGAAGAGTAGTTCCTCAGTTTGAGCATTTTGATTTCATCCAGATTGTCATCGATTAAAAAGCGGCCTTTGACTAATTTTTCTTTGACGGGCTCTGTTTCTCGACTGGTTCCGCCGTTACCTGAAAGTATTTCATCGACTTGTTTGAATTGGGCTTCATTGAAAACATACAATCCCCCGGAAACACAATTATAACCGATATAAATTTTATCAGGTTCGTAATGAACAAAGATGTTATAGTTCGATGGTTTCATCTATTTGCCTTGCAATGCTGAACGTATTCATTGTATTATTGCTTCTGCTTTTCATAAGACAGGGATTATACAATTTAGTAAAGCATTTGTCAACAGGCTTTCCAGCTTTCCACTCCAAAATCCACCACATAATTTGTCTTCGACGACCAGAACCCTTTTCGTGAAAAGGTTTCTGGACTTCCAAAAGCTTTTGATTATATACTTTTTTAAAAGTTTTGGGAGGTGTCGGAACCTTTTTACAAAAAGGTTCTGACAA
>Ga0209593_10001324_pt1 | contig 10654 bp, 18 predicted proteins | sample PPLLaktember2015_3_FD_187260 | JGI IMG/M metagenome (GOLD analysis project Ga0209593, IMG submission 187260) | Freshwater sediment microbial communities from Prairie Pothole Lake near Jamestown, North Dakota, USA - PPLs Lake P7 Core (6) Depth... | ecosystem: Environmental > Aquatic > Freshwater...
AACCCGACTAGGAGAGCACAAGGAGTAACCCCCATGTCTGACATTTCAGAGGCCGTGAAGGCCGAACTGGATGCGCGTGATGCAGCTGCCAAGGCCGAGGCCGATAAGGTCGCCGCCATCCGTGCGTCCGTTGTCAAGGAACTGGAAGGCGACCCGAAGCGACGCGCCATGTTCTCGGTCGGCGGGAAGGTCACCGGTAAGGCCAGCAAGTTCGCCTTCCGGGCCACCCAGGCCGAGTTGGAGAAGTACAGCGCGGACGAGATCGAGGAGGCTAACCGCCTCCTGTACAACCTGATGCGCCCCAAGCAGGCACCCGAGGCGATGCGCGTGCTCGAGGAAACCGAAGCCCTCGAGGGCGGCGGGCTGATCCCGACGCCGATGCTGGACCGGATCGTTGCCATGCGTGACGAGGCATCGCTGGTCGCCAAGCTTGGTCTGGTCCGCTATCAGACCGACAGCCTGACCCTGCGCATCCCGCGCGAGGATGCAGGTATGGCCGTGTTTGCGACCATCGCCGAAGAAGGCGCGTACATCGCCAACGAACCGGCGTTCAGCGCTGAGACCGTGACCGTGGTCAAGAAGGGTTCGCTGATCTCGGTCACCGAGGAAATGCTCGAGGACAGCAATCTGTTCCTGCCGTACTTCACGGCCCTGTGCGCACGCAAGTGGGCACTGACAGAGAACCTGATCCTCTTCACCGAGCTGAAGGCGGACGACACGGTGGGGACACACTCCGCCACGTTCACTCAGCCGGAGATCGACGCCTTCATGTTCCAGATCACGGAACCGTGGGCGGACGGTGCGCACCTGATCGCTGCGCAGGCGACGATGGCGACCATCCGTGGCCTGCTGATCGCAACGCCTCGGGCGTACGGCGACTTCCCGATCTTCGGTGGGCTGGCCTACCCGACGCTGTTCGGGTATCCGTTCCACCTCAACAGCAACTGGGAAGCCATCGGAGCTGGCGACACCACGCTGACGATGACGCTGGTGAACCCCGCTGCGATGTCGTGGGTTGAGCGACGTGGCCTGTCGATCAAGGTCGATCCCTACGGGGACAGCCTGAACGGCCGTGTCCGCTACTACCCGTCGTTCCGTGCAGCCTGCGCGACCACGCAGGTCCTGGGCAACGTGAGCTACACTGACCACGCGTAACTAGCTGGCTGGTTGGAAGGGGGGCGGGCTTCGGCCTAGCCCCCCACCAGCCAAGAGGTGAGCATGGACTACACCGACATCGAGACGGTCGAGGCCAACTTGGGGTTCACGAACTCGTCCGAGGAGACTCGTGCGTTCCTGGCACAGCTCATCAGCGACGCCTCGGCGATGGTGGACAACTACTGTGGGCGCACCTTCGGCATCCCTGACGGGCAGGCGGTCACGGCCGAGACCTTCACGGACGACAACGGCCGGCTCATCGACGACTTCGGCCGGACGCTGTGGCTGGACAAGGACCTGTGCTCAACCCCGACGTTCGCCGAGGTGCCTGCGCCGACCTGCACCTACCTGCCGTCAGACACGCCCTATAGCCGCATCGTGCGGGAGGACGGGATCTGGCCCGACCCCACGGTCATCACCGGGCACTGGGCCTACAGCATGACGCCGCCCGCCGTCATCAGTCGGGTGACGGTCCGCCTGGTACAGTGGCTCTATCACCAGACCGAGGCGGTGATGTCGCAGGGGCAGACGGTGAACGGGCCGAACAACATGCCGACCGACATCCGGAACGCGCTCAACTACTACCGACGGCTGAGGTTGCCATGAGCCTGCGAGACATCTATTTTGCTGTCTCCGAGATGGCCGTGGGCACCGCTCAGGCCCGCAACCTGGACGAGATCAAGCTGACGGTCAAGGCGTCCGACTGCCCCATGCGCCTGCTCCTGCCGTCCACCGAGGGCGACATGGCGTTCGTCGGCATCGGGCAGCTCACGCGTGTCACGTGGCGTATCCGTGACCTGTGCCTGTGGCAGCCCATCGTGGCAGGCACGGGCATCGAGCAATGCGCCGACGACATGCTGGCGTACATCGAACTGTACGGTGCCGCTGTACGGGCGCTACGCAACCCCGCTGCGGGGGCGACCATCGTCGGGGTGACATACAAGATCACGCCTATCCTTTGGGCGACGACTGACTTCTGGGCGATTGACATCACCCTTGAGGTCGAGGAGTACGATCCATGAGCCGAATCGTAGAGATCAGCCAGACGCCGACCGTCAACGCCAGCGCCTACGACGCAGGGGATTGTGTCGGCGGCCTGCTCACCTTCGCCAATGCCGCCAGCGTCTACAAGGGCAGCGGCATCCTGCGAAAGGTCGTCATCGTTGACCAGGCCAAGAACAGCGCCATCCTCGACCTGCACCTGTTCAACCAGACGTTCACGGCCGGGGCAGATGACGCCGCCTGGGACCCGTCCGACGCTGACAACCTCAACGCCATCGGGTGCATCCACATCGTGGCCGCCGATTGGGAGAACGGGTCCGACAACGGCGTGGCGACCGTCGAGTGCTACTTCCCGTTCACGTTGGTCTCAGGGGGCACGTCCCTGTTTGGCCAGCTCTCCTGTGTCGGAACGCCAACGCTCGCGGCGATCAATGACATCACCGTGAAGCTCACGATTGAGAGGTAACGATGCCCGCAGCCCTTTACAACCCGACGCTCGAGGAAGTCCAGTTCGCTCAAGAGGCGGCGTGGGGCGACGCTGCGGTCCCGACCATCGGGCTGACCGGGGTCGAGGACTGCAAGATGACCCCGCGCAAGGAGTTCGTCCAGATCAAGGACAAGCGCGCCTCGGCCATTCCCGCCTACATCTCAGCTCTCAATCGGACCAGCGGCGAGGCAACGCTCAGTGGCGTGTTCACATACACGCAGGGCGAGTACCTGCTCAATGCCATGTTCGCCCTGGATGCGTCCAGTCCTCACGCGTACATCGCCGCTGTCACTCCTGTGGCGCCCGTGTCGTGGAATCTGCTCTACGGCCAGTCCGGGTTGTGCTACTCGATGGCCGGCGCTCTGATGGACAAGCTGGTGCTCAAGTACGACACCAACGGCCCCATTCGCTACGAGGCCCACTTCCAGGGCAAGGAGCCGGTGTCCGACGTGCGAGAGGCGCTTGTGCCCCCGACCTGCCTGATCGGCTTCGGGCACCAGACCGTGTTGAGCATCGACACCCTCGCCACGGCGCACGGCACCACGCCCCTGGCGCTGACCAGCTTCACGGCTGAGGCGTCCATCGAGAACAGCCGGCATCCGGTGTGGCACATGGGCACGCTGAACCCCGACAACTACACCCATGGAGTGTGGGGCGGGTCGCTCAGGCTGGTGCTGGAAATGACGGCAGCGACCAAGGCGTACCTTACCGCATCGCTGGCCGAGACGGTCGAGGCGGACGGCTTCAACATCCGGCTCGCGTCCACCAGCGGGGCCGACGTGCTCCTGCTCGACTTCTCTGGGCACCTGCTCACAACGCCTCCGATGTATACCGAAGTCGATGGCGTGACCACGTGCGAACTTGTGTTCGCCCCGGCGTACTCGGCGCAGGCTGCGATGCTGTCGTGCTGGAAGGCTTCGCTTACGGCCGCGTGAGGTTGAGATGGCACAGGTCCTCGAGCTAATCATCAGGGCAAAGGATGAGGCGTCCAGGAACCTTGACAAGGTCAAGAGTTCCATGGACTCCATGAAGGTTGCCGCGGGCGTCATCACCTCGGCCGCGCTAGCCTATAGCGCGGCCGTCAAGGCCGCCGGAGATCTGGCCAAGGACTACATGACTTATGCCATCGCCGCCGGAGACTTCGCTGAGAAGACCGGCATGGCAACCGAGGAGGCTAGTGCTCTCCTCGAGGTCGTGCAGGACATGGGCGTAGACCTTGGAAGCCTCGAGTTGGCTTTCCGCACGATGTCCAGGCAGGGCATCGACCCGAGTATCGATGGACTGATCGAGGTCAAGACTAGACTGGCGGCTGCCGGTAGTGACGCCGAGCGAATGGCGTTGGCGATGGAACTCATGGGGAGGAGCGGTTCAGACCTCATCCCGATCTTGGCGCAGTTGAGCGACGCGCAGTTGAGGGGGCTGGTAGGCAATCTGAGCGATGCACAAACCGTCACGGACGAAGAGTATCAAAAGATGCTTCAACTCCGCATGGAGGTTGAGACATTCAATGACTCGTTAGCGACCGCCAAACTACTGGGCGGGGAATGGATCATAACCAATCTCGGTATTACAAAGGCGCTAGAGCGCCTGAACTCCGTCTTATCAGGAACGGTATCGTATTGGGCGGCCCTGTTGAATATGCTTGGGCTTGACGCTCCCTCGCCTGGGACGACCAATCCGAACCCTCCCGGCAAGGGCGGCTCGATGACGCCGGGGCAGACAGCGCCCCCGCCGCCTCCGGGAAGCGAGGGGAGCCATCCTGGCGGGGGCGGGCAGTTCATGGGCGACTCGTCTGCGCGCGAGATCCGTCGCCTCGTGGACCAGCTCCCGACGATGATTGCCGACGCCGTTGAGAAGGTGCGGCGATGACGGTACCGATCACGGCGCGGGTGTATCTAGGCACGCCTGCTCTGGACGCCGAGGTGATCCTGAACGGCGACTTCGAGACGGCCGGTGCCGGTGCGCCGGACTACTTCGCTGACTGGACGGAAAAGAGCGGCTTCACCATCGACGAGGGCGTTCTTGTGCATGGTGGAGCGCACGCCGTCGAGATGCCGGCCGACGCATGGATACGTCAGGACGGCATCGACTACGTTGCGAACCACCTCTACCGTCTGACGTTCTGGACCCGGAGCATGGATGGTGTCAACTCCGGGGAATACCATGTGGCGGCATACGACTCTCTTGGCACATACGTCTACCCAATCCCGCTGGGGACAATGGGCGTGCCTGGCATCGTCTACACACAGGTGACGGCGTACTTCCGAGCGCCCCAAGTCCTACCGCCGGGTCCTGGGACACAGCACCTAGACGTTCAATTCCACGGAGGTCTCGGAGGGTGCTACGTCGATGACGTGTCGCTCATGGACATGAACGACTACGACTACGCAGAGCTGGCCGATGTGTTCCCGGCCGTGTCGTGGGACGTGGGCCTGCCGGGCACGGGCGTGCTGGATCGTGTCGCCAAGACCGGCGTCCTGAACTTCACCCTGGACAACGCCTCCTCGAACAGCGCCGGGCTGTACGGCCTCTACTCTCCCGGTCACGCCAACTGCCTTGCCTACTTCCAGCTGGGCGCACCTGTGTACGTCACGCTGGACGATGGCGGCGGGGAACACACAGTGTTCAACGGGTGGATACACTCGATCAGCCCGAGCTCCGGGATGTACCAGGGTGCGACGGTCGATGTGGTGGCGCATGACGTGATGGGGTTCCTGTCGGGGATGGAGATGCCGCTGCTGGCGGCAAGCTCCAATCCGGTGGGATACGACATCGAAACCCTAATTCAAGGCGTGTTCAACGAACTGCCCGTCAACCTCTACGCCTCGGGAGGTGTAGCTGGCTCGACGATACTCCCCATCGTCTATGACACCGACAAGAAGGGCGACTCGGTAATGACCTTCTTGCAGAAGATGGCCCGCCACGAAATGGGGCACATCTATGCCGTGTACGGTGCCGGAGCAACTGGCGGTATCACTGCTGATGGTCGCAACGCAAGGGTCCTCAACCAGACCCCCGCCTTCACGCTGACGGACGCATCCGACCAGCCCGCTCAGACCCTCGACGTGTCGTACAACCGCGGGGCAATGATCAACACCGTCCAGGTTGTCATCTACCCGTACAACACGGACGTGGCCGCGACGACGATCATCTACTCGATCAAGGGAACGCTTGAGTTCGCCCCCGGTCAGACGCGGGTTCTCGACTGCCCATTCACGGACCCCGTGACCGGGGACAGCATCGCCGCCACCGATGTCGTGAACCCCGTGACCGTCTACGAGTTCGGGGCGACCGACGACTTCGTGAGCGACACGCATCATGCCTACCTCACACAGGACAACGAAGTCGGTGCTACGTGGATGCAGTGCACACTCACCAGCGACCCGCGCAGCCCGACGCTCTACCTGAACGACTGGCAGATACAGGGCAGGGGCATCTACCGGGGCGACGGCATCACGCTCGAGGCGGTGGACAACGCCAGTGTGGCGATCAACGGGCCCAAGCGGCTCAAGATCCACCTGGACCAGATCAGCAGCGCCGTCACCGGCCAACTCATGGCCGACTGGGTGCTGCGCTACGTCAACACCGATGGCTACGCCGGTCTGGAAGTGTCATTCTTCGCCTGCGCCAATGCGACCCTGGTGCATCAGGCGATGTTGGCCGAGGTGTCAACCCGGTTCACTCTGGCCGAGAGCCTGACCGGCATCAGCGCCGACTACTTCATCAACGCACTGACGTTCCGGGTCGTGGGCCAGTTCCTATGGGTGTCGCTCAAAGCGGTCCCGGCCGCCATGACGGACGGTTTCCTGATCCTCGACACCGGGCACCTGGATAGTGAGACTGACGGGAGGTTGGGACTATGACGTTCACCAGCAGAGCGAACATGGCGGTCGGTGCTGTCTACACCGCCGCCGACCAGAACGCATCGAAGGGCAACGACGACCACCTGCACGCCGCCCTGCTAGGTCCTATCCCGCCGGCGGCAACGGGCGGGGTCGTGCGCCAGTACGTCAAGCTCACGGGCATCGCCAACAACACGGCGACCGAGTTCGCCACGATCACGACGACCAACGAGGCGGGCGACGTGGACGGCGGCGTCTACCACTGCATCTTTGAGGGGCTTGTGGCCCACGGCAGTGCGGCCAGCAGCACCGCCACGTCCTGCATGGGGTACCGCAACCAGTTCGCCAGGGCCATCGGGAAAGTGGGGACCTCGGGGGCGAACAGCGCCGTGGTGTCGTCCAGCCTGACGGCAGTGGCGGCATCGACGGTGGCTACCAAGACGATTGCCGGTGCGGTGATGACGGTCGTTGAGACCTCGGAGTACGTGATGTCCCTCAGGATCGACATGAACATGGGCGGGACGACAGTCACGACCGGAGAGATCTACGGCATCATCAGCGTCTACTACGCCGGGTTCACTACGGCCCCCGTCATCACATCCATTGGTTAGGGAGCGTTTCAACATGCCGACATTGCCACTGCCCCCCGAGCTGCTTCCGGACGAAGAGAAGAACTTGGTTCTGGAGACACTTGCGGACATCCTGAAGAACGGCAAGCTGCCCGCCGACCCTGGCGTCACGTCGCTGCTGACGCTGGCGGCCGTTCGGCAACTGGTCTGCGAAATCTCGCGCACCAGGAACACGCTGCGCAACATCCAGCTATGGGCCGGCTTGCTGACGGTGGCGGTTACCGTTATTGCGGGGGCGGTTGGCTACCACATAGGGATGCCAATTCCATAACCCGGCAGTAGAATATGGGCACACAACCAAACAGTAGGAGCATGACATGATACCGATTTGGAAGTCTCGCAAGTTCTGGCTGGCAATCGTGGACGTTGTGGTTTCGACCGCGACCTACTTCGTGAGCAAGTACCTGGGCCCGCCGGCGTCAGAGGATGTGCTGTTCCTCATCGGTACCCTACAGCCGGTCATCATCGCCCTGATCGCATCGATTGCCTACGAGGACGCCGCTAGGACTGCGGCGGGGACAAACGAACCGCCCGTATAGCCTCGTCGAGATCGTGCACTACATGGACCGGGAAGATGGCCCCGAAGGCCTCCTCTTTAGGGGTGAGGCCCTCTCGGGGCATCTTCACTTCCAGGAGTAGGACGGCTCCCCCGACCCGGAGGAGGAGATCGGGAAAGCCGTCCCCGAAGCGGCTACAGTCCCATACGCTGTAGCCGCACCGGCGCAGGCCATCGCGGATCTCGGCGTGGTTACGGTCAACCCGTCGGCGTCGGGGCATACTTCTCCTTGAGGGCGGCACGGAACTCATGCCACAGCGTAAACGCCAGGGGCGGCTCCTTGACGTTCACGCACCAGTCAGCAATGTATCCGTGCTTTGCCAGCGCCTTCTCCGCCGCCTCCAGCCGCAGGCGGAGGGCGTCGCGCTCAACGCAAAGGTCAAACATGCGCCCTTGCTCCTCATCCCACGCGTCGGCGGCGGCAAGAGCCTTGCCACGGAGGGCGGCCAGCATCTCGTGTGCCTCCATGACGCCCTCGCCGTCATCGTCGGCAGCCTTCCGCAACTCGTCGGGGTTCATGGGTTCTCCTTGAGGGCGGCCAGTCTCTCCGCCTTGTATGCCTCAAACGACCTGTGGTTGCTGGGATAACCCGCCAATTCAGATATGAGCCTCTCGGTATTGGCCTCGGCCTCATAGCCGGGCACCAGTAGAACGTCCACAATCTTCTCCGCCGCCTCCAGCCGCTCATTGAGGGCGGCAAGCAGACCGCAATCGCATGTGTATGTGCCCTCCGCGCCGATGAGCATTCCCCGGCAAGGACAGTTGATACCGTGGTGAAGGAATGGCGTCAGCCGCTTCTCCGCCGCCTCCAGCCGCAGGCGGAGGGCGTCGCGCTCAACGAGAAGGTCAAACACCACGCCCTCAAGCCTCTCTCGCTCCCGCCTGTCCGCCTCCCATGCGGCTGCGGCAGCAAGTATCCGCCGTTGCGTCTTGCCAAGCAGGTCGGCGTCAAATCCGTGTGCCTCAAGAAACAGAACGTCGTCGTTAGCCAGCTTCCGCAACTCGTCTGGGTTCATCGGAGGATCACAATTCCGCCGCACTTGAGCGGGCACGGTGCCATGATGCACGGCATCGTGACGCACCGCCCGGCACGGGGCAGGCGAACGCGTCCAGACCATGGGAATAGCGCCAGGAGCAGCGCCAGCAATGCGATCAGTCGTCTCAGCGTGATCATGTGACCTCCTCATACTGGACGCCCGCATCGTCAAAGGCGTTCTGAACGGCCTCGGCCATTGCGGCGCTGTCCAGGTGCCGGTAGCACTCTATCAGCGCCCGCGCATACTTCTTGCCGTGGTCCTGCTCCGAGTCCCCCGTAGGGTGCCACGCAAGGCCGTGTGCGAGCTCGTGGACCAGGGTGGAGCTGTTGAGCGACTCGGGACGGACACAGATCGTCAGCACGACCCCTTCCTTCGTCGCCCCCGACATGCCGCCGGCATAGGGGTACACCAGCTTGACGTGACGGATGTCGCTCGTTTTCCGCCACCACTTCCTGCGCACGGCCCTGTCGAGCCACATCTGCGCCGCCTCGGCTGACCCGAACCAGCAGCGGTCGGCCTTCGTGGCCTTGTCCTCTGCGGCGTAGAGCTTGTAGCGCTGGCGGATCATAGCCCGAGTACCCTTTCGGCTTCCTCGCGGGTGATGTAGAGCTTTCCGTCCACTCCCTTGATCGGGAAGATACTGCTGCGCTCACACCTGTACGTCAGGCCCGGCCTACTCATGCCAATGCGCCGGGCAAGGTCGGCAATGCTCACCATTTGCCCCGTGGTCTCCTGGCGCGCCCGGTAGGCCTCGGCCAGCTCGTCAATCACCTCCTCGCTCGTCGGCATCACAGGCGTACCGGTTCGCTTCGCGGCATGCGGACGATCTTCTTTCCCCATGTGTAGGCATCCTTTCCGGTGATGTCGAAGTAGACGAAGCCGATGTCTACCGTGCCGCTGATGTTCCGAGCGCCGTACTTGCTGCCGTAGCCTTGCAAACCGGGCGTGGTCATGCCCAGCCAGTCGGCCCCTCCGGTAAACGCGTAGTAGTGAACGTGGCTTCGCAGGATGATGTGCGCCAGCGGATACTCGCCCCGCTCGGCCCACAGCACATTCCAGAGGTGATCCCTTGCGATGGCGGTGTGCCTTGTGTGCGGAACCTGAGAGCCACCGACATAGTGGCGGTAGTTGATGACCGTCCCGTTGACCTCGATGCTGTCAACGCTTCCGATCTTCGCCGCCCCGACCTTGTTGGCAATATCCTTCTCGAAGTCCTCCTCCTTGCCCGTGTGGTAGCCCGTCCCGTATGACATGACGACCTTCTCGGCCTTCGCCTCTCGGATGCAGTCAACCGCCATGTCCGACTGGTCCTGGCGGTCTACGTACAGCAACTCGGTCCCCCCCGATTTCTCGCCTCGGCCGTCGATACAGTCGCCGTTGACAATCAGGATGTCAATCGGCCGCAGCGCCTTGAGAGACTGGGCATAGAAGTCCCACAGGGCGCGGCGCATGACATAGGACTTCTTGAGCTGCGCCCGTGGCCTGTCTATGTCCCACGATGGCGGCGTCAGTCCAACGACGTGGCCGCAGTGCAGATCGGAGATGACGACAACGCGTTTCATGGACACTCCAAGACCCATGCCACGAACAGGCACAGCCCTCCGGCCGCCAGAAGCCCTACCGCGGCCAGGAACGTGACGTACAGAGGGGTTGCACAGCGTCGCGTCGGGTCAGATTCTTCGTTCATTGTTCCTCCTTCGGGCGACCGCCCAACGGATGCGAGCTAAGCTGCCGGGCCGAGGGCGGCAAATAGACCCTCTAGGGCGGCGGCCTGCTCAACGGTAATGTTGCTGTTCTCGGTGCGAGGCACCCACAGCCCCATTTCGCGTTTGACTGCCAGCGCCGCTTCTCTTAGCCGCCCGGCCCGGTCAGCTTCAGCGACTTGTTGGGCGGCGTCTTCACAGGCTTGCCACCCCAAACAGAACCACGCCTCTCGAACAGCACGC
>Ga0209593_10001326_pt1 | contig 10649 bp, 8 predicted proteins | sample PPLLaktember2015_3_FD_187260 | JGI IMG/M metagenome (GOLD analysis project Ga0209593, IMG submission 187260) | Freshwater sediment microbial communities from Prairie Pothole Lake near Jamestown, North Dakota, USA - PPLs Lake P7 Core (6) Depth... | ecosystem: Environmental > Aquatic > Freshwater...
CCCATCCCCGCACGGCGAGACCAAGTCCGATGCGGGTCGTGTATCGAAAGAACTGACGCGGGTCCTCGGAAGCCCGGGGCAGATATTCGATCTCCGAGAAGCGGGCATCCCATCGAGCGTGGAGATTCGGCGTCTGTGAAAGGCGCCATACTGTCCGGATGTCTGTAGCGATAATGGTCTCCGCTGCCAGTCTCATAACTTGATTCGAAAGGTTCTGCCGATCATGCCGTCCCGTTCTTGTCGCCGAGAAGGTTCTTAAATATATTAGTAAACGTGTTCACTTAAAAAGTCAACTATGAGAGATTCTGAGAATCAGAAGGTTGGGGATGAGAGACGCCGTGGCCGCCCTCGAGGGCGGACCGCACAGGGTGCCGTCACCAGACTGCGTCTCTACGACGTGGCGATCAGACTTATTGCGAGTCGAGGCTATGAGGCGACAACTCTGCGCGACGTCGCCCGGGAGACCGGCGTCAGCGTCGGACTTCTTTATCGCTACTTTCCGAGCAAGCGTGCAGTCGTCCTGGCGCTTTACGATGATCTTTCTGCCAAGTATGCATCGCGCGCTGCACAAATGCCTGCCGGTCGTTGGCGCGAAAGGTTCTTCCACGCGCTTCGCGCCAGTCTGGAGGTGCTCGGACCGCACCGGAATACGCTTGCGGCCCTGATTCCGGTCCTGGTGGGTGACGCCCGCGAGGGCCTGTTCGCGCGAGGCGCGGCATTTTCACGTTTCCGTGTTCAGAAGGTGTTTGCCGAGGCCGTCATAGGTGCCCTTGATGCGCCCCAACCGGGCCTGGCGGAGGCAATGGGGCGGCTACTGTACCTGGTCCACCTGGCGGTGATCCTCTGGTGGCTGCTCGACAAGAGCCCTGCGCAGCGCGCAACGGAGGCCCTCCTCCGAGCCCTTGAGCGGGCGGCACCAATGGCAGTCCTGACGTTACGCCTCCGCGGTATCCGCACTTTCATCGTCGCCGCTGATGCGGCCTTTCGGGAAGCTCTGTTCGATGACAGAGCGGCTCAAGGACCGGCGGAACCGCCAGGCTAGATATTGACAGCAACGAACCGGCTCGGTTCTAAGAACATGCAGTCCCGCCGTCAGGGTTGGCGGCTTGCTTCTTTCCCTCACGGTGCGCTAAAAGCATTGCAATGAGGGAGGCCTCCATGAACTTTCGCAAGGTCATTGTACCGCTACTCTTCTTCCTTCCCGCAATAACCATCCCGGCGATTCTCGCGCAGGACCGCGTCGGGCAGGTGTTCGTCAGGGTTACGACCGACGACCCCGATTGGACCTATTCGCCAGGTCAACCCGTGACTTTCCATATCGCAGCAGCAATGGACGGACACCCGCTGTCCGGTGTGGAGGTCGAGTACCGCGTTGGCCCTGAAATGATTGAGCCGGCCATCGTCAAAACGGTGACGCTTCCGGCCGAAGGCATTGACGTCGAAGCCGGGACGATGAAAGAACCAGGGTTCCTCAGATGCATCGCTACTGCGAAGCGCAATAACCGCACGTATCGGGGGGTAGCTACCGCGGGTTTTGACCCGCTCTCCATCCGGCCCGTCGGCGAAAACCCGGCCGACTTCGAAGAGTTTTGGAATGAGGCCAGGCAGGCGCTCGCCGGCCTACCCATCGATGCGCGGTTGACACTCCTGCCGGATTACTGCACGTCGACGGTGAACACGTATCACGTCAGCCTGCAGAACGTCGGGACCGACGGCGGCCCAAGCCGTTTCTACGGGATACTGTGCGAGCCGAAGGCGGACGGGAAGTACCCCGCACTGCTCAATGTTCCGGGTGCCGGCGTGCGGCCTTACCGGGGCCTTGTGTCTCTCGCGGAGCAAGGAATGATCACCCTGCAGGTCGGTATCCACGGTCTGCCGGTCATACTCGACCCGGCCGTATATGACTCGCTTGGTCGCGGCGCGCTCAACGGTTACCCGACTTTCGGTCTGGATAGCCGCGACCGTTACTACTACAGGCGCGTGTACCTCGGTTGCCTCCGAGGCAATGACTTTCTGGTCCGCCACCCGAAATTTGACGGCAAGAACCTGGGAGTCACGGGGGGAAGCCAGGGAGGAGCGCTCTCGATTGTCGTCGCGGGGCTCGATTCTCGCGTGACTGGGCTGGCTGCCTACTACCCGGCGCTGTGCGACCTGACCGGTTATCTGAAGAACCGGGCTGGGGGCTGGCCGCATATGTTTCGACGTCAGGGAGAGGGCTCCCATCGCTCGCCCGACAAAATTCAGACTTCGTATTATTACGATGTCGTCAATTTCGCCCGCAGGGTGAAAGCCCCGGGGCTCTATATCTGGGGTTTCAACGACGAGACCTGCCCGCCCACTTCGATGTATTCGGCCTATAACGTCATCACTGCTCAGAAAAGCCTGCTCCTCGCTTTCGAAACCGGGCATAACACGCTGCCGGAAGAGACGGACATCTCGGACCAGTGGCTGATCAAGACACTGAACGCGAAGGGGAATCAATAGGCAGGCAGAGGAACTTGCTAGGAGGAGAATCGCTGTGATCGACAAGGTGAACCTGCTGGAGAAGCTCGCCAGCTTTTCTGATTATTGGAACCCGAGGATAGTCGGCGAACTGAACGGCCAGTACGTCAAACTCGTCAAGTTCAAGGGACCGTTTGTTTGGCATAAGCACGAGCGAGAAGACGAGCTCTTTTTCGTCGTCAGCGGACAGTTCCAGATCGAATTCCGAGATCGGACCGTCAATCTCATGCAAGGCGAGTTCGTGATTGTGCCAAAAGGAGTGGAGCATCGGCCGGTGGCGGAACAGGAGGCGCACGTTCTGCTCTTCGAGCCTGCCTCGACCCTTAACACCGGGAACGTTCAAGCCGATCTGACCCGCCGAAAGCTGGAAAGGATTTGAAGCACGTGCGGGTAGAAAAAGGGGGCAAAAAAGGGGGGGCAAAAAAGGGACGCTGGCTATTGACTAGGCTATTGACTAACGAGATAAAATCCATAGTGTCAGCTAATTGCGGGGATACAACCAGCAGGGTCAGTTGATTCAACGAGGAAGCTCCCGTCACACGGGCAAGTCTCATCCAAAGAAAACACCCGAGCACGCGGCCGTCTCAGGCAATAGGGGGAGAAAGGAAGCCAGCCTGCCTGCAGCACCCCCTTCGTCGCTTGGGTAGTAGCGATTCGTTCCTGAGTCCTCGAAAATTTTCCTTCGTAGTTTTTCCGACTCGGGCGTTATAGCTAACGAGGGTTCTGTGAAGCGCCCTTGGAAGGAGATGCGCCCCATGCCCCGTTTACCCCGTTTAAAACCTCGTAACCGAGACCAGAGCTATCACCTCTACAACAGAATCGCTGGCGAACCCGGCTTCTACCCGTTACAGCAGCCGGGCGCCCGGGAGAAGTTCCTCGAGCTTCTCGTCTTCTATGCCGGTGTCTATTTCTGTCTCCTGGCTGCTTTTGCTTTGATGGGGAACCACTACCACGCGCTGGCTCAGTTTGAGGCCTTCCGGATCTTGACTCGGGTGGAACTGCGCCGGATCGCCGAACAGCTCTACCGGGATCGGTGGTTCAAACCCTATCTGTTCTGGCGCGCGGCCGAGTGGCGCCGCTTCAACCGTCGCCTCTTCGACGTCTCCGAGTTCATGCGCAATGTCGAGTCCGACTACGCCCGGTGGCACAACCGCCGATTCGGCCGAAAAGGCCAGCTCTGGGCCGACCGTTTCAAGTCGAACTTGCTCGAAAGTGCCCGAGCCGTCCAGGAGGTCGCCCTTTACATCGACCTGAATCCATTGCGCGCCCGGCTGGTCCGCCGCCCGGAACAGTATCGCTTTAGCTCCGCGCGGTTGCGACTCGGCGGCGTTAAGCGTCCGGCCTGGCTATTGCCTCTGAGCCAACTGTGGGGTGGCGTGACCGAAGCTCGGGCTCTGCGACTGCATTTCGGCTGCCTTCAGCACCGGGGCGGCATGGAGATCGACGACCAGGACGAGTTTTTGCGGGAAATCATCCGCCAGGACGAGGCCGACGGTTACTCGGCGGGCGTTTATCTTGAGAATCAACGCTATATGAATGATGCCCATGCGCTGGGGGACGAGGAGCAGATCAGGGCCCTCCGCGACGACTTGGTGGCAAGGAACGTCTACCGGCAAGTCCGCCGCCCGATCCGCGCGCCGGTCGGTTCGTTGACGCTACTACGGCAACAGCGTCGCAACTTCATCGCGTTCGATTCCTCAAAAATTGCCTGATCCGAAGCTTGGATTGCGATTCCACTTCAAGTCTCAGGCTCAACAGCAATTGCGGAAAACAAGGAGAAGACTGTCTACGGACAGGCGAATTGACTATTGCGCTGAACTCCCTTGTCGTTGATGGTTGGCTCGCGGGGGCCGCGCCTCGCTCTCTTTGGAGGATCTTGAAAGCCGACTGGCTGCACTAGCAGTCCATACGAATCGCTGCCCGGCCCCCGGGTCCTCAAACTTCGCCTTTTAGGCAGCATCCGAGTTGCCTTGGCGGCTCAAATGCTCAGATCTCAATAAGTTTGCCCTCCGGAGCGATAACCAGCGTCCCTTTTTTTTGCCTCCCTCTTTTGGGGAGGACAGTTCCTCCAGTTGACTCCTCCGCCCTTACTCGATAGGATCGCCGGAAACGCGGTGACTGGGGGTCTCCGGTTGCCGCCCAAAGGGCACCTATGAAAACGAAGCTGATGGCGGCAGTCCTGTTGGTCATTTTCGCGGGTACGGGGCAGATCTGCGCGATCGATCTGATCCCTCAGCCGGTCGAAATGAAAATCCTCGATGGTTCGACGGCCCTGACGAGGGAATCGACCATTGCGTTCAACAAACCGGAAGGGCGCGAAATAGCGGAGATGCTGGCTCGGAGGCTACGCGTGCCGACGGGTTTTCAGTTCCAGACGCGTCAAGGTCAGGCGGCAACAATTCAGCTTCGCCTGAATGACGCCCCAAACCCGAATATCGGGAACGAGGGCTATGTCCTTGAGGCCCAGCCGGAAGCGGTCGTAATTTCCGCCAATCGTCCCGCCGGTCTGTTCTACGGGACGCAAACGCTCGTCCAACTCCTACCGCCCGAGATCGAAGGCCACATCGTGGCGAATACCAACTGGACAGTACCAGCGGTGCGAATAACTGACTACCCCCGGTTCGGGTGGCGCGGACTCATGCTCGACGTTAGCCGGAATTTCTTTCCTAAGGACCAGGTCAAGAGCTTCATCGATCAAGCATCACGGTTCAAGTTCAACACGTTTCATTGGCATTTGACGGACGATCACGGCTGGCGGATCGAGATCAAGGCGTTGCCGAAATTGACGGAAGTCGGAGCCTGGCGGGTGCCGCGCGTCGGCCATTTCGGCGAGCGAGCCGCACCCAGGCCCGGCGAAGCGGACACGGAGGGCGGTTTTTACACCCAGGCGGACATCACGGAAATCGTTAAATACGCCGAGGAGCGATTCGTCACCATCATCCCCGAAATTGACATCCCGGGTCACAGCATGGCCGCGATCGCCGCCTATCCGGAACTCAGTTGTCGCAAAGACAAGTCGACCCGCGTAGATCCGGGGACGCGTTTCTCTGAATGGTACGGCAACGGAACGTTCAAGATGTTGATCGAAAATACCCTCAACCCTGCCGATGAGAACGTCTACGCATTTCTTGATAAGGTTTTCACCGAGGTAGCCGCGCTTTTCCCGTCACGCTATATCCATGTTGGCGGGGACGAGTGCTACAAGGGGTTTTGGGCCGAGGATCCGGGCTGCCAGGCGCTGATGAAAAAACTGAAAACCAAGCATGTCGAGGACCTGCAGGGATACTTCCTCAGCCGGGTGGAAGCCATTGTCAAAGCCAAAGGGAAGAAAGTGATCGGCTGGGACGAAATCCTGGAGGGCGAGATCTCGCCCGACTCCGCCGTGATGAGCTGGCGCAGCATGAAAGGCGGGATCGAGGCGGCGCAGCTGGGCCATGCTGTCGTCATGTCACCTGCTTCCTTTGTTTACCTGGACTACACGCAAGGCGACCCGACGGTTGACCCGCCCATTTACGCGAGCCTGAGGCTTCGTCAGTGCTACAACTTTGAGCCGGCGCCGGAGGGGGTGGACGCTAGACATATCCTGGGAGGGCAGGGAAACCTGTGGACCGAGCAGGTCTCCACCCTCCGACACGCTCAGTATATGACTTGGCCGCGCGGCTGGGCCTTGTCGGAAGGGCTCTGGTCGCCCAGGCAGGTGAAGAATTGGGAGGACTTCGTCGCCCGTGTGGAACACCATTTCGTCCGCTTTGACATGGCCGACGTCAATTACTCTCGTTCGATGTACGACGCCATTGTTCGGACATCCAGAAAGGGCGACAGATTGGTGCTGACGATGGACTCGGAGGTGCCTGGCTTGGAGATTTACTTCACGATCGATGACACGATGCCCGATAATCGATCGACCAGGTACAGCCAACCGGTCGAGCTCCCCGATGCCCCAATCACATTGCGGGTAAAGACGTATCGGGACCGTAAGCCGGTCGGCCACTTGATCACCTTGTCGCTGGCTCAGCTGAAGGGTCGGGTAACAAGGTAAGGGGGCTGGGCCGAAGGGCGGACACCCAAATTTCCCGCGTACTTCGCCGAAGCAGTCGCCCGAGTGTATAATTTCTGCAGCCGAAGAAACGGAGGCCGGGATGCGGAGATAGTCGGAAACAAAGGCTTGGTCGATCATTCGAATCACCAGCCCGGCATTTCTTCAGGGAGAAATGCCGGCCAACTCCGGCTATACCGGCAATCGTCCGGCGACCTTGAGAGCTTCACTCGCTTCTCGTAGCTCACCGATGCTTTCGGCGTATTGCGCCGTTCGTGACCTATCGTCTTCAGTGCCGCGGCCGGAGAGGGAGACCCTTATGCTCCGGCATACACTGACTTTCGAAAACGTGACTTTTGCCTATGAGCAGATGACTTTTCCACTGCTGTCCGGCGTGTCTTTTGCCTTCCCACTTGGATGGACAGGTGTCGTGGGCGCAAACGGTGCTGGGAAGACGACCATACTCAGACATGCTGCCGGTCTCCTTCGGCCGGATTCCGGCTGGATTCGCCGCCCCGGCGGCTCGATCTACTGCGAGCAACGAACGGACGAGCCTCCTGCCTGCCTTAACTCGTTCCTGGATGCGGCGGACGGGGTAGCGATAAGGCTCCGGGGCAGTCTAGGCATCCATCCGGATTCGCTCACCAACTGGGCGGTCCTGAGCCACGGCGAGCGGAAGAGGGCGCAAATCGCCGTTGCCCTCTGGCAGGAGCCTGGAGTTCTGGCACTTGATGAGCCGACTAACCACATCGATCAGGGCGCGCGGCGTCTGCTCCTCCAGGCGCTCGATAAGTACCGGGGAATTGGCCTGATCGTGAGTCATGACCGCAACTTGCTCGATTCTCTTTGCCGGCAGTGCCTGTTTGTCGACCTTGGCAGGATGGTCATGCGTCCGGGCGGCTACACCGCGGGCCGGGCACAGGCGGATCGGGAAGAGGCATCCGCATTCGAACAGCGAGAGTTACTGAAGGACAGATGCCTCAGGCTCAAGAAACAGGTTGGCCGTGCGCGGAGCGATTCCGGAAGGTCAAGTCGAAAAGGGACCAAACGCGGGCTTTCGTCCCGTGACCACGATGCACGGGCGAAAGTCGATATTGGCCGAGTGACGGGAAGAGACGCTGCGGTCGTCCGGCGTGCGGTTCAGATCCAGAAGCGGCTGGAACGGGAAAGCAAGCTGCGTGACAGCGTTGCCGTCAAGAAGCAGTACGCTCTCGGAGTCTGGACGGAAGGTGCGGAATCAAGACGTGATACGCTGTTTCGTTTGCGCGCTGGTTTCGTGAGTCTGGGCGGAACGCGACGCCTCGTTTACCCGGACCTAATGATGGCACCTAGCGATCGGATCGCGCTAACCGGTCCGAACGGTTCCGGCAAGAGTTCGTTGGTCGGGGTGATTCTGCGACAGCTGAATGTTCCGCCCGAACGCCTTGTCTATCTCCCGCAGGAGATCGACGCCATTTCGTCCGCCCGGACTATCGAGCAAGTCCGCCATTTCTCCAGCGATCAACTGGGACTCATTATGAGCCTGGTGACCAGGTTAGGGTCCGATGCCGTTCGCGTTATGGAGACCATTGAGCCGAGTCCGGGTGAGATCCGGAAAGTCCTGATAGCAATTGGGCTCGCTGCCTCCCCCCACTTGATCATCCTGGACGAGCCGACAAATCATCTTGACCTGCCGTCCATCGAATGCCTGGAGAAGGCCCTGATGGACTGCTCTTGCGGCTTGCTGCTAGCCAGCCACGATGAACGGTTTCTGGCGGCCCTTACCCATCGTCAATGGCGGACCGCACCTTCTCCTCATGACCCGGATTGCATTTTGCTGGGTGTAAGCTGAAAGAGAGGCACGAAGGACGAGGGATCAGGAATGAATGAAGTGCGCCGCGAGAGGAGTCGCAATGCCGACGGGACGACCGGTAACCACCTGATTCTGTACGACGGGGTGTGCGCTCTATGTAATGGCCTGAACCGTTTCGTCCTGAAGCGCGATGCGGCCGGAGTATTCCGATTTGCTTCACTCCAGAGCAACCTCGGGCAGTCGATTCTGAGAGCGCATGGAAAGGACCCAGGCAGCCTGGAGACGCTATACGTGGTGGTGAATCACGGCTCGAAATCGCCCGTGCTGCTTTCGAAATCCGGTGCCGCGCTTTTCATCTTGGAGACGCTGCGCGGCCCGTGGCGCCTAGCCACGGTCCTGCGAATCTTTCCCCGCCCGCTCCTCGACTGGGCCTACCAACTGGTGGCACGCAATCGTTACACGGTGTTTGGGCGATACGATCACTGTCTGATGCCGAATTCCAAATACAGGAGCCGATTTATTGACGTTTGACGGTCAATGCTGCCTAGCGTGGTCCGCCGACAACTGCTTGAGGACGGAAATGGCTTCGGTGGCTTTCGAAACCGGAACAAACAGGTGATCGTGGTAGAAGCCCGCAAACACGTTAACACTGATTTCTGCGGCCGCAAGAGCACTGGTTACTGCGGCAACCAACCCGACGGCTTCCAAACTCGAGTGAACGTCGAGAGTGATTAGAGTCTGTACCGGTCCCCAAAGTCCCGCGTTTTCCGCTGCCGTCTTATCCAGCACCATCGTCGTCCCCTCGCTCTCCCTGAATGTCGCAAGCGAGACCATTCGAAGGCTGGAAACCAAGTGGTCAGGAACCGAACAGAAGACAAATTGTCCCACCATCCGCGGCCTGAGATTGGCCAGTATTACGCCGAGGTTCGTTTCACCACTCATCTGTTCCTATCATAGGCTTTTTGGAGGCGGGCGTGGGGACACCTTATTGCGAAGATCACAGGCTAGGCTCCTAACCGTCTGTAAACAAACGTCTTACTCCCTCCTCTTCTTAACCAGCGTCCCTTACTTCCGCGTCCCTTACTTCCTTACTTCCCCTTACTTTCCACGTTGGAAGTGCAAGTTGGAAGCGAACGAAGACTGATTCTGTTTCGGTCTGCCCGCCCTTTTGTCGGACGGCTGTCTACCAACCGGGCGGGTGTGATAAACACCCGCCCGGCGTTAGACTGGATCAATGAAGTACTCCCGCCTCTTCCCCATACTGGGTGCCGTATTCTTGGCCGTTGGACACGCGCTTTTTGCACAGACTCAAGACAGGAGCCAGGTTCCGGAGCAATACACTTGGCGATTGACCGAACTGTACCCGACCGACGACGCCTGGCAACAGTCCCGACAGAAAATAACATCGCAGCTATCCGAATTGGACCGCTACCGGGGTAACCTCGGCCAATCGGCCAGGCAGCTGGTTTCTTGCCTTGAACTCGTTTCCCAACTCGAAAAGGAGTTCGGCAGACTGGGCACTTATGCGGGGCTGACTTCCGCTCTCGATACACGGAATTCGAAGTACCTGGCCATGGCCCAGGAGAGTGAACTGCTCGGCTCTGAACTGCAGGCACGCACCGCCTTCATAGAACCCGAAATGCTCCGACTGAAGCGTCAGCGGGTTGATGCGTTCATAGCCCAGGAACCGCGATTGAAGGTCTACTCCCATTATCTGGATGATGTCTTGCGCCGAGCCGCTCACACCGGGACTCCCGCCGAAGAGAAGATCATCGCGGATGCAGGGTTAATGGCCGACGCGGGCGGAAGCATTCACGGTGTCTTTCTCAACGCCGACTTTTCTTTCCCCGAGATCAGTCTGGCTGACGGCAAGAAGGTCAAGATCGACCAAGCCGGATTTCAGCTGCATAGAACGTCCGCTAACCGTCCAGACCGCCAGAAGGTCTTCCAAGCTTTCTTTGGCGCCCTTAACAACTACCGCCGGACTTTCGGTGCAACGCTTTATGCGAACGTGAAGAGCGACATATTTGGGATGAGAGCACGCAAATACCGGAGCACCGTCGAGGCGGCGCTCGATGCTAATGCGATTCCGGTAACGGTATACGATTCGCTGATTTCGAGCGTCAACGCCAATCTTGCAACGTTTCACCGTTACTTGAAGCTGCGGCAGAGGATGACGAGTCTGGATCAACTCCATTACCACGACCTCTACGCCCCGCTTGTCCCCGGCGTGGACCTGAAATACTCGTACGAAGACGCGCAGAAGCTGGCGGCCGCTTCTCTCGCGCCGATGGGCCAGGACTACGTGGATGTCGTCCG
>Ga0209593_10001327_pt1 | contig 10641 bp, 8 predicted proteins | sample PPLLaktember2015_3_FD_187260 | JGI IMG/M metagenome (GOLD analysis project Ga0209593, IMG submission 187260) | Freshwater sediment microbial communities from Prairie Pothole Lake near Jamestown, North Dakota, USA - PPLs Lake P7 Core (6) Depth... | ecosystem: Environmental > Aquatic > Freshwater...
GGGTATCGCGCCTGCGCTCCCAGGGTTACTGACTGACCCGCTGCAGTGCGGCGGCGCGGCGGATCTCGGCAATCAGCCTCTCGACCGGCCCGTCTTTGCTCAAGTAGGCGACGGCGCCTGCCTCGCGCATGGCGGCGCCCATATCGTCCTCGGAGTACATCGACAAGCCTATCACACGCGCGTCAGGCATTTCCCTGCTCAGGCGCCGGGTCGATTCGACGCCGTTCAGGCGCGGCATGGACGCGTCCATGACTATCACGTCCGGACGCAGGGAACGAGCGAGGTGTAATGCTTGTTCGCCGTCGGCCGCCTCTCCGACGACATCAAAGTCCGGGTGATCGCGCAGCAGCGCGCCCAAACCTTCCCGCAGGATCTGCTGGTCATCGACCAAAAGAACCCGGATGCGCGGCTGCGACTCGTTTCGACCGGGTCTTTGGTCACGCGCAGGACGAGCGGGGGACGGAGAGGAGGACACAACGGGGGCCTGACCGCAAGGCACCAGCAACGTAACACTAGTGCCTTTTCCAGGCTGGCTTTCAATTTTGACGGAACCTCCCAGCAGGTCCAAGCGCTGGCGAATGCTGAAGAGCCCGAAGCCTCCACTCGAAGGAGTCGCCGTGTCGGCCACAAATCCCCTTCCCTGGTCCTTGACACTCAACTCAATCAATCTCGAATCTGTACCGCAGAGTCGCAGATGTGCCCGCTGCGCTCCTGAATGCTTGACGACGTTGAGCAGGAGCTCTCGCGCCGCTTGAAACAGCAGCGTGCGCACTTCCGGCCGGTCTGGCTCCGCGTTCACCCCGAGATCCACGACGACCTTCAGATCGTACTTTTCCTCTATCCACCGACCGAGCCATTCGAGTGCCGGGCCCAGGCCCGCGTCATAGAGGATTGGAGGGCTCAGCTGTGCAGTCAACGAACGAGATTCCTGGATCGCCTGATGGAGGAGATCATCCAGAAGTGACACCTCTCGGAGAACATTCGGGTCCGTGGTCCGGCGGCTGACAATAGCAGCACGCATTCGCGCTCCCACCAGGAACTGCTGCAAGTGATCATGGAGGATCTGCGCCAGACGACGCCGCTCACGCTCCTCCGCATTGGTCAGTTCGGCTGCCAGCGCCTGCAGCTGAGCGGCTCGTTGCGTCGCTTCCGCCGTCCGCTGTGCAACCCGCGACTCCAACTCCTGATTCAGCAGGCGCAATTCTTCGGCCCTGGCCCGTTCTCGCTTTTCGCTTTCCCGAAGCGCCTCCGCCGCCTTCTTCTGCTCGGTAATATCCCGGATCAGTCCCCACATGCCAATCGGCTTTCCGCGGTCGTCCTTCAAGAGCCACACCCGCTTGCTGATGGGGACAAGCCCCCCGTCCTTCCGGATATACTCTTTCTCGTACTCGTCGGAGTAACCGCGTTTCAGAACCTGGTCGTGGATGATCCGCTCCTGCATGGCATGCCAGCGTGGCGGAGTCAGCTGGAGGTAGGTGATATTGCGTAACTCCTGCAGGCTGCGACCCAGCATTCGCTGGAGAGCGGGATTGGCAGCCGTGATGTAGCCCGACATGTCGACCAGAATGATGCCCTCGCGGCTCGACTCAAAAAGGCGTCGGTACGGCTCTTCGCTCGCGGGTTTCGACCCGCTTTCCTGCTCACCCGAGCTCTGCGTGACCACGGCGAGGAAGCCCCGCACTCGTCCAGCTGAATCCCGGTCGGGGCTAAAACAGGCACCCGCCCAGCGTGTACCAATCGAGGGGTATGGCACGGGTTGTTCGAAAGAAACCTCCTCGCCGCGCAGGGCGCGCTCCATGTACGGCTTTACCACCTGCCAGGCTGGTTCCCCCAGAACGTCCCGGACATGGCGGCCTTGGATTTCTTCTGGTTTCAATCCGAACCAAAGCTTGTGGTTTTCGTTCGCCAGACGGTAGCGAAACTCGGAATCAATGTAGCTGACCAGAAGGGATTCCCGATCGATCATGGGTCGCAGTTGATGCTCCCACGCCTGCGCAGCCTGCGGCCCATCAACCAATTCGTTACTTAAACGGTCCGCCTGCCCCTCGCCGGAAGCGTCCTGACCAGGCGAATTCGGTCTAAACATTTTGGAACTCCAAGTAATCGCGAGAGCAAGGCGGAAAACCGATTTGGGTTCCCAGCCACGAACGGCCGAAACGCACGAAGCGACGAGAGAGTCGAATGCTCTCGAGAACAACTTCTTCAGAGTTGGGAAATCTTAAATCTAGTTTACCAGAACAGGGGCGTCGGAGCGATGGGACAAAGGGCCGAAGGGGCAAAGGGGCAGAGGGCAGAGGGCAGAGGGGGAGAGGGGGGCGGTTCCAGCGGCGGTTGAGTGGAGCGGGGTTTCGATACGATTCGCACAAAGCGCGAATCACTCAACCGCCGCTGATTCGATGCCCCTTCGCCCCTTCGCCCCTTCGCCCCTGTCTTTCGCTTGTGTCTCGAAGCTACTTCTTCACTTCGACCGGTTCTTCGACAGGTTCCTCACCGGTGAGAGTGCGCTTCACAGTGTCCAACACGCTGCGCCGTTTGCTCTCCGCCTCTCGCAGCCTGGTTTCCAGCGTGCTCCGCTCCTTCTCGGCGGCCTTTAGGCGTATCTCCATCTCGCGCGTTCCAGTACGTTCTTCCTCAATTCGTTCTCGAAGACTCTCCAACTCTTTCTCTTGTTGCGCCCGCTCGCTCCTCGCCGAAGCCATTTGATTCTCGGCTTCTCGGAGTCTGTCCTCATAGTCACGCACCTGGCCCTGCATCCGCTCGACCGTCTGGCTGAGGCCTTCGACCTTGACTTTCTCGTCGTTGGCTCTGGTATCCGCCGCCTGATACCGGTTCCGAAGGTCTTCAAGCTCAGCCTGTCGGTTGTTCAGTTCGGTCTCGAGTCCCGTTAAACGCTTGCCTGACTCTTCGAGCTGGCGGGTTCGGTCGCCGGCTTGTCGCACGTACCCCTGCATCTGCTGCCGAATCCTGGCCACGTACAAGAAATACATAACCGCGGCACCGATCAGGATGCCGATGATCCCAGCAACAATCAGCCAAACCGTGTTATCCATGGCTTACCTCCTTCGATTCGACTGGATTTACAGCAACGACAGTGCCAGACCGGGTCGCTTCTAACGCGTGTCAAGTCAAGGAGATAAATGCGATCAAGAAGCGGCCTGTTCGGCTGGAGTGGAAAAATTCCCCGTTTTCTAGCGCTTGAGCAGAAGCGATATCGTCATGGCAAGGCCTACCGCGACCGCGATGCCTCGAACCGCCTTCCGGCCTAGTTTCTGAGCGATAGCAGCTCCGCCGTAGCCCCCGCTGATCGCCCCAACCGCCATGACGGCCGAATCCGACCAGGACACCGAACCGGCAGCGACGAAGTAAATGGCGGCGACTCCGTTGATGCAGAAGGCGAAGAAATTCTTGAGGCCGTTCATCTGATAGATATCAGTCAGATGCAGGAGACCGAGCACCGCCAGCATGAGGATGCCGATCCCGGCCCCGAAATACCCGCCGTAAACGGCAACGAGGAACTGAAAGCACGCCGCTCCGGCCCACCACCAGGCAGACTCGTGATAGGAGCGATTCGAGAGCAGAAACCGTTGCAGGGGCTCCTGGAGAGCGAGCAGCAGCGTCGCTGCCAGAATGAGGTAAGGAACAAGATGCGCAAAGGTTTCGCTGGGCGTCTTCAAGAGGAGTATCGCGCCAACTAGACCGCCCACGACCGAAGGCCCGGAGAGCAGCAACAGCCATTTCCGGGTCCCGCCCAGGTGACGTCGGAATCCGAGCATTCCGGCCACCGAGCCCGGCCACAATGCCAGCGTGTTGCTGGCGTTGGCGAGAATCGGATCCCGGCCGAGCCATACCAGTGTCGGGAAAGTGAGCAACGTTCCCCCACCCGCCACCGAATTCACCATTCCAGCGAGGATTCCCACGAGAAGGATGATCGGATAGTCCCAGCCGTGACTCAGCACCAGACAGAGACTAGCATGGTTGCGGGCATTTCTACAGACCCGCTCACTCGTATCGTAAGGCGATGATCGGGTTCACGCGCGTCGCTCGGCGTGCCGGAATCCAGCAGGCGAGCACCGAAACCACGATCAGAAATGACGACACCGCAGCAAAAGTCACTGGATCGGTCGGCTCGACATGAAACAGAAGCTCTTTCATGTACCGGGTCAAGGCGAGAGACCCGGCCAGTCCGATCAGAAGACCGCCAGCCGTCAGGAAAAAGGCCTGGGTCAGGACGAGCCTGAGGACACTGCCTGTCCGTGCGCCAAGAGCCATCCGGACGCCTATTTCCTGGGTGCGCTGCGCGACCGAATAGGAGATGACTCCATACACACCGACCGCAGCCAAACCGACAGCGATCAAGGCAAACGCAGCCAGAAGGAAGGTGGTGAATCGGCGTCCGGCGATCGAATTTTCAACCAGCGTCTCCATCTGGCTAACCCGCGCCACCGCCAGACTGGAGTCGAGTTCGTGAATCACCTGCGGTATCGACTTGGCCAGAGAATCAAGCGGCTTGGACGAGCGCAGAACCACGAACATCCGTTGGTTTGGGGCCTGACTTTGCGGCAGGTAGTACTGAACGCGTGACTCGCCTTCCAACCCTTCGTGCTTGACATGCCCTACAACCCCCACAATCTCGCGCCACCGGGGCCCCTCCTGGGTTGTATCGAAAGCGATACGCCGGCCAACCGGGTTTTGGTTAGGGAAGTACTTGCGCGCCAGATTTTCATCGATCAAGACAACCGGCGCTCTGTCTGCCCGGTCCCATTCGGAAAAGTAGCGTCCCCTGAGCAGGGGAATTCTCATCGCATTGAAGTACCCCGAGGTCGCCCGCCATCTCGCCCCATGCGGGGCGCTCTGGCCGGGACCCAATTCCTGGCCCTCGATCCGAAAACTCCCGCTTGATCCAAAGCCGGTCAGCGGAAGCGTAGAGACGGCACCCGCTGAGACAACGCCCGGCAGCGCCTCGAACTTGGCTAAGGCGGTCTGGAAAAAGGCATAAATCTCCGCCGGTTCCTCGTACTGAGATTCAGGCAGGGCGAGGTGGAAACTAAGGACTCCTCGCGGATCAAACCCTGGTTTGACCTCCTGCACTCGTGAAAAGCTCTTAAGAAGCAACCCGGCTCCGACGAGGAGAACGAGCGCCAAAGCCGTCTCCAGCACGACGAGGCTGTTGCGCATCCGACGGCTGACCGCTCCGGTACCGGCTCGTCCGCCTTCCCGGAGCGTCTCCTGTAGTCTTCCTTCGAATTGATGGAGTGCCGGAGCCAGTCCGGAGAGGATGCCGGCCAGTATTGAAATCCCGAGGGCGAAGAGCAAAACGCGCATTTCCAGCGTGACCTCCGCGATTCGCGGAATGCGGACTTGCTCGAGGGTCGTCAGGAAGCGCACGCTGACAAAGGCCAGCAGGACCCCGAAGGCCCCCGCGACCAGAGCGAGCAACAGGCTCTCAGTGAGCAACTGGCGCACAATGCGCATCCGGCGAGCCCCCAAGGCGGCTCGGATGTCGATCTCCTTGCGTCGGGCTGCGGCCCGGACGAGGAGCAGGTTCGCAACATTGGCGCAGGCAATCAGCAATACGAAGGCCACTGCGCCGAGCAGTGCCAGAAAGGCTGGCCTGATCTCGCCGACGAGGGATTCCTGCAGGGAGTCGACCGCCAGTCCCCAGTGCGTGCGATTCATCTGCGGCATGTATTGACGGCGCAGATTGTCGGCGATCAGGTCCATCTCCGCCTGGGCCTGCTTGACTGTTACCTCCGGCTTCAGCCGGCCGATAACTGTCAGGAATTCCCAAGTAAGACGATCAGGTGTTCTTTGTACGGGCGTAAATAGTATCGGGACCCAGATGTCGACGGGCGCGCCCAGCTCCCGGCCGAACTGGAAGTCCGCAGGCATCACCCCTACAACCGTGACTGACTGCCCGTCCAAAATGATCGTGTTGTCGACAATTGACGATCTTCCGCCAAAGCGTCGCTGCCATAAACCGTAACCAAGGACAGCGACCTGCCCGCCCCCGGCCTCACCTTCTTCCCGCGTAAAGGCGCGTCCGTGGATCGGATCAACGCCTAGCGTCCTGAAGAAGGTCGTCGTGACGCGCATTCCAAGAATCCGCTCGGGTTCCCCGTGCCCGCTCAGGTTGCATTCCCAGCGCTGAAAGGCGGTCAGATTCTCAAAGGACTTCGCGTGGTCCCGGTAGTGCTCGTACCCAAAGGCGGAAACCGAAGCTTTAAGCTTGATCTGTGGATAGTCGTGATTGATCGTCACCAGGCGTTCGGAATCCTTATAGGGCAAGGGCCGCAGGAGAACCGCGTTTATGACACTGAACAAGGCGGTGTTCACTCCGACTCCGAGCGCCAGCGTCACCAGGGTTACCAAAGTGAAGCCAGGATGTCTTGCCAGCATCCGTGCCGCGTATCTGAGATCGCGAAGGAAAGTGTCCATGGTCGTACTCAACAGGCAGTACTCAACACCTGATTAGACCCAGCTCCACCCGATTCGGTTGGTGGCGTCTCGCGCGCACCACTTCTCCCACTTGTTCCCCGGCGCCAATTCCCTTAATACTATTGCACAATGAGCCAGCCGCCTTTCCTGGAATTCCGCAACGTCTCCAAGTCCTTCGGCGAGATCCGGGCTGTGGACGGCGTCTCGCTGGGCATCAAGCGCGGAGAATTCTTCTCGCTTCTCGGTCCGAGCGGATGCGGGAAAACGACTCTTCTGCGTCTCGTAGCCGGTTTCGAAATGCCCGACCAGGGCAGAGTGCTTCTGGATGGCCAGGATCTGACACACCTGCCGCCGAATCGGCGGAAGGTTAACACCATATTTCAGAGCTACGCCCTGTTTCCGCACCTTACTGTACGGGAGAACATCGCCTTCGGCCCGCGCACCGCCCGGCGGCCCAAGCAGGAAATCGCAGACGACGTGGAAAAGATGCTCCGCCTCACACAAATGGAGCCGTACGCGGACCAGAAGCCTGAGCAGTTGAGCGGCGGTCAAAAACAACGCGTGGCTATTGCCAGGGCGCTGATCAATAAGCCGGATGTTCTCCTCCTTGATGAGCCGCTCGCCGCGCTGGATCTGAAGCTTCGACAGCGAATGCTCGTCGAGCTCGATCAGATCCACGATCAGGCCGGCATCACCTTTCTGTACGTAACCCACGATCAGGGCGAGGCGATGAGCCTGAGTGATCGGATCGCGGTCATGAACGCGGGGAGGATCGAACAGGTGGGATCGCCGTCCGAGATCTACGAAGGACCAAAATCAACATTTGTCGCGGCTTTCATAGGTGACACGAACTTCCTGAAGGGCAAGGTGGTGCAGTTGCCGCAGCCAGGCGAGTCCGTGCTCGAGATCGAAGGATTCTCACCCGTCCGCTGCTCGATCAACGGGAGGAGGCAGGTAGGCGAGGACGTGCACGTGAGTATTCGGCCCGAAAAGTTTCAAATCACGAACGAGCAACCCAGCCCCGACGAGGGGTGCAACCTGGCGAGCGGCACGGTGGAGGACGTCATATACGTGGGTTCCCACACCCGCTTTCGCGTGAGGATCGGCAAATCACGCCTGACGATTCTCCAGCAACAGACCAGGTTCCTGCACGACGACCGACCGATAAGGGCCAACGAGAAGGTCTGGGTGCGATGGCACTGGCAGGACGGGTTTGTGGTGGAGGGCTAACGTGCAGCTCGTCCTGGCACGCCTCCGCGGGCGAAAGCTGCGGGCAAGGCAAATCGAAACAAGGATGAGGAGCAAGGATCGTCACCGACTCCACGAATGGCTGGTTAGTCTGCCGTCCCTTGGCTGGCTCACGGTTTTCTTCCTGTTTCCCAGCCTGATCGTTTTCGCGATTGCGTTCAAACCCAGCAATCCGTTCGGCGGGATCGACCCCGGCTGGACGCTCGATACAATCCGCAGCCTCGTCAATCCGGCGTACCTCCCGATCATCTGGCGGACTCTCTGGCTCAGCTTCATGACCACACTCGTCTGTATTTTGCTCGCCACGCCGACCGGCTACTACATAGCGAGATCGGAGCCTGGCCGCCAGCGACTGTTGCTGCTCGCCGTGATTGTCCCGTTTTGGACCAGTTTCCTGATCCGCATCTTTGCCTGGAAAGTGATTCTGCATCCGGATGGAGCGGTCAAACGCGCCTTGGTGTTCCTCCATCTCCTTTCCCCCGACACTTCCCTGCTCTACTCCTCGGGCGCTGTCCTCCTCGTCATGATCTATACGTTCCTGCCCTTTGCGATCCTCCCGATTTACGCAGCTGCGGAGAGATTTGACTTCCGGCTGGTGGAAGCCGCGCGGGATCTGGGCGCGTCGCCGCTTGGCGCCTTCCTGCGGATCTTCCTGCCCGGCGTGCGAAGAGGGATGGTAACGGCAATCCTGGTGGTTTTCATACCGGCGCTCGGCTCGTACGTGATTCCCGACCTCGTAGGAGGCCCAGGCGGGGAGATGATCGGGAACAAGATTGCCCAACGGACGTTTGTCGATCGAAATTTGCCGCATGCGAGCGCGCTTTCGGCCTGCCTGATGCTGGCGGTTTTGGTCCCTCTTCTGCTGGTGCTCATGCAGCAGACACAGAAGCGGAGTCAGGGGAAGGCCAATGAAACGTAACCGCGTGCCCCTGGTTGTTACCGCTCTGGTTCTCGTTTTCTTCTATCTGCCCATGGTGATCCTCATCATCAATTCGTTTAACGCCTCGCGTTTCGGGGGAAGCTGGGAAGGCTTCTCTCTTTACTGGTACGCTCGGCTGCTGAACGAGCACGAGATCTGGGCGGCAGTCGAGAACACATTGGTCATAGGGGTAGCCGCCACCTTGATCTCGACACTGCTGGGGACCACCGCCGCCTTTGCCTTGCACCGCTACGCCGGAACTCTGCAGAAGGCGCATTACACCCTGATCTACACACCTCTCGTTGTGCCCGAGGTCCTGATGGGGATGAGCCTGCTTCTTCTCTTTGTCAGTCTGGGAGTGGATCTGGGTCTCTTTACGATATTCCTCGCACACGTGACATTCTGCATCAGCTACGTGGCGATGGTAGTGCTGGCGCGGCTTCAAGACCTCGACTTCTCGATCGTTGAGGCCGCCCGCGATCTGGGCGCCGGCTGGTGGACGGCCACGTGGCGCATCCTGTTGCCTCTTCTCGCGCCCGGTATCGCCGCCGCCGGCCTTTTGGCTTTCACGCTCTCAGTCGATGATTTTGTTATCTCGTTCTTCGTCGCCGGTCCCGGGTCCACGACTCTCCCGATCCGAATCTACAGCATGATCAAGCACGGCTCTCCGCCCTTGATCAATGCACTCTCGACGATTCTGCTCGTGGTAACCTTCACCGTGCTGCTGATCACCCAGCGGCTTACTCAGGAGAAAAAACGATGAAGAGACTCTGCGCGGCGCTGTTTATCCTGGCCCTGGCGGGCGGATGCGCCATAGATCGCCCCACGCTGCACGTCTTCACCTGGTCCGATTACATCAAACCGGATCTCATCCAGCGGTTCGAGAAAGAGAATTCGTGCCGGGTCACTATCGATACCTTCGACTCGAACGAGTCCATGTACGCCAAGCTCAAGGGGGGCGCGACAGGTTATGACATCGTTTCTCCGAGCAGCTACATGGCGCGGACGATGTGGCGTCAGGGAATGCTGCAAGAGCTGGACCGGAAGCAGGTACCGAATCTGTCTCATGTCGATCCCGAGTACTTGAAGATAGCGCTCGACAAGGAGATGAAATACAGCGCCCCCTATATGCTCACCGTCACAGGCGTGGCGTACTTGAAGAACCGCGTCCCGAACCTCCAGCCCACCTGGGCGGTCTTTGACCGTACTGATCTTAAGGGCCGGATGACCATGCTGAACGACATGCGCGAGACGATCGGCGGCGCACTCAAGTTCCTTGGGTACAGCCTCAACACCACGGATGAGCGCGAGCTGGCCGCCGCCCGGGACGTGGTGATCCGCTGGAAGAAGAACCTGGCAAAGTTCGAGAACGAGCAGTACAAGACGGGCTTGGCCTCCGCCGAATTTCTCCTGGTGCACGGATATAGCGGAGACATCCTCCAAGTGCAGGAGGAGAACCAGGAGATCGCCTTCACCGTCCCTAAAGAAGGCACTTCGATCGCCTGTGATGACATGGTGATACTGAAAGATAGCCGTCAGGCGCAGTTAGCCCATCGGTTCATCAATTTCATGCACGCGCCCCAGATCGCGGCCGAAAACACTGAGTTTGTCCGCTACCTGTGCCCGAATCTAGCCAGCTACCCGCTCCTTAGCCCCGAGACTCGCAGCAACCCGACGCTTTTCCCTTCCGCCGAAGTCAGGCAAAACGCGGAAGTGATCACGGATCTGGGAGCCGACAATGCCAAGTACACGAAGGTCTGGGACGAGATTAAAGCGGCCGAGTAAGTCTCGAGAGTTGTCGTGGACGAAGTGGACGAAATGGACCAGGTGGACGAAGCGTCCACGCCGTCCACTTCGTCCACGTCGTCCACTCGGTCCACCACGGGTGTTACGGCTCAAACGCGAACGTGATTCCGCCCCACACGGTATCTGCATACGACGACGGGGAGCCAGCCGTTCCGCGGTATAAGGCGGGCAGGTTGACGTATTGGTAATCCCGGTATTTTCCGAGCAAGGAGCTGTACCCGAGGAAGAGCTGG
>Ga0209593_10001330_pt1 | contig 10634 bp, 17 predicted proteins | sample PPLLaktember2015_3_FD_187260 | JGI IMG/M metagenome (GOLD analysis project Ga0209593, IMG submission 187260) | Freshwater sediment microbial communities from Prairie Pothole Lake near Jamestown, North Dakota, USA - PPLs Lake P7 Core (6) Depth... | ecosystem: Environmental > Aquatic > Freshwater...
CCCCCTGCTCGGGGAGCCCGATGCCGACGTCGTCCAGCCCGCCGTCCTCGTCCTGCTGCTTATGGTTCATGATGGTTACGCGTCGAACTGGTCTAGGTCAACGGTAAACCCCGGCACGGCGCTTGCTACGGGAGCGGCAGCAGGGGGCGGGAAGTCCGCTTGCGTGGGCGCAGGAGCCGCCGCACCGCCGCCGTTGACGGGTGGGAACCCCGATGCCGCAGGTGCCGCTGTCGGAGCCGTCTCGGTCTTCGGCTGGCGACCACGAGGACGTGCCGGTGCAGCAGGTGCAGGCTGTGCAGCAGGTACAGCAGGAGCGACAGTGACTGTGGCTGTGCTGGGGCCGGTGGGGGCGACGGTGATGGGGGATGCATTGACCGGCTTGCCCTCCTCCGACTTCAGGTCGATGTCGTCGAGCATCTCGCGGATGATCGGGTCGTTGACCCGCGCGGTGACCTGCGCGAACTCGGCATCGGTCAGGATGCGCACCGGGGTGAAGTGCAGCTTGGGCACCGTCGCGTCGTCGTCGAACGTCATGCGCGTGACCACAGCGGGGATGATCAGCCCGCTGGCCTTGAGCGCTTCGATGTACGACTTGAGGTTGAACAGGCGCTGGTTCTTGTTCTCGTCGCCGAACATCGACATCGATCCGGCATCGACCGCATAGGCGTCACCCGCGATGTTGTTGGGTGCCACCACGATGGTGCGCTTCTTGTACGCGCACGCTTTGCCCTCGCCGTTCTTGGCCGAACCCTTGGCGTTCTGCGGGCAGGTGGCGCACTGCGTCGACTGCAGGTTGGGCGAGTCGGGCTCCGGCTTGACACCGTCGCGCGAGTAGCAGTCGGGACGCTGGCCGACGTCATCGGGATCGAACGCCTTGATGTAGAACATGCGGCCGACGGTGGGGTTGGCCGCGATCATCACCACTTCGAGCTTCTCGGCGACGGCGGCGATCTCGACCCCCGCCTTCATGAAGCGAAACTTGCCGTTGCGCAAGCTGATGCGGTTGATCTGGCGACCGGCCAGCCCACCCTCCATCTGCTCCTGCAACGCCTTGGCCAGCGGGTTGTTCTGCAGGTAGGCCGGGACCGGCTGCGGTTGCGCGAACAGGGTGATCTCTGTGGTCATGCGGTTTCCTTCGCTTTGCTCTTCAGAACTTTAAGCGTGTGTTCTGTAAACACGTTGATACCGGGCGGCAACTCGCCGCCGTGATTGTCGAGCCAGTGCTGCATGTTGCCTTCGTGGATACGCTTCTGCAGGATCTCGGGGCAGTTGTTCGCCACGAGAAAGTCGAGCGTCTTGTCCCAGTCGCTGCTGCTGTACGTACGCTTGGGGACGATCGTCACCTCCGCTACACCGGGCACGTCCATCTTCGCCACCCCGGCTTGGTTCAGCATGGCGCGCATGATCACTTCCAGTGACTTCAGCGCTTGCTTTTCCTTCAGTGTTGCTGCTTCGTACGCTGCTGCTTTCTCTTCCAGCGCTGCCTCGACCTTGCGATACAGGCGAGCCGCCTCTTCCATCGTCTTGACTTCGATAGGCATGGTGATCCCCTCAAATGGACTGCTACTGTAACACGCTTACACCGACAGCTGCAACTCCTGCTTGAACAACTCCAAGAACTCTTCTTGCGCTGCGCCCTTGGTACGCAGCACCTTGTACACACCCCACTCAAGAGGACAGCCCCCCAAGTGAATGATGTTGGTGGTGAGCTTCTGCCCCGGCCGCGCCATGCGCTCGTTGGCTTGGTCGTAGATGTCGAGCGAATGGATCGGTGAGAACCATATGATGGTGTCGGCCTCGGTCATGTTCATGCCGTGCGCCAGCACCTTGGGATGGGCGACGATCCCCTCGGGATCTTGGTGATTGCGGAAGGCGTTGAAGATGCCGTTGCGCTTGGTGCGCGACACGTTGCCGTCCACGATCTCGACCGTCATGTACTTGCGCAGATGGTCCGCTACCGCACGCAGCGCGCCTGTGTACGGCACCATCACCAGCACCTTGGCGCGCGACTCGTTGATGCACTCGTCGAGCACCTTCAGCCGCTCGGCCATGTCGAGCCCAAGGTACTCGCCGTCGTCGGTCTTCACCGCGCCACAACAAATCTGCAGCAGCTTGCCCAGCTGGATGGCGGCGTTCACTGCGGTGATCTTGTGCTCCTGTGCGTAGATCACCAGTCGCTGCTTCATCAGCGCGTACCATTCCTGCTGCGTCTTCGACAGCACCACCTGCCGGTCTTGGTGGATCACAGGTGGCAGGTCGAGGCAGTCCTTCTTCTCGAACCGGATCGCCGGTTGCATGGCGTCGTACATGCGCTGCGTGGCACTCGCTCGCGGCACCCACTTGAACATGGATACCTTCATCATCGTCTCGTCCTTCCACCGGGTGAAGAACTGCGGCACACGCGAAGGAGAAACCAAGCGAGCCAGCGCCCACGCATCGAGCGGGCCGTTGGGACAGGGTTTGCCCGACAGCACCCACAGCCACTGGTCCGGGCGCAGGTACGCCTTAAACTTTTTGTAGATCTGCGTCGTGCCGTTGCGCAGCATCGAGCCCTCGTCGAGGATCACAAGGTCGATGTCGCTACGCTGTGGCAACTCGTCGTGCATCACCAGCATGCCGTGGTGGTTCATGATGAAGAAGTCGACGTCGGATGCGAGCGCTGCCATCCGTTGCTGCTTGGTGCCGTGCACGACGATCGCCGTGCGATGCATCATGTTGCGGAAGATCTCGCGGTACCACGTGGGGTCGAGACAGGAGAGGGTCGAGAGAACCAAGACCTTCCTGATGACCCCCTGCTGCATCAGGTAGTCCGCTGCCCACAGCGACGAGATCGTCTTGCCCAGCCCCATGTCTAGCAGCACGAAGCATCGCTTGTGCAGCGTCATGAACGCCGACGTCTCGTACTGGTGCTTCATCGGCGCGGCATACTCGCCGGGCCAGTCATAATCTATGACTATGGGAGACGGCACCGCGATCCCGAGGTTGCGCAGGATCTTGGTTTCCTCCAGCTTGTGCGGCACCACCACCATGTGCGTGTCGTACACACGGGCGTGCGGGATCAGCGTCGTGATCTTCGACGGCTCGCGTATCCGTAGTTCTATTTCATTTGTCGGGAGGAGTCGCATGTACTTGTTTGGTTAACAGCGTGTTGAGGTACATCTGCAGCAAGTCCATGTTGTCAGTGCCTTTGATGGTAATGGTGAACGCACCTGCGAATGCGAGCCGTGTCAGCTGCATCTCCTGCAGGGCAGTGAGGTGACCCTTGGGCGACTTGCATTCGATGGCGATGAACTGCCCCACGAAGCACGCAATGATGTCGGGGATGCCGTGTTCGCCATACCCCGCCGACACCGGCATGAAATACCACAGCCCGTGCGGCTTGTACTGGTCGAGCAACTGCTTCACGTACATCTTCGTGCGTGCCTCGGGAGTAGTCACGCCGCTCTCTTCTTGCCCGTGCGCATCAGCACCGGCACACCAAGCAGCTTTTCCAGTATCGTCATCCGCCGCTCGGACTTCTCCAGCAGGCCGGTAAGATCCTCAATCTGCTGCTGCAGCAGCGCATTTGCCCTGATGAGTTGCTGCTCGCGGCTTGTCGGGCCATCGTCCTTCTTGCCGTTCTCGACGTGGATGTAGTGCTCCACCTTCTCGCTGTGGAACTTGTTGGCTTCGGCGGTTTCCTTGGACATGTACACGTCGGTCGGAAGGCCCTTCTTGAATGTGACCCAGACGTCGTTCATGTCGTTTCCTTGGGGGTGGGTAGTAACTCAGGTTGGCACAACCGATACATCTCGTGCCTCTTGACAATGCGGGCTAGTTGTTCGGGCGTATGCACGCCCGTTAGTTTTTCCCAATCACGCAACTGCTGATGCGCCGCCACGCAGGTATCCGTGAACGGGTCTTCCTGCCGATACGTGGAGCCGATGCGCGCCTGTATATTCAGCAGCATCTCGATGTCGGTGAACTTGTCGTGCCGCACCTTGGCCACCTGCTCGTGCGCCTTGGTGAACTCCCCTGCCATCCAGCATTCGATCGCCTCGAACAGCCGCCATGCGGCGATGCACTCGTAGATGCTATTCGCCAGTTCCCTTTCGAGCCGGTTCTTCTGCAGGTCGATGATGGTCTTGATGGTGATGCGGTGTACCCACATGCGCATTGGCGTTCCCCTTGGTGGTTGGACACGGCGTGTGCTTGTCGAAGTAGTACTCCGCGATGAACAACACCGTGCAATGCGGACATCTAATCAGGTTCAAGTGCTGCATCGATTGCCCCGTCAATCAGTTTCTGAATCGCTGCGCTGCCATCGGCCAGCTGGTACTGCACGCCCTTCGATTGCAGCAGCTTGGTGATGGTGTGGTCAGTGCGCCCTTGGTCGATGATCGCCACGTCCGCACTGCGTGCCCGTGACAACCATCGCCTTCGCCCCTCCTGATCCGATGCGAACACGAAGTCCACACCGGGGTACATCTCACGTATTCGTTGCTGCCGGGTGGGCATCAGCCCGCCTATGAAGATCTTCACTTGTTCTCCTGTCGTCGTCTCCCATTGAAAGTGCAGGTCACCACCGGGCAGTGCTTGTGGCACAGGCCCGAGGTGCGTGGTGGGAATACACCGTTCGCATGAGAATTTTCAATTCTCTGCAGGTCGGTCGAGTACATCTCCCACAGCTTGGGGATGTCCTCGCGCTTGTACACTTCGGTCTTGCCCAGCTGGCCGGTCTTCAGCCACACGTACGCCGTGCGCACCTCGGTCAGCTGCGGATAGATGGCGAACATCACGAGCGCGAACAACGCAAGCTGGTCGCTGCCGTACTTGGGCTTGCCGGTCTTCCAGTCGATGACCTTGCCGACGGTGCCGTGAACCCACGCTGCATCGAGGATCACGCGCAGCCACGCACGCTTGTCGAACCACCGGCACTGCTGCCAGTTCTCGTCGAGCGCGATCTGCTGCTCGGCCATCAGCACGCCCTTCACCCCACGGAACTGGTCGGCGATGTTCTGCCATACCTCCATGCCAGCGGGCAGCGGCGTGCCGTGCTGCAGGCATTCCTTGAGCGCGTCGTGCACCCGGTTACCCCACAGCCGCTCCTCCGTCTCCGGCTCTTTCCAGTTCTTCAGCACCCGGATCTCTTGATACTGCTTCGGGCAGTTGCGGTACTGCTCGACCGAACTGAACGACCACGACGGTCGCTGCACTATGACTTCCTGATCTCCCCGAACCGCTGTGCATACCCTACCTCGCACGCTACCGGCAGACCGGGCATGTACTTCGGGGTCTTGCTCATGGCCGCTCGCATCATTCGACACGCTTCCTCCGCTTGCGCTGCGATGACCGCAGCGATCAACTCGTCGTGGATCTGCAGCACCATCTTCATCTTGTGCCGCAACTCAAGCCACGCGTCGAGACACACCGAACCCGCAAGAGATTGCGATATGTTCTCGACCACCTTCGCACCGTACAGGCGTACTCGCTTCTTGCGGTTGAGGTACGTCCACTCGGTCATCCCCGGATACATGCTGCTCGGCCCCGACTGCAACCCGGGGTAGCGCAGCACTCTCCCCGAGGGGAGGTGGATGCCGTCTGCTTCGACGACGATACACTGGTTGCGTCCGAATGAATACTGCTCGCCCTTCTCCAACGCACGCAGTGCCGTCTCGCCCTGCTTCCACAGGATCGGGATGCGGTGACGGGTGTGCCGGAACCAGTCGCTCGCGCGCTTGGCTTCCTGCGGCGACAGCGTCACCTTGTCACGCTTGGCGGTCACGATGAACTTCGGCACGCCCATGCCGTACTGCAAAGCTAGTGCAATGACCTTGCCGAGGCGACGTTCGTCCTTCATGTCGGGTGTCACTTCGCGCCCCAAGTAGGCGGATGCCGTGGTGCAGTAGACATCCGGCCCGAGCTTGGCATCGAAGTCGCGGAACGCTTGTACTAGATCCTCCTGCTCTGCAAGCCACGCGACGATGCGCGCCTCGATCTGCGACAGGTCGCCGCCCGCCAGCAGGTGACCGGGTGGTGCCATCAGTGCGTTGCGTAGCGGGTTGCCCCGGGGCAGGTTCTGCAGGTTGGTGCCGTCGCCACCCCCCAGCCGACCGGGATGTGCTGCATAGTACTTTAGGTATGCTGGCATCGGGCCGCGATCCGCCATCTCGATGAGGGTCAGCGCGCGTGTCTCCGCTTGCGTCGACTTGCCGCCAAGGCGGCACGCCACCAGCGTCTGCACCCGCTCGTCGTCGTGCTCCTTCAGTGCCAAGAACTCGTCGTCGGTCTTGGCGAATGCGTAAGCGACTTTCCCCGTGACAGGGGAAAGTTTCGTGGGTGGGTCGCAGCCGATCTCGGTGAGCAGTGCGGCGAGCTTGTCGTTGCTCATGATGACGTCGCGCACCTTGTCCACCGCCCGCCCGTCGGCATCGTCCTCGATGCCCAGCAGGTTGCACGCCCACAGGTAGTGCGTTTCTTTTACGTCGCGCACGTGCTGGTGGTACTCGACCAGCATGTCCTTGTCGAGAATAATTCTGGGGTCGGTGAAGCAACGGATCGTCTCGTCGATCGCCAGCAGTTCCTTGCCCGGCGTCAACGGCATGAGCTTCATGAAGATCTCTTTGCTCAACACGTTGTCGTTGCAGCAGTACCTGCCGTATGCCTCAAGCTCATAGTCGGCGAAGTTGTTGATGTGCTTGCCGATCGCATGCAGCACCTCGTCCCCCTTGACGCCGACACCCAGCACCTCGGCCAGCTTCTTCAGCGACACGCCCGATGTGAACCCGAACGTGGGCTGGCCCATGCACATGCTGCATAGATACAGCTTGGGCAGGTGGCCGAAGTGCCACGCGAGGATGGCACCGTCGAAGTAGTTGTTATGCGCGAGCATGGCGTGCTTCGACCAGTCGATCTTGTCCAGCGCACGCTTCACCGCATCGAACCCTGCGTACCACACAGGCTTGACGCCACCGGGCAGGAAGATGCTGCACCCGATAATCTCGAACCGAGGGTCGCGGATGTAGCTCTCGGTCGACATACGGCTCAAGCTATATTCAGAATCGTAGTAGGTTTCAAAATCCAGTACGACGATCGGTATGCCACTGCTCATGCATGCACCTCGTAGGTTGTCTTGACCTTACCCATTTCCTTGCTCCCTCTCCTGCATTCTTTCCGCCACCACTTGAGCCCACCGCACAGCATGCAGCGCCACTGGTTGACGTCGTACTCGTGCCAGTCGTGATCGTGCAGGTGGGCACGAGTAGTCTTGTTGTGGCACCAGTGCCCGCGCACGTCGTGTTCGCGCCGCCAGATGGGACCGTGACTGCCACTGTATATCTTTTTCAGCAACGGTGCAGGGTCGAGCTTGATCTTGACAACGGAGTGACGGACCAGCGTGCGTGGCTTGGCCCGCACCCACCCCGGTGCGGGCGGCACCGTGTCCTCGACGATCACATCTCTGACTCTATTCAAGAATAGAGGCAACGCCACCACGTTGCGCATGTCCCCCGCCGTGCTGCGCATGATGCGCTGCACGAACTTCTTGCTATCTTGCAGGAACAACTCCTGCCCGTACCAGAACTCCATTGAATGGTTGGTCCTGAGACTACGCAGCAATCCGATTGGCTCCACCTTAGCTGCGCACGATCCCCAGAAGTAGGCGTCGAGCGCCATGCGCGACTCCTCCAGCGCACCGGAGATCATCAACTCTTCCTTCAACTCGAACTGCTGGTTGAGCCGGTACCGGATGGGCACCGCCGCCGGGTAGTCATGCTGTATGGTGCTGGCTGACAGCACGTACACACGGGGGCCGTCGTAGAAGTATCCGATGCGTTCGTCCTCGCTGCCGTCGCCCCGGTGGTGCCCGCCCATGATGGTGAAGAACTCGGGGTACGGGAACTCGACGAACATCTTCTTGAACGGCGGGATCGCGAACTCCTGATCCAGTGCAATAGCTTCAGGGTGCGCCTGTATCATGTTCGCCATGTAGCGTGTGGCCTCATGGTCGAGCGTGAACACGTGCGCACCCACCATCCTGTTGCGCAGGAACTCGAACGGCTTGCGCTCCATCTCCAGTTGTGGCTTGGTGTTCGCCATGAACTGGTCGAATAGCAGTGGTGTTCGTTTTACTTTCATCCCACCATCCCCATGTGTGTCTCCACCGTTTCGAGCAGGTCGTCGACCTTCACCCAGCCGAGGCAGAACGCGCCGTGCCCCGGTCCCTTGCGACTTCTCCCGATCCAGATCACCGGAGAGATGCCGTACTCCTGCGCGACGGCACGCGTTCGTATCCACACCTGCACCCGTTGCCGTCGCTGTAGCAGTATCGCGTTGATCTTCTCCTGCAGCTTCTCGCGCGTGGGCTCGTAGTGTTTGCTGTTGATGTCCCAGATGTAGGGTGTGCCGTCGTTCTCGAACAGGATGCTTAACATGATGTTGTGTACCGGGCTGCGGTCAGGTTCAGGGTAGTACCTCCCGTCGCTCACTGCTTCTCCTTCTTGATCGGCAGCACGGGTGCACGCTGCTGCGGTATCGGGATCTTCAGTTCCTTGCGCACCTTGTCGAACCGCTCCCGTATGTTGGTCTGCACGCTCGGCACGTACTTGAAATCAGGGTCCAGAATCGACTTCATCTTTCTCCTCCACTCGGTTCAACTTCGATCGGATCACCATGCGCAGGGCACTGAAGATGTAGTGCCCTTCGCGTTCCTCGGGTGGCTCGCCTTCGCTGGAGCGCAGGCTCCACCATGGGTGGTCGAGCTTCTTGATCAGCATCGACAGCAGTAGCTTCATCGCACCAGCATCCTTGCGTGTGCCTCGAAGATCGACCATGCGCCGAACGGATGCATACGTTCCTCGGTAGCCATCACCCACAGGTACGAGGGCTTGCGGGTATGCATGCATACGCCGTTGCGACTCACGTAGACGCGCACCATGCTGATGGTGGGCAATTGCTTGCGTGCATACTCCAGTGCCGTGTCTGGGTCCACATACTCCACCTGCCTGTTGACCCAGTAGGTATACCCGACCACCTGCTCGCTGCAGTCGAAGTACAAAGTCTTGATCACTTTCTTTTTCTTCATGCGCTCCCTTCCTCCATCTGCAGGTACGGTTCCAGTGCCTCGGTCAGTTCCTCGGGGGTGTCGTAGATGCTGATGAACAGGAAGTCTGCCGACGGTGGCAAGTCCCGGTCACCGTGTACGACGGAGACTCTGAATTGCGTTGGCTTGGTGGTGCTGACTTCAAGTACGTAGTACATCGGTAGATCCTTGTATGCAACCAGTCGGTGAGTGGTGACGGCGAGCGCCAGACCACAGGTGGCGTATGTGTTTGTCACGCCGTCCCGAATCAAGATGAACGGGAACATGCGCGCCCCACACCGTCGCTTGATCGTGAGCACCGTGATCATTCCATCCTCATCATCTGCAGGTGTGCCTCAAGCAGGTAGTAGATCTCGGGCGGCAGACCTGATGCCACGATCGCCCACTCTTTCTTGACCACCATAGGCGGCAGCATCACGCGCACGCAGTAGGGCGATACCCACACCAGATACCACGTAGCCGTCGGGCCCAGCCGACCCATGCGTTGGAATACCTCATCGATAATGGTAGTGACACTGTCACTCCACATCGGTTGGTACGACGTGATGCGTTCGTCGTCCTTCAGCATGTGCATGGTGTCGACGTGGTACCCGATTGCACTGTTCGTGTCTCGGGTGATGTTCAACCACACGTTCATTACAACAACATCCCCACGTGGGCCTCGAATATCTCGATCGCTTCCTCCCTTGGGCCACGGAACACAAGCTCGAACGTCTCTCCGTTGGGGCCTTTGCCCGGCTTCCGGTTGGCGAGTATGACCTGCGGACGGGGCTCGTCTGCATCGTAAGTACCAAGGTACACCTGCAGCACCTTGCCCGGTATCTCTGGCATCGTAATGATGGCGTCCATGTGCCCGAGGTAATGCACGAGTTCATGGGTCACCCAGTTGCGTATCACGGTAACAAACATCTACACCTCCACTCGGATGATGGTGTCGAACTCCCAGCCCGCCGGGAGCGTGGCGTTGGTGGTCACGATGATGATCACCCGGCACGACGGATGCAAGCTCGGGTCGAGCGGCGGCACGTAGCCATCGGTCTGCAGGATGAACATGTCAAGCTCGTCCTCGTGCTCGCGCGCCCACTCGAACGCTTCCCGCATGTCGGTGCCGCCCCGCCCCTTGACGGTGACCGCCAGCGGCAGTGAATCTACTGTAAGCTGCTGCATCGACACCAGCCGCGTGTCGCACTGGCCGAAGTGCAGCACTTCGGGCTTGAGTTCCTCGATCAGGAAGTTCATCTCACCCAGCGCTTGCTTGAATTCCTCCGTGCTGATCGAGCCCGACGTGTCGGTGACGTACGCCACCTCGCCGATGCGCTCGCTGTAGTTCCCCGGCAGGTAGATCCCGGCATGGATGTGCTTGCGATTGAACCTGCGGTACGACGTATCGTCCTTGGCGATCTTGGTCGCCGACCACAGCTGCGCACGCCAGTCCACCTTGGGCTTGAGCAGTTGGTTGATGAACTGCTCCATGAATCCCGGCAGCTTGCCCTGCTTCTTGGCCATGTCCGCTGCCGCTTGCACGGTGATCTTCCAGTCTCGCTCCTCGGCCTCG
>Ga0209593_10001331_pt1 | contig 10632 bp, 9 predicted proteins | sample PPLLaktember2015_3_FD_187260 | JGI IMG/M metagenome (GOLD analysis project Ga0209593, IMG submission 187260) | Freshwater sediment microbial communities from Prairie Pothole Lake near Jamestown, North Dakota, USA - PPLs Lake P7 Core (6) Depth... | ecosystem: Environmental > Aquatic > Freshwater...
ACCCGGAAGAAGCTGTCGCGGTGGCCCGCGATGCCCACGTTCCCCGCCTGGTCCGGGCGCGAGGTCCCCTCGATGTGCCCCACTGCGCGATCGAGCGTCCATTCGTCGGTCCCATCGAGCACCGGGACCTCCAGGCCCAGCCGTGGGATCCGAAGCAGGGCGAGGGGCGGTGGCGCCGGGCGCGTCAGCGCGCGGGCATAGGCCCGGATGCGGCCTCGATCCCAGAGGCTCTGGTCGACCTCGACGGTGGGAGGGCCGGCGCCCGTCCGCGGAGCGACCACGGAGGCGCGCGCCGCCTCGTGGAAGGCGGCGATCGACCGTCGCTCGGACGCCCAGGCCAGGCCCCTCGCCGTCGCCCAGACCCCGCCGAGCACGACCGCCATCGCCAAGGCGATGCGCTCGAGGAGATGGAGCCGGCGCCGCCAGGAGCTTCGCCGGTCCATCGTCACCTCGGGCACCACAGCCGACGCACTCTACCGGCTAGCGGAGTGTGCGCGCTGCCCGCAGCGTCAACGCGATGCCCCCGCACACCAGGGCGAGCAACCCGACCAGGGGCAGCGGGCTGGCGGTCTTGGGGAGAGCGGCAGGCGCCGCCGCGGCCACCTCGGCCGGCGCGGGCTCGCCCGGCGCCGTCGCGCGTGCGACCGCCGTGCGCTGGCTGGTCTTCGTCGGGGGGAGCGTGGTGACGATGGTGCCGCTCAGCTTGTCGCCCTTCTTCACGTCGCGGAGCGAAATCTCCTTGCCGTTCTCGACGTAAACGATGTCATTCCCCTGAGCGTCCTTGAAGTTGTAGCTCTTGAGGTCGCCGTTGGCGGTCTTCACCACGATGCCTCCCGGCGCGACCTGCATCACGGTCGCCGAGGCGACGCGGGTGACCTTGACGTTCCGGGTGGTGACCTTGTCGGTGATGACCGCGTCGACCTTCATTCCCGGCTTGAGCTGGTCGACGCCGACCGATTGGCCGTTGATCTGGAACTTGAAACCGTCGGGCAGGTTGTACTCGTGCACACCGTCGGCTTCCTTGACGACGATCTTGTTCCCGGCCACCGACTCGACCACCCCGCTCTTCACCGTGTGCGTCACGGCCGTGGACTCGGTGCTGGTCGCCGTCTGGGCAAAGGCAACGGGACTGACGGCGAGCGAGAGCAAGCAGGCAGCAATTCGCGACTGAACTGACATGGAGTCGGCCCTCCCCTGGGTTCGGAAACTGGGACTTCGGAAAGCTGGAAGTGCGGCTTACCCCCGGTGAACCGCTAACGACATCGCCCTTTGGGGGTGGGTCCTCATCGACCCGGGCCTTCCAGTGGCTCGTGTCAGTTTCCGGACAACCGCCGCTTGCCAGTCAGCCTGCAGTCAGGGGGTTCCGCCCGCCGCTCGCTCGGCTGAAGCCTGCTTGCCCTGCTGGAGCTGCGGTGCCTCGGCCAGAAACTTCAGCTCCGGGTGCTTCTCCTGCGCGTGCTGGAGGGCCCAGTCGTCCCGGAAGAGCACCAGCGGGAGCCCGTCGCGGTCCTGGACGGTTTGCCGGTTACCCTCCCAGTCGAAGGTCTTGGGGTCGAACTGTTCTCCAGTCACCCAGCGGGCGTGCGCGTAGGGGAGTCGATCCAGAGCGATGGCCGCGCCGTACTCGTGCTCGATCCGGTACTGGAGCACCTCGAACTGCAGCGCGCCCACCACGCCGACGATCGGGTCGCGCATGCCCATCTGCAGCTGCTGGAAGATCTGGATGGTGCCTTCCTCGCTCAGCTGCTCGAGCCCCTTCTCCACCTGCTTGCGCCGCAGCGGGTCCTTGCTGCGCACGACCGCGAAATGCTCGGGCGAGAACCGGGGCACGCCGTCGAAGCGGAACGGCTCACCCTCCACCAGCGTGTCGCCGATCCGGTACAGGCCGGGGTCGAACAGCCCGATGACGTCGCCGGGCCAGGCCTCCTCGATGGCGGTGCGCTCGGCGGCCATGAACTGGCTCGGGTTCGCAAGGCGAACGCTCTTCCCCAGCCGGACGTGGTGGGCATTCATCCCCTTCACGTAGCGGCCGGAAACGACACGCACGAAGGCGATCCGGTCGCGGTGGGCCGGGTCCATGTTCGCCTGGATCTTGAAGACGAAGCCGCTGAACCGGTCTGCGGTCGGCGGCTGCGGGCCCTTGTCGGTGTCGCGAGGCGCGGGCAGGGGGGCGAGGTCCAGGAAGACGTCGAGGAACGGGCGGACGCCGAAGTTGGTCATCGCCGAGCCGAAGAACATCGGGGTGATCTGCCCCCGGTCGCTCTTCTCGCGGCTGAACGCGTCACCGCCCACGTCGAGGAGCTCCACGTCCTCGCGCAGCTGGGCCAGCTCGGCGGGAGTGAGGACCTCGGAGATCTCGGGACCGTCCAGCGGGAGGCTCCTCTCACCCACCTCGGCCTCGCCGTGCGTGCCCCCGGAGGAGAAGACGTGCACGACGCGGGCGCCGCGGTCGTAGACGCCGCGGAACTCCGGGCCCATGCCGATGGGCCAGTTCATCGGATAGGCGCGGATGCCGAGCACCTGCTCGAGCTCGTCCATCAGGTCCAAAGGTGCCCGCCCGTACCGGTCGAGCTTGTTCACGAAGGTGAAGATGGGGATGGCCCGCATCCGGCAGACCTGGAACAGCTTCTTGGTCTGCGGCTCGACGCCCTTCGCCGCGTCGATGAGCATCACCGCGCTGTCGGCGGCGGAGAGCGTCCGGTAGGTGTCCTCGGAGAAGTCCTGGTGGCCCGGGGTGTCGAGCAGGTTCACCGCGTGGTTCCGGTACTCGAACTGGAGCACGGACGAGGTGACGGAGATGCCGCGCTCCTTCTCCAGCTCCATCCAGTCCGAGGTGGCGTGGCGGCGGGCGCGGCGCGCCTTCACGCTGCCGGCGAGATGGATGGCGCCGCCGTAGAGCAACAGCTTCTCGGTGAGCGTGGTCTTCCCCGCGTCGGGGTGGCTGATGATCGCGAAGGTGCGGCGGCGGGCGACCTCCCGTTCGAGCTCGGACGTCATGGCGGGCCGGACCCTCTAACATGCTCCGTGCCCGGGCGCCGACCGAGCAAAAGGAGAGCCCCGACCGCCCGGGAAGGCAGCGGTCGGGGCCTCGTCACGTCCCGGGCGGTGCGCCGCGCCGGAGCGTGCCCTGCTCTAGTCGTTGCCCGAAGGCATCACCGCCGGGACCGCCGGGACGTCGGTCGCCGGGGCGTCCGGATCCGGGCTGGGGTCGTCGATGTCCGACGGATCGCAGTGATCGCGCTCGCCGGTGGCCAGAACGACCCTGCAGGCAGAGGGGTCGCCGACGATCACCCAGGTGCAGCTCCCGGTCCCGGGCTCCTCACCCGGCCCGCAGAGGGCGGTCGCCTTGAACACCAGGGCCTCCTGCGCATCCCAGCACTCGCGGCCGAAGAAGACCTGGTTGCCCAGGTCGCCGCCGACGATCGCTACCTCGGCGCGGCCACCCACCCCGGGGTTGAACCGGGCGCGGCCGAACAGCAGCTCCTTCGCCGGGGTGTCCTCGGGAATCTCCGGGATGTCGGCATAGGCCGCGACGCGGACGCTCGTCACTCCGCTGAGACCGTTCTTGTGCGCGTAGAAGATGGCGTCCACCGGCTGCCACTGGGTCGTGTCCGCCGAGAAGTTCCTCAGCGCGTAGATGAGCGTCTTGCTCTGCCCCGTCACGCCGGCATCGGCCGCGGCCGGCCCGAAGCCGTGGTGGCTGAAGGCGACGAAGAGCTTGCCCTGTCCCGGGAAGTCGGTGACCACGGACTTGTACGCATCGAGGTCGACGCCGATGGTCCCGCGGCCGCGGTGGACCTGGTCGCTCGGGACCTTGAAGGTGGTGCCTGCGGCGAATCGGACGAACGGCGCCGTGGCGTCGCCCGTCTTCTTGACGGAGAGTCTCCAGGCGTAGTGGTTGCCCGCGACCCGCACCACCGAGAGGAGGTAGCTGTAGCCGCCCTGGTCGAAGGGACCGTAGGTGTACACCTGGCCCTGCACCTGCGACGGGCCGCTGGTGAGCACCAGCCTCTCCACCGGGCCGAAGGCCTGCTTCAGCCCCTGGTTGAGGCTCCGGATCGCATCGCGGATCTTCGGGAGCCACTCGGGAGAGTTGCTCCCCTGGATCTCAGCTCCGGGCGTGGGGACGATCAGCGCCGCCTCCGAGCTGGTGGACGCGCCGAGGCTGGCGGCCTCGGACGAGGCGCCGGAGACCTCCGCGGACACGCCGGAGAAGGTGGGAACCGCGGCCTGGTACTCGTCCGGACCGTTGCTGCTGCTGCCACACGCGGCGGCCAGGACCAGGCCAGCCACGAGGAACGACCGATGTGCGAGCTTCATGACTCCCTCTTTCGTCGATGACGTCGAGTGACGAGCGGCCACCCACGGAGGGTGCGCCCCTCCTGGCGTCCTCGAACACGGCGGCAGGGAGCGAGTTGCGGGGGAGGGTTTCCTAGCTGCTGGCGGAGGTGTACCGGGCGATGCTGGAGAGCCACACCCGACGGGCGAGCCATCCGAACGCACCGCCTCCCACCACCGACCACGCCAGGGCGGCGAGTGAAAGCCGACCCAGCATCGCCTGCGCGGGGAAGGTGGTCATCAGGGCCAGCGGGATGATGAAGGTGAAGACCCAGCGGATGACCCCGCGGAAGACCTCCACCGGCCACCGGGCGGCGTCGAAGATGGAGTTGAAGAGGTTGGTGAGGTTGTCGATCTTCACCACGTAGAACGCCGCGCTCACGGTGAGGATCCACAGCGAGTAGAGCAGCGAGGTGGCGACCACGAGGAGTAACAGCGCGGCCAGCGATCCCGGAAGCGACGGCGGCTGTCCCATCCGGACGAACGCGTAGGTCCAGAGCACCAGGGCGGTGATGACGTTGGTGCTCCGCCAGGGCTCGAAGCGCGCGGTGGAGACCAGGAACTGCGCGTCGGCGGGCTTGAGGAGCACGAAGTCCAGGGTGCCCTTGCGGATGTGCTCCACCACGGCGGTGAGGCTCGGGTTGATGGCGCCCTCGAGGATGGCCTCCAGGAGGGTGAACCAGCCGGTGACGAGGAGCGCTTCCTCGAACGTCCAGCCGGCCACGCTCTCGCGAAGGTGGTAGACCGTGAACAGGGGGACCAGCGCGGTGAGGGTCCAGAATAGCGAGACGACCCCGTCGAGCACGAAGTCCGCCCGGTACTGGAGCCCGAGCAGGACCGAGCTACGGACCTGCACCCGGAACAGCCGCCAGTACCGTCCGACCTCCGTCATCCTCCGTAGGCCGCGAAGCGCTGCAGGCCCCTCCTCCAGAGAGCGCGCACCCCGAGCGTGAAGAGACCCACCCAGATCCACTGACCGAGCAGCAGCCGCAGCGCGGCGCCGCGGTCGAGCCCGCGGGTGAGCAACTCCACCGGGAAGCCAATCTGGTAGCGGAAGGGGAGCACCTCGATGGTGCCCCGGATGAGCGGCGGGAAGAGCTCGACCGGGATGAGGTACCCGCTGAACACCATGAACAGCGCGAGCCAGACGTCCATCAGCTTGACGCTGCTCCCGGTCCACAGCGCCAGGGTGCCGATTCCCGCGTTGGCGAGGAAGGTGATGAGCCAGCCGCCGAGCAGCGAGAGAAGGAAGATGACCCAGAGGACCGGATCGCGCGGCAGCCGGCTCACCCCGGTGAGGATCAGCGCCAGGACCGCGACCGGAAGCGCCACGATCAGGCGGAGCGGGATGGCCGAGAGGTTCTCCACTGCATACGAGACCATCGGGTGGAGCGGGCGGAGCAGGCGCATCGCCAGCGTGCCGGTGCGCACCTCGAAGCTCAGCTGCCACGCCACCCACGCTCCGGTGAGCTGCCGGACGATGAACGTGGCGAGGAAGTAGGCGACGAAGTCCTCCTGGTCGAAGCGGCCCACCGGCGCGTCGTGGGCCACCGCCGACCAGAGGGCGAGCATGATCAGCGGCATGGTGGTGGCCAGGACCCAGACCAGCATCTCGGCCCGGTAGGCCACCATCTCGGCGAAGCCGATCCGGAAGAGCGTGGGCAGCGCCCGCACCGTGCTCCGGAGGCTCATGCTGCGTCCTCCACCTCGCCGCGGGCGGCACGGCTCTGGGCGAACAGCTCGCTCATGACCTCCTCGAGCGGAGCGTTCTCGACCGTGAGGTCGTGGACCGGGAGCGTTGCCAGGGCCCGGGAGACCGCGGGGTTCACCGCGTCCTGCGCGACCTGGAGGACGACGCCGGCCGCGTCGGTGGAGACCACGCGGCCCACGGCCTCGAGCGCGGCGCGATCGACCGGACCGTCGAGCCGGAGCACCAGCCGCTTCTCGGGCCGGATGCGGCGCACCAGCTCGTCCAGGGCACCGTCGTAGCTGAGCAGCCCCCGGTCGATGACCACCACCCGGGGGCAGAGCGCCGCGACGTCGTCCATGTAGTGGCTGGTGAGGATGAGCGTCGCCCCGGTCCGCTCGTTGTATTCCTTGATGAAGTCGCGGATGACCACCTGCATCGAGACGTCGAGACCGATGGTGGGCTCGTCGAGAAAGAGGACCTGGGGGCGGTGGATGAGCGCGGCGGCGAGCTCGCACTTCATCCGCTCGCCCAGGGAGAGCGTGCGGGTCGGCTTGTTGACCAGGTCTCCGAGCTCCAGCAGCTCGGTCAAATCGGCCATCGTGCGCTGGAACTCGGGCTCGGGCACCTCGTAGATGGCACGGTTGAGGGCGAAGGTCTCGGACGGCGGCAGGTCCCAGAGCAGCTGCTGCTTCTGCCCCATCACCAAGGTGACCTTCTTGAGGAAGGCGTCCTCGCGACGCTGGGGGACGTGGCCGTCGACGCGGACCTCGCCCGAGGAGGGGTGGAGCAACCCGGCGAGAACCTTGAGCGTGGTCGTCTTCCCCGCGCCGTTGGGGCCGAGGAAGCCCACCCGCTCGCCACGGCCAATCTCGAAGGAGATGCCGTCCACCGCCTTGACGACGGTGGGAACCCGGCGGAAGAGCGAGCCCAGGGCCGCCTTGAGACCGGGGGGACGCTTGTGGACGGTGTAGTGCTTCCGCAGAGCCTGCACCGACACCATGGTCTGAGCCATCAAGGTCCCCTCTCCTAGCGTGCTACGCTCTCCACTGCAGCGGTGAACCTCGGCCTCGTGCTCACTGGCGGCGGAGCGCGCGCCGCGTATCAGGTCGGCGCTCTCAGAGCGCTGGCGGAGCTGTTCGGCAAGGGACCCCTGCCCTTCCGGGTGGTCACGGGGGTGTCGGCCGGGGCCATCAACGGCTCCTCGCTCGCCGCCGAGGCGGACGATTTCCCCGGGGCGGTGAAGCACCTTGGGGATACCTGGCTGTCATTGACCCCGGACCACGTGTACCGAACCGACGCGCTGAGCCTGGTGTCCATCGGCTCGGGGTGGTTCCGGGGGCTGACCGCGGGTGGAACGCAGCCGCCACGAAGATACAACCACCTGCTCGACACCGCGCCGCTGCGCGAGCTGCTCGAGCGGGAGATCCGGTTCGAGGGGATCCGGGAGAACATCGAGCGAGGGCTGCTGCGAGGGCTGGCGATCTCGGCCACCAACTACGAGACCGGGACCTCGGTTACCTTCTTCGACGGGGTGCCCGAGCTCGAGCCCTGGGCGCGCAGCAGGCGGATGGGGGTGAAGACCGCGATCACGCTCGACCAGGTGATGGCCTCGGCGTCGATCCCCATCTTTTTTCCTCCGGTGCAGATCGGAGGATCCTGGTTCGGTGACGGTGGGGTGCGGCTGAGTGCCCCGATGAGTCCTGCGCTGCACCTCGGGGCCGACCGGGTGCTGGTGATCGGCATCCGGCACCCGCGGACTGCGGAGGAGACCGCCGAGCTGAACGAGGTCGCCGCGCAAGACGACCTGCCGCTCTCGGAGATCCTGGGCGTGCTGATGAACGCGGTGTTCCTGGACTCGCTCGAGCCCGACATCGAGCGGGTCGAGCGGGTGACAGACATGCTCGAGTCGATCCAGCGCCCGCCGGACTCGCACCTCCGGCCAGTTCGGATCCTGCTGCTGCAGCCGAGCCAGGACCTCGCGGCGCTCGCCTCGGACCAGGTGATGCGCTTCCCGCGGACGCTGCGATTCCTGCTGAAGGGCCTGGGCGTGAGCCAGAAGGGCGGATCGGATCTGCTCAGCTACCTGGCGTTCGAGCAGCAGTACATCGAGCGGCTGGTCACGCTCGGGTACGAGGACACCCGGGCGCGCTTCGACGACATCCGCGCCTTCCTGGGTCCGGACGCCGGGAACCTCTCCCGGGCGGGGTGAGCCGTTGCTTGCGGCGACCCTGGATTCCCCCTAGGCCTGGGGGCCATGGCCACGCGCCCCATCGGCTACTGGGTGAAGGAGCTGGACCGCCTTCTGGAGGAGTCCTTCCGCCGTGCGCTCGCGTCGGAGGGCTGCAATCGGCGCCACTGGCAACTGCTCAACGTGCTCGAGGCGGGGCCGGTGACGGACGCCGGGCTGGGAGCGGCGGTGGCACCCTTCGCCGCGACCGACGCGGAGGGAGCCCGGGCGGTGCTGGAGGACCTCGTGCAGCGCGGCTGGGCCGAGTGGCTGTCCGGAGCGCGGGTGCAGCTCACGTCTACGGGCCGGGAGGCGCATCGACGTCTCGAGGTCACGGTGGCCGAGCAGCGCCGTCACATCGCCGAGGGCGTGAGCGAGGGGGATTACCGGACGACCGTGTCGGTGCTCGAGCGGATGGCTGGCAATCTCGAGGCGTTCCTCGCGCGATCGCCGCGAGACTGAGCCGGCGCGCGGCGGCAGTGCTAGGGAACGGACGTGGCCCTTCTCGACGTCGATCGCGCGCTCGCTCGGTGGATGCCCCGGCTGGTGGCGGTCTGGCGGCGGCATCGGAAGCTCCCCGAGGGACCGCCGACGCTGCTGGGCCGGGAGCTGAAGGAGGTTGCGCAGGGCATCCGCACGCTCTCGGCGGGGCTGACCCGGGACCGGGCGCTGGTCGGTGCGCGGTACCTGGATGATCCGCGGCTGCTGGGGGCGTACCTCCTCTTCTACTGGCCGGTGAGCTACGCCCAGGCCCGGGCGGTCCTGGGCGAGCTGCCGCGGCGGCCGCGTTCGGTGCTGGACCTCGGCAGTGGTCCAGGGCCGGTTGCCTTCGCGGCGCTGGATGCGGGCGCGTCCGAGGTGACCGCAGCCGACCGGAGCGCGCCGGCGCTGACCCTGGCGCGGGCTCTGGCAGCCGAGGCGGAGGAGCCCCTGGCCACCCGGACGTGGAAAGGCGGCGCGGCGCTTCCGGAGGGGCAATTCGACACCATCACCCTCGGGCACGTGCTGAACGAGCTGGGGCGCGGGCCGGCGGCGATCGCCGAGCGGGCGGCGCTGCTCGAACGGGCGGCCGGGCAGCTCCGGCCGGGAGGCTCGCTGGTGGTGCTGGAGCCGGCGCTGCGGGACACCTCGCGCGAGCTCCTTCAGACACGTGACCTCCTCGTTCAGCGTGGGTTCGCGGTGCGAGCTCCGTGTCTGTGGCGTGGGCCGTGCCCCGCGCTGGTGAAGGCGTCCGACTGGTGTCACGCAGAGCGGAGCTGGTCGCCGCCGGCGCTGCTGGACGTGCTGGCGCGGGAGGCGGGGCTGCACAAGGAAGCGCTGAAGATGAGCTACCTCGTGCTCGCGCCACGTGGAGAGGCGTGGGTCGATCCGCCGGCAGGGCGGCTGTTCCGGATCGTCTCCGAGCCGCTCGAGGGGAAGGGGCGCCAGCGGTACATGGGTTGCGGGCCGGAGGGGAGACTCGGCCTGGCGCTCCAGGAGAAGCACCGGACGGCAGGGAACGAGGTCTTCTTCTCGCTGCGGCGGGGCGACGTGGTGGCGGTGGAGGGGACCGAACCCCGGGGAGACGGGCGGGCGCTGGTCGAGGGCAGCTCGGTCAGGAAGGTCGCCTCCGCGGGGCAGCCGTTCCCACCGTCCGGCCGTGAGGGGTGAGCCCCGGCGTGAGGGTGTCGCCCGTCCGTCGAAGGGGTTTTCGTCGAAGGTGTTCGTCGAAGGTGTTCGTCGAAGGTGTTTGACACCTTCGGACCCGACACCTTCGGACCCCTTCGGACGGATGAGCGGCGTTGCGCGGCTCGTCGAAGGTGTTTGACACCTCCGACCCCGACACCTCCGACCCCGACACCTCCGACCCCGAAACCTCCGACCCCTTTCGAAGGTGTTTGACACCTTCGTTCCGGTTCCGGGTGTTTGACACCTTCGTCCCGGAGACCTGCCGGGCGCCCCCGTTCCGGACCATCCCGCGCTGCGTCAGAGGCTCAGATGTCGCGCGAGCTGCTCGAGGCTCGCGAGGTCGTTCGCCGGCGCGAACACGTCAAGGTGCGGGAGCGCCGCCTGCATGCCCCGCGTCAACGGCTCGTACCCGGGACTTCCGAGGAGCGGGTTGAGCCAGACCAGCCGACCGGCCCGGCGGTGAAGCACTGCGAGCGCCTCGCCCAAGACCTCGGGGTCGCCGGTTTCCCACCCGTCGCTCAGGACCACGACCACCGTCCGCCGATCCACCAGGCGCGGCCAGCTCGCCAGGAATGCCGAGAGCGACTCGCCGATGCGCGTGCCACCGCTCCAGTCCTGCACCCGCTCCGAGAGGTGCCCGAGAGCCTCGCGGTATCCCGGCGTCCGGAGCTCGTCGGTCACTCGGCTGAGGCGGGTGGCGAAGACGAAG